>WNGE01000160.1_pt1 | contig 80494 bp, 70 predicted proteins | sample 5400651 | NCBI WGS metagenome assembly WNGE01 (sample SAMN13153370, study PRJNA577476) | soil metagenome | isolation source: 60 cm soil or saprolite under grassland replicate 2 | place: USA:California | collected 2016-06-15 | reverse complement strand
CGCTCACCAAGATCGGTTTTGCGAGCTAACTAACGCCCCGCCTCACCGTCAGGCCGGTCGCAACACCCGCCTCACCCCTCACAACACCCGCCACGCCGGTCGCAACACCCGCCACGCCGGTCGCAACGCCAACCACGCCCCGTCACAACACGCGCCTCACCCGTCACAACGCCCGCGACGGCCGGCTAGCGGCGGCGGCTCTGTACTCCAGAATGTCGCTACTCGCCGGTATTTCGGGGGTCGCAACAACACCGTGGCGTACAAAGTGTCGTGGCGGGCCGCGGGGTTAGAGTTTCGAGCGCACCGTCTTTGGATCGGTGAAGTGGATGGCGCAAATCCCGAGGTCGGCCGCTGCCGCCACGTTCTCCGGCCGGTCATCGAGGAAGACCACGCGTCCGGGTTCGGCGTCCAGGCGGGTCAGCGCGGCGCGAAAGCACCGCGGGTCGGGCTTTGCGGCCCGCAGGTAGCAGCTGAAGAGCAGGTGCTCGAAATGGCTGGCGACCGGCAGAGCCGCCACGCTCTCCGCGATCTCGCGCGTCGCGTTTGAGAGCATGGCGAGCCGGCGGCCGGCCGCGGCCAGTTCCTCGATCAGCCGGACAGTGTCTTGCCGGAGGTGTGACCAGCTGGCAACATCCAGGCGGACAAGCTCTGCCGTGGTTCGCGCGTCCCATGTGCGACCGAGCTGCTCGGCGACGATCAGCCAGTACGCCTCCGCGGTCAGCTCGGCGAGGTCGTAGTCGTGGCGACCTGCCCAGTACGCGTCGCGAAACCGCGGCAATGGGGCGCCCGCGGTGGACGCGAGAGCGGCGAGGTCCTGGGCCGGCTGCGGGGAGCTGATGACGCAGCCATAATCGAACATCACCCAGGTCGCGGCCGCCATTCGTCAAATGCCCGCGGCCTGCATGCCGCGCAGTTCCCGCTTGAGGTCTTTGATCTCGTCGCGGTATCGGGCCGCGAGCTCGAACTGCAGGTCGGCCGCCGCCGTATGCATCTGATCGGAAAGCTGCTCGATGAGGGCGACAAGTTCACCACGCGGCATCGCACCCGTCTCCGTGCGCGAGGCGCCCGCGGTTCCGCCACGTGACGACAGGCCAGGCACGGGCGCCTTGCCCCGGCTTTGCTGACGGCCTGAACCGCCGATCAACTTCGCGGTGTCCGCGTCCTCGCGCACGAGCTGGTCGAGGATGTCGGCGATCCGCTTGCGCAGTGGCCGCGGGTCGATTCCGCGCTCGGTGTTGTAGGCGACCTGCTTGGCGCGCCGCCTGTTGGTCTCATCGATTGCCCGCCGCATCGATGGCGTGACCTGGTCCGCGTACATGTGCACCTGGCCGGACACGTTGCGCGCGGCGCGCCCGATGGTCTGGATGAGCGACGTCTCCGAGCGCAGGAAGCCCTCCTTGTCCGCATCGAGGATCGAGACCAGCGAAACCTCCGGCAGGTCCAGGCCCTCACGCAGCAGGTTGATGCCGACAAGGACGTCGTACTCCCCGAGCCGCAGCTCGCGCAGCAGCTCCACCCGGCGCAGCGTGTCGACCTCGCTGTGCAGGTAGCGGGCTCGCATGCCGAGCTCAAGCAGGTAGTCAGTGAGGTCCTCGGCCATCTTCTTGGTCAGCGTTGTGACCAGCGCCCGCTCGTCCCGGCCCGCCCGCTCTTTGATCTCGTACACAAGGTCGTCGATCTGGCCTCTGGTGGGCTTGATCATGACTTCGGGATCCACCAGGCCTGTCGGGCGGATCACCTGCTCAACCACGTCACCGGCGACCTGCTGCAGCTCGTAAGGACCGGGCGTCGCGGACAGGTAGACACGCTGCCCGATCCGCTCGGTGAACTCCGCCCACTTGAGCGGCCTGTTGTCGATCGCGCTTGGCAGCCGGAAACCGTGGTCGACCAGCGTCCTCTTGCGCGACACATCTCCCTCGTACATGCCGCCGACCTGCGGCACCGTGACGTGCGACTCGTCAATCACCAGCAGGAAGTCCTCGGGGAAGTAGTCGAGGAGCGTGTTCGGCGGGCTGCCGGGCTCGCGCCCATCGATGTGCCGGGAGTAGTTCTCGATGCCCGCGCAGGTGCCGACCTGACGCATCATCTCGATGTCGTAGGTGGTGCGCATCCGCAGCCGCTGCGCCTCAAGCAGCTTGCCCTGGCGCTCAAGTTCAGCCAGGCGGGCCGCAAGCTCGGCCTCGATGCCGGTGATCGCCCGCTCCATCCGCTCCGGGCCGGCCACGTAGTGCGACGCGGGGAAGACGTAAAGCTCCTGGTCCTCGGTGAGGACCTCGCCGGTGAGCGGATGAAGTGTCATCAGGCGCTCGATCTCGTCGCCGAACATCTCCACCCGGACGGCGAGCTCCTCATAGACGGGGATGACCTCGATAGTGTCGCCGCGAACTCGGAAGGTCCCCCTGGTGAATGCCATGTCGTTGCGGTTGTACTGCATGCCGACCAGCTTGCGGAGCAGCGAGTCGCGCTCGATCGTGTCGCCGACCCGCAGCCGGACCATGCGGTCGACGTATTCCTGCGGCGTGCCGAGCCCGTAGATGCACGAGACGGATGCCACCACGATCGTGTCGCGCCTGGTCAGCAGCGAATTGGTCGCGGAGTGCCGCAGCCGGTCGACCTCGTCGTTGATCGATGAGTCCTTCTCGATGTAGGTGTCCGTCTGCGGGATGTACGCCTCGGGCTGGTAATAGTCGTAGTACGAGACGAAGTACTCGACCGCGTTCCTTGGGAGCATCTCGCGCAGCTCATTGGCGAACTGCGCGGCGAGCGTCTTGTTCGGCAGCATGACGAGCGTGGGCCGCTGCAGCCGCTCCACCAGCCAGGCGACCGTCGCCGTCTTACCCGTTCCGGTGGCACCGAGCAGCACAGCATGCTGAGCGTTGTGGCGGATCCGCCGCTCCAGCTCGGCGATCGCCTGCGGCTGGTCCCCCGACGGCACCATGTCGGTGACAGCCTCAAACGGCGCCACCTTGCGCTGCAGGTCCGTAACGGGGCGCACGGCGCTCACTCCTCATCTCGACCGGGACTCCCCCACTGTATGGCCCGCAGCCTACGTTCCCGGTCCGACAATTCGCCGGTCCCGTGCCCGCCGCCGCAGCTCGGCCCAAAGATCGCCGGCCTGGCGGTCCAGCTCGGCTAGCGACCCGGAATTGTCGATGACGATGTCGGCTATGGCGAGCCGCTGCTCTCGGCTGGCTTGCGCCGATATCCGCGCCAGCGCCTGCTCCCTGGTCATGTCGCGCGAGCGGACCAGCCGCGCCAACTGCACATGTCGCGGCACGTCCACGACGACGACCAGGTCGAATCCCGTGGCGAGGCTGTTTTCCGCGATCAGTGGCACGTCAAAGACGACGACAACGCCGCCGCCCGGCGACCGCCCGAGCGGGACCCGCTCGAGCGCCGCCCGCTCGAGCGCGGCCATCCGCTCACCCACCAGCGGATGCACGATCGCGTTCAGCTTGGAGCGCAAGCCCGCGTCGGAGAACACCAGGCGCGCCAGGGCGTCCCGGTCCAGGCTGCCATCTAGCCGCAGCACCCGAGGGCCGAATTCGGCGGCGACCTTGCTCAGCCCGGGTGATCCGGGCTCAACGACTTCGCGCGCGATCGCGTCCGCGTCGATGACGATGGCCCCGTGGCCGGCGAGCCGCCGCGAGACCTCACTCTTGCCGCTGCCGATTCCGCCGGTCAGCCCGACACGGAGCACTCCACCGGGCGATTGGATTAGCTCTGTCCTCCGGAGAGCTTTTCCCGCAGGGCAGCGAGCGCCTCATCGGAGGCCAGCGCGCCGCTGCTCTCACGCTCACCGCCGCCGCTTGAGGCCGGCGCCTGCGCCGGCGCGGCGGCGCCGCCCGACGCCTCGGCGTCGGCCTTGCGCGCCTCCTCCACCTGGCGCCTGTGCGCCTCATAGCGCGCCCGCGCCTCGCCGTACTGGCGCTCCCATTCCTCGCGTTGCTGCTCGTAGCCTTCCAGCCACTCACCCGTGTCGGGGTCGAAGCCCTCTGGGTATTTGTAGTTGCCGTGCTCGTCGTACTCGGCGGGCATGCCGTACAGCGTCGGGTCGAAGTCGTCGCCAACCGCCTCGGCGATCGTCCCCTCGTTGGCCTGCTTCAGCGACAAGCTGATCCGGCGCCGGTCGAGGTCGATGTCGATGATCTTCACGAAGATCTCGTCTCCGACCTGCACGACCTGCTCGGGAATCTCGACATGCCGGTCGGCGAGCTCCGAGATGTGTACCAGGCCCTCGATGCCCTCTTCGACGCGGACGAACGCGCCAAACGGGACGAGCTTGGTGACCCGGCCCGGCACGACCTGGCCGATCTGGTGCGTGCGGGCGAACTGCTGCCACGGGTCCTCCTGCGTGGACTTCAGCGACAGCGACACGCGCTCGCGGTCCATGTCCACGTCGAGAACCTCGACCGTGACCTCCTGGCCGACGTCGACCACTTCGCTCGGATGGTCGATGTGCTTCCAGGACAGCTCGGAGACGTGCACGAGCCCATCAACGCCGCCGAGATCCACAAACGCGCCGAAGTTGACGATCGACGACACCACGCCCTTGCGGATCTGGCCCTTCTGCAGCGTGTTGAGGAACGTCTGGCGCACCTCGGACTGCGTCTGCTCCAGCCAGGCGCGGCGGGAGAGCACGACGTTGTTGCGGTTCTTGTCGAGCTCGATAATCTTCGCTTCGAGCTCGCGGCCGACATAGGGCTGAAGGTCGCGGACGCGCCGCATCTCAACAAGCGAAGCGGGAAGGAAGCCGCGCAAGCCGATGTCCAGGATCAGCCCGCCCTTGACGACCTCGATCACCGTGCCGGTGACCACACCGTCCTCTTCCTTGATCTTTTCGATCGTGCCCCACGCGCGCTCATACTGCGCGCGCTTCTTGGACAGGATCAAACGACCTTCCTTGTCCTCCTTCTGCAGGACAAGTGCTTCGATGTGCTCGCCGGTCTTGACCACGTCGTGCGGGTCGACATCGTGCTTGATCGACAGCTCGCGGGACGGGATGACCCCTTCGGTCTTGTAACCGATGTCGAGCAAGACCTCGTCTCGATCGACCTTGACGACGGTTCCTTCGACGATGTCGCCGTCGTTGAAATACTTGATGGTCTCGTCGATCGCGGCGAGGAAGGCTTCCTCGGACCCGATGTCGTTGACCGCTACCTTGGGCGCTGAGGTTGCCTCGGTGCTGCTCGTCATGTGGTGGTTGGCTCCGGATACGGACATAGGGATTTTCTTGAGCGCAGGGATTTGGCCGATAGCGAACAACGGTTACTCGCGGCCAGAGCGCAGCGATCAGGATATGAGAGCTGGCCGGCCGGGTCAATCGGCACCGCATCACGGAAGCATCTCGAGGTGCCGGGAGGCCGCGGCCAACGGCGCCTAATGACCTGCCTGTTCCCAGGTGCCGCCGGTGCCGAACGACACCTGCAGGGGCACCGTCAACTCACTCGCGCCGCACATATTCGCGGCGACCAGCTCGCGCAGCGCGTCGAGCTCGCCGGGCGCGACCTCGAAGACCAGCTCGTCATGCACCTGAAGCAGCATCCGCGAGCGCAGGCCCTCCCGCCGCAGGGCGCGATCCACCGCAAGCATCGCCACCTTGATAATGTCGGCCGCAGATCCCTGGATAGGCGCGTTGAGAGCCATCCGTTCGGCCATCTCTCTACGCTGCCTGTTATCGGACAGCAAGTCGGGCAGGTACCTGCGGCGTCCGAGGATCGTCTCGGTGTAACCGTCCTTGCGCGCCCGCTCAACAACGGTGCGCAGGTAGTCGCGCACCCCGCCGAACCGCTCGAAGTACTCGGCCATCAGCCCGCGCGCCTCGTCCGGTGTGATCCGCAGCTGCTGGGAAAGACCGTAGGCGGACAGGCCGTAGGCCAGGCCGTAATTCATCGCCTTGATCCGGGCTCGTAGCTCCCCGCTCACCTGTTCCGGTGAGACACCGAAAACCCGGGACGCGGTCGCGGCGTGGAAGTCGTGGCCAGACCCGAACGCCTCAGTCAGCGCCTCGTCGCCGGACATGTGCGCCATAATCCGGAGCTCGATCTGGCTGTAGTCGGCGGTCAGCAGACAGTCGAAGCCGCCGCCGACCACAAAGCCCCTACGTATCCGGCGTCCTTCCTCCGTCCTGATCGGGATGTTCTGCAGGTTCGGGTCGGTCGACGACAGCCGGCCGGTCGCGGCGATCATTTGGTTGAAGGTGGTGTGAATGCGGCCCTGATCATCGGCCATCGGGATCAGGGAGTCCACGATGCTCTTCAGCCGCGCCACGTCGCGGTGCCTGAGCAGATGCTCGAGGACCGGGTGAGCTGTCTGGGCGAGCAGGCTGGTCAGCGCCTCGGAATCGGTGGTGTAGCCGGTCTTGATCCGTTTGGTCTTGGGCAGGCTGAGCTCGGTGAACAGCACCTGTTGCAGCTGTTTGGGTGAGCCGAGGTTGAACTCGTGCCCGACGACGGCGAACGCGGCCTGCTCAGCCGACTTGACCTGGCCGCCGAGGTTCGCGGACATGTCCGCGAAGTGATCGGTGTCGACGGCGATCCCGGTGCGTTCCATCGCGGCGAGCACTCCCACCAGCGGCAGCTCGACCTCGTGCAGCAGCCGGGTCGCGCCGCGACGCTCCAGATCATGATCGAGCGCGCTCGCCAGCTCGGCCGTGGCGCGGGCCGCCACCGCGAGTTCGCGTGCCGCCTCTTCCTCGCCGGTGCCGTCGAGGGTGAGCTGGCCGGAGTTCGACCCGTCGGTGCGCAGCTCCCTGCGAAGGTACCGCAGCGCAAGGTCGGCCAGATCGAAGGAGCGCTGCCCGGGCAGCGCGAGGTAGGCGGCGAGCGCCGTGTCGCTCGTCAAGCCGTCGAGTTGCAGGCCGTGAGCGGCGAGCGCGAGCATCGGCCCCTTCGCGTCGTGGATGACCTTGCGCCTGCCCGGGTCGGCGAGCCAGGCCGCCAGCGCCCGCTCGTCGTCACCGGTGAGCTGCGCGGGTTCGACGTAGGCGGCGGGCCCGCGCGTGGTCGCGATGGCCAACCCGGTGATGGCGCCGGTGCCACGGCCCCAGCGGCCCGCGACGGCCACCCCGGCGGGGCTGTCCGCGCCCGCTCCCCGTTGTTCGCAGGCGTTTTCTGTGAGCCATGAAGCGAGTTCCTCTGCGCCGGGCATGACCAGGTCCACCTCGAACCCCTCGTCTGCCTCCGGTTCGGCAGAGGAGAGCGTGGCATAAAGCCGGTCGCGCAGCACCCGGAACTGGAGGGTGTCGAAAAGCTGGTGAATAGCCTCCCGATCCCATGGACCCGGCCGCAGGTCCTGTGGCCGCATGTCCAGCGGAACGTCGCGCGCGAGTTCAGTGAGATGGCGGTTGCGCAGCACGTCGCCGAGGTGCTCGCGCAGGTTGTCGCCGGCCCGGCCCTTGACCTCACCGACGTGCTCCACCAGCGCGGCGAGGGAGCCATACTGTATGACCCACTTGATTGCGGTCTTCTCCCCGACGCCGGGGATGCTCGGCAGGTTATCGCTCGGGTCGCCCCTGACCGCGGCAAAGTCCGGGTACTGCGCGGGTGTCAGGCCGTATTTTTCCTTAACGGCGCCGGGGGTGAACCTGGTCATGTCGCTGATGCCACGCCGGGTCATCAGAACCGTCACCTGGTCGCTCACCAGCTGAAGCGCGTCACGGTCGCCCGTGACGATCAGCACGTCCATGCGATCGGCGGCGGCCTGGGTGGCGAGCGTCGCGATCAGGTCGTCCGCTTCGTACCCGGCGACAGAAAGCTGCGGTACGCCGAGCGCGGAGAGCACCTCGTGGATCAGGCTGAGCTGCCCGCGGAAGTCGACCGGCATCTCGCGCCGGTTGGCCTTGTACTCGACATACTGCTCGTGCCGGAAGGTCGGCTCGCTGCGGTCGAACGCGACGGCGACATGGGTCGGCTGCTCGTCTCTGAGCACGTTGATCAGCATCGCCGTGAAGCCGTACACGGCGTTGGTGGGCTGACCCGTGGTGGTGGAGAAGTTCTCCACCGGCAGCGCGAAAAAGGCGCGGTATGCGAGTGAGTGACCGTCAAGCAGCAGAAGCCTCGCGGCAGCCGTCCCGTTCGAGTTCACGAAGGAATCCTAGACGCGAGTGTGACACGCGCGCGCATCGCGACAGACGGCGCCCCGCCGCCGTTGTCGGCGGCGGGGCGCCAGGCTCTCAGCTGCTGGTCAGGAAGCGCTGAAAGCGAAGATGGTCGTCGAGTTGAACGTTTGCCCTGCCGTCAGCTCGGTGGAGGGGAAGCTGGGCTCGTTTGGCGAGTCGGGGAAGTGCTGGGTCTCGAAGGTGTAACCAGCGGTCTGCCTGTAGGTGTGGCCGCTGATCCCGACCAGGTGCCCGTCCAGGAAGTTCCCTGTGTAGAACTGGACGCCCGGCTCGTCGGTCCAGACCGTGAGCTCGCGCCCGCTGGCTGGATCTTGCGCCTTGGCGGCGAGGCCAAGCCCGTCGAATTTCGGGCCGGTGCTGTTCAGCACCCAGTTGTGGTCGTAGCCGTGCGCGAGGACCAGCTGGTCGCCCAGCGGCGCGCTTGCGTCACCGATACGAGAGCCGATCGTGTGGAAGGTACGGAAGTCGAACGGTGTGCCCTTCACCGGAGCGAGCACGCCGGTCGGGATCAGGTTCGCGTCGGTCGGCGTTATGGAGTCGGCGTTGATGAGAACCCGCTGGCTGTATGCCGGTCCCGACGCCTCACCCGCGAGGTTGAAGTACGTGTGGTTGGTCAAGTTGATGACGGTCGACAAGTTCGCGTCATCGTTGTGCGCCTTGTAGCGGATCCAGAGGCGGCCCGAGTTGTCCAGGCTGTAGGTGATCGATGTCGTGACCTGGGCAGGGAAGCCGGTGCAGCCGCAGCTCGGCTCGAACGTGGCGCCCTCGTCGCCGTTCGGTGCGACCAGCGTCATCGTCAGTGAGACGCTGCCGTTGCCGCTCGAGGTCGTCGGGTTCTGCCAGATGCGGTTACCCCAGCCGACGAAGCCGCCGTGCAGGGTGTTCGGCCCGTTGTTGACCGGCAGCGTGTACGTCGTGCCGTTCAGCTTGAACGAGGCGCCCGCGATCCGGTTGGCGTAGCGGCCGACCGTCTCGCCAAAGTAGGGCCCGCCAAACCCCGGCGTTCCCGGCGGCGGGCTGTCCAAGTTCACGTAGTCATCGAGCGTCTTGAAACCGAGCGCGACATTGGCCATGTGGCCGCTCTTGTCTGGAACTCTGATCGACTGGACCGTGGCGCCGTAGGTGATGATCTTGACCTGCATGCCGTGGCAGTTGGTCAGCGTGAAACGCGACACGGTCTGTGCGCCGCCGTACGGCCCGGACGTGGCGGTGCCGAAGTCTTGCTTGGTGATGGTTGGGTTGCCGCTGCAATGCGCGTTAGGAGACGACGCTGACGCGCTGGTAACAGCAAGCAAGCCTGCCGCGCCGAGCGCGAGAGCAGAGGCCACACCGAGACGCATCGCCCGCCGGACGGGCGCATGCGTTAAGCGGATACGCATGATCACTCCTTGCCTCTCCTGGAGGGAACCCCAGTTGGGATGCGATATCGGACCCCGGTAGTACATCCTGACCTCGCGACGCGCAGACGTCACCCCCTCGTTGGAAAAAAAACCAACTAAATCCAACGAAAGGCATCATAGAGGACCCATAGGCTGTGAAGATAACGCACCGTTACCCTGTCGGCGGCGGCGGCGGCGAGGCTCGCGATGCGCAGCTAGCTCGGCTTTGCGTGCCCAGCCAACGCCTCGCTACGGTTGAACAGAGCCCGGGGTGACCGAGTAGACAACGTGCAGGCCCGGGGAAGGCCAGCACGGCACCAAAGGCCTCCCCGGGCTCCTAACATGTCAACGGGCGTTCTTCACAGGCCGCTGGCTCGCTCGGCCGGATCGCCTGGCCCGGTGGCGCCGTCAAGCACCGCTTGTGCGACGGCGCGCATGGTCATGCGCCGGTCCATGGATGTCTTCTGGATCCAGCGAAACGCCTCTGGCTCGTTCAGCCGGTACCGCACCTGCAGCACGCCCTTCGCGCGATCGAGCACCTTGCGCGCCTCAAGCCGCTCCTGGAGGCTCTTGACTTCGACCTCCAAGGCCCGCAGCTCGTTGAACCGTGTGACAGCCATCTCGATCGCCGGGACGAGGTCAGCCTTTGTGAACGGCTTCACGAGGTAAGCCATGGCACCCGCGTCGCGAGCCCGTTCCACGAGGTCGCGCAGTGAGAACGCGGTGAGAATGAGGACCGGGGTGAGCCGCTGAGCGGTGATCTGCTCCGCAGCCGAGATGCCGTCGAGGATCGGCATCTTTATGTCCAAGATCACCAGATCCGGCCGCAGGCTGGCAGCGAGGTCGACGGCCGTTCGCCCGTCGCCGGCCTCCCCGGCGACGACGTAGCCTTCTTCCTCCAGCATCTCCTTGAGATCGAGGCGGATCAGGGCCTCGTCCTCGGCGATCACGACACGTCGCGGGGTCTCGCTCACCTGCATGAGGGTACCCAAACCAGGTAGATTGGCGCCCGGTAGCAGCGCAGTCCATCGAGCGTAGGCTACGCCCCGGTAGACCAACTGGAAGAGTCCGCGGTCTCAAACACCGTGCAGTGTGGGTTCGAATCCCACCCGGGGCACGCGGGGGGTGCCCCGGCGCGGGGGCGTGCCGTCAGCCAAGCGGCCGTGCGGTCGGGGGGATCGGCGCAGGGAGGGCGGTGTCGCCGCGCAGGAACCGGTCCGCTGCCGCCGCGGCGCTGCGCCCCTCGGCTATGGCCCAGACGATGAGTGACTGACCGCGGCCCATGTCCCCGGCGACGAACACGCCAGGAACCGAGGTCGCATACGACTCGTCCCTGGCGACGTTGCCACGTTGGTCGAATGCCACGCCGAGGCCGGCAAGCAGTGGGCTGCGCTCAGGTCCGGTGAAGCCGAGCGCGAGCAGGACAAGCTCACAGGGCAGATCACGCTCGGTGCCGTGCAGCGGCTGGAATCGCCCGTCGGACAGCTCCACGTCGACCAGCCGCAGCGCCCGCACCCGCGGCCGGCCAGCCGCGGGTCCGCTGTTCGGGGCGGCGGGGGCGGCGGGGGCGGCGTCGCCAAGGAACGCCTGGGTGGACACAGAATAGACGCGCCCGCCGCCCTCCTCATGCGCGCTGGACACGCGGTAGATCATCGGATAGGTCGGCCACGGCTGGTGATCCGGCCGCCCGGCCGGCGGGCGCGGCATGATCTCGAGCTGGACGACCGAGGCCGCCCGCTGCCGCAGCGCGGTGCCGAGGCAGTCGGCGCCCGTGTCGCCGCCGCCGATGATCACGACGTTCTTGCCCTCCGCCGTGATCGCGGGCTCGGCGAGGTCGCCTTGGGTCACCCGGTTGGCGAGCGGGAGGTACTCCATCGCCTGATGAACGCCATCGAGGTCACGGCCGGGCACCGGCAGCTCGCGCGCCGCGGTGGCCCCCCCGGCGAGCACGATCGCGTCGTGGGCCCGCCGCAGCTCGTCCGCCCCGATATCGACGCCTGCGGTCACACCGCAGCGGAACCGCGTGCCTTCCGCGCGCATCTGCCCGAGCCGCCGGTCCAGGTGGCGCTTTTCCATCTTGAACTCGGGGATGCCGTAGCGCAGGAGCCCGCCCGGCCGGTCCGCCCGCTCGTAGACGGTCACGTCGTGCCCCGCCCGGGTCAGCTGCTGCGCCGCGGCGAGCCCGGCTGGGCCGGCCCCGATCACAGCGACGCGCTGACCCGTCGGCACCGCCGCCGGCCGCGGCTGCACCCAGCCTTCGCGCCACGCCCGGTCCGCGATCTCGACCTCGACCTGCTTGATCGTCACCGGATCCGCGTTGATGCCGAGAACGCACGCCGCCTCGCACGGCGCTGGGCAGAGCCGGCCGGTGAACTCGGGGAAGTTGTTGGTCGCGTGCAGCCGCTCGGCCGCCTCGTACCAGTCGTGCCGCCAGACCAGGTCGTTCCACTCGGGGATCAGGTTCCCAAGCGGGCAGCCCGTGTGGCAGAACGGGATGCCGCAGTCCATGCAGCGGCCAGCCTGCCGCTCCACCGTGCCCCGGTCGACGTCCGCGTACACCTCGCGCCAGTCCAGCAGGCGCACGTCGACCGGGCGCCGCCGCGGCATCTCGCGTGGGGTGTGGAGAAATCCCTTCGGGTCCGCCATAGAGCCTCCCTGTCGGTACCAGCCGCGCTCGGCCTAGCCGTGCGCCGCGGCCATCACCGCGTCGTTGACGTCGCGGCCCTCCTGTTCCGCGCACCGCGCCGCGGCGACCACGCGCTTGTAGTCGGTGGGCATGACCTTGCCGAACCGCTCGACAGCGAGGTCCCAGTCGGCGAGCAGCCGCACCGCGACCGCGGAACCGGTCTCGACGAATTGCCGCTCGACGACCTGCCGCAGGAACGCGCGGTCGCCGTCATCGAGCGCTTCCAGCTCGACCATCTCGGTGTTCACCCGCCGCGGATCCAGGTCAAGCAGATACGCGATGCCGCCTGACATGCCCGCCGCGAAGTTCCGCCCGACCGGGCCGAGCACCACCACCCGCCCGCCGGTCATGTATTCGCAGCCGTGATCGCCCGCGCCCTCTGCGACGGCGAGCGCGCCTGAGTTGCGGACGCAGAACCGCTCCCCCACGATTCCGCGCAGAAACACCTCGCCTGAGGTGGCGCCGTACAAGATCACGTTGCCGGCGACGATCTGCTCTTCGGCCGCGAAGGGCGCCGCCGGGTGGGGCGCGACGATGATCCGGCCCCCGGACAGGCCCTTGCCCAGGTAGTCGTTGGCGTCCCCGGTCAGCCTGAGCGTGATCCCCCGCGGCACGAAGGCGCCGAACGACTGCCCGGCGCTGCCGGTCATGCTGATGTCGATCGTGCCCGGGGGCAGGCCCGCGCTGCCCCAGCGCCTGGTGACCTCATAGCCGAGCATGGTGCCGACCGTGCGGTTCACGTTGCGGACCGGCAGCTCAAGCCGCACCGGGCTGGCATCGGCGAGCGCGCCCTCCGATAGCTGGATGAGGGTGTTGTCGATCGCCTTGGCCAGACCGTGGTCCTGCTCGGTCACCCGGCGCCTGACGGGATGGCCGGAAGGCACGTGCAGCACGGGCGCCAGGTCGAGGCCGGCGGCCTTCCAATGCTGCACGGCCACGGCGGCATCGAGCATCTCCGCCCGACCCACCGCGTCATCGAGGCTGCGGAACCCGAGCGCGGCGAGGTACTCGCGCACCTCCTGCGCGATGAACTCGAAGAAGTTGACCACGAACTCCGGCTTGCCCGTGAAGCGCTTGCGCAGCTCGGGATTTTGCGTCGCCACCCCCACCGGGCAGGTGTCCAGGTGACAGACCCGCATCATCACGCAGCCAGAGACGACAAGGGGCGCGGTGGCGAAGCCGAACTCCTCGGCGCCGAGCAGCGCCGCGACCATCACGTCGCGGCCGGTCTTGAGCTGACCGTCGACCTGCACCACGATCCGGTCACGCAGCTCGCCGCGCAGCAGCGTCTGCTGGGTCTCGGCGAGCCCGAGCTCCCACGGCGCTCCCGCGTGCTTGATGCTTGTCAGCGGCGACGCGCCGGTGCCGCCGTCGTGCCCGGAGATCAGCACGACGTCGGCGTGCGCCTTGCTCACCCCGGCCGCGACCGTGCCGACGCCCACCTCGGCCACGAGCTTGACGTGTACCCGCGCGGCCGGGTTCGCGTTCTTCAGGTCATGAATGAGCTGCGCCAGATCCTCGATCGAGTAGATGTCGTGATGTGGCGGCGGCGAGATCAGCCCAACCCCTGGCGTGGAGTACCTGGTCTTGGCGATCCATGGGTACACCTTGTGACCGGGAAGCTGGCCGCCCTCGCCCGGCTTGGCGCCTTGGGCCATCTTGATCTGCAGGTCGTCGGCGTTGACCAGATATTCGCTCGTGACGCCGAACCTGCCGCTTGCCACCTGCTTGACGGCGGAGCGGCGCAGATCGCCATTAGGGTCACGGACGTAGCGGTCCGCGTCCTCACCGCCCTCGCCGGTGTTGGACTTGCCGCCGAGCCGGTTCATCGCGATGGCGAGCGTCTCATGCGCCTCCGCCGAGATCGAACCGTAGGACATGGCGCCGGTGGCGAAGCGCCTGACGATCTGGCTGACCGGCTCCACCTCATCGATCGGCACCGGCGGGCGCGCCGGGTCGGCCGGGGCCTCGGTTCCGCGGATCCGCAGCAGGCCGCGCAGGGTCGCCAACCGCCGCGACTGGTCATTGACCAGATCGGTGTATTGCTTGAAGATCTCGTAGCGGCGGGCCCTTGTGGCGTGCTGCAGCCTGAACACCGCCTCCGGGCTGAACAGGTGGGGCTCGCCGTCGCGCCGCCATTGGTACTCTCCGCCCGTTTCCAAACGGCGGTGCGGGCGTGTCACGCCTCCCGCGGGGAACGCGCTCGCGTGGCGGCGCGCGACCTCGCGGGCGAGCACACCGAAGTCGACGCCGCCGAGCCGGGACGTGGTGCCGGTGAAGCAGCGCTCGATCACCTCGTCGCCCAAGCCGATGGCTTCAAAGATTTGGGCGCCCGTGTAGGAGGCGACGGTGGACACGCCCATCTTGGACATGATCTTCAGCACGCCCTTGCCTAGGGCCTTGATCAGGTTAGCTTCGGCCGCGGCGGCGCTGAGCCCGTCAAGCACGCCGCGGCGGACCAGATCCGCGGCCGTCTCGATGGCCAGGTACGGGTTGACCGCGGCCGCGCCGTACCCGACGAGCAGCGCCACGTGGTGGCATTCCCTGACGTCGCCCGCCGCGACCACCACGCCGACCCGGGTGCGGGTCCGCTGCCTGATCAGATGGTGGTGTACCGCGCCCGTCAGCAGCAGTGAGGGGATCGGCGCCCACGCGGAGGGCTCCGCCCCCCGCGACCCCCCCAGCTCCGCGGGGATACTCCGGGCCGGATCGGGTCCGCCAGCGGCGGCCGCTGCGTCAGAAAGGACGATGACCCGTGCGCCGTGGGCTATCGCCTCCGACACCTCGGCGCAAATCTCGTCCAGCCGCCCGGCCAGAGCGGCGCCGCCGCCGGCGACCGGGTAGCGGCCGTCCACCACGTGCGCGGCGAAGCCGGGCAGGCTGCCGTCGTGGTTGGCGTGAATGATCTTCTCGAGATCGGCGTTGCCCATCACTGGGTACGGCAGCGCGATCCGTCGGCACGAAGCCGGGCCCGGCGACAGCAGGTTGCCCTCCGGCCCGATCGTGGTTTCGAGCGAGGTGACAAGCTCCTCACGGATGGCGTCCAGGGGCGGGTTGGTGACCTGGGCGAACAGCTGGGCGAAGTAGTCGAATACCAGGCGCGGCTTGTCGGAGAGGACCGCGACAGGGGTGTCGGTGCCCATCGAGCCGATGGGCTCGGCGCCCGCGCGGGCCATCGGGGTCAGGATGACCCGCAGCTCCTCCTCGGTGTACCCGTGCTGGCGCTGCTCTGTGACCAGCGAATCCCGCGGGGCGGGACCGCGGCCGGCGGCGGGGCCCGCGGCGCGGCCGGCGGCGGGGCCGGGCAGGTCGTCGAGGTGCACAAGCCCGGCGTGCAGCCAGTCCGCGTAGGGATGCTGGGCAGCGAGTTCGGCCTTGACCTCCTGATCTTCGATGATCCGGCCGCGGCCGGTGTCGGCGAGGAAGATCCGCCCCGGCTGCAGCCTGCCCTTGCGGACGACGGCCGCCGGGTCGATGTCGAGCACGCCCACCTCGCTGGCCAGAACCACCAGGCCGTCGTCGGTCACCCAGTAACGGCCCGGCCGCAGGCCGTTGCGGTCCAGCACCGCACCGATCAGCGTGCCGTCGGTGAACGCCACGCAGGCGGGGCCGTCCCACGGCTCCATGAGCGTGCCGTGGAACTGATAGAAGGCCTTGCGCGCCGGATCCATCTCGGCGTGGTTCTCCCACGGCTCGGGGATCATCATCAGCACCGCGTGCGGCAACGACCGCCCGCCCATGTGCAGCAGCTCCAGGCACTCGTCGAAGCTGGCCGAGTCGCTTGCCTCGCCGTCAAGGATCGGGAACAGCCGCTCGATCCCCCGCCCGGTCGCGGAGTCCGGTATGAGGCCGGTGGACAGCATTGCCTCGCGCGCCCGCATCCAGTTGCGGTTGCCCCGGATCGTGTTGATCTCGCCGTTGTGCGCGATGTAGCGGTACGGGTGAGCGAGCGGCCAGGACGGGAACGTGTTCGTGGAGAACCGGGAGTGTACGAGCGCGAGCCCGCTGACGAAACGCCGGTCCGACAGGTCCGGGTAGAACGGCTCGAGCTGGGGCGCGGTCAGCATCCCCTTGTAGGTGATCGTTCGCGCGGAAAGGCTGGCGAAATACGCCGCCGAGGTGTGCTCGACCCGCTTGCGCAGGCAGAACGCCCTTCTGTCCAGCTCGATCCCGCTGACGCGCCCGGCCCCGGCCCCGGCGACGAAGAGCTGCGCCAGATGGGGCATCATCGCGCGCGCGGCGCCGCCGCAAAACGACGGCTCGTGCGGCACGTCGCGCCAGCCGAGGACGGTCAGCCGCTCGTCGGCCGCGAGCCGCTCAATGACCTGGACGGCCGCTGCCCGCTGTGCGCCCGAGGTGGGCAGCATGGCCATACCCACCGCGTAGGCGCCGGGCTCTGGCAGGGCGAAGGGAACCTTCGCGCGGAAGAACGCGTCCGGGATCTGGGTCGCGATCCCCGCGCCGTCCCCGGTGTCAGGCTCGCTTCCCTTGGCCCCGCGGTGCTCGAGGTTGCGCAGTACGGACAGGCCCTTGGCCACGATGTCATAGCTGCGCCGGCCGGACAGATCAGCGACGAACCCGACGCCGCACGCGTCGTGCTCGTAGCGGCCGTCGTAAAGGCCCTCGGTGTTGCTGGGCATGCTGGCACGCGTCATCGAGCCTCCCGTCGTCTCGCCTGCGGATCGTTTCGATGTGCAGCCGGGACGACTTTGGCCCGCTCGTGCTGTTCAACTGAGGTTACATCACCGCGGCAGCCGTTAGGAATCTTGCTCGACCGCCGCGGCAAAGGGCCGTCAGGGCCCTGCGGGCTCCCGCGACTCCTGCCTGCCGTCCTCCGCCGTCGCGGGCGCCGGGGCCTCGTGCGCCGGGTCGGCGCCTTCCTGCGCCTGGGCGGAGGCGTCCGACGTTCCCGCGGAGGCTTCCGACGTTCCCGCGGAGGCGTCCGACGTTCCGGCGGAGACGCCGGGCGAGGCGGAGGCCGTGGCCGGCGCGGGTCTGTCGAGCTCATCCGGGCCGGTCTTGTGCCGAGTGCGGTAGAGGTAGATCACACCGCCGGCGAAGATGACGATCGCCATCCACTGGTTGACCCGCAGCCCACCGAAACTGTGCGCGAAGTCGATCCGCAACGACTCGATGAGGAACCGGCCCACGCCGTAGGCGGCGACATAGAGAGCGAACGCGCGATCACCGGTGAGCAGGAACCGGCGAGCCGCCCAGATCACGAGCAGCGCGACGCCGATGTCCCACAACGACTCGTACAGGAAGGTCGGCTGGTAGGTGGCCACGTTCTCGAACCCCGCCGCGCGGTGCTGCGGCGAGATCTCCACCGCCCAGGGCAGCGTCGAAGGCCGGCCGTAAAGCTCCTGGTTGAACCAGTTTCCCCAGCGCCCGATGGCCTGCGCGAGCGCGATGCCCGGCGCCGCGGCGCCCGCCACAGGGCCGAGGCGCACGCCCGCACGGCGGCACGCGATCCAGGCGCCGACCGCGCCAACGGAGATCGCGCCCGGGATGCCGATGCCGCCGTCCCAGATCTTGAAGATACCGGCCCAGTCCCGTCCGGCGCCGAAGTAAAGCTCGGGGTCGGTGAGCACGTGGTAGAGGCGCGCGCCGACAAGGCCGAACGGCACTGCCCACGTGGCCACGTCGAGGACCAGCCCTGGCCGGCCGCCGATCGCCTTATAGCGCCGTTCCGCCACCCAAACCGCGACGACGACGCCGGCGATGATGCACAGCGCGTAGGCGCGAATCGGGATCGGCCCAAGGTGCCACACGCCCTGGGAAGGACTCGGGATGAATGCGATGGACATAGTTCCGGACGTTACCTGGTATGGCTGGCCGAATGCGCGCCGTCTGCGGCAGCCGACGCCTTTGCCAATGGTGGCGCCGCCGTTTCTCGCACCCCGCGGGCAAGCTCAGCGGCCAGCTCGGCCACCGCCGCTACCCCGGCGGCGGCGCTGCGCGCCGCGAGCAGGCGCTGCACGAAGGCAGAACCCACGATGACCCCGTCGGCGAACCCGGCCACGCGCGCCGCCTGGGCGCCGTCGCGCACGCCGAGACCGACCGCCACAGGGAGCCGCGTACGCGCACGCACCCGGGCGACAAGCCCGGCCGCCGCCTCGCTCACCGCGTCGCGGGCGCCTGTCACGCCCATGACTGAGGCCGCGTAGACGAAGCCGCCGCATGCCGAGACGACCTTCGCGATGCGCTCGTCCGTGGAACTCGGAGCGACGAGGAACACCGGGTCGAGCCGGTGCCGGCCGGCCGCCTTCAGCCACGGCCCCGCCTCTTCCGGGGTCAGGTCGGGCGTGATCACACCCGCTCCCCCGGCGGCGGCCAACTCGCCGGCGAAGCGGTCAACCCCGTAGCGGTTCACCGGATTCCAGTAGGTCATGACGAGAACGGGCGCCCCTGCCGACGCCACAGCCGCCACGGTGGCAAGGACATCCGCGATGCGGGTCCCCCCGCTGATGGAGCGATGCACGGCCTCCTGTATGACCGGGCCGTCCAGCAGCGGATCGGTGTAGGGCAGGCCGATCTCGACGATGTCGGCACCCGCGCCGACCATCGCGCTCGCGGCGTCAATCGCGCCCTGGACGGAGGGGAATCCGGCGGGCAGGTAACCGACAAGAGCCGCCCGACGCTGCGCGGCTGCCTGCCTGAACGCCGCGGCGACCGCGGTCACGCCGACATCCCGAGCCAGCGCGCCGCCGTGTCGACGTCCTTGTCGCCCCGCCCGGACAGGTTCACGAGCAGCACACCGTCTGGCCCGAGCTCGCGGCCGACGTCCAGCGCCCCGGCGAGCGCGTGGGCCGGCTCGAGCGCGGGGATGATTCCCTCGGTCCGGCAGAGCAGCGAGAAGGCGTCCATCGCCTGCCGGTCGGTGACGGCACGGTAGCTGGCCCTGCCGGTGTCGCGCAGCCAGGCGTGCTCGGGACCGACGCCCGGATAGTCGAGACCGGCCGACACCGAGTGGGTGGCGAGCGTCTGTCCCTCGCTGTCCTGCAGCACGTAGGTGCTCATGCCGTGGATGATCCCGGCCGACCCGCCGACCAGCGTCGCCGCGTGCCGCCCGGTCGCCACGCCGTCGCCGCCTGCCTCGCAGCCGATCAGGGCGACCCCGGGATCGGGGATGAAGGCGTGGAAGGCGCCGATCGCGTTGGAGCCGCCGCCTACGCAGGCCACGACGGCGTCCGGCAGCCGGCCGGTCAGCTCAAGCACCTGGCGGCGGGCCTCGACGCCAATCACCCGCTGGAAGTCGCGGACCATGACGGGGAACGGGTGCGGGCCCATCACAGAGCCGATGCAGTAGTGCGTGCTTGCGACCGTGCTCACCCAGTCACGGAACGCCTCGTTGATGGCGTCCTTGAGGGTCTGGCTGCCGATTCGCACCGTGACGACCTCTGCGCCGAGCATCCGCATCCGCGCGACGTTGAGCGCCTGTCGCCTGGTGTCCTGCTCGCCCATGTAGACCGTGCACTCCAGGCCGAGCAGCGCGCAGGCGGTGGCGGTCGCGACGCCGTGCTGGCCCGCGCCAGTCTCTGCGATCATCCGCCACTTGCCCATCCGGCGGGCGAGCAACGCCTGGCCGAGCACATTGTTGATCTTGTGTGACCCGGTGTGCGCGAGATCCTCACGCTTCAGCAAGATCCGGCAGCCGCCCGCCTTCGCGGCAAACCGCGGCGCCTCGGTGAGGGGCGTCGGACGCCCGGCGTAGCTGCGAAGAAGCTGGTCAAGCTCGGCGGCGAACCGCGGGTCGGCCGTCGCGGCGCGGTAGGCGGTGGTCAGTTCGTCCAACGCCGCCATCAGCGCCTCGGGCGCGAACCGCCCGCCATAGCGCCCGAAGTGGCCGGTCGAGTCGGGCGCGCTTGCGCCGGGCCCGGTTTGCGACCATGGATCCTTAACGGCTGCCGCAGGCCGCGTGCCGTCCCGAGGTGTCACCCTCGGTCACCTCGAAGCGCCGGATGAGAGCCCACCGTCACCAGGTCGGCGACCGCGGCGCGCGGGTCCTTGCCGGTCACGAGGCTCTCGCCGACCAGGACCGCGTCCGCGCCCGCGGCGGCGTAGGCGAGCAGATCGTGCGGCCCGCGGACGCCGGACTCGGCGACCTTCACGATGCCGTCGGGGATGAGCGGGGCGATCTGCGCGAAGATCGAGCGGTCGACCTCGAGCGTCGCGAGGTTGCGCGCGTTGACCCCGATGACCTTCGCGCCCGCGGCAACGGCCCGCCTGGCCTCCTCGGCGGTGTGCACCTCGACCAGCGGCAGCAGCCCGATGGACTCCGCCCGCTCGACAAGCGAGATGAGCGCGCTCTGACCCAGGGCCGCCACGATCAGCAGCGCGACGTCGGCGCCGTAGGCACGTGCCTCCCAGAGCTGGTAGGAGCTGACGATGAAGTCCTTGCGCAGCACCGGCACGTCGACGGCGGCGCGCACCGCGACCAGATCGTCCAGCGTTCCGCCGAACCTGCGCGGCTCGGTCAGCACGCTGATCACCCTGGCACCGCCGGCCGCGTAGTCGCAGGCCAGGCTGGCCGGATCGGCGATCGCCGCGAGACTGCCCTTGCTCGGGCTCGCCCGCTTGACCTCGGCGATGACCGCCACGTCGTCGCCGTTCAGCGCACCAAGCGCGTCACGCGCCGACGGCGCCGCGCGGGCCATCTCCTTGAGCCGGTCCAGGCTGGTGTGCTGCTGCCGCTCCGCGAGATCCGCACGAACGCTGGCCAGAATCTCGTCCAGAACGCTCACGCCGATGACGGTCCCCTCCGGTCGTTTGCCATGCGCCCCGATGCTATCGGTGCGGCCGGAGCGTTCTCACTGCGGGGGGGCGACGGCTTCGGCGGAATCGGCGGCGCGCGACAGCCCCGCCGCCCCGTAGGCGCGGCTCACCGCCGGGTGCAGCAGCACCGCGCCGACCACAATCGCGGACAGCGTGCCGCCCAGGTAGCGATCGAAGGCAAAGCGGTAGAGGCCGAAGACGATCAGGGCGGACTCAGCGCCGAGCACGACCGTGCGCGCAGTGTGCGTTCCCGTGCTTGCCAGCGTGGCAAGGGCGACGAGCACCACGACGAACGCGAGCGTGGTAAGCACAGCAGGCCCGCTCCGGCGGTTGAAGGAAAGGCTGACCGCGGCGGCGACGCCCGCCTGCGCGACCAGAAGCCGACTGACCAGGCGCACGTGCTGGCGCGCCGGCTCCGCCGCACGTGCCTGCGCGCGCCTCGGCAATCGGTTCACGTCCACCTCCGCGGTCCGCATTCAGGGTAACGCCGTCGGATCAACGCCCCCGTCAAGCGCGTCCCACGCGGTGACGTGCTCGTCCGCCGCTGCCGCCGCCGGGGGTCCGCCCGCCGCGTACCTGCCCGACATGGCAGGCCACCGCGGCCCGCGCCACGCGGCCGCCGCGCCCGCGGCGAGGGTTAGCAGACCGCCGGCCACGCAGGCGGCCCACCAGGGGAACCCGGCCATGGTCAGCCGCGGCGCGGTCGAACCCGCGGCGCCGGCCGCACCGGAGAGCGCGTGCGCCGCGGCTGTCGCCGCCACGTGCGCGTGCCCGACGGCCGCCGCGGCGCTGACGGCGGCAAGCGCGCCGAGCGCGGCAAGCGCCACGCCGGACACGCGCCTGGCGGCGCCGCGCGTCGCCAGCACGGCAGCGAGGCAGGCGAGCGCGGCGAGGCCGAGCGCGTTCGCGGCGGGCGCGAGCTCATGCCCGGTCATGGTGAGGCTGGACCTCGGCATGGGGGGCGCGGGCGCGAACGACGCGCGCGCCCACGGCTGCCCGGCCGCGAGCAGCACCAGGCCGGCGCCCGCCGCGCCCGCCAGCAAGCTCAGCGCGAGCTCACGGCGCGCCACCGCGCTCCCCCGTCGTGTGGCGCTCGCCGGCGACCGCGTCGAGCTTGCCCGCGTCGAAGCAGGTGCGGTCGCCGGTGTGGCACGCGACGCCGACCTGGTCCACCTGAACAAGCACGGCGTCGCCGTCGCAGTCAAGCGCGACCGACCTGACCCATTGCTTGTGACCCGAGGTTTCGCCCTTCACCCAGTACTCACCGCGGCTGCGCGACCAGTACGTGCAGCGCCCGGTGGTGAGGGTCCGGCGGAGCGCCTCGTCGTCCATCCAGGCCACCATCAGCACCTCGCCGGTGTCGTGCTGTTGCGCGACGGCTGGAAAAAGGCCGTCCTCGTTGCGCTTGAGCCTCGCGGCAATCTGCGGATCCAGCGTCACGGCTCCATTTTGGCAGTGTCGCCCGCGCGCAGGGCGCAAAGGGCGCCCGCGCACGGGCGACAGTGCCCGCCTGGGCGTCGTGTAGCCAAAGAAGACTCCCCTTTGAGACCACTAGGATCGGCATGTGAATTTCGCCCGAAATGAGCGGCACGCGTTAGCCGCGCTCCTTGGTGAGAAGGGGCCGGACGCGCCCACGCTCTGCGCAGGCTGGACCACCAAAGACCTCGCCGCGCACCTGGTCACGCGTGAGCACAGGCCAGACGCCGCGGTTGGCATTGTCATCCGCCCACTCGCCGCCTACACCGCCAGCGTGCAGCGCAGGATCGGCGCGCAGCACAGCTACGCGGAGCTGGTCGAAATGATCCGGCGCGGCCCGCCGCGGCTGTCGATCTTCGCGCTGCCTGGCGTGGACGCCGCCGCCAACGCCGTCGAGTATTTCGTGCACCACGAGGATGTGCGCCGCGGGTCGCCCGGCTGGCAGGCGCGGGAACTCGGCACGGCCGTGGATGACATGCTGTGGCGCAGGCTCGGCGTGTCGAGGTTCCTGCTGCGCAGCGCGCCGTGCGGGGTCGCGCTGCAGCGAGAAGGGCGGCCCGGCACGCAGCCGATCGTCGCCAAACGTGGCACGCCGACCGTCACGGTCACCGGCGCTCCCGCCGAGCTCACCCTGTGGGCGTTCGGCCGGACCTCGGCAGCCCTGGTGAACATGGACGGCGACGCCGACGCGGTCGCGCGGCTTGGCCGGGCCACGTGGGGCCTGTGACGGCCCTCTCGCGGCAAGGCATCGGCGGCCCCAGGGCGAGTGGTCTGACCCAGGAGCCTGGCGCCCGTCGCGCCGTCCTGCAACCGCCGTCACCGCCGCGAGGCCCGGGGCTGTCTTTCATGATCGCGGTGGCCTGCCAGTCACTGTGACTGGCAGGCCACCGCGATCACGACACCGCGGCCCTTCTTTTCGCCAGACCACTAGATCGCCTTGATGATCTTGCTGAGCAGGGCCGAGGTGGCGTGGGGGCGCTCTGCGCTGGCGCTGAGCTGGTTCATGACCTCCATGTACCGGTCGACATCCTCGCGCCGGTCCAGGTAGACGGCGCTGGTGAGCTGTTCGAGGTAGACCACGTCAGGCAGATCGGCTTCGGCGAACCGCACGATGCTGAACGCGCCCCCGGCCGCGGCGTGCCCGCCGTGCCTGAACGGCATGACCTGCAGCACGATGTTCGCCAGCTCGCTCATCTCGACCAGATGTTCGAGCTGTCCGCGCATCACATCAGCGCCGCCGATTGGCCGCCGCAACGCGGCCTCGTCCACCACCAGCCACATCGTTGGCGGCTCTGGCGCGGTCAGCACCTCCTGGCGTGCTCGGCGCAGGCTCACCCGGCGTTCGATTTCCCGCTTCGAGGCGGAGGCGTGCCCGAGCACGGTGACGGCGCGGGCATAGTCCTCGGTCTGCAGCAGGCCGGGCACAAACTGGATCTCATAGGACCGGATGAGCGAAGCCGCCTGCTCGAGCCCGACGTAGATTTCAAACCAGTCCGGCAGGATGTCGTTGTACTCGGCCCACCAGCCCTGCACGTTCGCACGCGCGGCGAGCGCCTCGAGCGCGGCCCGCTCCTGCTTGGCGACCCCGTACAGGGCCAGCAGGTCGGCCACGTCGCGCTCCTTGAAGCTGACCCGCCCGTGCTCGAGGCGGCTGATCTTGGAGCGCGAGGCCCGGATCTCGTAGCCTGCCTCCTCGCGGCTAATTCCGCCGACCTCACGCAGGCGGCGCAACTGCGCGCCCAGAAGCATGCGCAGCACCGTCGGCCCGCCCCTGGGCATGGCAAGAATTCGCTCCACAGGCAAGTCGCCGACGGACGGACCGGCGCTCATGCTGGCTCCCGGAGCATTTCGGTTCGCTGCGGGGCGCACAGCGTACCTTATCACCGCTCGCGGCCTGGCAGGGGCCACAGGCCGTTACCGGCCGAATGCACGTGCATTGGCCCTTGCAACCGTCGTGTGCATGCGGAAGTATTTGCCCCTGGGACGAATCGGGACTGTGCGGATGACCGGGATGGGATCTTGCGCGGATGGGGACGACAGCGCCTGAGGCTCGGATGACCGCCGCGAGTTTGCGCGGCGCCGGGTGCCTGGAATGGCTGCGGCCCGCTATGGAGACGGCCGCTCCGGCGCACATGTACTGGCCATCGGCGGGCTGGACGCGTTCGGCACGCGTCGCCACCCGCACACCCGGTCCCGAACCCGGAGCTGTCAAGGCGGCAAGGGACTTCGCCGGCTCGACGTTGCGCCGCTGGGGGATGGCTGACCTGGAGGTCGATGTCGGCGTGGTGGTGTCCGAGCTGCTGACCAACGCGCTTCGGCACGCTCTGCCCCGCCAGTCTGAGCAGCTCGGCGCGTCGCCGATCCGGCTCGGGCTGCTCTACCCGGGGCCATGCGTCCTGTGCGCGGTCGCCGACCCGAGCGACCAGGTGCCCGTGGTGAAGACGCCCGATTACCTCGCGGAGACGGGACGCGGCCTGCACGTCGTCGCCTCGCTGTGCCATCGGTGGGGCTGGACGGCCCCCTGCCACACCGGCAAGGTCGTCTGGGCGACGTTCCAGCCGCCGGCGGGTCAAATGTAAGCTCAGCGCACGGGATGCCCGGCGGCGCGAAGGGCGTCCTTGACGGCGCCGATCTTTAGCTGGCCGAAGTGGAACACGCTCGCGGCGAGCACCGCGTCCGCGCCGGCCGCCACCGCGGGCGCGAAGTGCGCGAGCTCGCCGGCTCCACCGCTTGCGATCACCGGCACACCGACCGCGGCCCGCACGGCGCGGATCATTTCCAGGTCGTAGCCCGCCTTCGTGCCGTCGGCATCCATCGAGTTCAGCAGGATCTCCCCCGCGCCGACGCCCGCCGCGCGGGCCGCCCACTCGACCGCGTCGATGCCGGTGCCGCGCCGGCCGCCGTGCGTGGTGACCTCGAAACCGGTGCTCGGGCCGACCGCGCGGCGGGCATCAATCGACAGCACAACGCACTGCGAGCCGAATCTGGCGGCGGCCTCGCCGAGCAGGCCGGGCCGGGCGACGGCCGCGGTGTTGAGCGCCACCTTGTCGGCGCCCGCGCGCAGGAGACGGTCCACATCGGCGGTGCTGCGCACCCCTCCACCCACGGTCAGCGGGATGAAGACCTCTCCCGCCGTGGCGGCGACCACGTCGTACATGGTGTCCCTGCCGCCGCTCGACGCGGTGATGTCAAGGAACACCAGCTCGTCTGCGCCCTCCTCGCCATAGGCGCCAGCCAGCTCCACGGGATCGCCCGCGTCGCGCAAGCCGCGGAAGTTGACCCCTTTCACCACCCGTCCCCCGGCGACGTCGAGACAGGCAATCACCCGAACCGCGACGGTCATGCGAACGCCTGCGGAGGTGAGTCGGGAAGCAGCCGGCTCGCGCCGCTGCCGCCCTGCCGGTAGGCGACGGCCTCGACCTCGACCAGCATCCGCGGATCGACCAGGCGTGACACCTCCACCATCGTGGTCGCTGGCTTGGACGCGCCGAACGCTTCGCCGTGCGCGCGGCCGTATTCCTGCCACCGGGTGATGTCGGTGACAAAGATCCGGGTGCGCACGACGTCGGCGATCTCGAAACCGAGCCGGTCGAGCGCGGTGGAGACGTTGGCGATCGCCTGCACCGTCTGGTGATACGCGTCGCCCTCATGGACGAGCTTTCCGTCCAGGACCGACGTGCATCCGCTGACGAACACGTACTCGCCCGCGGCGACGGCGCGACTGTAGCCGACCACCGGCTCCCATGGTGTCCCCGACGAGATCCGTTGTGCTGTCATCCGGCCACTGCCTCCAGCGCTTGAGTGAGGGTGAAGGCGCCGGCGTACAGGGCCTTGCCCACAATGGCGCCCTCCACCCCGAGCGGGGTGAGAGCGGCGATCGCGCGCAGATCATCCAGGTTTGCCACGCCACCGCTGGCGATCACGGGCCGCGGGGTGGCGCCGGTCACCTCGCGCAGCAGTTCCAGGTTGGGCCCGCGCATCGTGCCGTCCCTGGTCACGTCCGTGACGACATATCGCGGGCACCCGTCGCTGTCCAACCGGCGCAGAACGTCGCGCAGGCTGCCGCCCTCGGAGGTCCAGCCTCGCGCCGCCAGCCGCGAGCCACGGACATCAAGGCCGACGGCAATCCTGTCGCCGTGCCTCGCGATGATCTTGGCGACCCAGCCCGGGTTCTCCAGCGCCGCAGTCCCGATGTTGACCCGCGAGCAGCCGGTGGCGAGCGCGGCGACGAGCGAGTCGTCGTCGCGGATTCCGCCGGAAAGCTCGACATCGACGTCGAGCTTTCTCACCACGTCGGCGATCATTTCGTGATTGGCGCGGCGGCCGAACGCGGCGTCGAGGTCAACCAGGTGGATCCAGGTCGCGCCGCCGCGCTGCCAGGTGAGCGCGGCCTGCAGGGGATCACCATAGGAGGTGGCGGTGCCGGCCACGCCCTGAACGAGCCGGACCGCCCGGCCATCGGACACGTCCACCGCGGGCAGCAGGGTCAGCGCCATGCTCAGAGGTTCTCTAGCCAGTTGCGGAGCAGCGCGGCGCCCGCGTCGCCTGACTTCTCTGGGTGAAACTGGGTCGCCGCGAGCGCCCCGTCCTCCACCGCGGCGACGAAACGCCGCCCGTGTTCAGCCCACGAGACCCGTGGCGGCGCCGCGGCCGTGGGCCGGACCGGCGATGACCCGCCGTCGCGGCCCCAACGGCGCACCGCGTACGAGTGCACGAAATAGAACATCGCGCCCGCGTCGATCCCGGCGAAGAGCACCGAGCCGCGGGCTGGGTCCACCGTGTTCCAGCCCATGTGCGGCAGCACGGGCGCGTCGAGCCGCTCGACGGTTCCCGGCCAGTGGCCGCAGCCGTCTGTGATCATGCCGTGCTCGGCGCCGGTGCTGAAGAGGATCTGCATCCCGACGCAGATGCCAAGAACGGGCCGGGTGGCGGCCAGACGTTTCGCGATCAGCTGGTCGCCGCCCGTTTCGCGCAGCCCGGCCATGCACGCGGCGAAGGCGCCCACGCCGGGCACGACGAGCCCGCCCGCGTTCAGCGCCACGTCGTGCTCGGCGGTCACCTCGGCATCCGCGCCGGCTCTCGCCAGAGCGCGGCAGGCGGACCGGAGATTGCCCGACCCGTAGTCGAGGACGGCGACCGCCGGCCGGCTGGGCCGGCTCACAGCACGCCCTTGGTGCTCGGCACTCCGGCGCTCGCGTCGGCCGCCGCCGCGTCACGCAGCGCGCGGGCGACCGCCTTGAACTGCGCTTCGACGATGTGATGCGGGTTGCGCCCGGCCAGCACGCGCACGTGCAGGCAGATCGCCGCGCTGAAAGCGAGCGACTCGAATATGTGCCTGGTCAGGGTCGTGTCATAGGTGCCGATCAGCGGCGCCATTCCGGCCGGCTCGTCGTGTACGACGTACGGCCGCCCGGACAGGTCCACCGCCGCCTGCGCCAGCGCCTCATCGAGCGGCACGAGCGCGTCGCCGAAGCGGCGTATCCCCGCCTTGTCGTCGAGCGCCATGCGCAGCGCCTGGCCGAGGACGATCGCGGTGTCCTCGACCGTGTGGTGCGCGTCGACCTCGGTGTCGCCGCTCGCGCGCACCGCCAAGTCCAGGCCGCCGTGCTTGCCCAACTGCGCGAGCATGTGATCAAAGAACGGCACCCCCGTGGAGATGTCGCAGCGCCCGGCGCCATCCAGATCAAGCTCCGCCGTGACCCGCGTCTCCTTGGTGACCCGCTCTGCGCGCCCCGTCCTGCTCATACCCCGCCTCCGCCTCTCGCCATGCCATCGCTGAGCGCGCGCCGGAAGCGCGCCATCTCGGCCGGGGTGCCGATGCTCACGCGCAGCCAGCCCGCCGGTCCCACTTCACGCACAAGCACGCCGTGATCGAGCAGGCCTTGCCAGACGGCGCGCCGGTCGGCGAATTCGCCGAACAGCACGAAGTTGGCATCGGAGTCGGCCGCCGCCAATCCGCGGCCGCGCAGCCAGGCCACCGTCGCGTCACGCTCCATCCGCAACGCCGCCACCGCCTCGAGCAGCTCACCGGCGTTCACCAGCGCTGCGCGGGCGACGGCCTGGGTGACAGCCGACAGGTGGTAGGGCAGCCGGACAAGCAGCAGCGCATCGATCACCGCCGGGTCCGCGGCCAGGTAGCCGAGCCGCACGCCCGCCATCGCGAACGCTTTGGACATGGTTCGCGTGACCACAAGCCGCTGGTGGCCGGGCAGCAGCGTCAGCGCGCCGACCGTGTCATCCCGCGCGAACTCCGCGTACGCCTCGTCGACCACGACCATGCCGGGCGCCACGTCACACACCGCCTCGATCACCTTAACCGGCAGCGCGGCGCCGGTGGGGTTGTTCGGTGAGGTCAGGAAGACGAGGTCCGGCCGAAGGCCGCGGACCGCGGCGACCGCGCGGTCCGCGGACAGCGCGAAGTCCTCGCCGCGGCCTTCGCCGACCCACGTGGTGCCCGTCGTCCGCGCGATGATGGGGTGCATCGAGTAGGACGGCTCGAACCCGAGCGCTACCCGGCCCGGCCCGCCGAACGCCTGCAGAAGCTGCTGTATGACCTCGTTGGAGCCGTTGGCCGCCCACACGTGGCGGCTGGTCAGGCCGTGCCCGAGATAGTCGGCAAGATCTTTGCGCAGCTCGGCGACGTCGCGGTCGGGGTAGCGGTTGAGCGTCGCCGCGGCCTCGGCGACGGCCGCGCTGATCGCGGCGATCAGCCGTGCCGACGGCGGGTACGGGTTCTCGTTGGTATTGAGCCGAACGGCTGCCGCGAGCTGCGGCGCGCCGTAGGGTTCGCGCCCACGCAGGTCAGCGCGGATGGGCAGGGTCATCGCAGCCTCGCCTGGACCGCCGCGACGTGCGCGGTGAGGTCCTCGGCGCCGCCGAGCGCGCCAATGTGGCCCGCGACGTCGGCCAGCGCGCGTGCGCCGCATTCGACGACGTGGATGCCGCGAAGGAAGGACAGGACAGAAAGCCCGGCCGTGTGCCGTGCCGTGCCGCCGGTGGGCAGCACGTGGTTGGAACCGGCCAGGTAATCGCCGAGCGAGACGGGCGCGTAGGGGCCGACGAAGACCGCGCCGGCGTTGCGCACCCGCGCGGCGTCCCGCGCGGCATGCTCGGTCTGCATCTCGAGGTGCTCTGGCGCCCAGGCGTCGGTGACCATGAGCGCGGCGGCGATGTCGTCCACGAGCACCTGCGCGGACTGCCCGCGCAGCGCCGCCTCGACCCGCTTGCGGTGGGTCGCCGCTTCGACCTGGCGAGCCAGTTCGGCCTCGACCCGGTCGGCAAGCTGGTGATCGGGGGTGACGTGCAGGCAGGCGGCGAGCTCGTCATGTTCGGCCTGGGCGATCAGGTCCGCCGCGACAAGCACGGGGTCAGCCGTGTGGTCGGCGATGATCGCGATCTCCGTGGGGCCGGCCTCGGCGTCGACGCCGATGCGGCCGCGCAGCAGCCGTTTCGCCGCGGCCACGTAGACGTTGCCGGGCCCGGTCACCATGTCGGCGGCGGCGCAGTCGGCAGTGCCATAGGCGAACATGGCGATCGCCTGCGCGCCGCCGACGGCATGCACTTCGGTCACGCCGAGCAGCGCGCAGGCGGCGAGGATCGCCGGATGCGGCAGGCCGTCGTGCTCGCGACGGGGCGGCGACGCGACGGCGACCGATCCGACACCTGCCACCTGCGCGGGGACGACGTTCATGACGACCGATGAGGGGTAGCTGACGGAACCGCCCGGCACGTACAGGCCAACCCGCCCGACCGGCACATAGCGCTCGGTGACCGTAGCGCCGTTGGCGACGCGCGTGACGCTGTCCGACGGCAACTGCGCCTCGTGGACGGCCCTTGTCCGCCTGATCGCCTCGTCGAGCGCCGCGCGCACGGCCGCGTCAAGCCCGCGGAGCGCCTGCGCGAGCGCGGCGGCGGGCACCGCGGTGGACGGGGCGTCAACGCCATCGAGCCGCGCCGTCAGTTCGCGGATCGCGACCGCGCCGCGCTGACGGACGTCCTCGCAAATGGGCCGGACCACCTCCATCGCCGTGGCGACGTCAAGCGCGGGCCGCGGCAGCACCGCCGCCAGCTTTTCCCTGCTCAGATCGGCGCGCGGCAACCCGCGCAAGTCAACTCGGGAAATCACCCCCCAATTTTAGGGGTCGCCGGATGGCGCCGGTTCGCCGCGCTGGCCGGCCACCAGCTCGGCGAGCGTGACAATCAGCGCCGCCGTGAGCGGCCAGATCACCAGCGCGGCGTGGGCGCGAAGAACCAGTGGCGCGTGCAGGACCGCGCCTTTTGGGCTGAGCAGCAACGCGCTGCGGAACGACGCGAGCCCAACGTTTCTGCCGACCCACCACTGGACGAATGACGCGCCGAGCCCGCCGACGACCAGGCCGACCGTGGCGGAACCGTGCCTGCGGACCGCCGTGAGGTACCCGGCGAGCCCGGTGACCACCCCGGCGAGGACGCCGACGATGCAGAACCAGCCGTCGGCGGCGATGAACGCCTTCGTCTCCGGGCTCACCACCTGCGCCACACCGCGCCCGGTGATCACCACGGCCGCCCGCGGCGCGATCTCGGCCCAGGCGAGCCCACCCGGCACGCCGAGCAGGGCAACCACGACCGTGATCAGGGCGAGGATCGCCAGCGGGTGCGGTGAGGGGCGGCCCTGACGACAGCCGACGGCGAGCGTGTCTGGTTGAGCCATGCTGTGGTGAAGCGTATTGGATTCCCGCGCCGGCCGGAGTCGCGAACAGTGTCACGGGTGGCAGGCAGGCACGAGCACCCCGCGCGTGAGCAGCTTGTCGAGGACCGCCTGTCCGTGCTTGGCGCCGACGGCCTCGAACAGCCGCGCGGCGTCGAAGGCCTGGCCCGACAGCCCCGGGTCGAGCAACTCGGCGACGGCGGCGGGGATCGAGGCGCGCGCGGCTGCGCACCTGTGTGCAGATGACCTTGCCGTTGCTACTGAACAGATCCATCTCGGCCAGGTTGAACCGGAAGGCGGTCGCTTCAGGCGACCTTTCGAGCCGGGCATCCCCGGTGCGGCGGCGGTTCACTCGCGCGGCGAACTCCCGGTATATGCGGTGAACCTCGGACCGCTGTTCATCGGTCATCGCCGGATCGACGTTGCTGAAGTGATTCAAGGCGTACTGCGCCTGCCCGGACACCGGCTCGCGCCGTGCGCCGGCTCCCACCGGAATGAGGCCGAATTTCACCGGCTCGCGGCCGACCGTGGAGGACTTGGTCGCCTCGAAGGGGAACACGTTGACGCTGTCGATCGCATCGGCCACCTGGGCTATGTCGTCGAGCGCCGCCAACGCCTCCTCGTAGGTGGTCGACGGAAGGTCTGGGATCAGGTTTATCCGCAGGCCGAGCTCAGCGTCGGTCCGCCGAGTACCACCTTGACCTGCGGCCTCGCCGCCTTCAGGTGGGAGGCGAGCAACAGGCTTGGCACAAGCTGCGGCCCCATCGGAACCGATATCCCGACCAGGAGGGTCTGCGCGCAAAGCCGCTCGGCGATGTGGGCACGCTGATAGAACCGCTCGTACACCTCCGTGACGCGTGGGTCCAGACCGCCCGCCTCCAGCCAGCTGTCGCGGGGTCGACGGAGAACTGCTTGGCCAGTATCTCCAAGGTGTAGGCGTAGGCGTTCTCCATGCAGAATCGGTCGGTGCCGATCCAGTGACGGCCGTGCTCGTCGAAGAACGCGGCCTTGTTGCGGCGCGCCCAACGGGCCAGCGCCGCGATCGTGGAGTCCTCGCTTCGATGAGCGGCGGAAATATCAGGGTGACCGCGCTTGTCATGCATCCTCCAGCTACAGCGGGCCGGCGGGGGCAGGTCGGGCATTTCCATAGGGCTTGGGGAAGCGGGCGCCGCGCAGATCCCGGTGCCGGAGCAGCCACGCGGCCGCGGCGTCAGCGACTGCGGCGGCGGGCAGTACGGCGGCCGGGGCGGCGCCGACCGTCCCGTGGACGGCAAGGCCGGCGAGGTGGCGGCCAAGGTCGGCGAAGTCGCCGTCGTGAAAGACCAGCTGCTGGGTGGCAACCCAGGTGTCTGCGCCGGCGGCGGCGACCCGGCCGGGAAGGGTGTACATCCGCCTGCCCGGGTAGTCGGCCATGTGTTCGGCCAGATGGAAGACGGTGCACTTGGCCCACCATGCAACCCCGATGGCAAGCACCCGGCCTCCCGCGCCGGCGAAACGCCCAAGCGGACCCCGGCAGCCAAGCGTCCAGTCCTGCGGGCTGTCGGCAAGCAACGGCAGCGCGCCGTCCCCGAGCGCGGCGAACGAATAGAGCGGATGCGGGGAGCGAACCGCGTCCGGCGCGGTCCGCACGATTTCGGCGAACCTTCCGATGCCCGGCTGTGCGCCATGCAGGTTCGGGTCAAACCCGGGCAGCGAGCTTCGGATCTTCGCGTGCCAGTGCGGCGGCACGCCGCGATGAACCCACATGGCGGGATCGGTGAGGTAGGTGGTGAACGTGGGCGCGACGACGCATCCCCGTGTTCCCACCGCCCGCACGAGCGCCTTGAGCAGGGCGACGCCGCCGCCGATCACCCAGCCGAGACTGGACAGCGAGACATGGACGATCACCTTGTCGCCGGGCCTGATACCGAGTTCTGCCAGGTCGGCGGCGAGGTCGTCGACGCTGAAGGGCCCCGGCGTGTCGGCGGCGGCGGGCGGATGGATCATGGCAGCGCCACCGCGGCGTTTTCCAGATGACCGAGCCGCGCGGCCACCTGGGCGTATACCGCGACAGCGATCGCGATCAGGCCCGCGAAGACCAGCCAGGACCACGGCGTCTGCCTGGTAAAGACCGCGCCGATCAGCAGCGGGCCAGCCGTCCCCTCGATGATCTCTGTGACATTGAACGCTGACGCGTACTCCGCCCTTCGCTCATCCGATCCGAGGTTCAGCCCAAAGAAGAACGTCGCGCCGTTTTGGAGCAGTTCCATGACGGTGAGCAGGGCGAATCCAGCGACGAGCGTGACCGCGGCGATGAGATAGGACCGGTACACAGCGGAAGCCGCGAGGATCGCGCAGGCGCCGACGCCGACGAGGCCAGCGACGCGCGACGCGTGGACGGCCGAGACGAATGACTTGCCCGCGTACTCGGCCGCCGATACCTGAAGCGTGACGACAAGAACGGTGTTGAGCCCGATAAGCGCTGGGATCAGCCACGCGGGAACCAGATGGGTGATCGAGATCCACAGCGGGACACCGACCGCGAGCAGCGATGAGTGCAGGCCGAGTATGGCGGTCGCGAGCACCATCATCGGCATGCCCGGCAGGATGACCGCGTGCAGCCCCGCCGCGCGTGGCCGCGGGGCACGGCGCTCGTCCGCGGCGCCGATGCGCAGGGTCAGGACGATGAGGCCGGTGACCGCGAAACTGGCCGCGTTCAGATAGGGAGACGCGGCGAGAAAGGGCCACGCCGTGACGGCGAGCAGCCCGGCGGACATGGCCGCTCCGACAGCCATTCCGATGTTGCCGAAAGAACGGATCAGCGCGCGCCCCATCGCCCTGCCGCCGCTCGGGAACGCGGCGCCGATGAGCGCGACAAAGGGCGCCGCGCAGGAGAAATGAAGCGCCGAGAAAACGACGGAGAAGGCCAGCAACCAGGCCAGGTTGGAGACCAGCGGAAGGGCGCAGAACACGACACCGAGCGCGAGGAGCACAAATGCCAGAACCTTGCGCGGCCCGGGCCGAGTCTGCGATACGCCCGACAACGAGGTTGGACGCCAGCCCGCAGGCCGCGCCCACGCTCAGCCCCGTGCCGATCGTCCAGGCGCCGAGCCCGGCGTGCCGGTTGAGGTAGAGCGCGAAGGTCGAAAAGTAAACGCCATTTCCGACGCAGTCCACCATGTGCAGCACGACGAGCTTGCGTGCGTCGGGCCGGCCGCGTGTTTCGCGCCAGGCGGTCAGTGTGCTCAGGTAGCCGGGCTTCACTGGCCCGCTCCGGCGGGGCGCCCGCCGAACTCGTTGCGTAGTATCGAGTACAGCAACTGGTCATGCCAGCGGCCTTGCCGCCATTGAGCCATCCGCACGGTTCCTTCGAGCACGAAACCGATCCGCTCAAGGCAGGTTCGTTCGGCTATGTTCGTCGGATCCGTGGTGGCCTGGATGCGCTCGACCCGGGTGTGCGAGAAAAGATAGGCGACAAGGTCGCGCTGCGCGGCGCCGCCGTAGCCCTTGCCCCGGTGCCCGGGCAGCATGCCGGCGGCGATTTCCCAGCACGCCGAGGTGTCCCTGCGGCCCCACCGCCGCTGCAGCCACTCGACCCGGCCTGCGAGTTCGCCGTCGACCGTGACCGATGCCATGTTGTGCGGTCCGCCGAGCAGGCCTCGCTCATGAAATACCTGGCGCACCGCGTGGCTCGGGGTGAACCCGAACCACTGGTGCTCACCGGCGCCCTCGACGCTGGCGAAGCTCCGGTCGAAAACATCAAGATCTTCAAGTCGCACCGGCCTGAGCTGGACTTCACCCATGTGAGTTGCCACCTATCTCGCGCTCGAGCGCGGCGAGCACCCATCTCGTCCACTGGTCGATGATCGTGGGCTGGCCTATCGCGTGCCCGACGTCGGCCAGCAGCGCAAGCTGGCAGCGTCCGCCCCGCAGCCGCAACGCGCGCGCGGCCTTGACGGACTGCTGGAAAGGAACCTGATCATCCAGGATGCCGTGGCTCAGCAGCAGCTGTGTCCGCGTGCCGAGACCCTCGACGGCAAGGTTCTCTCTGGTCAGCTCGCCGCCGCCGCCGACGAGCGGGCCCCATTCGCGGGTCCACGACCAGTAGGCGTCGGAACTCATGCTGATCGAGGCTGGCTCGAACGGCGTGGCGTGCGCCGCCACGAGGACGGTCTCCAGCGAGGTCGCGACCGCGACGGCCAGGTAACCACCGAAGCTTCCGCCCATCGTGGCCAGGGGGAGATCGACCAGGCCGTGCCGCAGACGCGCCTGACGCAGCGCTTCCACGGCGCTCGGGACGATGCCAGACCGCCATCCTCGCCAGGCGACCGCTCTGGCTTCCTCGCCGTAGCCGTCAGAGCCGGCCGGGTCGACCAGGATGACCGCGTACCCTTCGCCGACGAACGGCAACGGGTTCCATCGCCAGCTCCAGTCCGACCAGGACATGGTGGGACCGCCGTGAAAGAACGCCACGACGCCGCGCGGCGGCCGATCGGCGGGCAGCACGGCGACAGAAGAGGTCCGGTGCGCGGCGCCGGCCGCCGCTACGCGGTGGACCGCGCGTGTGACACGTGCCCGGACTGGCGGCTCGGCCACCTGGTCAACGCACCTGACCGATGGCTTTGCACCGCGGCCATCCGGGCGCGGTGGGAAGGGGCGCACCTGGATCGATGGCGGGGAGGCGACACTCGACTCGATCGTGACGAGCAGCTGACCGGCAACCGCCGCTGACGAGACCGACCCGCCCGGCCGTTCGTGAGGCTGCGCCGGCCTCGCCGGCCGCCAGCCGCCCTCGCTGAAATACTCGAGCTCACGCGTTCCCTCGCGCTGGTGCGCGGCCAGCAGCAGGTCGCCTGACCAGGCGAGCGGCGAACGCCATTGCTGCCGGCCCTCGTCAAGGACCCTGCGGCTGCGCTGACCCGCCACGCTCCAACACCACAGCTCATGGCGCAGCGGCGTGGCGTCGTCGTGCCAGCGGGTCGAGGCACGCAAGGCCCACTGCTCGCCGTCGTCATCGGGGACGGCCGCGTGCAGGTCGTAGTCGTCGTCCCACAGCGCGATGGACCCGCCGCCGGCCGCGCGCAGCAGGCACACGCCGAGCTGCCGACGCCCGTCGGGAAAGTCGCGGGCCACGCCCACCGGGATCAACCCGCCCGCTGGCTGCCACAACTCACCCGTCAGGCGGATCTCTGGCTCGCCGTGCTGTGCGAGCGCAAGCTCGCTCACCTCGCCCGAGCCGATGCGAACCAGCGCAAGCCGCCAGCCACGAATGCGCCGCCGGGCCAACGACGCGTTGATGTTGTCCACCTGCGCATCAAGGAAAGGATCGACCGAGGCGATGGGCACCAGACCGGCGACGCCGCCAATGGTGGGGTGGTACACGATCTTGCCGCAGCCGGGCAGCGGGCCGACGTGGTGATGATCGGCCGACGCGCCGAAGACGCATACCTGGTGGCCGTCCCCCCGATGCAGGTGGAGGGCCGCATAGTGCTCGTCGTCAAGAGTGGCCGGCGAACTCGCGTCCGTCACGACGCGGGCAAGGGAGAACTCCTCGGGGCCAACGGTGCGGCTTGCCCGGTAATCGAGCAGGACAGGCCTGCTCTGGCTGATGCCATGCGCCTGCACGCCGGCCACGACGAACCCGCGGTCACTTGCCGCCGGGATGGACAGCGCCCTGGTCGCGTTCCTTAGGTAGTGCCGCCACCCTATTTCCAATGCTCCCTCCGCAGTTCGACGGTCTTCTCCAGGACCGCTGACCACGACTGCCTGGCGACCTGGTCGAGCACGAAGGACCTGGTGAGTTCCGCGTTCTTGGCGGGATGGCGGGTGTGGAAGCCCTTTTCCAGGGCCGCGAAGCGTGGGTCACCCACGGCCGTGGCGAGCATGACCTCGGCGAGATCGGTGGGGGTGGGCTCTTCGACCGTGACAGCGACGTGGATGGAGTTTCCGTCACGCGCGGTGGCGTGATGCGGCGAACCGTGCGGCATGTAGAGCACGTCTCCGGGCTCGAGCGTGACCCGCAGCGATGTCTGGTCGGTCAGCGGCTTGCCGCGGTAGCGGTCCGAGATAGACAGGCTCTGTTCGTCAAGCAGGCCAACCGTCCAGTCCTTGCGGCCCGCGACCTGAAGGACGAAGACATGCGAGCCGTCCATGTGCGTTTCGATCGCGGTGCGGTCGGGCGGGCTCAAAAAGACATAGGTCTCCAGCTCCGCCTGGAAGCTCGGCTTGAGGCCGGCGACCAGCGCGCTGAGCTTTTCGTGCCAGTGCTCTGGCTGGTTGAGCTTGAACGTGCCGCCGGCGGCGAAGTCCTGCTTGACCTGCTCGGCATCTATGTACCCGGCCACGTTGTGCCCGACGATGGACCGCGACTGGGTGATCTCGGACAGGGCGCTTCGCACCCCGTCGTTGAACGCCACGAAGTACGGCCGGATCAGCAGGCCGCAGTCAACGTGGTCCCAGATCTCCTGTTCGGATATCAGCTGGGTGATGTCTGCGCTGGCGCGGTAGCGGACCGCTTTGCGGCGCCACACCTGCGACATGAAGGTCGGCACGTCACCAACCAAGCCCGCCAGGCTGACGCCGCTGTCGGCGCAGACGCGGTCAGCGGTCACGTCCAAAATTGTCATGGCTAGCCAGCCTGCTTCCGCATCGTCGCGAGCGCGTTGGTTACCCACTCGTCGTCGCTGAGCGATCGGGCAAGTTCGATCAGCCCGTCCTGGGTGCGGCACGCGCGCTCGTGCAGGTCGAATCGGTGGAACTGTCTTTGCAGCGAGCCTTGCCGGCTCGCGAAGGCAACCTGCAGGCCTTCGAGCAGAGACTCCGGACTCGGTTCGGACAGGGTGAAGGTCAGATGCAGTGAGTTCTGGTCGCCGACCGCGCGCGCCTCGTGGGTCCATCCGTGCGGAAGGTAGAAGAGGTCGCCTGGCGCAAGAACGAACTCATGGGTGGGGTCGCCCGCGTCAGCCTCAAGGCCTGCGTCGCTTTTGCTATCATCGTGCCCGCCGTAGATGCGCCAAAGCTTTCGGCCTTCTAGCTGAATGGCGATCACGTGGCTGCCGTCGCGGTGCGGAAGCATGCCGCGGCGCTGCGGCGGAGTCCAAAACGCGTAGCAGCAGACCGCGACAGGCATGCAGTCCTCCAGCGCCCGTCTCAACTCGCGCGACGGCTTGTGCCAGTCCGACATCCGGTTGAGCTTGAGCGACGCTCCAGCGCGGATGTGGGCGCGCACGGCGTCGCCGTCGAGGAAGCCGCTGCGCTCATGGCCGATGACGTTGCGAGACTTGGTGTACTTGGCCAGTTCGGGGACGGCGCCGTCGCGGAGAAGCGAAAAGTACGGCCACCGCAGCAGGCTGACGTCGAGCATCCTTTCCAGCTCCGCGGAGGTGAGCAAAAGGCGCGGATCGCATGCGGCGCGGCAAATGACCGGCCTGCGCCCCCAGACGCCGTGTGATGTGATGCCTTCTCGCCGCACCAACGTCGTCAGACCGCCGCCGTCCAAGGGCGCTCTCCTCCGCTTTCTGGATCAGCTGGGGACGCGGCGCCTGGCCGGCGAAGGGGTTGACCGGCCAGGCACCATTTGTCAGGTCGAACTGGTTCCGATCGAGATCACGCCTCGTGAATCTGGTTCATGATCATCATCGGAGCGTCGAACGAGTCCTCGACCTCGACCAGGTCCGCCGCGTGGGTGACCCGAGGTTCGACGACATCGTTGAGCTGCAGTGCCAAGCCCCTAAGGCTCATTAAAACTCTCCTCTACGGTGGAGGACTTGTGACAGCCGTAACCGTACGGAGAATGGGAAGAGGGCAACTCGTGCCTGGCACGAGGAACCGGCGCGAGCAAATTCAGGATGTGACCATGGCCGCGGCCCCGAGCAGGCTTTTTATGTCGGCGACAAAGCTGTTGCTCGGCTCGACGCCGAATTCGCAGAGGTCGATGAGCAGCGGGTTGCCGCCTGGGCGCACGAGCTTGAGGTGGACCCGGGTGCTGCCGGGGTGGGCGTGCAGTATGTGTTTCAGCTCGGCCGCGAGCGCCGCGGTGACCCTGTCCTGCCGCAGGGCGATGACCAGCGGCGGCTCCGACGCGGCGGAGACGTCAAGCGTGGTCATGTCCTGCGCGAAGATGCTGAGGTTGCCGTCACGCTCATTGAGCCGGCCGGCCACGCAGACCACGGCGTCCCCAGTCAGATCGCTGGCGTGCAGGGCGTACACCTTCGGAAAGAACAGCACCTCGATGGACCCGTCCAGATCCTCGACGGTGACGATGGCCCACGGGTTCCCTGTCTTCTTGTTGATCCGGCGGTCCACCGAGGAGACCAGGCCCGCAACCCGGACGTCACCTTCGGTTCGGCCCGAGGCCAGCAGCTCGGCGATCGAAACGTCCCGGTTGCGCTCCAAGATCTGCTGCGTGCCGTCCAGCGGATGGCTCGACACGTAGAGGCCAAGCATCTCGCGTTCCTGGCTCAGCAGGAACTTCCGCGGCCACTCTTGCTCACTGAGCTCGAAGTCCAGCCCAATCTGGCTGCCCGCGCCGGCACCGTCCGGATCTGCGGCGCCGAACAGGTCGAATTGCCCGATTGCCTCCTGGCGTTTCACGGCCAGCACGGCATCCACTGCCTGGTCCTGGATCATGCACAGGGACCTGCGGGAATGACCGAGCGAGTCGAAAGCCCCGGCCTTGATCAGCGACTCCACCACGCGCTTGTTGCACGCGGTGATCTCCGCCTTGCTGAGAAAGTCGGCGAAAGAGGTGTAGCTCCCCTTTGCCCGGCGGGTCGCGGTGATCGAGGCGACCACGGTGGCGCCGACGTTGCGTATGGCGCCGAGCCCGAAGCGGATGTCGGTTCCGACCGGGGTGAACCACAGGTCTGACTCGTTGACGTCGGGGGGCAGCACCTTGATGCCGAGCTTGCGGCACTCGGCCAGGTAGATCGCCATCTTGTCCTTGTCGTCCCCCACCGAGGTCAGCAGCGCCGCCATGTACTCGGCCGGGAAGTTCGCCTTGAGGTAGGCGGTCCAGTAGGAGACGACGCCGTATCCCGCGGTGTGCGACTTGTTGAAGCCATAGCCGGAGAAGGGGACAAGGACGTCCCACACGGTCTTGGTGGCGGCGGCCGAGTACCCGCTCGCGGCCATTCCCGCGGAGAACTCTTCCCAGGAGGCGTCCAGGATCTCTTTTTTCTTCTTGCCCATCGCGCGACGCAGCAGGTCCGCCCTGCCCATTGAGTACCCGGCAAGCTGCTGCGCGATCGCCATGACCTGCTCCTGGTAGACCACCAGGTGATAGGTCTCCCCCAGGATCGGCTCCAGCGCGGTTTCAAGCTCGGGGTGGATCGGCTCGATCGGCTTGCGGCCATTCTTGCGGTCGGCGTAGTTGAGGTGGGTGTTGGCGGCCATCGGGCCCGGCCGGTAGAGCGCGAGCACGGCGGCGATGTCGCCGAAGCAGGTGGGGGCCATCAGCTTGAGGAGATTTCGCATCGGCCCGCCGTCGAGCTGGAAAACCCCGAGCGTGTCGCCATGCGCGAGCAGGTCGTAGGTCGCCTTGTCATCGAGACCCAGGGTTTCCAGGTCAATAACGACGCCCCGGTTCGCCTTGACATTGGCGATCGCGTCGCCGATGACGGTGAGATTGCGCAAGCCGAGGAGATCCATCTTGAGCAGGCCCAGTTCCTCGCATTGCGGAAACGGGAAGCCAGAGATGATCGCGCCGTCGTCCTCACGGCGGTGAATCGGCAGCACATCGAGCAGCGGCTCAGCAGACAGGATGATACCCGCCGCGTGTACGCCGCTGCCCCGGGTAAGGCCCTCAATCCCGCGAGCGGTGTCAATGACCCTTTTGACGTCTGGATCGGTCTCGTACAGCGCGCGGACCTCGGCTGCCTCGCTGTAGCGCTCATGGCCCGGGTCGATGATGCCGGACAGCGGAATAGGCTTGCCGAACACGTCGGGTGGCATCGCCTTGGTTATCTTGTCGCCGAGCGCGTACGGGTAGCCGAGAACCCGGCCGGCGTCCTTGATGGCGGCCTTTGCCTTGATCGTGCCGAAGGTGAGGATCTGGCAGACCCGGTCTTCGCCGTACTTCTGCGTGACATAGCGGATCATGTCACCGCGCCTGCGCTCGTCGAAGTCCAGGTCGACGTCGGGCATCGTGATCCGCTCGGGGTTGAGGAACCGCTCGAAGATCAGCGAGTGCTCGACCGGATCAAGGTCGGTGATGCCGAGCACGTAGGCGACCATCGACCCGGTCGCCGAACCGCGGCCTGGGCCGATCGCTATCTGGTTTGCCCGCGCGTACTGGCAGATGTCGGCCACGACGAGGAAGTAGGCGGGAAAGCCCATCTTCTCGATGACGCCAAGCTCGTATTCGATCCGCTCGGGCACGTGCGGCGGCGGCGGGTCACCGTACCGCCGCGCGACTCCGGCCTCGACCTCCTTCCGCAGCCACGACGACTGGGTCTCGCCGTCGGGGACGGGGAACTTCGGCATCCGGTCGACCGGGGTGAAGACGTCGTCGTAGGCCTGCACCCGCTCGGCGATCAGCAGCGAGTTGTCGCAGGCGCCCGGCACCTCGGCGTCCCAGGTCTCGCGCATCTCGGCCGGGCTCTTGAGGTAGTAGCCGTCGCCGTTGAACCTGAACCGCTTGGGGTCGTCCAGGTTCTTTCCGGTTCCCACGCAGAGCAGCACCTCGTGCGCCTGCGCCTCGCCGCGGGTGACGTAGTGGCTGTCGTTTGTCGCCAACGGCGGCAGGTCCAGGCGCCTGGCGATGTCGATCAGCCCGCCGCGCACCGAGCGCTCGATGCCGAGCCCGTGGTCCATGAGCTCGAGGAAGAAGTTGTCCTTGCCGAAGATGTCGCGGTATTTCGCGGCCGCGGAAAGCGCCCGCTCGGGCTGGCCGAGCCGCAGCCGCGTCTGCACCTCGCCGGACGGGCACCCCGTGGTGGCGATGATGCCCTTCGCGTTCTCCACGATCAGCTCCGCGTCCATCCGCGGCTTTCTGTAGTACCCCTCGATCGACGCGAGGCTGGACAGGCGGTACAGATTCCGCAGGCCGCCAGCGTCGGCGGCGATCATCGTCAGGTGGGTGTAGGCGCCCGCGCCTGAGACGTCGCCGCCCTCGCCGTCCGGGTCGAAGTCGCGCGGTATGCCCTCGCCCCACAAGACGGGCCGCTTGAGGAAACGGGACTCCGGCGCCACGTAGGCCTCGATGCCGATGATCGGCTTGACGCCCGCTTTCGCCGCCTGCTGGAAGAACTCGTAGGAGCCGAACATGTTGCCGTGGTCGGTCATCGCCACCGCGGCCATGCCGAGCCGCGCCGTCTCCGTGACCAGCGGCGCCACCTTCGCGGCCCCGTCAAGCATGGAGTATTCGGTGTGTACGTGCAGATGCACAAAAGATGCCGGGGGCCTGGCTGACGCCATGCCGAAAGGGTACCGGCGGTCGCGCGGGGCACGGCCGAGAAACGCCGGCGCATGCTCAGCCCGCCGTCGGCGGCGGCCCGCGACTCAGCTCTGCGCCCTGAGCACCGCGACGGCGTGGGCCAGGTCGTCGGGGTAACCGGCGACGAACTCGACGCGGCGCCCGTCGGCTGGGTGCCGCAGTGCCAGCCGGTTCGCGTGCAGCCACTGCCTGGTCAGCCCCAGCCGCTGCGCGAGCACGGGATCCGCGCCGTAGAGCCGGTCGCCGACGCACGGGTGCCTGATGGCCGCCATATGCACGCGGATCTGATGGGTGCGGCCGGTCTCGAGGCGGATGTCAAGCAGGCTTGCGGCGCGAAAAGCCTCGATCGTGTCGTAATGGGTGACACTCGGCCGTCCGCCCGCGACCACGGCGAACCTGCCGTCCCCGGCGGGGTGGCGGCCGATCGGCGCATCCACGGTGCCACGCAGCGGGTCGGGATGGCCCTGGACGAGCGCGTGATAACGCTTTTCCACCGCGCGCTCGCGGAAGGCGCGCTTCAGCGCGCTGTAGGCGTGCTCGCTCTTCGCGACGATCATCAATCCGGTCGTGTTGGCGTCGAGGCGGTGCACGATGCCCTGGCGCTCCGCCGCGCCGCTTGTGGCGATGGTGTGGCCCGCGCCGAGGAGCCCCTCAAGCACGGTCGGGCCGGACCAGCCGGGCGTCGGGTGCGCCGCCACGCCGGCCGGCTTGTTCACGACGACGATGTCGGAGTCCTCGTACACGACGTCCAGTCCCGGCACGAGGTTCGGCTCCGGCACCGCCGACGGTGGCGGCGGCAGCGTCACCTCCAGCCAGCTTCCCGCGCTCACCCGGTCGGACTTGGCTGGCGCGCGGCCGTCGGCAAGCACCTGGCCCGCGGCGACGAGCGCGGCGGCCGCGGCCCTCGACAGCCCGAACATCCGGGCCAGGGCCGCGTCCATCCGCTCACCCTCGAGGCCCTCTGGGATGGGCACGCTCCTGCGCTCAGCGCCCGGTTGGCTCATCCGCGCTCGCGCCGGTTTCGGCGGTCCCGTCCACGCGCGCGCCATGGACCGACAACAAGATCGCGATGGCGCCGCCGCAGACGATGGCCGAGTCCGCGAGGTTGAAGACGGGCCAGTGCGGCAGCTCAATCCAGTCGACGACGTTGCCGCGCAGCGGCGCGGGCGCGCGCAGCAGCCGGTCGGCAAGGTTGCCCGTCGCCCCGCCGAGCAGCAGGCCGAGCGTTACCGCCCAGGGCAGGCTGCGCAGCCGGCGCGCGGTGCGCAGGATGAACGCCACCACGCCGACGGCGATCGCGGTGAACACGATGGTCATGGAGGTGCCGATGTTGAACGCGGCGCCGCTGTTCCGCATGACCTGCAGGGTCAGCAGCCCGCCTGCCAGCCGCACCGGCGGGTGCCCGGCGAGGTGAGCCACCACGATGGCCTTGGAGACGGCATCCGCGGCGAGTACGGCCGCAGCGACCGCCAGCAGGACGCCGACCCTGCGGCGCCGCCCGGCATCAGCCATCCCAGCGACCGCCGAACCGGCCTCCGGCGCCACCGGCGGCGCGACAGGCCGCCATGTGGGCCCTTCCGCTTCTGGTGGCATCCTCAGCGGCGCTCCTCGCGCTGCTTGCACTGCACGCACAAGGTTGCGCGGGGGAACGCCTGCAGGCGCGCCTTGCCGATGGGGTTGCCGCATGATTCGCATATGCCGTAGGTGCCGTTTGCCATCCGGGCCAGCGCCCTTTCATTTTGGGCGAGAAGCTCGCGGGCGTTGTGGGTGAGAGCGAGTTCGTGCTCACGCTGATAGGTCTTGGTGCCAGCGTCAGCGGTGTCATCGCCAGCATCGCCGACCGCGTCGGTCAGGCGAGCGGCAATCTCCGATTCGGCGCGGGAAATCTCCGCGACCAGTCCGGCGATCTCGGTCTCCAGCCCGGACCGTACCTCTGCTAGCTCGGTTTGCGACCACGGCCGCTCGCCTTCACCCACGACAAGCGCGGTGGTGCGGTCGTGGGTCTTCTTGCCAATGCCCGCGGTGCCGGACATGCCGCCCTCCCTCCGCGCTGATCTTGACAGCAGACAGTGACCGGAGGATAAGTCGCCCAGCCACCAGAGGCAAACCACGCGGCGGTAAAACCGTGCGGCGCCGCTGCGGGCCGTCGGATATTGTGACAGTCCGCAGGCGTTGATAGGGATAGAAATTCGCAGGAGGCGCACGCGCGATGTCAGCGCCGCACACGCCCAATAGGCCGAGTGAACCGACGTTCCTGCCAACGCTGCCGGGCCAGCCGAGCCTGCCCGCTATTGAGCTGGAGGTTTTGACGCGCTGGCGCGAGGAGGACGTGTTCGAGCGTTCGCTCAAGCAAACCTCGGCCGGGCCCCGCTGGTCCTTCTACGAGGGCCCGCCGACGGCGAATGGCATGCCGGGCGTGCACCATGTCGAGGCGCGCACGTTTAAGGACACATTCCTGCGGTTCAAGACCATGCAGGGCTTTCATGCCCCGCGCAAAGGCGGCTGGGACTGCCACGGACTGCCGGTCGAGGTCGCGGTGGAGCAGGAACTCGGGCTGTCCGGCAAGAAAGACATCGAGGCCTACGGCGTCGCCGAGTTCAACGAGCGCTGCCGCGAGTCCGTGCTGCGCCATGTCGACGTCTGGGAGCAGCTCACCGAGCGGATGGGCTACTGGGTGGACATGTCGCAGTCCTACCGGACGATGGACGCCACCTACATCGAAGCCGTGTGGTGGTCGCTGCGGGTCATCTTCGACAAGGGGCTGCTGATCAGGGATTACCGTATTAGCCCGTACTGCCCGCGCTGCGGAACTCCGCTGTCAGATCATGAACTCGGCCAGCCGGGAGGTTACGAGACCGTCACCGACCCGTCGGTGACCGTCCGATTCCCGCTGCGCGACCTGCCGCCGGGCGCCCACCCGGCGCTCACCGGCGCGGACCTTCTGGTGTGGACCACCACGCCGTGGACCCTGGTGTCCAACACCGCGGTCGCCGTCCACCCCGATGTGACCTACGTGGTCGCGCGCCGGCCGGGCGGCACCGACTCCTTCGTGGTTGCCGAGCCGCTGTTCGCGCGCGTGCTCGGCGAAGGATGGTACGTCGCGGCCCGGGTCCGAGGCGCCGACCTGGTGGGCGCCACATACGCGCCGCCGTTCGGGATCATTGATATTCCCGGCGCCCACCGCATTGTGACAGGCGACTTCGTGACGACCGATGACGGCACCGGCCTGGTACACCTGGCGCCCGCCTTCGGCGCCGACGACCTCGCCACCAGCCGCGTCCACGGGCTGCCCGTGGTGAACCCGATCGGGCCTGACGGCCGGTTCGCCTCCGGGCTGGCGCTGATCGGCGGCGTGTTCTTCAAGGACGCGGACGCGCGGCTGGTGACCGACCTCGCCGACCGCGGTCTGCTGTGGCGCTCGGAGGGGCACGAGCACAGCTACCCGCACTGCTGGCGCTGCCACACGCCGCTGCTCTACTACGCGCTGCCGTCGTGGTTCATCCGGACCACCGCGATCAAGGATCAGTTGCTTGACCAGAACGAGCTGACGAACTGGCAGCCACCCACGGTCAAGCAGGGCAGGTACGGTGAGTGGCTGCGCAACAACGTCGACTGGGCGCTGTCGCGCAGCCGCTACTGGGGCACGCCGCTGCCACTGTGGGAATGCCCGGCCGGCCACGTGCGCTGTGTCGGGTCGGTCGCCGAGCTGTCGTCTGCGGCCGGGCGCGACCTGGCCGGCCTGGACCCGCACCGGCCGTATGTCGACGAGGTCGTCATCACCTGCTCGCAGTGCGGCGAGCAGGCACGCCGGGTTCCGGAGACGATCGACGCGTGGTACGACTCTGGCGCCATGCCGTTCGCCCAGTGGGGGGCGCCGCACCAGGGCGAGCAGGAGTTCCGCCAGGCGTACCCCGCCCAGTTCATCTGCGAGGCAATCGACCAGACCCGGGGGTGGTTCTACTCGCTGATGGCTGTCGGCACCTTGGTCTTCGGCCGGTCGTCGTATGAGAACGTCGTGTGCGTCGGCCACATCGTCGCCGAGGACGGGCGCAAGATGAGCAAGCACCTCGGCAACGTGCTCGAGCCGCTCCCGCTGATGGAGCGGCACGGCGCCGACGCGTTGCGCTGGTTCATGGCCGTGAGCGGGTCGCCGTGGGCGTCGCGCCGTATCGGACACCGCGCGCTCGAAGAGATCGTCCGCAAGGTCCTGCTCACCTACTGGAACACCGTTTCGTTCCTGGTCCTCTACGCCAACGCGGCCGCTGTGGGCGGCGCCGCCGTCGGTGGCGCTTGGGGGCCGCACCGGCTCGGCGAGGCGCCGCCCGCGGCGCAGCGGCCGCTACTCGACCGGTGGGCGCTGAGCGAGCTGCACGCGACGGTTGCCGAGGTCACCTCGGCGCTGGAGGAGTTCGACACCGCCCGGGCGGGCCGGCGGATCGCTGGGTTCATCGACGATCTGTCCAACTGGTACGTTCGGCGGTCCCGGCGGCGGTTCTGGGAGGGTCCGCAGACGCAGGGAGGCGCTGCCGCGTTCGCCACGCTTTATGAGTGCCTGGTGACGTTGACCAGCCTGATGGCGCCCGTGACGCCGTTCCTCACCGACTACGTCTGGGACGCGCTGCGCGGCCAGGGCGCGCCATCGTCTGTGCACCTCGCGCCGTGGCCGACGCCGGACTCCCACGCCATCGACGCGCGGCTGTCCGCGCAGATGGCGCTGGTCAGGCGGCTGGTGGAACTCGGCCGAGCGGCCCGCGCCGCATCCTCGGTCCGCACCCGCCAGCCGCTGGCCAGGGCACTGGTGGCCGCGCCCGGGTTCGCTGACCTTCCGTCGCCGTTGCGATCACAGATCGCCGACGAGTTGAACGTCGGGTCGCTTTCCACCCTCGCTGAGGTCGGGGGCGAGCTGATCGAGTACTCGGTGAAGCCGAACTTCCGTGCGCTAGGGAAACGATTCGGCCCCCGAACGCCTGCGGTCGCCGCCGCGCTCGGCGCGCGTCACCCCGGCGAGGTGGCGGCTTCGTTGCGAGCGGCAGGCGGCGTCGCCGTGACGGTGGACGGCGCTTCGGAGACGCTGGCGGCCGACGAGCTTATCGTGACCCAGACGCCCAAGTCGGGCTGGGCGGTGGTCAGCGACGGCGGTGAGACCGTAGCGCTGGACCTTGCCATCACGCCCGAGCTGCGGCGGCTGGGCCTCGCCCGCGAGGCCGTCCGGTTGATACAGGACGCGCGCCGCAGCGACGGCCTGGATGTGAGCGACCGGATCGAGCTGTGGTGGTCGTCCTCCGACCCGGAGCTGTCGGCCGCGCTGGCCCAGCACGCGGACCTGATCGCGGGGGAAGTGCTCGCGGTCACGATGGCCGAAGGCAGCAGGTCGGGCGGGGACGGCTACGCCCATCACGACCCTGAGCTCGGTATGACGTTCTGGTTCCGGCGGGTCGGGCGCGGTCAGTCGAGGTGACAGGCCCGGCAGGGGGTGCAACCGGCCGCCTGCGCCTGCGCCAGCGTCATCGTGTCCACGTCCTCCTCGTCCACGACGCGGATCAGGACGCAGTCGGCGGTGTGAAAACGGGACACGCCGCGGACGACGTGGACCGTCGCGTCGGGCGGGATGGCGGTCATAAGGTCGGCGCCCGCCAGGTCTTCGTCCGGCACCTCGGTCGCGTCGGGCGCGTGTGGTGTGCCCGGCTCGTATGGTGCGTCCGGCGCGTCGGTGCTGGTTGCGGCTGTGTCCGGCTGAGCAGTGTGCAGCTGAGCGGTGTCCGGTTCGTCCGCGGCGTCTGGCTCTGACCCTGGTTCGCACGCCGTGCATGCGCTGAAGCCCTCTTCGAACGCCTCGTCAAGAGTGAGTTCCTCGGTGAGCCGGCCAATCAGCCGAACGCACCCCGGCCGATGGAAGAGCTGCCGACCCGGAACGACCAAGACAACAAGGTCGCCATCGGGTGTTGGCGCCACGCGCATCTCGGGCGGAGGGGCCACGCGCGCCTGCGGCGGATCGGGCGCCGGCGGCTCGGGCGCAGGCGCCGGCGCGACCGTGTCGTGCTCCACAACCGCGACAGAACCGGCAAGGGGTGCGCCAACCACTGCTGGTTCGGCGGCTGCCTCGGGCGTTTGGCCGCTGGCGCCGGTCGCGGTCGCGCCGGTCGCGGTCGCGCTGCTCGCGCGGCGCGCGCGTAGGCGCTCGCCGAGCACAGCTATCCCGAGCAGCAGCGCAGCGGCGACGCTGACACCGATCGCAACGTAGACCAACTGCAGATTGCTTGTGATCACCGCTGCGACGAGCAGCATGAGCGCCACGACGACTCCAGCGGCGCTGGCAAGGATCACAAACAAGCCCTCCGCTTACCTGCGCTCGTGTGGCTGAGGGCCATCTGCTGGCCGGTAGCCTCCGCCGTGCGGCGCGGTCTCTGCGGGCGCGGGGAAACCCGGGCCCGAGGACTGCTGGCCGTTGCGCATGTCGGTGTGCTGAATCCCCGCCGCGACCGGCTGCTGCTGACCTGAACCGATGACCTGGAAGGCACCGCTGTCGGTGGCCCCGGCTTCAAGGTCGCGGAGCTGGCCCTCCAGATACGCCTTGAGCCTGCTGCGGTATTCCCGCTCGAAGGCCCGCAGGTCATCAACCCGGCGCTCCAGTTCTTCACGCTGCTGCACAAGCGAGCCCATCGCCTGGCGGTGGCGCTCCTGCGCGTCGCGCTCAAGGCTCTCCGCGCGTGCGCGCGCGTCGCTGGTGATCTGCTCAGCTTGCCTGCGCGCCTTGCCGAGAATCTCATCCGCCTCGCGGCGCGCGCGGCCGAGCGTTTCGTCAGCCTCCCTGCGGGCGTCCGCGATGGCCTGATCCGCCGTCTGCTGTGCGAGCGCGAGGACGCGTGCCGCGGTGTCCATATTGTCCTCGGCGGGCGGCATCCCCATCATGGCCGGCTCTGGCTGTTTGGGCTCAAGCGCAGGCGGCTCGGGCGCCATGAGATCCGGCTTGGGCTCAATGACAGGTGAGGTCAGGGCGGGCACCTTGCCTCGCAGGCACTCAGCCAGCTTCGCCCTAAGCTCCTCGTTCTCCTGGATCAGCCGGTCGAGCTCTGCCTCGACCTCGTCGAGGAAGGTGTCAACCTCTTCCTCGTCGTAACCCGGCCGAAGCCTGGTCGTGCTGAACTGCTTGTTCCGCACATCCGCGGGCGTCAGCGGCATCTCGTCTCCTTGGCGCTTGGAGTGTCCCTAGACCGTATCCCATCAAAGCAACCCGACGACTTTGATCATGGCAAGAACCACGAAGAAAAGCACCGTGAAGCTCAGGTCCAAGGCAACGTTACCGAGTCGGACCGCTGGTAGGTACCGACGTAGCAATCTCAGCGGTGGATCGGTTGTTGTGTATATCGCCTCGGCCAGCACCAAGACGATACCTGTCGGCGACCACGACCTCGAGAACGTCTGGATCCAGCTAAGCACCAAACGGCCGATGAGCAACAACAAGTAGAGCGAGAGTGCGTAGACCAAAATGATCTTCAGGAGTCCCACAGCCCTACCCTGCCCTCACGGCTAACACGGCTCTCACAAAATAGCCACTGTTTACTAACCTCATGTAATTGCGAGGTCGCTCTGCGTCAATTGTCCTGCTAGCTCTGATTATTATCCGGCTAGCTCTGATTGAAGAACCCCCGTTCAGCGATCCTGGCTTTGTCCTCGGCCGTCACCTCTACGTTGGCCGGCGAAAGCAGGAACACCTTGTTCGTCACCCGCTCGATACTCCCGTGCAAGCCAAAGATCAAGCCGGCTGCGAAGTCCACCAGGCGCTTGGCGTCGCTGTCGACCATCTCGGTGAGATTCATGATCACGGGCGTGCCCTCGCGGAAATGCTCACCGATCGTGCGCGCCTCGTTATACGTGCGCGGATGCAGCGTGGTGATCCGCGCAAGATCAGTGGTGTGCTTGCCGGACTCGGGGCGCCAGTCAGCCCCGGCGTAGCCGCCATCCAGGCCGTTCTCGGCCCGGCCCGCGCGGAAGTCCTGCCGGTCGCCGCCGTCGGCCCGGTCAGGCGCCTCGTCATACTCGTCGTACTCCTCGTAGGAGTCGTACTTGTCCTGATATCGGTCATCGTAGCGGTGATCGTCCTCTACGAGGCCGAGGTAGACCGCCATCTTGCGCATCGCGCCGGCCATACGTCAGTCCTCCGTCATACCGCAAGCCGTGCCGTCGCAGCCGTGCCTGGCAGGCGTCACGTGACCCTTCACGTGCGGGACATTACCTGACGAAGACGCGCCTGACGCCGAGCAACGCCGTACCGACGCGCAGGTGTGTCGCGCCCGATGCGATGGCCTCCTCGAGATCCCCACTCATACCGGCCGAGATCACCCCCGCGGCCGGGTACATTGCCCGGATCTCGGCTGCCACCTCCTCGAGCCTGCGGAACGCTTCCCGCGGTCGCGCGCCGAGCGGCGCCACGGCCATCACACCGCCAAGCCGCAGGCCATCCTCTGCGGCCACCTGGCGGGCGAGTTGCGGCGCCTGGTCAGGCCGCACGCCGCCGCGCTGCCCCGTCGGCGCGGCGCCGCCCCGGTCGGCGCGGCCCTCGTCATCAAGGTCGACCTGCACGAGACAGGTCACGACCCGTCCAGCGCGGCGGGCCTCCTTTGCCAGCACGCGTGCCAGCCGCGGCCGGTCGACGGACTGGACGACGTCGGCGTATCCGACCACGCTGCGGCACTTGTTGGTCTGAATCTGGCCAACGAAATGCCAGGTCAGCGCCAGATCGGCGCACTCGGCGGCCTTGGGCGCGGCCTCCTGGTCCCGGTTTTCGCCGATGTCGCTCACCCCGAGCTCGGCGAGCAGCCGGACATCGGACGCGGGCCAGGTCTTGGTGACCGCCACCACGCTGATCTCGCCGACGTCCCGGCCCGCGGCCTCGCAGGCAGTCGCCACGCGCGCGCGCAGCGCGGTCAGGTTCTCCGCCAGCTCGGCGCGGCGGCGGCCAGATCCGGCTGAGGTCACCCGCCTATCATGGCTCCCGCCAGATCAGGGCGCCGAACCGGCCGACCGGGCCGTCCCTCCGATGCGAGCAGAGGTCCGCCGTCTCGGCCGTGCACCGCCGGTCATGCGCGATCTTTCCCACCCCAAGCTTGGCCAGCTGGGCCGCGATGCCCGCCCTGATGTCGAGGCCAGGAGCACCGGATCGCGTCACGCACCTGGTCTGGGGCTGGGCGGCGACGACCCGCGCCGCGAGCTCCTCGGGTACGCAATAGCAGCCCCCGCAGATCGTCGGGCCGATGAGCGCGTGCATCCGCCCAGGCTCCGCCCCTGAGCCGGTCATCGCCTTGACAAGAGCGACGACGACACCCGCTTCCGTCCCCGCGCGGCCGGAATGCGCCGCACCGACAATTCCGGCCGTCGGATCGGCAAGCAGGACCGGTGCGCAGTCCGCGGCCAGAACGCCGAGCATGACACCGGGAAGATCGGTGAACACCGCGTCCGCCTCCATCGCCCGACCGGCCTCGCCGGGCAGGCCGGCCTCGCGGGCCTCGCGGGCCTCGCGGGGCACGCCAGGCTGGCCGTAGCACACGCGGGTGCCATGCACCTGGCGCATCCACACCATCTGGCCGGGCGCCATGCCGCATGCGCTGGCAACGATCTCACGGTTCCGCAGCACCGCGGCTGGGTCGTCACCGATCGAGATTGCGAGGTTCAGCGGGTCGTAGGGTGGCTGGCTGACGCCGCCGTGACGACCGGTGATGACGGTGCGCACGCCGGGGGCGAGGTCACGCCGCCAGGCGACGATGCTGGCCGCCGTGCCCATCGATCACTTGAGGAAGTCGGGGATGTCAAGGTCATCGTCATCCTCGAAGACGACGGGCCGACGACGCGTGGTGGCCGCGTCGAACACGCGCGCGGCGGCAGCCGTTTCCGGCTCGGCAGCCCGGGGAACGAACGGGCGCCCGCCCGGCCGGCCCATCCCGTCGCCAGCCGCCCCGTCCCTGTCGGTCCCGTGGGCGTCAGCGAAAGCCGCCGGCCTGTCGTTGCCCAGGGTCGCCGCGGCGCCGTCCAGCCCAGCGCCGTCCAGCCCAGCGCCGCCCAGCCCAGGGCCATCCAGCGCCGAGCCATCCCGCGCTGCGCCATCTGGTGCCGCGCCATCCCGCGCGACCGCTGGAGTGCTTGGCGCGTGGGCGTTGGCCTGGATCACCGTCGAGCGCGCCGCGGCCGCGTAGACGGGCAGCGCCGTCACCGACGACCTGCCATCACCCGCGAACCCGGCGGCGATGACGGTGACCCGGACCTCGTCACCGAGGGCGTCGTCGATGACCGCGCCAAAGATGATGTTCGCATCGGGCGCCGCCGAGTTGGCGACGAGTTGCGCCGCCTCGTTGATCTCGAAAAGGCCCAGGTCCGAACCGCCCTGGATGGAAAGAAGCACGCCATGGGCACCGTCGATGCTGGCTTCGAGCAGCGGGCTGGAGATCGCCATCTCGGCGGCCGCCACTGCCCGGTCATCGCCGCGGGACGAGCCGATCCCCATGAGCGCGGAGCCGGCGCCTGACATGACCGACTTCACGTCCGCGAAGTCCAGGTTGATCAGGCCCGGCGTGGTGATCAGGTCGGTGATGCCCTGCACACCGGACAGCAGCACCTGGTCGGCTGCCTTGAACGCGTCAAGCACGCTGACCTGCCGGTCGGAGATGGACAGCAGCCGGTCGTTCGGGATGACGATCAGCGTGTCGACCTCGCTGCGGAGCCGTTCGATCCCGACCTCCGCCTGCGTGGCGCGGCGCTTGCCCTCGAAACCGAACGGCCGGGTCACCACGCCAATGGTCAGCGCCCCGAGCGAGCGGGCCACGTTCGCGACCACCGGGGCGCCGCCGGTGCCGGTGCCGCCACCCTCACCGGCCGTGACGAACACCATGTCGGCGCCTCTGAGCACCTCTTCGATTTCCTCACGGTGGTCTTCCGCCGCTTTGCAGCCGACCTCCGGATTCGCGCCCGCGCCGAGACCGCGGGTCAGCTCGCGCCCCACGTCGAGCTTCACGTCCGCGTCGCTCATCAGCAGGGCTTGCGCGTCCGTATTGATCGCGATGAACTCAACGCCCTTGAGTCCCTCTTCGATCATCCGGTTGACGGCGTTGACGCCACCCCCGCCGATTCCGACGACCTTGATGACCGCGAGATAGTTCTGCGGTGCTGCCACGAGGAGGGACCTTTCCGCTCGCTTTGGTTACAAGAGCACCGGCCGGGCCGGTTTGGCGATCCACGTGGGCTCGCCGAGACCAACCCTCACCTTCAAGTTGAGATTTAGAGTTATGTCAACCTGATGACTGATACGGACAGTAGGGTTGCTCGGGAGCAGGGTCAACAACCTCGCATGATCCGCTTTGGCGTGTCGCGTGCGGTGCCGCATGTCCGGTTTGTCCGCGCAGGTGCTAGCGCGTCGACGCGACCGCCGGCGAGCTGACATCGTAGAGCTGCGCATGGGTCCGCATCAGTGCGGCCAGGACCCGCGTCTTGGCGGCGCCGCGGCGAGCGCTCCCCCACACAACCGTCACGCCGCCGATAAGGCGGAGCCTGACGTCACCGGGGTCCGGCGCGGTGACCGATGCCAGCCGCCTGGAGAGCCACACAGGCAGTTCGTGAACCACCGCGGCCGCCGCCGCCACCGCCGGGCTGCCACGGATGGGGCTCGACGGCCGCAGCAGCGGAATTCGCGCGGGCTTGCGTGCGACCGACGTGACGACAACCCCGGAACCGTCAATCAGGTCGTATCCGCCGTCGCGTCGAACGGCCAGCGCAGGGGTTCGCTCGGTTACCTGAATCAGGAGGCAGTCCGGCCATCTCACGCTGACCTGGGCCGACCGAACCTGGGTGATGCCATCGACGCGGCGGCCGATAGCGGCGGTGTCCACCCGGATGAGCGGCATCCCCATCGGCACACCCGCGGCGGCGAGCACCTGGGGCCGCGAGACGCGGTGCAGGCCGGTCACGCTCACCGAGCGCACGACAAGGAACCGGGCGCCAAGCAGCGCCCACGCCACGCCGACCACGATTCCAGCCACCGCGAGCAGGACGAAGGCGGTCTTCCACGGATCGCGCCGCGCCCGCCGCGCGCGAGGCGGTTCGCCGCTGGGCTGCTCCGTCATCGGGCCCCGTCCCGCCACCGCGCGCGCAACGCCGCCACGATCAGCGGCCCTAGCTCGGTGACATCGCCCGCGCCCATGGTCAGCACGAGATCCCCCGGCTTCGCGATGCCGGCGACGCGTGCGGGCAGGCTCGCTCGGTCCGGCACGTACTGCCCGCGACCACCGGGCACAGCCTCGGCGACCAGCCGACCCGTCACGCCGGGCTCTGGATCCTCCCGCGCCGCGTAGACCTCAAGCACCAGTGCCTCGTCGGCCAGGCCGAGCGCGGCGCCGAAACCGGGGGCAAATATCCGCGTCCGGCTGTACAGATGCGGCTGAAACACAGCGATGACCCGGCCACCGCCCGGACCAGTCCCCCCGACGATCTCCCGCGCGCTGCGCAGATCGGCAGCGAGTTCGGTCGGGTGGTGTGCATAGGTGTCAAGCACCCGGACACCGTCCGCATCGCCCTTGGGCTCGAGTCGGCGCCGCGCGCCGCGGAACGCGGCGAGGCCGACTGCGGCGCAATCAACACCAAACCCCAGCTCGGCCGAGATGGCGAGGGCGGCGGCGGCGTTGAGCGCGTTGTGACGGCCCGGCACGCCAAGCCTTATTCCGAACGGCTGCCGCTCGCGGGCGCGAAGCTGGAAGCTAACACCCATGCCCTCGGGAGTAACCCCGCTCACCCGGTAGTCGGCATCGGCCGCCTCGCCATAGCTGGCAAGCCGCAGCCCACGCGCTGCGCAGGCTACGGCGAGCGCCCGGGCGCCCGGGTCGTCGGCGCAGGTCACAAGCAGGCCACCGGGCCTGATCCGCCCGGCGAAACGTTCAAATGCGGAGGCGATTTCGGCGAGGCCTGTGTAGTTGTCCAGGTGGTCGGGCTCGATATTGGTCACGATCGCGGCTGCCGGTGACAGCAGCAGGAAGGATCCGTCGCTCTCGTCGGCCTCGGCGACGAACAATTCACCGGTACCGCCATGGGCGCCAAGCCCGGTGGAAACCAGCTCGCCGCCGATGAGGTAGCCGGGGGCGGCGCCGCAATGCTGCAGGGCGGCGGCCAGCATCGAGGTCGTCGTGGTCTTGCCATGTGTGCCGGCGACCGCGACCCCGGTCCGGCCCAGCATGACCGAGGCGAGCGCGGTACCCCGGTGCAGTATGCGCAGCCCCTGGTCGCGCGCTGCCGCGAGCTCCGGGTTGTCCTGCCTGATCGCGGTCGAGATCACAAGTGTGTCGGCGCCGCCGAGATGGCGGGCGCTGTGCCCGACGTGAACATCCGCGCCGAGCGCGGCGAGCCCGCTGAGGACAGCCGAGCGCCGGGCGTCGCAGCCGGAAACCGTGACGCCCATGCCTGCCATGATGCGGGCGATGCCGGACATCCCCGCGCCGCCGATACCGACGAAATGGACGGTGCCAAGCTCGGCGACGGGGACCGGATCAGCCGGCCCGACCAGGCTCATCTCCCGCCCCGCACAACGGCCATCACCTCGTCGGCAAGGGCGAGGTCTGCGTCGCGGCGCCCAAGCGCCGCCGCGGCCTGCGACATCGCCGCGACCATGGCGGGGTCGCGCAGCAGCGGGATCACCGTGTCACGGATCCAGGCGGGGCTGAGCTGCGCGTCCTCGACTAGCAGCCCACCGCCCGCGGCGACGATCGGCGCCGCGTTCAGCCGCTGCTCACCGTTGCCGTGCGGCAGCGGGACGTACGCTGCAGGCAGGCCCACCGCGGTGAGCTCGGCGCACGTGATCGCCCCGCCACGGCAGATCGCGAAGTCGGCGGCGGCGTAGGCCATGTCCATGTGGTCGATGTAGGGCAGCGTCACGTACGGGGCGCCGCCGCCAGACATGGGCGCGCCCACGGTGTTCTTCGGGCCCACGATGTGCAGCACCTGCACGCCGGCGTTGCGTGCGTATTCGGCGGCGCCGAACATCGCGCGGTTCAGCGACCGCGCGCCCTGTGATCCGCCGGTGACCAGCAGCACGGGCAGATCAAGGTGCAGACCGAAATGGGCACGTGCCTTGTCGCCGAGAGCAAGCCGGTCCAGCGAGGATATTTCGTGCCTGAGCGGAATGCCGATGTAGCGCGCGTGCGGCAGCCGGGTGTCCGGGTGGCCGGTGTAGACGTACGTGGTGAACAGGGCACCAAGGCGGTTTGCGACGCCGGGGCGCGGGTTGGCCTCGTGTACGACGATGGGCACGCGCCGCCGCCGCGCCGCGAGATAGGCCGGGGCGGCGACGTAGCCGCCGAAGCCGGCGAGCACATCGGCCCTAACCCGGTCGAGTATCCGCGCCGTCGCGTTGACAGCGCTGGTCAGCCGACCGGGGACGGCAAGCAGGGCCGGCGTGAGCGCCCGCGGCAACGGCACCGCGGGGATGAGCGCGAGCTGGTAGCCGCGCATCGGAACGAGCCTGGTCTCGAGCCCTCGTTCGGTGCCGAGGCACGTCACCTCGGTCGCTTGGTGGTAGCCGACGAGGGCGTCCGCGAGCGCAAGCGCGGGCTCGATGTGGCCGGCCGTGCCGCCGCCGGCGAGGACGACCCTCATGACAGCTCCTATTCCATTGCCCGATCCCACGTTCTTGTCCGTCTCAGGCCAAGCCAGCTTAGGACGCGGCGGGCGGCGCCGGGGCCGCGAGCCGCCAGAGCGTCCGCCGCGCCCGGCTCCCGCTTGGCGAACGCCATCAGCATGCCGATCGCGGTCATCGTTGCGAGCAGGGACGAGTCCCCCGCGGAGACCAGCGGAAGCGGAACCCCGGTAATCGGCAAGACGCCCATCACGGCGCCGACGTTTACCAGCGCTTCCACAACGATCCACGCGGTGGCAGCCGTCGCGGCCAGCCGCATGAACGGATCGCGCACCCGCCGCGCGACTCGAAGGCCCGCGTAGCCGAGCCCGCCGAACAGGCCAAGCACACATACCGTCCCGGCCAGGCCCAGCTCTTCGCCGAGTACGGCGAATATGTAGTCACTGGACGGGTTCGGCAGCATGCCCCATTTCTGCCTGCTCGCGCCGAGCCCGACGCCGAACCACCCGCCCGAGGCGAGCGCGTACTTGCCCTGCAATTCCTGCCACCCTGAGGTCGCGGCGTGCGCCTGTGGGTCCACGAAGCTGGTGATTCTGTCCAGCCGGTACGGCTGGGCGATGATCAGGATCGCCACGACAAGGCAGACGAAGCCGAACAGGCCGACGAAGAGGCGGCCGGGCGTGCCAACCACCCACAGCAGGGCGAGAAAGATGGTGAGTAGCAGGAATGTCGTCCCGAGGTCGTTGCCGAGCATGACGAGCACACCGAGGATCCCGGCGCCCGGCATCAGCGGGACGAGCAGGTTCCGCCACTCGGTGAGCTGGCCGTGCCGCTCGGTTCTTGCCAGCACGTCGGCGCCCCACAGCACGAACGCGAGCTTGGCGAACTCCGATGGCTGGAGCTGGAAGCCGCCGATATTGATCCATCGCGCGGCGCCGTAGGTCTCGACCTGGACGCCAGGGATCGCGGTGAGCACAAGCCCCACCACCGACAGGCACATCAGCGGGTAGGCGGCTCGGCGGAACGCGGGGGGAGGCAACCGGGACGCGCCCCACAGCAGCGGCAGGCTGAGGGCAACGCCGAATATCTGCTTCTGGAACGCGAGGTAAGGCGAGTCGCCGTCGGCGAGCATCTGGACCGAGGACGCGGACAGCACCATGACGAGCCCGAGAGCGACGAGCAGCACGGTGGCCCCGACGATGATGTAGTAAGACGCGAGCGGCCTGTCGAGCAGCCCGCGCACGCCGGCGAGCCACTCCCGGAGGGGGTGCCTCATGGGGCCGCGGCGAGGTTGCGCACGGCCGCGGCGAACGCGTCACCACGCGCGCCGTAGCTGGAGAACATGTCAAGCGATGCGGCGGCGGGCGCGAGCAATACCGTATCCCCAGGCCGCGCAAGCGCCGCGGCTTCGGTCACGACGTGATCCATTGCTCCAGTGTCGGTGCGGTCCACCTCCGTGACAGGGACATTCGGCGCGTGTCGCGCGAGAGCCTCGCGGATCTTGGCACGGTCGGCGCCAAGCAGAACTGCCCCGCGCAGCCTGGCTGCCGCTCCCGCGACGAGGTCGTCCACGTCCGCGCCCTTGAGCAGGCCACCGGCCACCCACACCACCGCAGGATAGGCGGCGAGCGAGGCGGCGGCGGCGTGCGGGTTGGTGGCCTTGGAGTCGTCCACGTAGTCAACCTGGCGGACCCGGCCGACCAGGCTGATCCGATGTGGCTCCGGCTCGAACGCCCGCAATCCGTCGCGCACCGCTGCGGACGGCGCGCCGTAGGCACGGGCGAGCGCCGCCGCCGCCAGCGCGTTCGCCACGTTGTGCGGCGCCGCCGGCGCCACGTCGGCCACTGCCGCAAGCTCAGCGGAACCGCCCGACGGGCAGAACGCGCGGTCGATCAACATGCCGTCAGCAACGCCGAGTTGGCCCGCCCGTGGCACGCCGAGGGTGAAGCCAATGGCCTTTTTCCCGGCAGCCGCGCAAGCGAGCCGACTGGACCAGGCGTCATCGCAGTTACAGATCGCGATCGTGCCCGCCGCGAAGATCCGCCCTTTGTCCCGTACGTAGGAGTCCATGCCCGCGTGCCAGTCGAGGTGATCGGCGGCCACGTTCAGGACTGCGGCAGCGAACGGGCGCAGCGTGGCGCTCCAGTGCAACTGGAAGCTGGACAGCTCGACGGCGAGCACCGGGTAGGGCACCGGATCAGCAACCACCGCGGTGAGCGGAGTGCCGACGTTTCCTGCCGCGATCGTCCGCTGGCCGCAGGCGGCAAGCATCGCGGCGAGCATCTTGACGGTGGTGGTCTTGCCGTTGGTCCCGGTGACGGCGAGCCAAACCTGCCGGCGCCCGTCGGGGAGCGCGGGACGCAGCCGCCAGGCCAGTTCCACATCGCCGATGATGGGGACACCAGCGCTGCGCGCCGCCAAAAGCAACGGTGCGTCCGGACGCCACCCGGGCGAGGTGACAACAAGCTCGGACCCCGGCGGGACGGTTTCCGCGCCGAGGCCGAGAATAATCTTGATGTGCTGGGATTCGAGCTCAGCGGCCAATGACCGCCGTTCGGCGTCGTCGCGGCCATCCACGACAGTGACGCGCGCCCCGCGGGCCGCGAGCGCGCGGGCGGCAGGCGGGCCGGACACGCCGAGCCCGGTCACGCACACCGCCAGGCCGTCCAGCTTCATGGCCGCTCGCCGAGGATTGGAGAGTTATCCACAGAATGCCGTTCGGCCATTCCGCAGGCCTTGACAACCCGCGAGAATCAACAGTAGGCGGAGGCCCCCTGGGCGGGCGGGTCTTGGAAGGGAACGTTCGCGCCGCGTCATTTTGGCATCCATTCCACGTAGAAGACGCCGAGGCCGAGGGCGATAAATAGGCCGCAGATCAGCCAGAAGCGGACGACGATCGTCGTTTCCGCCCAGCCGAGCAGTTCGAAATGGTGCTGCAGCGGCGCCATGCGGAACACCCGTTTGCCGGTCAGTTTGAACGACCCGACCTGAAGGACGACCGAGAGCGTAATGATGACGAACAGGCCGCCAAGGATGGCGAGCAGCAACTGCGTCCGGGTGCAGATAGCGAGCCCGACAAGCACGCCGCCAAGCGCGAGAGACCCCGTGTCGCCCATGAAGATCCTGGCCGGCGGCGCATTCCACCACAGGAAACCAAAACACGCGCCAAGAACCGCCGCGGCCACGACCGCCATATCGAGCGGGTCGCGCACCGAGTAGCACTGCGGAGCGAGGAAGTTGGTGCAGTCGTTGCGCTCTTGCCATATCCCGATGAGCACGTAGGAGGCGAGCACGAGGCCCGCGGCGCCGGTGGCGAGCCCGTCCAGGCCGTCGGTCAGGTTCACGGCGTTGGAGGCGCCAGCCGTCATGACAACGACCCACAGCACAAAGAACGGCCCGATCGAGCCGCCGATGTCTCGAAGGAACGAGATGTGGCTGTCCGCAGGCGTCAGGTCGTAGCCATTCCTGAAATGCTGCACGAGCAACGCGAACACCACGCCAACGACGACTTGGCCGGCGAACTTCGCACCGCTGCGCAAGCCGAGGCTGCGCTGCTTGTAAATCTTGATGAAGTCGTCGACGAAACCGACGAAACCGAGCCCGCTCATCAGCGCGAGCACGAGCACCCCCGACACCGATATCGGGGACAGCGTGATCACGTGCCCGACCAGGTAACCGACCAGCGACGCGATGATGATCACAGTGCCGCCCATGGTCGGCGTGCCGCGCTTGCTCGCGTGCGCGGCCGGGCCCTCTTCCCGGATCAGCTGGCCGTAGCCGTGCAAGCTGAAGACCCGGATAGCCACCGGCGTGCCGATGAGCGCGAGCACCAGTGAGACCGCGGCCGAGACAAGGATCGTCTTCACGGCGCGTCCTCCGAATCAGACGCAGCCAGGGTAATCGGCTCGCGGGCGCGTGATGCGCGCGCCCGCCGCAGCGCCTCCGCGGCGACCTGACGGTCATCGAAGGGGAGCACCGAGCCCGCCACGTACTGCCCCGTCTCGTGCCCCTTACCCGCCACTACGATCACATCGCCACGGCCGGCGAAGCTGACAGCGAGCCCGATCGCCGCGGCCCGGTCGGGCTCGACGATCACATGCGCGCGCTGCGCCTGTGGCACGTCGATCGCCCCGTCCAGCATCGCCGTCACGATGGCGAGGGGGTCCTCCGAGCGGGGATTGTCGCTGGTGAAGATGGCGACGTCAGCCAGGCGGGCGGCGATGGCGCCCATCATCGGTCGCTTCGCCGCGTCCCGGTCACCGCCACAGCCGAGCACGATGGTGAGCGTGCCCTGGGTGACGGGCCGCAGAGCCCGAAGCACCGCCTCGACCGCGGCGGGCTTGTGTGAGTAATCAACGAGGACGGTGAAATCCTGACCGAGGTCGACCTGTTCGAGGCGGCCGGGCACGCCCGGGCACGCGGCGACGCCCGCGACGGCGGTCTGCAGCCCGATCCCCGCTTCCACCAGGGCGACGACGGCGCCGAGCGCGTTGGCGACGTTGAACGGGCCCGGCAGCGCGACGACGCCGTCGGCCTCCACGCCACCGGGGCCGACCACGCGCATCGAGCTGCCGTCGGTGCCGAGCCGCACGTCAGCCGCCCGCCAGTCGGCGCCCGGGTTGCCGTCCGCGGAGAAGGTGGTCATGGGCACGGGCGCGGAGCCTGCCAGCGTCCGGCCATATTTGTCGTCGACGTTGACGACCCCGACGCCTGAGTAGGCCGGGGTGAAAAGCCGCGCCTTGGCCGCGAAGTAGTCGTCGATGTCGGCGTGGAAGTCCAGGTGGTCCTGGGACAGGTTAGTGAAGATCGCCACATCATAGGAGGTTCCAGCGACCCGGCCGAGCGCGAGCGCGTGGCTCGAGACCTCCATCGCCGCGGCGGTGACGCCGCGCTCCACCATGACGGCGAGCACCGCCTGCAGGTCCGGCGCCTCCGGCGTGGTGAGCGCGCTTGCCATGGCCTCGCCCGCGACGCGGGTCTCCACGCCGCCGATGAGCCCGCACCGGTGGCCCGCCATCCGCAGCGCCGCCTCCAGGAAGTACGTCGTGGTGGTCTTACCGCTTGTCCCCGTGACGCCGATGAGCAGCAGGCGGGCGGCAGGGTTCCCGTACACGAAGGACGCGACCTGACCGAGCCGCGCTCTCGGATCCGCCAGGACAAGAGCCGGCAGGCCGGCTGCCGCCGCGCGAGGGCTTCCCGCCGCGTCGGTCAGCACCGCCGCCGCCCCAGCCGCGGCCGCGGCGGCGCTGAACTCGGCGCCGTGGTGCCGACTGCCCGGCAGCGCCACGTACAGATCGCCAGGAAAGACCCGCCGCGAGTCATGAGTCACTCCCGAGAGCAGACGCTCGGCCGACCGGCGCGGGCCGATCGGGCTGATGGGCACGCCCAGCAGTTCGGCCAGCTCGCGGAGGGATCGGGGCTGGACGCGGCTGGGGCGCGCGGGTACGGACACGCGGAGAGGCTACCTGGGATCACCGAGCCGTGAGCCGAACCTTGGGCGCCTTGTCCCCGGTCGGCGGAATCTTAATGGTCTGCAGCGCGAACTTCATGATCTTGTTGAAGACGGGGCCAGCCACCGCGTTGCCGTAGTAGTCGCCGCTGCGCGGGTTCTCCACCACGACCGCGACCACGAGCTTCGGGTGCCGCGCCGGGGCGATGCCGACGTAGCTGGAGTTGTACCCGCGCAGGCAGCCGCAGCGCGGATCTGACCGCTCGGCCGTGCCGGTCTTGGCCGCCACCGCGTAGCCGGGGATAAGCCCCCATGGTCCGATGTCGAGCCGTGGCACCCACTGCAGGATCCGCAGAAGCTGCGCCGCCGTCCGCGGCTGCAGCACACGGCTGCGACGGGGTGGCGGCGCGGGGGCAAAGCCGCCGTGACCGTCGGTGGCGCCCTCCACCAGCGTCGGCGCGGTCCGCACGCCACCGTTCGCGATCGTCGCGTAGACGCTGGCCAACTGGACCGCGTTGATCGCGACGCTCTGACCGAAGGAGAGCTCGTACCGCTGGTCGCCCCACCATTTCGCCGGGGGGGCGAGGATTCCAGGCGTCTCGCCGGGCAAACCGAGCCCGGAGGGCGTGCCGATGCCAAATCTCCTGAAGTAGCTGTACTGCACGCGCGGGCTCACGTGCTGGGCGACCTGCACCATGCCGACGTTGCTCGAGTGGACGAGGATGCCAGCCAGCGTGAGCCGCTCGGTCGCGTGCAGGTCGGCGTCGTGGAACTGGAAACCGTCCACGGTGATCTGGTAGGGCACGCTGTAGGCGCTGCGCGGGGTTTGGCCGCCGCGCTCGAGCGCCGCCGCGGCTGTGATCACCTTGGCCGTGCTGCCAGGCTCGAACACGTCCGAGACGGCTGGATCGGCCGCCCCGCGCGCGGGGCCGGGGTTGGCCGGGTCATCCGACCGTTCGGCCGCCATGGCAAGGATCTGGCCGGTGCGCGGCTGCACCACCACCGCCGTACAGCTGTCGGCCTTGACCGCGCGGACCCGTGCCGCACATGCCCGCTCGGCTTCCCATTGCAGGTCAGGCAGGATGGTGAGGCGGATGCTGCGGCCCGGCCTGGCCGGCACCTCGCGCCCGCCCGCTGTCGGGATCGGCTGACCGTCGGTGCTCAGCTCGATCACTTGGCTGCCGTTGCGCCCGGCGAGCAGCGCGTTGCCGGCGTACTCAAGCCCCGCTGCGCCGTGCAGCACGCCAGAGCTGTCGGTGGTGGTGAAGCCGAGCAGGCCAGCGGCCAGCGAACCGTTGGGATAGACGCGGCGGTACTCCGGTGTCATCGCGATGCCGGGGATCTTCAGCTGGGCGATCTGGCCGGCGACTTCCGGCGTCACCGTGCTCTTCAGCACCACGTACTCCGGCGATATCGACGGCGGGTTGTTCAGCTTGCGCACGATGTCGCTGGCCCGCATCTGCAGCGGCCCGGCGAGCTTGCTCGCGTAGGCGCGGCGGTCGGCCTCGGTCTTGGCCGGAGTGCTTGCTTTCATCAGCGCGGGGTCCGCGAAGACGAGGTCTGCCTGCACGGTCATCGCGAGCGGGCGGCCGTCCGCGCCTTCGATCGCGCCGCGAACCGCGGGCAGTGGCAGCCTGTGCAGCCGTTCGTGCTGCGCGATCGCCCGGTACTTGCCGTACTCCATGCCCTGCAGCTGCACGAGCCGGCCAGCGAAGAGGGAGAGCACGAACGCGATGCCCACGACGCCGACGCGCAGCCGGCGCATCGGATCGCCGCGGCGGAATGTGGCACGGCGGGTCGGCGTCGGGCCATGACCTGCGCGCGGCGGGCGGGTCCGCGGCCCGTCCGGCTGGCCGCCGCTGCGCAAGCCCGGCCGCCCGCGCTCCTGGCCCACCGGCCGCCCGCGCTCCTGGCCCACCGGGCGCCCCCGCTCCTGGCGCACTGGCCGCCGACGCTCCGTGTCGCGACGCATGGGGTCCCGTGGCCGGCCGCGGCCCTGGTCGCCCGGCCGGCGCCGGTGCGGCGGACCGGCCAGTCCGCGCCCTCCGTGGCGCTGGCCGCCCGGTCTTCGATGGCCGTCAGCCCGGCCGTCGCCGCCCGTCAATTGCCTGTCCGTCGGCTGAGCGCCGCGGGCCGGCCGTAGATGCGGCCCGATTTCACGTTCAGGAACTGCGGCTCGGTCACGGCGACCATGCCGAGCTTCCTGGCGCGCTTGGCGATCGCGGCAGGTGATTGCGCGTAGAGGATCTGCTGCTGCAGCACCTGCTGCTGGCGCGCGAGCGTCGCGTTGGCCTGCTCCAGCGAGGTCATGCGGAACGCGCCGGCCGCGAGGACGGTGTTCAACAGCAGCAGGCAGACGAGTCCGCCGCTGAGCAGGCCCACCACAAGGAACACGAAGGGTGGGCGCGGAGCGGAACGGGGACCGCGTGCCGCGTCCGTGGCCCGCTGGGGAGCCGGAGGTGCGGGCGAGGGTGGACGTCTGCGCGGCGCGCTCGGCGGCCCCGCCCGGCGCTGGTCTCCCGGCGGCGCCGCCCTGCGCTGGACTCCCGGCGGCGCCGCCCTGCGCTGGACTCCCGGCGGCGCATGGGGAAGCGAGCGCGGCGGGCGGGTCGCGACCTTGGTGTCCGAGCCGTTGGCGTTCATCACGCCGCCACTCGTTCCGCGGCACGCAACCGGGCCGAGGCGGCACGCAGGTTGCGCGCCATCTCTTCGGTCGCCGGGCGCTCCGCTCCCCGGGTGAGCAGCTGGAACGTCGGCCTTCCCGCGGCAAGCAGCGTCGGCAGGCCCGGCGGTGTCCTGTCGGTCGCTCGAGTGGCAAGCGCCCGTTTGACGAGCCTGTCCTCCAGCGAGTGATATGCGAGCACGACGATGCGCCCATGGACGAACAGCGCGTCGAGTGCGCTCGGAAGAGCTTGTTTGAGCATCGCAAGCTCGTCATTGACCTCGATGCGCAGAGCCTGAAATGTGCGCTTGGCCGGATGGCCGCCGGTGCGGCGCGCTGGCGCGGGGATCGACCGCCGGATGATGTCGGAAAGCCTGCTTGTCGATGTGATCTCGGCCGTCGCCCGTTCCCGCACAACGGCGTCCGCGATCCGTGCGGCATAGCGCTCCTCGCCGTACTGGCGCAGCACGCGCGCGAGCCTGCGGGCCGGGTAGGTATTCACCACATCCGCCGCGCTCAACGGCTGGCTCTGATCCATGCGCATGTCGAGCGGCGCGTCCGCGGCGTAACTGAACCCGCGGTGTGGCAGGTCGAGCTGCGGCGACGAGACCCCGAGATCGAACAACACACCGTGGGCGTGGCGGTAGCCAAGGTCGCGAAGAATGCGTGGGATCTCGTCGTAGGTGGCACGCACGAGCGTGACCCGCCCGGCGTGGGAGGCAAGCGCCTGCCGCGACTCCTCGATCGCCTCGGCGTCCCTGTCCACCCCGACAAGGACCAGTTCCGGGTGCGCATCAAGCAGCGCTCGCGCGTGGCCCGCGCGGCCGAGCGTCGCGTCCACCATCACAGCGCCGGGTGGGCGCAGCGCCGGCGCCAGCAGCGCTGTGACGCGATCGAGCATGACCGGCACATGCTCGGCAGCCGCTGCGTTCACCTGACCCCCTTCGGCTCTCGGTTGAGCGTCTACGGTCAACCGCCACCAAGCACCGCCCGGCGGCTGTGGCGTCCGGCCAGGTCTTCATCCGCCGTCACGTCGGCGCCCGCTGCGCCTGGCGCCGGGGAAGGGGCGCCAGCCGTCGCGGTGTGGTGCGGGTGAAGACCTCGCCGAACACCTGCTCGCCGGTGACGCCGCCCGCGCGGCGCCCCAGCGTTTCGTCACAGCACTCCGGGCAGCACCTCCTCGGACGCGGCAGAGAACGCCTCCTCCTGGTCGGCGAGGTAGGCGTCCCACGCGCGGGCGTCCCAAATCTCCAGGCGGGTATTCGCGCCGATCACGACGCAGTCGCGGGTGAGGCCCGCGTACGCGCGCAGGCCCGGCGGGACCGTTATCCGGCCTTGCTTGTCCGGCAGCTCGTCTGACGCGCTGGCGAAGAACACGCGGCTGTAGTCACGGACGCTCTTGGCCGTGACCGGAGCGTTGCGGAGCGCCTGAGTGATCCGGCCGAACTCTGCCTCGGGGAAGACGTACAGGCAGCGCTCCTGGCCCTTCGTGATCACCAGACCTCCGGCAAGCTCCTCACGGTACTTCGCGGGAAGGAACAGCCGCCCCTTGTCGTCGAGGCGTGGCGTGTGAGTGCCCAGGAACACCGGCACTCACCTCCCTGCCCCCCACCGCAGTGCGCCGTGGAACACCCTCGCTCCACAGTGCTCCACTGTACCCCACATTTCTCCACCGTCAATTGTCACAACGCTGCTCTTGCCTCCCACGATCTCGCAAAAGGGCAGCTCACAATGGGTGGAGGCAAGTGGAGCAGGATTGGCGGACCGCGGCGGTGATGGGGCCGGTCACAGCGCGCGCGGCAGCCCGCGGGCCACAGCGGGTCTCCGCGGCCACCTCTCCGTGGAGACGTTTCCCGCTTGACACCTGTCCGCGGAGACGTCCCAAGCGGGAAACGCACAAGGGGGGCGCGCTGGGCGTCTTGGCGATACGTGCCGGCCAAGGGATCGCGCACTAACGGCTTGGGGACATACTTTGTGGGAACGCGCGTTGGGTATTTTGCACTCAGAACCGGCGCCACGAGGCCTTGGCGAAGCTGGCGCCCTCGAGGAGGCCACGTGGTACTGAGCACTGGAGCGAAGCCGGAGAGCGTGCTCGACGATCTCGTCGGCATGGCCAGCCGGATCAGCGAGACAATCCAGTCGGTAATCGAGGGCAAAGCCGATTCCGTGCGGCTCACCCTCACGGTGCTGCTCGCAGAAGGCCACGCGCTCATCGAGGATGTGCCCGGTGTCGGCAAGACGATGCTCGCCAAGGCGCTTGCGCGGTCCATCGACTGCTCGGTCCGGCGGATCCAGTTCACCCCGGACCTGTTGCCAAGCGACATCTCGGGTGTAAGCGCCTACAACCAGGAGACCCGGGAGTTCGAGTTCAAGCCCGGTCCTGTTTTCGCGAACATCGTGGTCGGCGACGAGATCAACCGCGCGTCCCCCAAGACCCAGTCAGCCCTGCTGGAATGCATGGAAGAGCGCCAGGTCACCGTGGACGGCAAGACCTACGGCCTCGAGCAGCCCTTCATGGTCATCGCGACGCAGAATCCGATCGAGATGGAAGGCACCTACCCGCTGCCTGAGGCGCAGCGGGACCGGTTTACCGCCTGCATTTCCATGGGCTATCCCGCGGCCGCGGCAGAACTCGAAATGCTGGACGTGCACTCCGCCTCATCGCCGCTTGAAAAGCTGATCCCGGTCGCCGAGGCCGCTGACGTGCGCAAACTCATCCGTGCGGTGCGGACCGTGCATGTGTCAGAACCAATCCGCCGCTACGTCATCAGCCTCGTCACCGCCACCCGGACGCATCCGGACCTGCGGCTGGGCGCGTCGCCGCGGGCGACACTGCACCTGGTTCGCGCCTGCCGCGCCTACGCCGCGCTGGACGGGCGTGACTACGTGATCCCCGATGACGTGCAGACTCTCGCGGGATCGGTGCTTTCGCACCGGCTTCTTCCCGCCGCGGAAGCCGCGGCGCAGCATCGCAGGCCTGACCAAGTCGTGGCCGATCTGGTCGAGCGGTTGCCGCTGCCGCAACGCCGCTGACGTGGCCGGTCTGCGAGGAGGGCCAGCATGCGGGACGTGATCACTGGGCTGACGACCCGTGGCCGGTCATTCCTTGCCGCCGGGGTCGCGGCCGCCGCGTGTGGGCTTGCCCTTGGTGAACGCGGGCTGCTGCAGATCGGTGTGCTTCTTCTCACCCTGCCGCTGCTTTCCGCGCTGGCCACCAGCCGCACCCGCTACCAGCTGACCTGCACGCGGCAGCTTAACCCGCCGAGGATCGCAGTCGGCCAGCCAAGCGCCGTCACCCTGCGGCTGGCGAACGCCACCCGGCTGCGCACCGGGCTGCTGCTGGCCGAGGACGGCCTACCGTACCTGCTCGGCGGCCAGCCACGCTTCATTCTGGAGAGCATCGAGGGTGGCGGCAGCCGCGAGCTGAGCTACCGGGTCCGCTCGGACGTGCGCGGCCGGTTCGACATCGGACCGCTCAATGTGCGCATCGCCGACGCCTTCGGCATGGTGGAGATCTCCCGGTCGTTCACCGAGCGAAGCAAGCTTGTCGTCACACCGCGGGTCGTGACGCTGCCAGCCACGCACACCGCTGCCGACTGGCTCGGCGCGGGCGAACGCAGGATGCGAATCGCGGCGGCATCCGGTGACGATGACATCGCGCCCCGCGCCTACCGGGTGGGCGACCCGCTGCGCCGGGTGCACTGGCGCTCCACCGCGCGTTACGGCGAGCTCATGGTCCGCAGGGAAGAACAGCCATGGCATAGCAGAGCCTCGGTGTTTCTGGACACGCGGGCGCTCGCCCACTCCGGCTCAGGCATCAACTCCTCGTTCGAGTACGCGGTCAGCGCGGCCGCCTCGATCGGCGTGCACCTGTCACGGCAGCGGTTCGAGATGCAAATGATCACCGATGCCGGGCTCGTCGCAAGCGGCGGCATGTTCGAGGAGGTAATGCTGGACGTGCTCGCCGCGGCTCGGCCGTCCCGGGGCGCCAGCCTTGCCAGAGGGCTCGCCGCGCTCGCGGCCAGCCCCGGCGGCCTGGTCGTCGTGGTCGCCGGGCAGCTGGAGGCCGCGCAGGCCGCTGACCTTGCCCGCACCTGCGTGCGGGCAAGGTCAGCCGTGGCGGTGCTGCTGTCCGTGCTGACCTGGAGCGGTGCGACAAGCGACGCGGCGCAAGAAGGCTCGCCCGAGGCGGCGCGCCATCTGTCCGAGGCAGGATGGCAGGTGCTGACCGTGACGGAAGGCACGCCACTAGCGCAGGCATGGGGCCAGCTACGCAAGACGACGGCGGTGAACAGATGAATCGCCGGCTGACGGCGACCGCCGCGGCGGCGACCATCGCCGCCTCCATCGCGCTGCACCCCCTCATCGCCTCCTCGACGTGGTTCTGGGAAGGCGTCGGCGCGGTGATCGTGGTGGCGGGCGTGGCCTCGCTGACCCGGATCCGCCCGCTCCCCGTGCTGGTCTGCCTGCCGGTCACCGCGTTCGGCCTGCTGCTCTACGTGAACCTGGTGTTCTCCAGGCAGCACTCCTTCGGCGGCGTGCTGCCCACGCTTGCCTCTCTGGCCGCGCTCGTCCGGCTCAACAGCCTCGGCTGGGCCGAGGCGGCGCGGTTCGCCCCACCGGTTCCCGGCCTTCGCGCCCTCTCCTTCCTCGCGGTCTGCGGCATCGGGCTCGCCGCGCTGTTCACCGACCTGGTCGCCGTGCGGCTGCGCAAGGCCGCCGCGGCCGGCGTGCCGCTGCTTGCCCTGTTCAGCGCGACCGTTGCGAGCAAGGCCTCGGCGCCCTCCATCGATGAAGCTGCGATCTTCAGCGCCGGGGTCGCCGGCTACCTCGCGCTGCTGGTCGCGGAAGGGCGGGACCGGCTTTCGACCTGGGGACGCCTGGTGCCCATCCAACCGGGATTGACCCGCGTCATTTCGGCGCGGCAGCACACACAGCGGCGATCGGAATGGGATGCCGCCACCGCGACTCCCGACACCCACGCGCTCTCCGCCGCCGGCCGCCGGGTCGGCGTCGCAGCCGTGGCCGTCGCCCTGCTCGTCCCCCTGCTGGTCCCTGGCTTGAAGGTGCGGGACCTCTTCGGCGGGGGTCCCGGTGGCAGCGGGCGCGGCGGCGGAACTCAGGCCACGCTGCCCGACCCGCTCGTACAGCTCAACAGGCAACTGCACCAGGTGCGCGCGAGGCACGTCCTGACGTACAAAAGCGACGATTCGGATCCGTCATATCTGCGGGTGTACTCGCTCGACCTGACCCCGACCGCCGGAAGCTGGACGCTGTACATACAGCAGTTCGCCAACCTGGCACACAACGGCAAGCTGCCCGCCGCTCCGGGGCTGCGGGGCGCCACGTCCCGTCTCACACACACGACCGTGACGGTGGCCCACGGGGTGACAGGCAGCGCCGACGGTGGCCAACGAACGCAGAACTTCCTTCCGCTGCCCTACCCCGCCGTCAAGGTGGCCCTGGACGGCAGCTGGGCGGTGGACCCCGGCACGCTCATGGTGTGGTCGGTCAATCCCATCAGCGATCTCAAGTACACGGTGACCAGCAAGGACGTGCAGCCGACCGCGGCGCAGCTGCGCGGCGCCGGGGCACCGTCAGCCGCCGCGGAACAAGCTGTGAGCGTGCCGCCGGTATACAACTCGCTTGCCGCGCTTGCCCGGCAAATCACCAATGGCGCCGCCACACCTTATGACAAGGCGGTCAAGCTGCAGCAATGGTTCACCGCGCCAGGCGACTTCAGCTACAGCCTGACGGCGAGCGAACCGGACAACCCGGCTGGGCTCAAGGACTTTCTGCTGCGGTCCAGGCGTGGATTCTGCCAGCAGTTCGCGTTCGGCTTCGCCGTGCTGGCGAGGCTGCTCAACATTCCCGCGCGGGTCGCGGTCGGCTACACGGCCGGCACAAGCCAAGGCGGCGGAAGCTGGCGGGTCAACACGACCGACGCGCACGCCTGGCCCGAACTGTACTTCCAGGGCGCCGGATGGCTGCCATGGGAACCTACGCCGCCCGGTGACGGCGCGGGCCAGGCGACGGCCAGGGCGCCGCTGTACACCTTTCCCACGAGCGGCGGCACGAATCCCGGCGGCACGGGCGGCCCATCCGGCGGCACCTCGCCTGGACCGCAGACCGGGCCGACCGGCGGGAAGGGCGTCTCACAGCATCAGCGCTTCCCGAACACCGACGCCGGCGGCGCCACGCTGGCCAAGCACCACAACCGGACGTGGCAGTGGTGGCTCATCGGCCTCGCGGCCCTCCTGCTGGCCCTTCTGCTCACGCCGGTCGCCTCGCGTCAGGTGACCCGGCTGTGGCGGCTCGCGATCATCAGCCGTCGCCTCCGGGTGGGTGGCGCAAGCCGAGCCGGCGGCACAGACGCGGCCGACGGCGCGGCAGGAGCGGCCGCGGAGGACGCCACAGCGAGCGGGCCGCACAGCCGCGCGGTCGCGGGCAGCGCCACGCCGACCGGCGTGAAAGTGGGCAGCGCCGCCGAGGAGGTGGCGGCTGCCGCGGCACGGGCGCGTATTCGCGCCGGATGGCTCGAGATGCGTGACGACCTCGAGGATTTCGGGATCGGATGCCATCCGAGCGAGTCGCCGCGCGCGGTCGTTAATCGCGTGGCTGGCGTGCTCGGCCTCCCGCCAGCCCCCCGCGCGGCGCTGCGCCGGGTCGCGCTGGCAGAAGAGCGTGCGCGGTACGCGGATCGCCTTGATGAGGTGCCGACGCTGCGGGCGGATCTTGGCATCGTGCGCCACGCGCTCGCCAGGTCGGTCAGCCCACAGGTTCGCTGGCGCGCGCGCCTGTTCCCGGCGTCCAAATTGTCGGCGATGCGGCGGACGGCGCAGCACTCACTCGACGTCTTCGGGTGGGCGGAGGTAGCGACGTCGTGGCTGTCGGCGCGAGTCCGGCGCAGGCGCCCTGCGTATTGACGCGCGCTGGGCTTACATATCCCCTTCCTGGCGCCGGCGCCAGCGTTCCTCGAGCCGCTCCATGAAACCGTGACCCGCTGCGCCGCGGCGCCGCCGCCGCACCGGAGCGGCGGCCGGCGGCCGCGCGGCGGATGAGCCGCCGTTGATCCGCCGCCAGCTGGTCAGAGCCCACATGACGGCGGCGAGCATGACGAGGAAGCCTGCGACGCCGATCCAGATGAATTTGGACACGACCCCGGCGAGCAGCAGGGCGACGCCAAGCAGGAACCCCAATCCCGCCTTGACCATCCGGCGCTTGTAATGCACCCGTGGGTCGCTGGCGCGCACGGTGTGCGCGAACTTGGGATCCTCAGCCTCCAACGCCCGCTCGATCTGGTCGAGCAGGCGCTCCTCATGCTCAGAGAGCGGCACGGCGCCTCCAGGGAAACCTTCCGCGCGCGGAGTCGGGATATGACCTCGCGGTACTCGCTTATTCCCAGAATACGAGTCTCAGCGCGCTGCTTGGAAGGGACCGTCACAGTTCCCTTTCCACCAGCGCAGCCGGGCGCACGGCGGTCGAACCGAAGCGCGCCGTGATCTTGTCCATCGCCCGTTCCGCCTCGGGCCAGCCGCGGGAACGTTCGCCCAGCTCAAGCTGAGCGCCCGCGGCGGCGGTCAGGTTCGCCGCCCGGACGCCCACCAGCCGCAGTGCGGCGTGCGGGTCAAGGCCGGCCGAGGAGTACAGCGCGCACGCGGTCGCATGAATGTGGCGCGCCACGTCGGTTGGCTCGGCGAGCGTGCGCGACCTGGTGATCGTGGTGAAATTGGCGAGCCGCAGCTTTACCACGATCGTCTTCGCCGCGTACCCGCCCGACCGCAGGCTTCGGGCGGTTCGCTCGGACAGCCGTAGCAGCTCGCGGCGGATCACGTCGGCGTCGGCGATGTCCTCGGAAAAGGTCTCCTCCGCGCCGATGCTCTTTTCTGCGACCTCGGTCTCGACGGCGCGGTTGTCCCGCCCGCTCGCGAGGTTGGCGAGGTGGCGGCCGACCGCGGCGCCGAACTCGCGCGAAAGCGTCGCCTCCGGCGTGTTCGCGATGTCGCCAACCGTGCGCAGCCCGAGCCGCGCCAGCTTCTGCGCGGCACGCTCGCCCACGCCCCACAAAGCCTCGACGGGAAGCGGGTGCAGGAAACGGAGCACCTCCGCCGCGGGCACGACGAGCAGGCCGTCGGGCTTGCAACGGGCCGAGGCGAGCTTGGCGATGAACTTGCTTGGCGCCACGCCGACCGAGCAGGTGATCCCGTGCTGCTCGCGAACCTGGTCGCGGATCAGCCCGGCGATCCGGGCCGGCGGCCCGAGCCGGCGCCGCGCGCCCGCGACGTCCAGGAAGGCCTCGTCCAGCGACAGCGGTTCGACCAGCGGCGTCACGGCACGGAAGATTTTCATGATCTCGCGCGAGGCGGCGGCGTACGCGTCGCGGCGCGGCGGAACGACGACGGCGGCCGGGCACAGGCGCATGGCCTGGGAGGTCGGCATGGCCGACCGGACACCGTACGCGCGGGCCTCGTAGGTGGCCGAAAGCACCACGCCACGGCCCTTGGCGCCCACGATCACCGGCCGGCCAGCGAGCTCCGGCTGGTCGCGTACCTCCACGCTGGCGTAGAAGGCGTCCATGTCCGCGTGCAGGATGGGACAGCCCGTGTCGTCCATCAGCGATGCCCGAACACGTGCAGTTGCGTGGCGATCTCCCGCAGCGCCGGGTGCTCCGCCGCGGCGCGCTCAAGCGCGAGCAGCGCAGCGCCCGCGTCCGGGTGGAAGTCCACAAGCGCGCTCGGCACCAGATCGGAGAACACCCGGATCCCGTGCGCCGCGCCCGGCCGCAGGCCCGCCTTCTCGATCAGCTCGGTGAGCGAGGCCATCGTGAAGCGGCGCGGCGGGCGGCCACCGTGCGCGGCCACGCCGCCGCCGCTGTCGAGCAGCTCCCTCGCCTCGCCGAACTGGCCGGCCAGCGCGCGGTGGATGGAGGCGGCGATCGCGCCCGCGGCAAGCACGCTCACGGCGCCGCCGTCGCGCAGCACGGCGGCGATCGTCGCGAGGGCGGCCGCCGGATCGTCAATGTACTCGAGCACGCTGTGGCACAGGACGAGGTCGGCGCCGTTGCCCCCCACGATGCCAGGCAGGTCCGCGACATCGCCCTGGATCGCGAGCAGCGGGACGCCTCGCTCAGCGGCGCGCCGTTGCGCGGCGGCAAGGGAGTCAGGGCTCGGGTCCACGACGGTCACCCGGTGGCCGAGCGAGGCGAGCGGCACCGCGAACCCGCCGGTGCCACCGCCCGCGTCCACGATGTCGAGGTGCTCACGCCCGGCCTGTTTCGCCCGCGCCGCCGCCGCGGCGCGCAGCGCTGCCCACACCACCGCGGTGCGCGCCGCGGTGTGCCTGCCCGCCTGATCGTCGGCCACGCCGCCTCCTCATCAGCCCACCCAAAGCGTAACGGGCACCATGGGATACATGACGCTGCCGAACCTGGACCGCAAGCCTCTTTACGCGCCGCGCGGCGCCGTGGCGACGAGCCATCCGCTCGCCGCGTCGGCGGGCCTTGACGCCCTGCGCCGTGGCGGCAACGCCGTGGACGCCGCCGTCGCCACCGCGATCACCCTCACCGTGGTGCAGCCCGCCTCAAACCACCTGGGCGGCGACCTTTTCGCGGTGGTGTGGGACGGTCACCAGCTGCACGGCCTGAACGGCTCCGGCCGGTCCCCGGCGGGCTTGCGCGCCGGGGAGATCCGCCGGCGCGGCTATTGGCGGATGCCGCCGCGTGGCTGGCTGCCTGTGACCGTGCCTGGCGCGCCAAGGGCCTGGCGGGACCTGAGTGGCCGGTTCGGCCGCCTGCCGTTCGAGTCGCTGTTCGGCGACGCCATCGCCCATGCCGAGCGTGGGTTCCCCGTCTCACCCACCGCCGCCCATTACTGGCAAGCTGAGATCGGCGAGCCGCCCGCGGGCCCGGGCGGCCCGGAGTCCGAAGGTTTCCTCGCCATGTTCGCGCCGGGCGGCCGCGCGCCGCTCGCGGGCCAGATATGGCGCTGTCCCGATCTGGCGGCCACGCTGCGCCGGATCGCCGCCACGGGCGCGCACGACTTCTACACCGGCGAGACGGCAGAAAGGATCACGGCCTTCGCGGCGCGGACCGGCGGATACCTGTCCACGGCGGACCTCGCCGACCACACAAGCACCTGGGTCGAGCCCCTCTGCGTGACCTACCGCGGCTACCAGGTATGGGAGCTGCCGCCCAACGGCCAGGGCCTGGCCGCGCTGGCCGCGCTGAAGATCCTGGACGGCTTCGAGCTGAGGTCGGCCACCCCGGCCCAACGACATCACCTGCAGATCGAGGCGGTGAAGCTGGCGCTCACCGACGCCCATCGCTACATCGCCGACCCCGCGCACACACCGGTTCCCGTGACCGACCTGCTCAGCGACGGCTACGCAGGACAGCGGCGGGCGCTGATCGCCGACAAAGCGCTCCTGCCCGAACCAGGCGAGCCAGACCGCGGTGGAACCGTGTACGTCTGCACAGCAGATTCTTCCGGCATGATGGTCAGCTTGATCCAGTCCAACTACCTGGGCTTCGGCGCCCATGTCGTCCCGCCGGGCACTGGCGTGTCGCTGCACTGCCGCGGCGCTGGGTTCTCGCTCGACGCCGGCCATCCGAACTGTCTCGCTCCCGGCAAGCGGCCGTTCCACACGATCATTCCCGGCTTCCTGACGCGTGACACGACGCCCGTAGGGCCGTTCGGGATCATGGGTGGGCACATGCAGCCGCAGGGGCACGTGCAGGTCGTCGTCAACACAGTCGATCTCGGCATGGACCCGCAGGCCGCGCTGGACGCGCCGCGCTGGTATTGGGCGGCGCAACGCCGTGTCCATGTCGAGCCGGAGCTACCCGCCCGCGTGCGGTCGGCGCTCGCCGAGCGCGGTCATGAGATCACCACCGAAGGCGCGACTGATCTCGTCGGATGCGGGCAGGCGATCTGGCGATCCGCGGGCGGCGGCTACGTCGCGGGCACAGAGGCGCGCACCGACGGCTGCGCGGTCGGCTTCTAGCTGTCCGGCGTGTGCTGGCGCTCTGGCTGCTGAAGCTGTGCCAGGGTCGGCTTCAGCTGGAGCACCCGGGCAAGCAGCCCGTTGACGAAGGCGGGCGAGTCGTCGGTGGACAGCTCGCCCGCGAGCACGACGGCCTCGCTGATCGCCACGCCGTCCGGGACGTCGTCGGCGTACAGCAGCTCGAACACGCCGATCCGCAGGATGTTTCTGTCCACGGCCGGCATGCGGTCCAGCGTCCACCCCGCCGAGTAACGGGCAAGCAACTCGTCGATGCGCGCGCGATGGGCCTGAACCCCCAGAACCAGCTCGGCGGCGTATGCGGGCACCGGTGGGCTCGCCCGCGCGCTGCGCTCCGCAAGCACGTCCGGCGGCGGCGCGCCACGAAGTTCGGCCTCGAACAGGACGTCAAGTGCCCGCTTGCGAGCTTTAGTTCGCGCAGGCACGGCCGACGGCCTTCCTGTCGTTGCTATCGAGAATTTGCCTTAACGGCTGCGCGGCGCGCGTCATGCCCGGCCGAGGTACTCGCCGGTGCGCGTGTCGACCTTGATCTTCTCGCCAGTGGTGATGAAAAGCGGCACCTGCACCTGCGCGCCGGTTTCCAGCGTGGCGGGCTTGGTGCCGCCGGTGGAACGATCGCCCTGGACCCCGGGGTCGGTTTGGCTCACGGTCAGCTCAACCGCCGCGGGCAGGTCCACGTAAAGCGGTGTCCCCTCGTTGAACGCGATCGTGACGGTCTGCTCTTCGAGCAGGTAGTCCGCCGCGCCGCCGACGACGGCGGCGGGGACGCGCGGCTGATCGAAATCGCGGGTGTCCATGAAGACGAAATCGTCGCTCTCACGGTAGAGATATTGCATTTCCCGCTTGTCGACGTTGGCGACGTCGACCTTGACGCCCGCGTTGAAGGTTTTGTCCACCACCTTGCCGGAAAGCACATTCTTCAGTCGTGTGCGCACGAACGCGCCGCCCTTCCCGGGCTTGACGTGCTGGAACTCGATGACGTTCCAAAGCTGCCCGTCGAGGTTCAGCGTCATGCCGTTCTTCAAATCGTTCGTGGTGGCCACGTTGTCGTCTTTCCCGCATGCGGAGCCGCGTCACGCTCGCCAGGACGCGGGCCGGCAGCTCCGGCCGGCGTCGGCGTGCCAAGCTAGACGACGAGCAGCTCCTTGGTGGTCGTTGTGAGCAGTTCCGCCGGTTCCGTCCCTGCGCGCACCACGAGAGTGTCTTCGATCCGGACACCGCCCAAACCTTGGAGGTAGACGCCGGGCTCTACGGTGACGGAAACCCGGTCCCCGAGTGTACCCGTCCCGTCATGATGCATCAGCGGAGCTTCGTGGATCTCCAGGCCGACGCCGTGGCCGAGGCCGTGGCCGAAGTGCTCACCGTGACCGGCTTCGACGATCAGGTCGCGGGCTGCCGCGTCCACGCGGGCGACATGTGCGCCGTGCCGCACCGCGGCCATGCCCGCACGCTGCGCCGCCGCCACGAGCTCATGGAGGTCTCGCTGCCAGGTCGCGGGCTCGCCAATGGCGATGGTCCTGGTCATGTCGGCGTGGTACCCGGCGTAGCAGGCGCCGAAGTCGATGGTGACCAGATCGCCGTGGGATAGCGGCCGGTCTGCGGGGACGTGGTGCGGTATGGCGCTGTTCGGCCCGCTCGCAACGATGGTGGCGAAACCCGGCTTGTCCGCGCCGAGATCGACCATGCGCCGTTCCAGCGCCACCGCCAGCTGCTTCTCGGTGATCCCCGGCCGAATCGAGGGCAGCACCTGACCGAGTGCCTCGCAGCTCAGCCCGCAGGCGTGCCTGATCGCGGCGATCTCCTCTGCGTCCTTGGCCATCCGGAGCTCTTCCACCTGCCTGCCAAGCGGCGCCAGCTCCACCCCGGCGGCGCTGGCCGCATCGGCTGCCGCGCAGGAAGTGTCATCGACCAGCGCGGCGTGCTCCTCGACCGTCACGACGTGCGCTTCAAACAGGATCCGGCGCAGGCCACGGCGGGCGGCGAGCGCCACAAGGCTGGCGGCGACATTCCGCTCGGTGATGAGCTCGACATCCGGGCAACAGCGCCGGGCCGTGAGCGCGTACCGCGTGTCGGTCGCGAGCACGGCCGACGGCGCGCCCTGCGGCCCCGCCGCGCCGGTGACCACGAGCACGGCCGCGTTGGAGCTGGCGAGCCCGGTCAGGTATCGCACATTGATCAGATGAGTGATGAGCGCGGCATCAGCGCCGCACTCGCCGACCCTGGCCGCGAGGCGTGCCCTTCGTGCGGCGTGAGCTTCAGGCATGCCCCGACTGTACGAGACGCCCGGATGAGTGGGGCGGACAGACAGCTGGGCGGTCGCCCGCAAGCCGGGCGCGACGATCGCCCGCACGCTGGGCGACGGGAACCAGCGAGGCCAACGCCCGCGCCAGCCAAAGTCGGCTGCGGTTAGGCCGGGTGAGCGGCTGGGGTGATGGTGTACTTCCACCCCGCGGGTGTGGTCCAGCGCAGCAGGCCGGGGGTCCCACGCCTGTTTGATCTCGCGATGCAGGCGACACAATGGGCGACGCGCATGGTGTCGCCAACCAGCTTTGCCGACTGGGGGAAGCGCGCACAAGCGCGCGGCTGGACGGTGACCCACCGGCTGTCTGACAACGACACGGCGTCACCCGCAAAGACCCCATCCCTGCCGGGCAGGTACCGGACCGGCTATGAGGAGGCGGTGCGGCTGGTCGACGCGCACGCGGTGGATGTTGTGTTGTGCTGGACGTGGGACCGGTTCATCCGCGAGCCGCTGGATCTTGAGTACCTGATCCCCCGGTTCGACAAGGCGGGGTGCGGTTCGCCGAGGCGGACGGGACCATCGACCTGGGCACCGACTGGTGGAGTGCCCGGCGGGATGCGTGCATGGCGCTGCTCGGCGGGGGAACGCTCAGCGGGGTGATGCGGGAATGGACGAAGGCGGGGCTGCGGCGGGCGCGGCCGAAAACCGGCCGGTGGACCTGGACGAAGATCTGCAGGCTCCTTTTGAACCCGCGGATTGCGGGCTGTCGGCATACCGGGCGAGAGTCGGCAAGGACGATTGGGAGGCGCTAGTGGCCGAGGAGACCTGGCGGGCGGTGCGCGGCATTTTGAAGGACCGGCGCGCAAGCCGCCGCGCGGTGTGCGACCCCGCTGGGCGGGCTGGCGCGGTGCCAGTGCGGCAACGTGGTGTCGGGGATGCCCAGCCATACCGGCCGCTACATCTACCGGTGCTTCCGCCAGATCCGCCATGCCAGCATCACCGACCCGCACGTCGCCCGCCAAAGCCGCGCCGGTGGAGGAGTTCATCGAGCGAACGCTGATCGCCCGGCTACCTCGCCCGGATGCCGCCGACCTGGTCACGGTGCCGGAGGGTGGGCCGGATGTGGTGGGGTTGTGGAGGACGCGTCGGCGATCCCGCGCAACCTGGAGGAGATGGCCGCTGACCGCGCGCTGAACCTGATCATGCGCACCCAGATGATCTCCGCGACCGAGCGGGGGAACGCCCGGCTGGCCGAGATCGAGGGTGAGCTTTCCGAGGCGGCGCGGGAGAACGTGCTGGCACCGCTGGTGGCCGCCGAGAATGCGGCCGAGGTGTGGGAGTCGCTGGACCTTTCCGGCAAGCGCGCCATCATCAAGACCCTCATGACCATCACGCTGCTGTCGCCTGGCAAGGGCACCCACCGCGCCTTCGGACCCAGCCACCGTACAGATCACCTGGCGTCAGCAGCCGAGTTAACCGCCCCGCTACCCCTCGGGAGAAGGGCGTCACGCTTGCTCAGACGGGAAACCCTGCACCCGGATGCCGCGAGTGAGGCGCGTGCCAAGGCTCTGGGGGTCTATGTCTGGCCGTTGACCCATGCCGACTTTCCGGTTGTTCACGAGTCAGGCGCTAGCTGGGTAGTTGTGTCTTGCATTGTCGACCATGTCGCCACTCGCATCGACCTTGAGCTGGCAAGTCGGTCGAGCCTGGGCAGTCCGATTACCGACAGCTCCCTACGACGGACGCTGAGCAGGACGGTCAAATCTCACAGCTAGTGTCATGCGCCTGAAATCTTAGCGATATATTTGGCTAAGGAGTTCAGGATCTCCTCCGCGGTCTTTGTCCACACGAATGGCCTGGGGTTCTGGTTCCAGGTCTGGATCCAGGCGCGGACGTCTTTCTCCAGGGCCTGGACGCTTTTGTGGACCCCGCGGCGGATCATCTGATCGGTCAGGAACCCGAACCAGCGTTCCACCTGGTTGA
>WNGE01000176.1_pt1 | contig 80517 bp, 74 predicted proteins | sample 5400651 | NCBI WGS metagenome assembly WNGE01 (sample SAMN13153370, study PRJNA577476) | soil metagenome | isolation source: 60 cm soil or saprolite under grassland replicate 2 | place: USA:California | collected 2016-06-15 | reverse complement strand
CCATCATTTCGTAAGTCACCCGGCCAAAGAGGAGGGCATCGGCCTGGTTGAGGTTCTCGACCGTGTGACGATGCAAGTCTTCGTCCGCGAACATTGCACGATGATCGCAGCACCCGTCCAATGAGACGTTGATGGAATACCGAAGGGGTCGCATTTCGCAAGGCTACCGCCGATGAGGTAGGCCAGCTAGGTTAGCCCGCCTGAGGGCTAGGAGCCACCCACGTGAATCGCGATCGCGTGGTAGTACATCAAGCCCTCTTGCGATCCACGCCGCCTAACGGTCGGGCGTTCAGCGGTGAGCCGAGCGAGCGAAGCGAGCGGCCCGAGCGAATGCGAGGGCAGCGAGTCCGCTGCAACGCCATGTTAGGCGGCACCGCGCTTACGGCCGGCCCGATCTTCCGAACAAGCAAGCTATCAGCAGCGGGAACAGAGGTTTGGCCACGGTGTCCCAGTAGGCAGTTGCTGACATGCCGAGCGGCAAGCTTGCGAAAACGCCAGGGTGGCCTCCGCTGCAGCGAGGGGTTAGGCGGCACCGCGCATGCCCCTTTGCAAACCACGTTCGGGCATGGACGGTGATGAGCGACATCACGGGCGCTTACCTCCGGCCGTAGGCGCTCGTGGGGGCGCTACTCGGACTCCGCGCCAACCAGAGCGCGCAACTGCTTGTTGTACGAACCCCGACGCCTTGATCTCCTCAATAAACTCGCTGATGTAGGCAAGGCGTGCGGCCTCGCCTTTCGCAACGACGACCGCGGCGCGGTTCACCCCATAACGATCCTCGAGAACGCGTGAGCCGGGCAGCTGGGCCGAATAGCCGACAAGCACTTGGCGGGCTGATGCCCATGCATCTACACGTCGGGTACGCAGCAGCTCGAAAGCGCTTTCCGGGGTGTCGACGCTCACCAGCTCGGCTTGTTTCAGCGCGCGGGTAAGTGTCAAGGTCGAGGCGTGCGCGCGAACGACGGCAACGCGAAGCCCGAGCCGGTCGGCGTCGGCGGCGCTGCGGATCGGTGAGCCGGCGGGCACCAGATAGGTGTAGTCGAATTCGATGAAGGGTGGTGAAAACCCCTCTACATCGGCAGCCCGAGCAGGGTCGTATCCGAGGAATCCAACGTCGCAAGCGCCGGTTTTCAGGCACTCCATCACCTTGGGGGGAGTCGGATGCTCGATGAGCACGAGCTGGACGCCGACGCGGGCCGCAAGCGCGCGAGCCACGTCTGCCCACACGCCCTTCAATTCACCGGTAACGGGATCTTTGGTGTACTGCCCGGAGAACAGCGCGATCCGAACTTTGCCGGCGCGCACTAGGTCGGCGACACGCGGGTCTGGCGCCTGTTGCGTATGAGCGATCCGCGGAACAGCGAGCAGAACGACCGCCATGATTGAGGCCCAAAGTCTCCTTCTCATATTAGGTCCGAGTGCCGCCTAACGGCTGGGCGTTCAGCGGCGAGCCGAGCGAGCGAAGCGAGCGGCCCGAGCGAAAGCGAGGGCGGCGAGTCCGCTGCAACGCCATGTTCGGCGGCGGCAAATTCATTACCCCCGAGAGCTAGCTTCAGCCGGAGTGCCTCGAAGCAATTGCAATCGCCACGATGCTGATTTTTGCCTTTTCTCAGGCAGCGATGATGCGCCGCTGGATCGGCCGGGCGCGCGGAGTGCTGACCAGGCCGACCGCGCTGTACGGAGCTCCCCGACGGATAACGATCGAATTCACCGGGTGCGGGCGAGCACCATTCAAGCATCGCAGAGTAAAGCTAGTTGAGAAAGCACGCTGCCCCGAGCCCCGGTGCAATGAGTTGCTCGGCGCTATTTGCTGCTTGGTTCTGGCAGCCATGCGTTGTGAACTGCAGCCAGCAGCCATTTGCCATTTCGCTTGACGTAAACGCGAGTAAAGCGCAAGGTTCGGGCGGGAACATCTTGCGTAGAAACTACCCAGCCCCGTCCCGGCATAGGAATAGCCCCGCTAGGCTTCAGGGTAAGGCTACCGATCACTACGGCGGTGTTTCCGAAAGTCCGCACTTGAACATCTTTCTCGTCGTACACTTCCCAGCGAAACTTGCCCGACTCAATTAAGGTGGCGAGGGGCTTGAAGTACTCGATCAGCCAAGCTGACTTATCCTGAACGTGACCGTTCACATCGGTCTGCAAGTACTCGTTTAACGGTCTCCGTTCGCTGGGATCGCTCTGGTTAGCTCGGTTGGGAATGTTGCATAGTCTCAGCCGGGATCGTCGCTTCGCGGAACGAACATCCAGGTATCCACGCTACTTCCCGTGGCCTAACATGTGCTTAGGCTTCCCAACCGAATCGTGATGACGAGGTGGAGTTCGCAGGCTAGCGCGCCGACGGAGTGGAGCTCGACTGCAAGAGTGGCAGTCGAGCTCCGGCTGGTCGTGCAGGAATGCGGATTGGCCTAATCGAGGCCGGAAAGCCTCTGACCGCCTGAGAACGCCTGGAACAACCCCCGAGAAGGACGGCATCCGATAATCGTACCGCCGCCGGGCCAGCCGGTGCCTCGCGCTCTATTCGCCGAGATACGCCTCTTTTACTTTCGGATTCGCGAGAACTTCGGCGGAGGAGCCTTCCAGCGCCACCGTCCCGGTCTCCAGCACGTATGCCCGGTTCGAGTGTTTCAATGCGGCCATCGCGTTCTGCTCGACCAGGAGAACCGGCGTGCCCTCGCGATGGATCGCCTCGATCGCTTCGAAGATCGCGTGCACCAGGATCGGCGCCAGGCCGAGCGACGGCTCGTCCAAGAGCAGCACCTTCGGCGCCGACATCAGGGCGCGGCCGATCGCGAGCATCTGCTGCTCGCCGCCGGACAGCGTCCCGCCGGTCTGGCTCGCCCGCTCCTTCAACCTCGGAAAGATCGCGTACACCTTCTCGAAGCTCTCGGCGATCCCTTTGCCGTCGCGGCGAGAGTACGCGCCCATTTCGAGGTTCTCGCGCACGGAGAGGTTCGCGAAGATCGCCCGTCCCTCGGGGACCAGGATCAGGCCGTCGCGGACGAGCTTGTGGGTGGGGACGTCCCGGGTCGGCCGGCCGTGGAAGAAGATCTCCCCGTCGGCCGCCGGCACCAGCCCCATGATCGCTCGCAGCGTCGTGGACTTGCCGGCTCCGTTCGCGCCGATCAGCGTCACGATCTCCCCTTCGTCCAGGTGGAGCGAGACGCCGTTCAACGCCTCGATCGCGCCATAGAAGACGCGCAGGTTGCGCACGTCGAGGACCCGCTCGAGAGAGGTCGCGCTCACGCGCCCCCCAGGTAGGCCTCGATCACCTTCGGGTTGCGCTGGATCTCCGCGGGCGGCCCGACGGCGATCGTCGCGCCGTAGTCGAGCACGTGGACCGTCTCGCAGACGCCCATGACCACCTTCATGTTGTGCTCGACCAAGAGGATCCCCATCCCGAACCGGTCGCGGACCCAGCGGATCAGCTCCATCAGCTGGCGGGCCTCCTGCGGGTTCATGCCGGCGGCCGGTTCGTCGAGGAGGAGGAGCCGGGGCAGCGTCGCCATCGCGCGCGCGATTTCCAGCCGCCGCTGGCTTCCATACGGGAGGTTCTTCGCTTTCTCGTCCGCGAACTGCTCCAGATGGAAGATCTTCAGGAGGTCCCGGCTCTGCAGATCCACGCGCTTCTCCTCCGAGTGATGCGCGGGCGTCCGGAAGACCGCGGAGGCGAGGTCCGCCGTCTGGCGGCAATGGGAAGCGACCTTCACGTTCTCGAGCACGGTCATCTCCCCGAACAGGCGGATGTTCTGGAACGTCCGAGCGATGCCGCGGCGGGTGATCTTGCCCGAGCGTTCCCCCACGATCGGTTGGCCCTTGAACGAGATCTCGCCTGACGTCGGGCGGTAAACGCCGGTGATGACATTGAACACGGTGGTCTTTCCCGCGCCATTCGGGCCGATCAGCCCGTAGAGCTGACCCGGCTCGATCGAAAGGTCGAGGTCGTTGACCGCGACGAGCCCCCCGAATCGCATCGTGACGCCGGAGAGGTCGAGGAGAGCCACCCGGTACGGCGCCTAGCCCGCGACCGCCGGAGGCACGGGCTCGACCCGGCGGCGCCGCGGGAAGAAAGACCACAGCTCGCGGTGCCCGAGAATCCCCTGCGGCCGCACGATCATGATCACGATCAGGAGGAGCGAGAAAAGAACCATCCGGTACTGCGCGAACTGCCGCAGCCCCTCGGTCAGGACGATGTAGAGCACGGCTCCCAGGACCGAGCCGGTGATCGAGCCCAACCCCCCGATCACGATCATGATGATGATCTCGAACGACTTGATGAAGGTGAACGAGTTCGTGTGCACGTACATGAGGTAGTGAGCGAAGAGCCCGCCCGCAACACCCGCCATTGCAGAGGAGACGACGAACGAGATGACCTTGGAACGCGTCGTGTTGACGCCCATGGCCTCGGCGGCGATCTCGTCTTCCCGGATCGCGACGAGGGTCCGCCCGAACGACGAGCGGACGATCCGCGAGACGACCAGGATGGTCGCGCCGGCGAAGAGGTAGATCCACGCGAAGTTCGCGAGCCGTGGAATTCCAGAGAAGCCGCGGGCGCCTCCGACCGCATCGATGTTCAGGATGAACACCCGGATGATCTCCCCGAAGCCGAGCGTGACGATCGCGAGATAGTCGCCGCGCAGCCGGAGCGAGGGCACTCCCACGAGAAACCCGGCGACGGCGGCGCAGGCCGCGCCGATGCCGAGGGCGATCAACAGAAGCGCGCTGTTCTGGAACGTCGGAGGGAGCATCCCGAGAGCCCCTCGGATCCGGTCGCCGAACGCCGCGGTCACGTACGCCGAGACGTAGGCGCCGATCGCCATGAATCCGGCGTGGCCGATCGAGAACTGTCCGGTGAAGCCGTTGATCAGGTTCAGGCTCACCGCGAGGATGATGTTGATCCCGGCGAGAGAAACGACCTGCAGGAAGTACGGGGAGACCGAAAAGCCGGGCAGGAGCCCGCCCGTCAGAAGGCTGTTGCCGAGAAAGAGGACGGCGACGAAGACGATCGCGAGGACGAACCCCTTCACACCTTCTCCTTCTGGGCGCGGCCGAGAATGCCCTGAGGCCGGAGGAGGAGCACGAGGATCAGGATCCCGAACGCGATGGCGTCTCGGAAGGTCGAGGAGAGGTATCCGACGACCATGACCTCGGAGGTCCCGATCAGGAGTCCTCCGATCACCGCGCCGGGAACGTTGCCGATCCCGCCGAGAACGGCCGCGACGAACGCCTTCAGGCCGTAGAGGATGCCCATCAAAGGGTCGATTTTCGGGATCTGCATGCCGATCAGGACCCCGGCCGCCGCAGCGAGCGCTGACCCGAGAGCGAACGTGATCGCGATGATCCGGTCGGTCGAGATCCCCATGAGCTTGGCGGCATCGAGGTTGAACGAGACCGCCCTCATCGCTTTCCCGGTGCGCGTCTTCATAATGAAGAACCGCAGCAACACCATGAGGAGAAACGACACCGCGATCACCGTCAACTGCTCGCTCGTCAGCCGCACGCCCCCGACGTGGAAGTCCGCGCGCGGCGCGAGCGACGGGAAGAACTTCGGGTCGGGCCCGAAGACGAGCTGCGCCGTATTCTCGATGAACAGCGACACGCCGATCGCCGTGATGAGAAGGGTCAGGCGCGCCGCCCGCCTCACGGGTCGGTAGGCGAAGCGCTCGATCACGACGCCGATCAGCGCGCAGGTGAGCATCGCACCGAGCATTACGAGGAGCGCGCTTCCAAGCGACGGCTCGTCCCCCTTCAATTTCCTCGACAGGTAGTACCCGGCGTACGCCCCGAGCATGTAGACGTCGCCGTGGGCGAAGTTGATCAGCCGCAGCACGCCGTACACCATCGTGTAACCGAGCGCGATCAGCGCGTAGATCGACCCGAGAGAGAGTCCGTTGACGAGCTGCTGCAGGAACGTGGTCATGGATGTCGAGCCGTCAGCTCTCGACCGTCAGCTCTCAGCCCGGGGGCGTGACCAGGGCGGATTCCGCGAATGCTGGTTTATGTCCCGGTCGGTTTGACCGTGGTCATGTAAACGAACTTGCCGTTCTCGATCTTCAACACGACGGCCGGTTTGACCGCGTTGCGCTCCTTGTTGATCGTGATCGTGCCGGTCACGCCCTGGAAATCCTTCGTGGCGAGGAGGGCGTCGCGGACCTTGTCGCCCTTGGTAGTGCCGGCCCGCTTCATCGCGTCTGCGAGGATCCTCGCGGCGTCGTATCCGAGCGCGGCGAGCGCGTCGGGAGTCTGGTTGAAGCGTTTCTTGAAGTCGGCGACGAACTTCTGGACCGCCGGTGCCGGATCGTCCACCGAGTAGTGATTGGAGAAGTAGCACCCGTTCAAAGCCTCGCCTCCGATCTCCCAGAGCCTCGGAGAGTCCCAGCCGTCGCCTCCGATGAGCGGAACGGAGAGCCCGAGCTCCCGGGCCTGGCGGGCGATCGTGGCGACCTCGGTGTAGTAGCCGGGGACGTAGATCGCCTCGGGATTTGCCGATTTAATCTGCGTCAGCTGGGCGCGGAAATCCGAGTCGCCTTCGCTGTACGACTGTTCCGCGACGATCTCGCCGCCGAACCCCTTGAAGTGCTGCCGGAAGAACGTCTGGAGCCCGACCGAGTAGTCGTTGCGCACGTCGGAGAGGATCGCGACCTTCTTGACCTTCAGGATCTCCCACGCGATCCGCGCCCCGACCTCGGCCTGGAAGGGATCGATGAAGCAGACCCGGAAGATGTAGTCCCCGACCTGCGTCACGCGAGGGTTCGTCGAGGAGGGAGAAATCATCGGGATGTTGTTCGCCTGGCAGATGGGGGCCGCGGCGAGCGAGCGTGACGAGGAGACCTCGCCGAGCATCGCGACGACGTGGTTCTGATTGATGAGCTTCGTGACCGCCGTCGCGGCCTCTTCCGGCTTGGACTGGTCGTCTTCGACCGCGACCCGGACTTTCTTGCCGAGAAGCCCGCCCGCCGAGTTGATCTCGTCGAACGCCATCTGGATCGCGTTGTTGGTGGACTGGCCGAACGTGGCCGTGGTCCCCGTGAGCGACCCGTACTCGCCGATCAGGATCTCGTCGCCTCCCCCGCGCCGGCAGGCAATCGGGATCGAGAGGACGGCGGCGATCAGAAGACCCGCCCGAAGCACACGCAATTTCATTCTCGAAAGCCTCCTCGTCGAGTCGCCTGGAAGGACGGCGTATTCTTTCGCACAGCCCGAAGCAAAGTCAAAACCTCAATTCGATCAGGCAGTTGAGCTACAATTGCTCTCGGATGCGGACGGGACGCGGCCGACGAACGCGCTCGCTCCCGAGGACCCGCATCTGCAACGAGGCGCCGGCCCACCCGGGTCGACGCCCGCGGAGAGACCACTGGATTCCGAAAGCCCGATTCTGACATCGCCCGCTGTCGAAGCAGGCGCCGACGTCTCGCAAGAAGTTCTTCCCCGCATCCGGCCTCGCAGCGACCATCCGATCTCGCGCACCCGGATCGATCCCGATGCCCTGAAGGTCCTCTACCGGCTGCGCAGCTCCGGCTACAAGGCGTACCTCGTCGGAGGCAGCGTGCGCGACCTCCTGCTCGGACGCACGCCGAAGGACTTCGACATCGGCACGGACGCGCCTCCGCAGGCGGTGCGGCGCTTGTTTCGCAACTGCCGGCTGATCGGGCGGCGCTTCCGGCTCGCCCACATTCTCTTCGCCGGCGGAAAAGTCGTCGAGGTCGCGACCTTCCGGCGCCGCCCCGAGCCGCTCGATCCGGAGGCGCCCGAGATCCTGATGACGTCGGACAACGTCTTCGGCACGGCCCGTGAGGATGCGCTGCGCCGCGATTTCACGATCAACGGGCTCTTCTACAACATCGCCGACTTCTCGGTGATCGATTACGTCGGGGGGCTCGAGGACCTGGACGCGGGGGTCATTCGGACGATCGGCGATCCCGACATCCGTTTCCGGGAGGACCCCGTCCGGATGATGCGGGCGGTCGAGTTTGCGAGCCGGCTGGGGTTCGCGATCACCCCGGATACCTACGAAGCGATCCTCGATCACCGCAAGGAGATCGCGAAGTCGGCGCCACCGCGGGTCACCGAAGAGATCTCGCAGTCTCTCTCGGGCGGACACGCGCTGCCGACGTTCCTCCTGATGCGCGAGGTTGGGCTCTTGGACGTGCTGTTGCCGGAGCTCGCCCATGTCCTTCGCGAGATCGATCCGGACCATCCGCAGGGCACGGGCCACCTCTTCTGGTCGCTTCTCGACGTGCTCGACGCCGAGCGGCGTCGCGGCCGTCCGTTCGACGACGCCGTCCTTTTCTCTCTGTTCTTTCTTCCGGTCGTGCGGTCGACGCTGCGCGAGCTGCGCGTCTCGGACCCCGAGCCGGGAAGGCTCGTCCCGATCCTCGAAGACATCGTGACGCCGGTCTCGATCCGGATGTCGCTTCCGAATGCCGTCTCCCACCGGATCAAGCAGGCCCTCGCCACGGTCGGCCGCCTCTCGCACCGGCCGGACGATCGCGTTGCGACCCGGCGCATCGCGTTTCGGGAAGCGTTCCCGATTGCGCTCGACCTCTTCGAGCTGAATGCGATGGCGACCGGACGCGGAGAAGAGCTCGTCGAGGAGTGGAAAGCCCTGGAGGAGCGAACGAGGAAAGCCCGGAGAGGTCTCGCTCCGCCCGCCGTCTCACGACCACGTCGGGGACGACGGGGACGGCGCCGTCAACCCTGAAGGCGGGGGACAAGAGGGCTGTCATTCCGAGGCGCGAAGCGCCGAGGAATCCCTCCCTTGAACGCCAGGGATCCTTCGCTTCGCTCAGGATGACAGGCGGATCAGATCCTTCGCTTCGCTCCGGATGACGGTCTTCGCTCCGGATGCCAGGAGCCGATAAGATCCCCGCATGTTCCTCTCGAACAACTTCCTCGGCATCCCCGAGGCCGAAAATACCTTCGAAAAGAGCCGCGTCGTCGTCCTGCCGGTTCCTTACGAACGTACGGTCTCTTACGGCGTCGGGACCCGAAACGGTCCCGCTGCGATCCTCGAAGCCTCGCGATACGTCGAGCTGTACGACGACGAGCTCGACGAAGACGTGTCACAGGCCGGGATCCACACGCTTCCGCCGTGGCTGCCCGACCGAATGGAGCCGGAGGCTTGCGTCGAGTCGCTCGCCGGCGTGGTTTCCGAGCTTCTCGCGAAGCCGCGATTCGTCCTGACCCTGGGCGGCGAGCACGCGATCGCGACCGGCCCGATCCGCGCGCATCACTCGCGCTATCCCGGTCTCTCGATCCTCCACTTCGACGCCCACGGAGACCTGCGCGACGAGTACGAAGGGGACCGACACTCGCACGCGTGCGCCGCGCGCCGATTCCTCGAGACCGGGCTTCCGAGCGTTCACGTCGGCATCCGCTCCATTTCGCGGGAAGAAGTCGATTTCGCGCGGCAGAAGGGTCTCCTGATCATCTCGAACCGCCGCCTTCCGGACATGGACAACTGGATACCCGAGGCGATGTCGCGCCTGACGGACGAGGTTTACGTCACCTTCGACGTGGACTTCTTCGATGGATCTCTCGTGCCCGGCACCGGTACTCCCGAGCCGGGCGGCGGCACCTGGGAGCAGGCCTTGGAGATCCTCCGCCGGGTCGCGGGGAAGAAAGAGATCGTCGGAGCCGACGTCGTCGAGCACGCCCCTCTGCCGGGCAACCGCGCTCCCGATTTCTTGGTCGCCAAGCTCTGCTACAAGCTGCTCGGCTACTCGCTCTTCCCCGGGAAGGTCCGGGCCCTGACCCTGGAAACGGCTAAGTCCCTGTAAATCAATCCGACAGGGCCCGGCGGCGTCCGAACATTCCGCCCGGACCTGCGTTACTTAGGGACGGGACGGAAAGTTGAGCGCCGAAGAAAAGACTCTCGTGGACCGCTGCCGTCAGGGGGAAGACGACGCCTGGAGGGAGCTCGTCGACCGCTTCGGGCAGAAGGTCTATTCCGTGGCGTACCACTTCACGTTGAACCGGGAGGACGCCGAGGAGCTCTCCCAGGAAATCTTCCTGAAGACCTTCGAGAACCTCCACCGGTACGACGGGAGCTTCCCGCTTGTCGCGTGGCTGCTCTCGGTCTCCCGCAACCTCTGCATCGACCGGTATCGCCGCAAGAAGCGCGAGAAGTCCTTCCGGTTCGTCACCGACGACGCGGTTCTGCCGCTCTTGAAATCCACGGACGACCCCGCCGCGGAAGCGCTCAAGAAGGAGCGCACGAAGCTCCTTTTCTGGGCCCTTGCCGAGATTCCCGAGGATCTCGCCGAGATCCTCGTCCTGCGCGACTTGGACGGCCTCGCCTACGACGAGATCGGCAAGGTCCTCGAGCTGCCGGACGGCACGGTCAAGTCGCGGCTCTTCCGCGCCCGCGCGGAGGTCGCGCGGCGGATCCGCGAGCGGCACGAGCGCCGCGGCTCCGCGGGCGCTTTCCAGACGCTGGCTCTCGCCGCGGGAGGGGTCCTGTGAGCTGCGGCGAGCTCGAACGGCTCTTCCTCGCCGGCGCATCGCCGGAGGAGGCTCGCCGGCACGCGAGCGGATGCGCGGCGTGCGGGCGGTTGAACGCCGATTTGGAAGCAACCGAGCAGATGTCGGCAGGGCTCGCCCGGCCGACGCTCCCGCCCTCGCTCCGGAAGTCGCTCCTCGAGATTCCGCGCCGGACGGTTTCGTGCGAGGGCGCGGAACGGCTTCTGCCCTTCGCCGTCGAAAAGGAGCTCGGCGCCGAGGACGAGCGGCGGCTTGCCAGCCACCTCTCACGCTGCGCGGCCTGCTCCGAAGCGGCAGAGACCCTTCTGGGATCTCGTGACCTCGACGAGCCTGTCGCGCCGCCCTGGCTCGCGGCACGGCTGTCCGCAGCGCGTCCCGCGAAGGACAAGCGGCGGTGGGCGTGGATCCTCGACCCCAAAGCGGCGATCGCGCTCGCGTACGCCGCCGCGGTCGTCGTGATGCTCCTCGGATTCAACCCCGCCGACATCGCGCGGCGCGTCTCTGCGAGTCAGCTCGGAGAGAACACTCGCGCGGCGGTCAACGTCGCCGAAAGCTCGCTCACCGATCGCATCGGCGCGATTCAGGAGAAGGTCTCGCGCACGATTCAGGTGTGGAAAGGTCGCGCCGGAGGTTATGGACGCGCGGCGTTCTCGAACGCGGTTGCGCTCATCTGGAAATCATCCGGCTCGAAAAGCCGCCCGGAGGAACGTCCACGGAACCGAGACGGCCGCGGTGCGTTTAGAGAGAGAGAAACGACAACGATCACGACCTGGCGAGCCTGAGCGCCGCCGAGAGGAGAAGACGAAATGGAAGACAACCGCTACCAGGCGACGGCGCCACCGCCGGTGACTCCCGCGGCCGGGACGCCCCCGCCACCTGCCGCACCGACCACCACCGCGACCGGTCCGGTGGTCGTGCTCGAGAAGAAGTCGCCCGGGCTCGCCGGCGTCCTTTCGGTGTTTCCCGGGCTCGGGCACGTGTACCTGGGCCTCTATCAGCGCGCGTTCGCCTTTGCCGGCGTCTTCTGCCTGCTGATCCTCTTCAACTCCCACGGCCGGATGGCTCCCCTCTCGGGTCCCGCGACCGCCTTTGTATGGTTCTTCGCGATCATCGACGCGGTCCGCCAGGCGAAGGCGATCAACTCGGGCAACGTCCACCCGGGAGGGCTCGCTCCGTCCGAAAGAACGGTCGTTCCTCGCGCTCGCGAGTCCATGGCGGGGCTCACGTGGGGCGTCATCCTCGTCGGCATCGGCGCGCTCTGGCTGCTCGACCGATACGCAGACCTCGACAAGTTCTGGGCGGCCGTCGAGGACTGGCTCGCTCCCGCCTCGTTCATCCTCTTGGGCATCATCCTGATCACGACCTACGTGATCCGGAAGCGGCGCCAGAACGCTTCCGAGGTCTGGCCGCCGCGTTGATCCGACGGAAGCGCAGAATGAGGGCGCAGGCGACCGCGCCCTTTCCTTTGCCGGCGAAATCAGGCGACGGTCGCGAGCTCGTTGACGTACTCGACGAACGACCACACAGCGCCGTCGAAGCCCTGCACTTTCGGGTTTGTGGACTCGATGACGTAGTACTCGTCGGGAGCATGCGCCCCACTGCCGTGACCGAGGCCGAAGTGACCGGCCGCGAGATGCAGCGGCTCGCTCGTGAACACGTAACCGGGCCAGGATCCCGCGCTGCGCGGCCAGAGGATCGGTGAGAGACCGTCGCGGCGGTAGACAGCGACCTGTGCCCGGATCAACGCGGCGTCCTTCGACGTGCTGTTGGGATCGTACCCTCCGGTCATTCGCACTTCGATGTCGCCAAAGCCCTGCTTGGCCAGGTGGTTCTTCAATGCGGCGAGCGCCTCGGCCGCCTTCATGTCCGGGACCAGACGCAGGTCGAGTTTCGCGACGGCCTTGTGCGGCAGGATCGTCTTGCCGCCCGGTCCGGTATAGCCGCCGACCAATCCCTCGATGTTCACCGTCGGCCGCGAGACCAGGCGTTCGAGAGCCTCGACCCAACTGACGTCGTGGACCCAATGGTCGACGCCGAGCTGCTTCTTCATCATGCTCTCGTCGATCCGGCGCGCCCCTTCGGCGACCATCGCCTTCTCCGCCGGCGAGATCGGTCGCGCGTGATCGGCAAAGCCCTCGATCGCCGGCTCGTTTCCGTCGGCGGAGACGAGCGTATGAAGCGCCTGCACGAGGTGCCACGCCGGACTGTCGACGCGCGCCTTGTTGCTCGAGTGGATGTCTTTCTTCGGCCCGCGACCCCAGCGCTCGCCGCTCGACGTCAGCTCGAGCTCGATGACGCCCTTGGCGCCGAGAGTGATCGTCACGCTGCCGTCCGGCTCCTGCTCGGCCGAAGGCATGAAGATGCCGGAGCAGCGCGACAGCGCCGACTGAACCTCCGGTCGCCGCACGATTTGCGGGAAGTGCGGAGAGCCGATCTCCTCCTCCCCTTCGGCGACGAGTACGAGGTTGACCGGCAGCTTTCGGCCCGCGCCGCGAAACGCGTGGAGCGCCGCGAGGAATGCCGCCTCCGGGCCTTTCTGATTGACGGCGCCGCGGCCGACGACGACTTTTCCGAACCCCGGTTTGTCGACGATCGCGGCCTCCCACGGCGGCGACGACCACTCCGTCGGATCGACCTGCTTCACGTCGTACATGAAGTAGAGACCCACGGTGCGCCGCGCGCCAGCGTCGAGCGTCGCGAAGACTCCGGGCTGGCCGTCGGTCGCGACGCGCACGGAGGTGTCGAAGCCGGCGTCCTTGGCGAGCCTTATCATGAGATCGCAGCCTTCCGAGACTCCGTTGTTCTCCGCGGCGATCGAAGGCTGGTGGATCCACTCCTGCAGCCGCCGCACGTTCTCGCCGTGCTGCTTCTCGATCTGCGTCCGAATGGGCGCGAGCGCGGCGCTCTCGGACCGCGCCACGGGAGACCAGCCGAGCGTCGCCGCGCCCGCGACCATGCTTTCGATGAAAGTTCTTCTGTCCATGGCCGGAAAGTCTATCCGGATGAGACGCGTCGCAATCGACGTCGGAGCATCAGCGGCGCTTGAAGTACTTCTCCAGCTCTTCGTCGGTCATGAGCAGAACGACCGGCCTGCCGTGCGGGCAGGTGAAGCGGTCGGTCGTTTTCATCCAGTCGGACAGCAGCCGCCGGATTTCTTCCGGCGCCAGGTGATAGCGGATCGTCACGGCGGAGCGGCAGGCGATCGCCGCGGCGAGACGGTCCCGGCGCCGCTCCGGGTCGGAGTCGCCGTTACCGGCAACACCGGCCAGGACTTCCCGCAGGGTCTCTCCCGGCTCGCGGTCGGTGGCTTCGGCGGGCAACGCCGCGATCGCATAAGAGCGTCCCGACATCGGCTCGATCTCGAAGCCCGAGGCGGAGAGCTCCTCGAAGTGCGCGCCGAGGATCTCTACCTCTTCGGGCGTCGCCTCGAACAGCGCCCGCAGGAGCAGCCGCTGCGCGAGGATCCGTCCCGCGGCGAGGCGGTCGCGGATGCGCTCGTAGAGGATCCGCTCGTGCGCCGCGTGCTGGTCGATCAGGAGCAGGCCCTCGGGGCCCGACGCAATCAGAAACGACTCGCGGTGCTGCCCGATCAGCACGAGATCCGGAAGCTTCTTCTCGACAGGCGCGGCCGGCGCCTCCGGCTTCGGCATCGGAGGCAGGCCGACCGGACTTCCCGGCGCTGGCGCCGCAATCGCGGAATCGCCGCCGTATCCCTCCCGCAACTCGGCGAGACGGCCTTCCATCGGCACCGACTTCAGGCGTCGCTCCTCCTTGCCGGCGAGGAGCGCCGAGTGCACGGAGTGGTACACGAGCCGGAACGCCGTGCCGGAGTCGGCGAAGCGGACCTGGGTCTTCGCCGGCGAGACGTTGACGTCCACGGCGCCCGGCTCCCCGGAGAGGAACAGGAAGACGGCGGGATGCCGGTCCGTGCGGATCACGTCGCGCGAGGCCTGCAGGATCGCGCGCGAGAGGGCGCGGTCCTCGATCGGACGTCCGTTCACGAAAAGGTACTGGAAGCGCCGCGACGGAAAGGTCATGGACCCCCGCGTCGCGAAGCCCAGGACCTTCAGGGGCCCGGCGCGTGCCTCGAAGGCCTCGAGCTCTCCCAGCGTCTGCCTTCCGAACACCTGCAGGATCCTCGCCGCGCGGTCCACCGCGGAGGGCGCGTCTAAGGTCTCGCGCTTTCCGGATCGGAGCGAGAACGCCACCGACGGATGAGAAAGCGCAGCGCGGGTCACGGCGGCGGTCGCGGCGCGCGCTTCCGCCTCGGGCGACGCGAGAAACTTGTGCCGCGCGGGAGTGCGCGCGAAAAGCTCTTCGACCAGGACGTCCGTCCCGCGTGGGCGGGCGGCGGGCTCTTCCCGGGCCGCACGTCCGTACTCCACCTGGACGCGTACGGCCTCCGGCGAGGAGCCGTCGGACGTCGTCAGCGTCAGCCGCGACACCGAAGCGATCGAGGGGAGCGCCTCCCCGCGGAAGCCGTAGCTCGCCACGGCGGCGAGATCCGAATCGGAGCTGATCTTCGACGTCGCGTGGCGCTCCAGAGCCAGCCGAGCGTCCTCGGCGGACATTCCGCAGCCGTCGTCGCGGACGAGAATCCGCCGGATCCCCCCGCCGTCGATCTCGACCTCGAGGCGGGTCGCGCCCGCGTCGAGCGCGTTCTCGACGAGCTCCTTGACGACCGAGGCGGGCCGCTCGACGACCTCACCCGCCGCGATCCGGTCGATGACCTCGCCGGGCAGGCGGTGGATTTTCGGCACGGGCCGGAGTTTACGCCGCGGGAAAGCCCGCGGGTCAGTCGGAGCGGGAGTAGATCGTCCGGCCGCCCACGACCGTCAGATCGACGCGCACGCCGTCGAGCTCCCGAGCCGGAATCGAAAGGAGATCGCGCGACAGGACGACGAGGTCCGCGACCTTCCCGGGAGCGAGCGTGCCCTTCTCCTTCTCCTCGAAGCCGGCGAAAGCGGCGGTCGCCGTGTAGGCGCGAAGGGCCTCCTCGACCGCGATCTTCTGCTCGGGGATCCACCCCTCCGGCCGCTTTCCGTCGAGCGTGCGGCGGTTGACGGCCGCGTCGATTCCGGAGAGCGGCGAGAGCGGAGCGACGTCCCAGTCCGAGCCGAAGACGACCGTCGCGCCGGCGTCGAGAAGCGATCGGAAAGCGTAGGTCGTGCGGCAGCGCTCAAGGCCGATCCGCTTTTCCGCCCAGCGTCCGTCGTCGATCGCGTGGTAGGGCTGCATCGAGGCGATCACTCCGAGCTTCGCGAAGCGCGGGATGTCCTCGGCGCGCAGGTGTTGTGCGTGCTCGACCCGGAAACGCCGGTCTTTCGGCCCGTTCTTCTTCGAGACGCGCTCGTAGACGTCGAGGATCTCCGCGTTGGCGCGGTCTCCGATCGCGTGGACCTCGACGGCAAGCCCCGCGGCGTCGGCGGCGGCGACGCGGGCCTCGAGCCTCTCGAGAGGGATGGCCTCCGCGGCGTAGACACCGGACGCTCCCGGGGTCTGATCCCCGGAGGAGCTCAGATCCCGATCGGAATACGGCTGGAAAAAAAGAGCCGTCCCCGACCCGAGCGATCCGTCCATGTAGCCCTTCACGCCTCCGATCGAGAGCCACTCGTCGTTCTTCATCGTTGCCCGGCGGTCGCGCGCCTTCTCCCACTCCGACAGCGAAGGGCGATAGCTCACGCGAACGGTCAGCTTGCCGTACGACCGCAGCTTTTCCCACGCGTCCAAATCACGCGGATCGCCTGGCAGGTCCTGCACCGAGGTCACTCCGTTTTCCGCGGCGTGCCGGACTGCCCTAGCGAGCGCCTCCTCGACCTCGGCAGCCGTCCGCGGAGGGCGCGCCGACCCGATGAAGTCCATCGCCGCGTCTTTCAAGACGCCGGTCGGCTCGCCTGCGGAGTCCCGCACGATCACGCCTCCCGGGGGATCCGGCGTGTCGCGCGATACCCTCGCCAGCTTCAGCGCAAGGCTGTTGCAAACCATCATGTGGCCGTCGGTGCGCGACAGACACGCCGGCCGATCGCCGGTCGCGGGATCGAGCATCGCGCGCGTCGGCAGGACCGGATTCGCCCAGACCTGTTCATCCCAGGCGCCGTCGGTCATCCAGCGCCCTGCCGGCCGCGTCTTCGCGAACTCCGCCAGCCTTCGAGTGAAATCAGCCGGGTCCTTCGTGTGGCGCAGGTCCACGGCGAGGAGATTGAAACCTCCCATGGACATGTGGGTGTGGCAGTCGATGAAGCCGGGGACGACGCGCCGGCCTTTTCCGTCGAGCACGACCGTCTTCGCTCCTTTCCACGCACGGATCTCCTCGTCGCCGCCGACCGCGACGATGCGGCCGCCCCGCGCCGCCAGGGCGGTGCTTTCGGGCCGCGTGCGGTCGCCGGTCCAGATCTTGGCCGACAGGAGAACGAGGTCCGCCGGATCGGAGGGAGTCGTCGACGAGATGCCTGCCAAGAGCAGAGCCGCCACCGCGAGCCCGCTCATACCGTCGAAGAGACGCCTGCCTCGCCGGACAGGGCGGCATGAGCCGCCGCCAGTCGGGCGACGGCGACACGGAACGGAGAGCACGAGACATAGTCGAGGCCGACGCCGTGGAAGAAGTCGATCGAGCGGGGATCCCCGCCGTGCTCGCCGCAGACTCCGACCTTGAGGCCCTGTTTCGCTTCCCGTCCGCGCTTCGTCGCGATCGCCACGAGCTCGCCGACGCCCGGCTGGTCGATCGTTCCGAAGGGATCGTCCGGCAGAATCCCGAGCTCGATGTACGCGGGGAGAAAGGACGCCGCGTCGTCGCGCGAGTAGCCATACGTCATCTGGGTCAGGTCATTGGTCCCGAAGGAGAAGAAGTCGCAGTTCGCCGCGATCTCCGCGGCGCGCAGCGCCGCGCGGGGAATCTCGATCATCGTGCCGACGTGGTACGGAATCGCGTCGCCGGTCTCTTTGGAGACCCGCCGGGCGATTTCGTCGACCAGGATTTTCAAGCGATCGAACTCGCCCTTCGTCCCGACCAGAGGGATCATGACCTCCGGGTTCGGACGCCGCCCTTCGCGCCGTACCGCCGCCGCAGCTTCGAAGATGGCGCGCACCTGTGTTTCGTAGATCTCGGGATAAGTGATCCCGAGCCGGCATCCGCGATGGCCGAGCATCGGGTTCGCCTCGGCGAGGGCACGGACGCGCTCCCGGAGCTTCTCCGGAGAGATGCCGAGCTCTTCGGCCGTCTTCTTCACCGCCGCGTCCTCGTGCGGCAAGAACTCGTGGAGCGGAGGATCGAGGAGGCGAATCGTGACCGGCCTCTCCTCCATTTCGCGGAAGATCCCGACGAAATCTTCGCGCTGCATCGGGAGGAGCTTCGCGAGCGCCTTCCGGCGATCGGCCTCGGTGTCGGCGACGATCATCTGGCGCACGGCCACGATCCGGTTCTCGCCGAAGAACATGTGCTCGGTGCGGCAGAGGCCGATCCCTTCCGCCCCGAACAGCCGCGCGACGCGGGCATCCGTCGGCGTGTCGGCGTTCGCGCGCACGCCGAGCCGGCGCGAGCGGTCGGCCCACTCGAGCAGGCGCTGGAACGATCCGAAGAGGGGAGACTTTTCCGGCGGCAGCGTGCCGTCCACCAGAACGCGGAGGACCTCGGAAGGTTGCGTCGGAAGCTGCCCCAGCAAGATGTCGCCCGCCGTCCCGTCCACGGAGAGGAAGTCGCCCTCCTTCGCCGAGAGGTTCCGGGCGCGGAGCTCGTTCCGCCCTTCGTCGACCGTGATCTCTCCGGCGCCGACGACGCACGTCTTCCCCATGCCGCGCGCGACGACCGAGGCATGGCTCGTGATTCCACCCCGCGTGGTCAGGATTCCGACAGCCGCATGCATGCCGGCGATGTCTTCCGGCGACGTCTCGACCCGGACGAGCACGACCGGGTCGCCCTTACGGGCCATCTCGACGGCGCGATCGGCGGTGAACGCGATCCGGCCGCACGCGGCGCCGGGTCCCGCGGGCAGCCCCTTCGCGAGAAGGCGTCCGGCCTTGACCGCCGCTTCCTTCTCCTTCGCCGGAAACACGGGCGCCAGGAGCTGGACGAGCTGCTCCGGCTCGACGCGCAGGACGGCCTCGTTCTCGGCGATCAATCCCTCCGCGACCATGTCGGTCGCGATCCGAACCGCGGCGAAGCCGGTCCTCTTGCCGTTGCGGGTCTGAAGCAGGTAGACCCGCCCTTCCTCGATCGTGAACTCGAGGTCCTGCATGTCGCGAAAGCTCTTCTCGACCAGGTCCCGGACACGGAGGAGCTCCGCGTAGGCTTCCGGCATTGTCTCTTCGAGAGACTTCCCCGAGCCGTCCGCGCCGAGCGGGTGCGGCGTGCGGATCCCGGCGACGACGTCTTCTCCCTGCGCGTTGGGAAGGAACTCCCCGTAGAACTTCCTCTCGCCGGTCGCGGGGTTGCGGGTGAACGCCACTCCCGTCGCGGAACGCTCGCCCCGGTTGCCGAAGACCATCGCCTGCACGGAGACCGCAGTCCCCCAGTCCTCGGGAATGCGGTAGAGCCGGCGATACTCCTTCGCGCGGGGGTTGTCCCAGGATCGAAAGACCGCGCCGATGGCGCCCCAAAGCTGCTCGCGCGGGTCGTCGGGAAAGGACGCGCCGTGGCGTCGCACCACCTCCTCGTCGCGCTCGACGACCCACCTCAGATCTTCCGCCGAGAGCCCTGAGTCGGACTTCACGCCTTTTTCCTCGCGCCGGCGCGTCAAGAATTCCTCGAACTCCTTGCGCGGGATCTCGAGAACGATGTCGGAGTACATCTGGAGGAATCGCCGCCGGCAGTCGAGCGCGAACCGTTCGCCGGATATGCCGGCGAGGCCTCTTACGGCGGCCGACGTCAGGCCGAGGTTCAGGATCGTGTCCATCATGCCGGGCATGGAAGAACGCGCGCCCGACCTCACCGAGACGAGAAGAGGGTTTTCCGGGTCGCCGAACTTCCGACCCGCCGATCGCTCGACCCGCTCGAGCGCCTGGTCGACCTCCGGCTTGACGCCGTCCAAGTTTCCTGTCCGCAGGAAATCCAGGCACACGGACGTCTCGATCGTGAAGCCCGGCGGAACCGGGATCCCGAGCGCGGTCATCTCCGCCAGGCCCGAGCCTTTTCCGCCCAAGCGTTCCTTCCCGAGCCCGGCGCCCTCGGCTTCCCCGTTGCCAAAGAAAAACACTCGCTTGATTGTTCCTGACCCTGTCGCGCGGGCGCGCGAGGGACTCGTTGACTGATCAACACTCATGGCCGCGCGCCCGCGAGGAGAGAGAGTGCATTTCTACTTCTCTACCACGATCTCGGAAAAGTCTGCGATTCGAGTGAACTCCCTGCGGATCGCGCCCAAGAGCGCGTGTCGGTTTCTCTTCAAGTCCTCCTCCGGGCAGTTCACCAGCACATCCACGAAGAAACGGTCGAGCGAAGGAGAGATCGAGGCGATCGCTTCCAGGGCCTCCCTGTATCGGCGCGTGGGGACGAGCTCCTCGAGCAAAGCTTTCGCCTGGAGAAAGTCGAGGGCGAGCGCCCGCTCGGCATCCTCGCGATAGAGGTCTGGCGACGGCTCTCCGAGCTGTTCGGCTCCCAGGATGTTGCGGATGCGCTTGAAGGCGAGAACGAGCGCGCGAAAGTCCAGCCGCCGGCGAGCCTCGGTCAGGGCCCCGGCCCGCTCCGCCGCATCGGCGAAATCCCACACCTTGACGTTCAGCACCGCGGAAATCTCGTCGTAGGAGGAGCCGGCGCGCTCGAGCGAGTTGCGCAGCCGCTCGGCGAAGAACTTCTCGAGCTCCGCGAGCGCGTCGCGCTCCGAGAGTCCCGGCAGCTCCGCCGGATAGAGCGAGACCGCCTTCGTGAGGACACCGCTCCAGTCCACCCGCCAGCGGCGCGACACGGCGATCGCGACGGCACCGGCCGCGGCGCGCCGGAGACCGTAAGGATCCCTCGATCCGGTCGGAAGAAGGCCGATGCGAAAGATCCCGGCGAGCGTGTCGAACCGATCCGCCAGCGAGAGCACGGCGCCCGCGTCGTCGCGCGGAGGATCATCCCCCTGGGCCTGCGGACGGTACTGGTCGGAGATCGCCTTCCACACCGGCTCGGGAAGACCTTCCGCCCGCGCGTAGAGGCCGCCCATGACTCCCTGGAGATCGGTGAACTCGCGGACCATCCGCGTGACGAGGTCAGCTTTCGAGAGTCGCGCGGCGGTCCGCACTTCGAGAACGATGTCGCCGCGGCCGACCGCCCCCGCAATCGTCGCCGCGAGCTCCTCGAGCCGCGCGGTCTTGGCGGCGTAGCTTCCGAGCCGGTCCTGGAACGCCAGACGGTCGAGCTCGGGCAACCGCGCTTCGAGACGGTCGCGCGAGTCCTCCTGGAAGAAGAAACGCGCATCCGCGAGACGGGCGTTCAAGACCCATTCGTTTCCTTTGGCGACGAAGCCGCGCCGGTCGTCGGCGTTGTCCATGACGGCGATGAAGTGCGGAAGCAGGCCGCCCGCTCCTCGAACCGGCAGGAACTTCTGGTGCACGCGCATCGCGGTCGTGGTGATTTCCTCCGGGAGATCGAGGAAGTTCGGATCGAAGGATCCCCGGACGAGACCGGGCCATTCGACCAAGTCTGCGAGCACCGCGGCGAGATCGGAGTCGGCGTCGATTCGTCCCCCCACCTGCGCCGCGAGGCGCCGCGCCGAGTCGAGGATCGCGGCGCGGCGAGCTTCGGCGTCCGGCTCGACGTAGGCCCCCCGGAGCTTCTGGAAGTATTCGGCGGGACTGCTCACCGTCAGCTTTCCTTCGGACAGAACGCGGTGCCCGACCGTCCAATCGGCGGCGCGGGCTCCGAGAATCTGCATTGGAACGACCCGGCCGCCGTAGAGCGCCAGCAGCCCCCGGACCGGCCGCACGAACGAGCGATCCCCTTTCCCCCATCGCATCGTCTTCAAAAACGTGAGCTCGCCGATGACCCGGGGAACGACCTTCGCGAGGACGTCGATCGCGTCGCGGCCGGGGACTCGACGCCGGACCGCGACCGTTCGACCGCGCGGAGACTCGACGATCTCGAGATCGGACACCTCCACTTTCTGCGCCCGAGCGAATCCCTCCGCCGCGCGGGTCGGCTTCCCGTCCGGTCCGAAGGCCGCCGACGCCGATGGTCCGAGCACCTCGCTTTCGGAGTCGGACTGGCGCTCCGGGATTCCGCGCGCCCAGACGACGAGACGTCGCGGGGTTCCGTACGACTCGATCGACTCGGCCGCGATCCCCTCCTCCGCGAGCGCGTCGCCGATGCCCCGCGCGAGGTCCTGCCGAGCCCCGGCGAGCGTCGCTGCGGGGATCTCTTCCGTCCGGATCTCGAAGAGGAAGTCGTCGCGTTTCATGGTGGCGAAGGCGTCGATGAATCTTAGCGGGGAACCGGATCGTCCCCTCCGCTGGCGATCCGGAGGTTCAGACCGTGGCCGCCGGCTCGGGCTCGTTGGCCGGGACGGGGACTCCTCCGCGGGTCGAGACGTAGGCGCGGGCGCAGGCGCAGGCGAGATCGCGGACGCGCCGGATCAAGCCGACCCGGTCGGTCGCGGAAACCGCGCCCCGGGCATCGAGCACGTTGAACTGGTGCGAGCAGGCGAGCGTAGCTTCGTACGCCGGAATCACGAGACCCGCCGCGAGCGCGCTCTTCGCCTCCGCTTCCCATCGGTCGAGGAGGAGAGCGGCGAAGGCCGCGTCGGCGACCTCGAAGTAATATCGGGAGAGCTCTTCTTCCTCGACCCGCCGGATCTGCCCGTAGGTCAGAGACTCGTTCCACGGGACGTCGTAGATCGAGTCCACCTTGTTCAGGAACATCGCGATGCGCTCGAGACCGTAAGTGATCTCGGCCGAGATCGGCGACAGATCGATCCCGCCGGCCTGCTGGAAATACGTGAACTGCGTGATCTCCATCCCGTCCATCACGACCTGCCATCCGACCCCCCACGCGCCGAGCGTCGGAGACTCCCAGTTGTCCTCCTCGAAGCGAATGTCGTGCTCGGCGGCGGCGATCCCCAGTCGCTCGAGGCTGCGCAGAAACATCTCCTGGACGTCGTCCGGGGAAGGCTTCAGGATGACCTGCAGCTGAAGGTGCTTGGCGAGGCGGAACGGATTCTGGCCATAGCGGCCGTCCGCCGGACGGCGCGAGGGCTGGACGTAGGCGCACCGCCAGGGCTCCGGTCCGAGCACCTTGAGAAACGTCGCGGGGTGCATCGTCCCCGCCCCGACGGGACCGTCGTACGGCTGTTCGATCAGGCAGCCTTCCGACTCCCAGAACGCGGAGAGCTCCGCGATCAATCTCTGGAGAGCCAGCATCGTCGAAAGTCTACTCCACGGCCTCCGCGACGCGGTGCCCGGCGCGCTCGAGCGCACGGACCGCCGCCGCGAAACGCGCGCGCGGCACGAAAAGAAGATCGGTGTCGAAGGTCGAGATCGCGAGGATCGAAATGCGTGCAGTGGCAAGGGGTAAAACGAGCGAGGAAAGGACCCCGATCGCGTCGAAAGCGAGAGGCCCGAGAACTTCGAGGCAGCGCAGCCCGTCCTGGCGACGCACTCCGGCCGGGACCCGATCCTGCCTGCAGACGATCGAGAGCTCCGTCGCCGTGCGCGTGATCGAGTGAAATTCGTCGCGGAGGGCCCACGCGGGAATCTTCGCCCGAGGAGAGAGACGGGCGACGGCGAAGAGACCCGGTCGCACGTTCAGCCGAAATCCCGCCGCCTCCGGCGTCCGGGGTCGTGGGCTCCCGGTTCTCAATCTCCGAGCACCTCGGCGAGGACCCGCTGAGACTTCAACTCATGTCCCAGGAAGTTCCGGCGCGCGCGGCGGGCCACCGAGGCGAGATCGGCAAGCCCACGCGGCCGCGCCTGCGGATCGAGCGGGCTCGAGAGAAACGATCGCAGGGTCGCCATTCCCTCGGCCGTCAACCGGATCGCTTCGCCCTGGCGGCACTCGGCTCCGATGAAGCCCGGCCGGCTCTCGTCGAAATAGAGCGCCGCCTTCGGATCGAGCGGCCGGCCGCAACCGGCGCATTCCGAGGGTGACGGGAAGAGGCCCGAGAGCTTCAGGATCCAGACGTCGAAATAGGCCGCGACGGCCGGCGGCGGCGCGCCGGCAAAAAGCGAATCCATCGCGTGACGCGCGAGCCGGTAGAACGGCTCGGCCGGGTCCGAGTCCGAAACGAACGTCTCCAGGCTCTCGGCGAAGGCGGAGAGAAGGAGCGCGCGCTCCAGGTCCTTCGAGAGCGGGAACGACGGGCGGACCGGATCGATCGAGTCGATCGAGACCAGCTCCCGCCCCTCGCGCTCGAAGAAGACGACCCGGGCTTCCGTCATCGGCTCGAGCGTTCCCAGGAAGGCGCTGCGGGCGCCGCGCGCCCGCCGGGCGACGCCGCGTCGCCGTCCCGAGTCGCGCGTCAGGAACGAGACGATCCGGTCTTTCTCCTTCAGGGGGTAAGTCCCCAGCACGAACGCATCTGCCGTCGACAACCGCACGCCGCGATTATGATGGGGTCGAGCTCCCGGACCCATTCCGAAGGAATTCAGGCATATTGGCATATTCGCCGAACGAATCATGAAAACCGACCCATCTCGCCGATCGGTACTGGCCCTGGGGTGGGTCTCCTTCCTCACGGACGTCTCTTCCGAGATGATCTATCCGCTGCTGCCGGCGTTCCTGACGAAGACCCTCGGCGCGGGACCGGTGGCGGTGGGTCTGATCGAAGGGGTCGCAGAGACGACCGCCTCGCTCACGAAGATCGGGTCGGGTGTCTGGTCCGACCGCGTCCGCCGTCGCAAGCCGATCGTCCTCCTGGGCTACGGGATCGCCGCGATCGCGCGGCCGCTCGTCGCCTTCGCGCGGGTCTGGACGCAGGTGCTCGCGATCCGGTTCACCGATCGCGTGGGCAAGGGGATTCGCACGTCCCCCCGCGACGCGCTCCTTGCCGATATCGTGCCGGCGGAGAGGCGGGGCCGGGCGTTCGGTCTCCAGCGCGCTATGGACAACGCGGGCGCGCTCGTCGGACCGCTCTTGGCCGCACTGCTCCTGAAGGTGGCGCTCGTGGACGAGCGGGGAGTTTTTCTCCTGGCCGCAGTGCCCGGGGTCGCGGCGATCCTCGTTCTCTGGCGCGCCGTTCCGGACACCGCGCGGCGTTCGATGCCCGTGGACGCGGCGCGGGGAGCGCGTGGTCCTCTTCCAAGGGATTTCTGGAAAGTCGTCGCCGTCTTCGCGTTCTTCACGCTCGCCAACTCGACCGACGCCTTCCTCCTGCTCCGCGCCCGGGACGCCGGAGTGGCGGTCTGGCAGCTCCCGCTCCTCTGGGGTTTCTTCAACGGCGTCAAGGCCTTGACGGGCGTGCCCGGAGGGGCTTTCGCCGACCACGCGGGAAGGGTCCCCGCGATCGCGCTCGGATGGATCGTCTACGCCGTCTCCTATGCCGGTTTCGCGTTCGTCGCGCGTCCGGTCGCGGTCTGGGGCCTTTTCGTCCTCTACGCGCTCTTCTTCGGCTTGACGGAGGGCTCCGAGCGGGCCTTCGTCGCCGACCTCGTGCCGGGGGAGCTGCGCGGCCGCGCCTATGGAATGTTCTACGCGGCCGTCGGCGTCGCGGCCCTGCCGGCCTCGATCGTGTTCGGTCTCCTCTGGAAGCGGTTTGGCCCGCGAGTCGCTTTTCTGACCGGAGCGGCGCTCGCGCTCGTCGCGGCGATCGCCCTCTGGGCGGCGACAGCCGGAATGCGTTCGATACCGCGAACGCGGGAGCTCTCCGCCTCGAATTCGGCCGCGTCATGAAAATGAAGAAGAAGACGAAGAGGGCGAAGAAGAGGATTTCGCTGGCTCGCCTTCCTCTCCCGAAGAAGGGAGAGAAGCGGCACGGCGACCGGACGAAGTACGCGCGCCCGAGAGAGAAGGAACGCCTGCGTCACGAGCTCGACCGCTGATACGATCATTGGTCCGATGGGACCCGTCTGGAGACTCATCCGTGGCCAGAAGGACGTCTGCCACCGGTGTGGCCGCGAGATCGTCGATTTCCCCGCCGTGGGACGCGTCGTGGACTTCCAGTTCCGGCCGGTCGAAAAGTACTGCTGGGACTGTTATCGCTATCTCCAGCCGTTCATCGACGAGATCGCTTCGGAAGCCCTGGATCCCTACCAGCCGGTGACGAAGCCGGCGATTCCTTGAACGCCGGCTCCGGCCGGCTCGGGTCGGCCTTCCGCGGATCCGATCTCGCTCCGATCAGGGAGAAGGTCCTCTGCCGGGAGCGGCTCTCCTTCGAAGACGGTGTGCGGCTCTTCCAGACCCGCGACTTTCTGGGTTTAGGACGCCTGGCCAACCACGTCCGCGAAGAGCGCCACGGCAACGCGGCGTTCTACAACGTCAACCGGTACCTGAACCCGACGAACCTCTGCTGGGTCGACTGCGCCCTCTGCGCGTGGGCGAAGAAGGTGAACGAGCCGGGCGGCTACGAGCTCGCGATCGACGAGTGCGTCGAGGAGGCGGGGCGCGGGTACAGCGAAGCCGTCACCGAGTTCCACATCGTTGGTGGGCTCCATCCGACCTGGCCGTACGACTACTACACCGGTCTCCTTCGCGCGCTCAAGGAGCGTTTTCCCGGCGTGCATTTGAAGGCGTTCACGATGGTCGAGCTCGACTGGATCGCGCACGTGGGAGGCCGGTCGATCGGCGACGCGATCCACGACCTGCGCGAGGCGGGAATGGACTCCTGCCCCGGCGGCGGAGCCGAGATCTTCGAACGGCGGGTCCGGGACGTGATCTGCAAGAACAAAATCTCGGGGGAGCGGTGGCTGGAGATCGCGCGGGAGTGCCACCTCCAGGGGATCCGCACGAACGCGACGATGTTGTACGGCCACGTCGAGACGGTCGAAGATCGGGTCGACCACCTCCTGCGGCTGCGGGAGCTGCAGGACGAGACCGGCGGATTCACGGGGTTGATTCCGCTCGCCTTCCATCCGGAGAACACTCCGCTCGCATATCTGCCTGCAACCTCCGGCCAGCTCGATCTCCGGGTCATCGCCGCCTCGAGGCTGCTCCTCGACAACTTTCCGCACGTCAAGGCGTACTGGATCCAGATCGGCACGAAGCTCGCGCAGGTGGCCCTCTTCTTTGGAGCCGACGATCTCGTCGGGACCGTCGTCGACGAGACGATCACGCACGCGGCCGGAGCGACGACCGCTTCGGGAATGAGCCGGACCGACTTCGAACGACTCATCCGGGAGTCGGGTCGCGAGCCGTTCGAGCGCGACGCCGAATACCGGCGGGTCGTGCGCGGTCCCGACTCCCTTCCGGTCCCACGCCACCTTCCCCCCGCCGTCTCCGTTCCCGTTTGACCCGGGACCGTTCCGCCGCCGCCTTCCTCCTTCTCGCCGCCGCTCTTCCGGCCGCCTGCCGGACGTCGGGATATCGCACCAAGCCGCGCGTTGCGGTCGTCGACGGGGATCCGGTCGTCCAGATGGCGCCTCCGGGAACCTTCCGGTCGGCCACCGATCCGAGCCACGTCTCCGCGGCGGAGCACTCCCATCCGCCCGGAGGAAAAGCTCGGCTGGTCGGCCTCGAGATCGGAGGAGTCGTCGTGGGTTATCCCATCGGCCTCCTCGATCGGGCAGAGGTGATCGACGACCAGGCGGCGGACCGGGCGTGGGTCGTCGCCCGCTGCGCGCTCACGCACGTGGCGGCCGTCTATGACCGGTCGGTCGACGGCCGGAGGCTGACATTCGAAAACTCCGGAGCGTTGTGGAGGGACACGTTGGTCCTCCGCGACCGGGAGACCGGCACGTACTGGTCGGCGGCGACGGGCGTCGGGCTGTCCGGGCCACTCGCCGGCACGCGCTTGATCCCCGTTCCCGCGTCGTATACGACGGTGGCGGCCTGGCGCCGCGCCTTTCCGGAGTCGCGCTACCCCGACCTCGGCCTTCCCACCTCCGTGCCGCTCTCGATGCGGATCTACGCCGCCTCTCCGTGGCAGGGCGTCTCCGGGCAGAAGACAGGCAACCAGCGGCGCCCCGCCAAGAAAGAGCTCCTCTCGGTGGCGGCGGGAAACGAGGCCCTCGCGTTTACTCCGGAGGAAGTCCGCCGGCGCGGCCCGGTGCGCGCGACGCTTGGCGGCCGGTCGATCTCGATCGAATGGGATCCCCGCCGGCGGACCGTTCGAGCCTGGACCCTGTCGGGGGAGACTCGGAAGGAGCTCGCGGTCGTCCCGATGTACTGGTTTGCCCTCGTCCGGCACTTCGCGGTCGTCCGAACCTTTCCGGCGCCGGAGCGAACTCGCGGGCAGTAGACTCGCGCACAACAACTAACGAAAGGAGACTGCGATGTCCCGAACTCACGGAATCCTCTGTTGTCTCGGTATTCTCTTCGTCGTTTCCACTCCCGCGATCGGACAACAGCCCACACCGGCTATGGCGGAGACTCCGGCGATGCCCGCCACGCCCGCCGTGGCAGCCATGCCGGCCAGCCCCGCAGACGGCCACACGGTCCACGTGACTGCCCCGCACGTCGTAGCGGGAAAGGTGATGGGCCCGTACCACCACTACTGCAAGGTCCTCTCTCCCGAACCGGTGATCGAGTGTCTCTGTTACCTCTCCAACGAACCCAACGCCCGGCTCGAACAGGTCGAGTACATCCTGGCGAAGTCCATCACGCGGACCGGGGCAGTGACGCTCGCGAACTGGAACAAGAACTGGCACGATCACAAGCAGGAGATCGCGACCGGTCGCGTGCAGGTGCTCGACATGCCGCCCGACAAGGCCAAGGAAGTGGCCGACCTCGTCTCGACGACCGACGGAATCATCTTCCACCTCTGGCCGCACGACGCGAAGGTTCCGAGTGGAAACGTCGTCATCGCACAGTCGGTGGGGCATGTGAACCTGACCGCGGCTGAGCTCAAAAAGGGCGCGGAGGAAAAACCGCCCGCGCCGCCCTCCGGAAAGTGACGGCGTGAAAGGCTAGCTTTTCTTCGAGCTCGCGAAGGAAAAGGGGCCCTGGTTTGCCGGGGCCCCTTTCATTTGGATGCGCTTTCCTCGGGAGACGTCGGAGCTCGCCTTTGGGTTGGCGGGTTCGGGTTGGTTTTCCGCCTTCGGCCGCCCAGTTCGCTAACGCGTCCAGACTTCCGGCGGAGTGATCCCCGTCTCACGATCCGCCTCGCGGGTGGTGTCGTCGAGAGAAGCCGCAATGCGGCGTAGCGCCTCTCCATTCGAAACCTCCGGGTCGACCGGGAACGGCTCGCCGTAGACGACGACGTTTCGGGAGAACGGCCGAGGCAGCAGGTACCGATCCCACGACGAGAGGAAGCGCGGCCGCGCGCTCGAAAACGTGATCGGGAGGATCCAGCCCCCCGTCAACCGCGCGAGCTGGACGATACCGGGCTGGACTGTTCGCGGCGGCCCGGTCGGGCCGTCGACCGTCAGCGCCGCGGCGCGACCGGAGCGAACGCGCCGAACCATCTCGCGGAGCGCTTGCGAGCCCCCTTGCGTGGACGAGCCCCGCACCACCGAGTAACCGTTCGACTGGAGCCAGCCCGCGATCAACTCCCCGTCCCTCGAACGGGAGGCCATCGTCACGATGCCCTCGTACCGGTGCGCCTGGATGGACAGAAACATCCGCCCGTGCCAGAGGGCGAACAGGATCGGGACGGCTCGAGCCTTCAGTTCGAGATACCGCTCGAAGTGGATGCGCTCGACGGAGAGCGTCGCGCGGTGGAGAGAGACGACTGCGCCCGCGAGGCGGGAAAGGATTACGGGAGCCACGCCCTATCGGACTGCCGGAGCCGCGGCGAAAAGAGAGGCGACCTTCTCGTAAACCCGCGGGATGACGCCGGGAACCGTCCGAACTCCCTTGGTGAAGACGGCGATCACGAAATCCGCGCCCTCCGGAAAGAGGATGCGACCGACCAGGTGATGGTAGTCGTAGGCGTCCCCTGACTTCGACCAGAGGCGCGCGCCGGCCGCCAGCTTTTTCCCGACGAGCCGGGCGTCCTCGAGCTCGAGGTCCTCGTACGGCTTCTCGGGCGTGATGTCGCGGGCGAGGAGCCCGAGCATTTCCCGGGTCCCGGCCGGTCCGACGATCTCGCCCCGAGCGATCTCCTTGAACAGGCGCGCGACGTCGTCCGGCGTGAAGCGATTCCGGTTTCGGCCGCCGTCCCGGAAGATCTGCTCCCGCCCGTAGGCGTCCTCGCAGAATGTCTTCTGGTTCGCGTTGAAGTCGTGGTAGCCGCGCGCGAGAAAGAACCGGTTCATGGCGTTTCGCCGCTTCTTCCACTTCTCCCATTTGCGCGTGCTCTCGATCTCGGGCCCGGACGTCGTATCGGTGATCGCGTCGACGACGAAGCCCGTCGCGTCGTTGGAAGAGACCGTGATCATGTCGTGAACGGCGCGCACGAGCTCCGGGGTGTCCTTCAATCGGCCGGCCTCCTTCTCGCTCTCGTAGTAGACGAGGTAGAAGGCCTTGACGACGGAGGCCGGGTAGTACGCGACGTCGCCGTGGTACGAGCCGGCGGAGAACGCGCCGCCGGTCCGCGGCGCGAGATCGATGACCGAGATCGAGAGTCCCTCTTGCGTGAGCCCCGCCGATCCGAATTGAGCGACGACCTCGGTCGCGATCCGGGCGAGAGCGGCATCGAGCTCCGGCAATCGCTCGATCGGAGCGGCGCGAGGCGGCTCGGCCGCGCGAAGAGAACTCGAGAGAAAGAGGAGGAGAAGGACTGAGACGGCCCGCGTCAGGACCGCGCTCCGCGCGAGTCGGCAACGAGGCGTGAGACGCCGGTCGAGAGCGCCGCGCGCTCGCGCCGTTTCCGGCGGAAGATCAGGAAGGCGACCGTGCCCACGGCGGTCCAGGGCACCGCGATCAGGAGCAGGATCGAGTAATAGAAGCCGCGGCCGAGCGAAGCGGACCCGCCCGGGTACTCGGCGTCCGAGGTCGCGTCCTTGCAGAGGGGACAGGCGGAGAGAGCCGCCGGCAGCACGAAGGCAAGGAGCAAGAGGACGGCCGCAACGCGCACGCTTGATCTCACGGAGGCGATGCTACCGAAACGGCTCGCGGGCGTAAAGGTGGTAGAGCATAACGTACACCACCACGCCGGTCACCGAGACGTACAGCCAGACCGGGAAGGTCCACTTCGCGATGCGCCGGTGCTTCTCGTCCCGCCGCTTGAGCCCGAGATACAGAGTTCTCAGAACGAGCGGGAGAACCACGATCGCCAGCAGGGTGTGGGACCCGAGAATCGCGAAGTAGACCGCGCGGATCGGCCCGACCCCGGCGAAGCGGACGGACCCCACGCGCGCGTGATAGGCCAGATACGAGATCAGGAACGCAGCGGACGTGAAGGCCGCAGCGAGCATCCACCGCCGGTGGCGTTCGATCTCGAGGCGCCGGATCGCCCGATATGCGACGAGGAGGAACACGGCGCTCGCCGCATTCAACGTCGCGTTGATCGTGGGATGGAGGAGGTCTGGTGTCATCCCGAGCCGCTCCAGGCGGCGAGGGATCTCAAGATTCCTCGGCGCTGCGCGCTTCGGAATGACAGTGGGATTCTCAGAACAGGTAAATGATCGTGAAGAGGATGATCCAGACGAGATCCACGAAGTGCCAGTAGAGGCCGATCGTCTCGACTCCCTGGTGGTGTGCCTGGGTGTACTTGCCAAGAAACGCCTTCCCGGTGACGAACGACATGCACACGACGCCGCAGAACACGTGGAAGCCGTGGAAGCCGGTCGTCGTGTAGAAGACCGACCCGAAGAGCGAGACGTGGGGGTTGAAGCCCTCATGGAGCAGGTGGCGATACTCGTAGGCCTGGATCGAGAGAAAGGTCGCGCCGAAGAGCAGGGTCAGCGACAGAAAGAGCTTGAGCTTCCGGAGGTCTCCGTCGCGGACGGAGGCGAGGGCCTTGACCATCGTCACGGACGAGCAGATCAGGATGAACGTGTTCAACGCGGTGAGCCAGATGTTGAGGGTGTTGCCGGGGTGCGGCCAGGTGGGGCTCGCGAACCGGAGCACGATGTACGACCCGATGAGGCCGGTGAAGAACATCACCTCCGAGCAGAGGAAGACCCACATCCCCATCTTGTCGTGGGGAATCCCGGTCGCCGACGGAGGCTCGAGCGCGTGCTCGTGTGCGATCGCGTGATTCGCCATCGTGACCTCAGGGCCTCGGGAGTACGTGCTCGCCGATCCCCACGGAGACCAGGATGGCTCCGAGGATCAGCGTCGAAGCAACGATGACGCCGAGGCTCTTCCTTTCGAACTTCAAGTGCATGAAGTAGAGGGCGACGAGCAGCGCCTTGAAACTCGCGAGCGAAACGAGCCCCAGGATCAGGATCGGCCGCGGGATCTTCAAGAACGAGTACCCGACCTCCATGACCGTCACGGAGAGGAGAATCCAGAAGATCCCCATGTAGTTCGGGTGTTTATGCTCGGTCACCTTGCGCTCCTTCCCGCCGCGCTACGTCTGCGCCCGCGAAATGATGAAGAGGATCGACCCGAAAAAGAGGACCGCCGCGACGAGGACGAGAAACAGGAGAACCCGCCGGTTTGCCTCGGGACGAGCGGCGGCGCTCATCGGTCGAGCACCATGAGCCCGAGCACCGCCGGGAGATAGAGAACCGAAACCAGGAAGACGACCCGAGCCGCCTTGACCGAGCGCTTCACGGCGAAAAAGACCGCGCAGCCGACGAACACCGCGCCCAGTGCGACGGCGCTCCAGAGGTAGCCCTGCCCCGCCGCGGCAAAGGCACCGGCGGCGAGCGTGACGGGAACGAGCGCCGCCGCGTAGGCGATGGTCTGGCGCCCTGTGGATTTTCCGTCGGGATCGGTCACCGGCAGCATCGGGAAGCCCGCGCGGGCATAGTCGTCGCGATAGATCCATGCGATCGAGAGGAAGTGCGGGAGCTGCCAGAGGAACAACACCGCGAAGAGCGCCCAGGCCTCGCGATCGAGCGTCCCTCGCGCCGCGGCCCATCCCATCATCGGCGGGATGGCGCCCGGCACGGCGCCAACCAACGTGCAGAGCGAGGTCACGCGCTTCAAAGGCGTGTACGCGAGCACGTAGCTCGCGAGCGAGATCGCGGCGAGGAAAGCGGTCAGCCCGTTGACGGCGCCCCCGAGGAGCGCGATTCCGACCGCGGAGATCGCGAGCCCGAACGCGAGCGCATCCGTCGGGGCGAGCCGGCCCGACGGGAGTGGCCTCGAGCGGGTCCGCGCCATCCGCGCGTCCGCGTCGCGCTCCGCCCACTGGTTGAGCGCCGCAGCGCCGCCCGATACGAACGCGGTCCCCACGAGAAGCGACAGGAACACGCCCGGACGGAATGACGGCCCGACTCCGAGCGCGTACCCGACCGCGGTCGTCACCAGCACGAGAAAGGTGATCCTCGGCTTCGTCAACTCCACGAAGTCGGCGATGCGAACGGGTGCGGCCGCGAGAACTACTTCCATGCAAAGACAGGGCCGCGTCGTTCGCTTCGCGAACGGCGGCCGGAAAGTTTTGAAGCTGGAGCTTCCGAAGCCCGATTTCGAGACATCGCGCCGAGACAGAGAGCCAGAGACGTCCCGAGCAGGAGCGCTCCCGTTGCAACGTGGGCCGTCGTGATCGCCACGTTCTTGCGGGAGAGCACCGTCATCGCTCCGAGCGCGATCTGCAGGAGAACGAGAGCTCCGAGGAAGAGTCCCGTCCGGCGGCGTCCCGCAGAGAGCGCGGCCGGGACCGTCGCAAACACGAGCCCCGCGACGGCGATCGCCCACGCGCGATGCGCAAACGCGATCGCGACCGGAAAGGAGTCGAGCGGTGGAACGATCCGCCCGAGCGACAGCGGGAAGTCGGGAATCGCGAGCCCGGCCTTCGTGTGCCGCATGACGGCGCCGATGGCGAGCTGCAGAAAGACGGCGCCGGCGGTCAACGCCGCAAGTCGTGGAAGCCGTTCTTTCTTCTCCGCTCCCGGTTTCCAGCGCGGCGAAGTGACGACGGCGATCGCGACCGTCAGGCAGAAAAACGTCTGCGCGAGGCAGGCGTGCGCCACGGACACCGCCGTCGGCAGCAGGAAGATCACCGTCAACCCGCCGAGCAGGCCCTGGGCGACGATCGTCGAGACCGCGAAAAGCCCGAGGCGGCGGACCCAGCGCCGCGGCTCCCTTCGCGCGAGCCAGATCGCCAGAACGACCGTCAGGACCCCGACGGTCGTCGCGACCATGCGATGCCCGTGCTCGTAGAAGACCCCTCCGACCATTGGAGGCATGAGGCGCCCGTAGGAGAGCGGCCAGTCCGGGACGGACAGGCCGGATTCCGTGGACGTCACGAGGCCGCCGGCCACGATCAACCCGAGCGTCGCGAGCGCCGTGACCACCGCGAAACGATGCAGGGCGACGCTCCTCGGGCGCACGGTCTCACCCATGGGTGGTGACGGGCCTGCCCGACGGGGGCTCGTTCTGGGGCCAGTGGTCGTCGGCGCCGCGCTCCGGGGCGCTGTACTCGTACGGGCCGCGGTAAACGGTCGGGATGTCGTGGAAGTTCTCGTGGGGCGGGGGCGACGAAGTCTGCCACTCGAGCGTGTTCGATCGCCACGGGTTGTCGCCGGCGAGCTCTCCGCGCCGCATCGAAAGGAAAAAGTTCAGGACCAGGATCACCTGGCCGATGCCCAGGACGAACAGGGAGATGGTCATGAACTGATTCATCGGCTGAAGGCCTTTGAGATGGGTGTACTGCGAGTAGTCGTAGATGCGCCGCTGCATGCCGCGCATGCCCAGGAAGTGCATCGGGAAGAAGACGCAGTTGAACGTGATGAACGTGATCGCAAAGTGGATCCGCCCCCACTTCTCGCTCATCTTCCGGCCGAACATCTTCGGATACCAGAAGTACAGCCCGGCGAAAGCGCCGAAGAGAGACCCGCCGAAGAGCACGTAGTGGATGTGCCCGACGATGAAGTACGTGTCGTGAATGAAGATGTCCACGGGCGTCGACGCCATGAAGATCCCGGACAGCCCGCCGATGACGAACATCGAGACGAAAGCGAGCGCGTTCAGCATCGGCGTCGTGAAACGGATCGAGCCTCCCCAAAGCGTCCCGAGCCAGTTGAAGACCTTGATGGCCGACGGAACGGCGATGACCATCGTCGAGATCATGAAGGTCGTGCCGAGGATCGGGTTCATCCCGCTCTGGAACATATGGTGTCCCCACACGATCCAGCCGAGGCCGGCGATTCCCATGATCGAGTAGGCCATCGCCCGATACCCGAAGATCGGCTTTCGGGAGAAGACCGGGAGGATCTCCGACGTGATCCCCATCGCGGGAAGGATCATGATGTAGACCTCGGGGTGCCCGAAGAACCAGAAGAGGTGCTGCCAGAGGAGCGCCTGGCCCCCGCCGGCGTTCGTGAGCGGCTGTCCTGAGACGATCAGACCCTTCGGAAGGAAGAACGTCGTTCCCAGCACGCGGTCGAAGAGCAGCATGATCATCGCGCCGGAGAGGACGGGGAGGGCAAGCAGAAGCAGGATCGCGGTGATGAACAGCGCCCAGACGGTGAGCGGCAGCCGGAAGAAGGTCAACCCGGGCGCGCGCAGGTTGATGATCGTGGTGATGAGGTTGACCGCGGTCAGGAGAGACGAGATCCCCAGGACGAGGAGCGCGAGCAGCCAGATCGTCTGCCCTCTTGGCTGCACGGCGGAGAGCGGCGCGTAGGAAGTCCAGCCCGATTGCGCCGCTCCTCCGGTCACGAAGAACGACCAGATGATGAGGACGGCGCCGGGCACCGCGGTCCAGAAGGAGAACATGTTGAGCGTCGGGAACGCCATGTCGCGCGCGCCGATCTGGAGCGGCACGACGAAGTTGCCGAACGCGCCGATCAGGATCGGCATGATCGCGAAAAAGATCATGATCGTCGCGTGCATCGTGAAGAGCGAGTTGTAGAACTCGGGCAGCATCACGCCGCCCGGCATTCCCTCCGGCGCGAGCTTGCCCATGAAGCCGATCGGGCGACCCGGCCATGCGAGCTGCCAGCGGACGAGCATCGCGAGCAGGCCACCGATGACGAGCATGAAGAGCGCGTAGGACAGGTATTGCTTCCCGATGACCTTGTGGTCGAGCGAGAAGATGTATTTGCGCCAGAACGACGTCGGCTCGGGATGGACTCCCGGCGGGAGCTCGCGGACGACGGCAATGCTGCTCATGAGGCATTCTCCTTGGCGGTCTCCGCCATCCACCGCTCGAATTCCTCGGGCGTCTCGACCGTGACGAAGCCCTTCATCCGGAAGTGACCGAGGCCACACAGCTCGGCGCAGGCGATCTCCCAGTGCCCGACCCGCGTCGCTTCGAGCCAGATGTGTGTGGTCATTCCGGGCACCGCGTCCTGCTTCACCCGGAACTCGGGGAGGAAGAACGAATGGATGACGTCTTTGGAGTGAAGCGTAACGATGAGCGGCCGTCCGACCGGAAAGTGCAGCTGATTGAGGGTCACCAGGTCGTCCGCGGTGCCGAGCTTCCCGTCGGGACCGGGGTAACGGATGTTCCACGCGAACTGCTCCGCGGTCACTTCGACGTTCATCGCTCCGTGCGGCATGTTCTGCTTGATGTCCGCCCAGCTGCGCCGGGAGAGGAGAGCGAGAATCACGCAGATGATCGCGGGGACGATCGTCCAGATCACCTCGAGCCGGTTCGATCCGTGCGTGTAGTGCGCGCGCCTTCCCTCGCGATGGCGATAGCGGAAAAGGAAGAAGAGCAGGAGGGCTTCGACCAGGATGAAGATCGTGCCGGTGATCCACAGGATCAGGTAGAAGAGGCCGTCGATCTGGCTGCCGAACGTCGCGACGTTCTCGGGCAGGTGCAGCCAGATCGGGAGAGCGGACGCGAGCGACGGCACGGCCGTCGCGCCGAGGGCGCTCAAGGCGACCCGGAACCCCCGGCCTCGCGGCGCGACGCTCGCCACGAAGCCGGTCCTAACCCTTGAAGCTGAAGTCGACCGTCTTGGACTCCGATCCGGTGACCGTCACGTTCTGCGTCTGCGCGCCGTATTTCTCCTGCCAGGCCTCGATCACGTAGTTGCCGGGCGGCAGGTTCTTGATCTCGTAGGTCCCCTGCTCGTTGGTGACCGCGAAGAAGGGGTGGTTCAAGACACCCGCGTAAGCTCCCATCCACTTGTGGACGTCGCACTTGAACCGGACGGGCATCTCGACCGCGTCGAACTTCTTGATCGTCTCCATCCCCTTGAACGGCTGCCCGATGTTGAACTCCGGGTTCTTCTTCGGAAGCGCGTGGATATTGTGAAGCGTCGAATCGCTGTTCAAGATCCTCAACGGCTGGCCGGCCTGGATCCCGAAGATGTGGGGGTGGTACTGGCAGCCCTGCTGATCGATGGTGACCGGAGTCGTCGGCGCGGGGTACGTGCCGGTAACCCCCTCCTTGACATAGACGAACACCCACTGGAGCGTGTTGTTCGGGTTCACCACGACTTCCTGCGAATAGACCGGCGTCGCGTGTGCCGACTTGCAGTAGGCGTCCGCCTCCATCTTGATCTTTTCCATGGTCGGGGCGGTGCCCGCGAACGCCACCTTGCCGGTCACCATCGCGCTGCCCGTGGCCGGGGCGCCCGCGGCGGGAGGAGCTCCGGCGGCCGGAGCCGCGGCGGCCGGAGCGGGGGTCGCTTCCTCCTGGAGCAGGGCATCCTCGTCCTTGCCGCCACCGCAGGCGACGAACGAGAGAGGAACGGCGAGCGTCAGGAGTAGAACGAGCGCGCGCTTCGACATCGGTTCTCCTTCGAGGGACAGATTTATTTTCTGACTTCTAGGCGGGCCGCGGGTCGCTCCCCAAAGCTGGGCGGATCACAGAGAACGCCGAGAAAATAAATCTGTCCCCAAAACCGGGCGGATCATAGGAGAAGCGCGGACCGCATTTCAAGCCGAGCGCCGGCGGCCGCTCTGGTATCGTGCCGGGGAGTCGTGGCTTCTGCGCGAATTGAAGCGAGGGACCTCTCGAAGTCGTTCGCGGGGGTCCCGCTCTTCGCCGGCGTCTCCTTCGGTCTCGATCGCGGCGTTCTCGCCGTCATCGGAGCGAACGGGACAGGGAAGACGACCCTGTTGAAGATCCTCGCGGGACTCCTCCGACCCTCGGGCGGCGCGGTCCGCGTGGAAAGAGACGGCAGGGAGCTTTCGCGCGAGGAGCGCCGCTCCCGCGTGGGATGGTCTGGGCCCGATCTCTCTTTCTACCCCGAGCTCTCCGCGGAAGAGAACCTGGCGTTCTTTCGAAGAGCCGCCGGCTTCGTTTCGAAGCCGGACGACCTCCGCAAGCGCCTCGTCGCCGTCGATCTCGACCGCGCCGGCGTCCCGGTCGAGCACTTCTCCACGGGGATGAGGCAGAGGCTGCGAATCGCGTTTTCCTTTCTGCTGGACCCGGGAGTCGTGCTCTTGGACGAACCGATGGCCGGGCTCGACGCGGACGGGCGAGCAGCCGTCCGGCGCCTCGTCGCATCCGCCGCCGCGGGCGGGCCCGTGATCGTGGCCGCGACGGATCTGGAAGACCTGCCGCCAGCCGATACGGTATTGGAGCTCGAAGGACGGGACACGGGAATCGGGACACGGGACACGTGAGCGGTTCCGGCGGCCGGCTCGGGTTCTTCTCCCGCGCCCGAGCGGTCTGCGCCAAGGACGCCTCGCAGGAGCTCCGGCGCTCGATCGCGCTCGGCTCGATCTTCTTTTTCGCGGCGACCGCTCTCGCGCTGGTCTCTTACGCGATCGGCCCTTTTGGCCTTCCTGCGGATGCGCGGGCGGGCCTCGACGCGTCGCTCCTCTGGATCATCCTCTTTTTCTCCGCGGCGACCGGCCTTCCGCGCGCGTTTGTGAGAGAGGAGGAAAGCGGCACCGGCCTCGCGCTACGCGCCGTCGCCCCGGGAATCGTCGTCCTCGCCGGAAAGGCGTTTTACAACTTCCTCCTCTTTCTCGCGATCGCCGCGCTCTCGGTCCCCGCGTTCGCCCTGCTCCTCGAGTGGCGTGTCGGGTCCCCGGCCGCCCTCGCCGTCGTCGTGCTGCTGGGGGGCTGGGGGCTCTCGATCGTCTCGACGTTTCTTTCGGCGCTCGTAGCGCGCGCGGGACAGCGCAACGTTCTTTTTCTCGTCGTCTCCTTTCCTCTGCTGGTGCCCCTGCTTCTTCCGGCGATCGCGGCCACCGTGGCAGCATCGGAAGGATCTTTTGGGGCGACGCCGCTCCGCGTGCTCGTGGCCTACGACGGGGCCGCGACTTGCGCCGCTTATCTACTGGCGGGAGCGGCGTGGGAGGATTGAGAACGTCGCGGGGACAGGCCCCGAGGGGCCTGCACCCGCCGCAGTTCACGGGAACGATGAAACTTCTGAAACTTCTGCTCCTGCCGTACATGGCGGCGGTGATCGCCGGCGCTTTCCTCTGGGTCGAGCCGGCGGAGGGATTCCTGGGCGAGTCGTCGCGGATCGTGTTCTTCCACGTTCCCTGCGCATGGACGGCGGCGCTCGCTTTTCTGGTCGCGGCCGCGTATTCGCTCGCCTATCTCCTCGCGAGGAATCCCCGCTTCGACGAGATCGCCCATGCGGCGGTCCGGCTCGGCCTCCTCTTCGCGTCCCTGACCCTCGTGACCGGGTCTCTCTTCGCCCGGATCATGTGGGGATCTTTCTGGAACTGGGATCCGCGGGAATCCTCGTACCTGCTCCTCCTCTTCCTCTACGGCGCGTACCTCTTTCTCCGCGCCGCCGTCGACGACCCGGAGCGCCGCGCCCGAATCGCCGCGGCCTATGCGCTGTTCGCGATGGTCCTGATGCCCTTCCTTGTCTTCGTGGCGCCGCGCGTCACCGAGTCCCTCCACCCGCAGACCGTCATCAACCCGCAGGGGAAGATCCTGATGGACGTTCCGACAAAGACCGTCTTCTTCGCCGGTCTCGCCGGCTTCACCGGCATCTTCCTCTGGCTGCTCCAGCTGGAGACGCGGCTGGCGCACGCGGAGAGGCGATGAGGGCGATGAGGAATGTTCCGCGTACCGATGCGTTTGCATCACGGAGACGGCCGAAAACGTTGCTTTTCTCGGGTCGGGAAGAAAGAATCGTTTGGTGAGCAGCCTCGCCTTTCTCGCCGCGGTCAACGTCGTCATCTGGATCGGGCTCTTCTTCTACGTCTGGCGGCTCGACCGGCGCCTGACCGAACGGGAACGAAATCGATGAAGACCGGATACTGGATCGCGGCCGGGCTCGCGGTCGTCTTCGTCCTCCTGGGAGTGACGTCCTTCACGAAGACCCTCACTCCCTACCTCACGTTCGACGAGGCGCGGAAGGCGCGCGGCGTGGTCCAGGTCATGGGCGGTCTCGACAAGACGAGCGACCGGTACGACACCGCCACGCAGCGGCTCTCCTTCGACCTCATGGACGAGAAGGGCCGCCGGATGCCGGTCGTCTACGGAGGCATCCGGCCCGCGAACTTCAAAGACGCGATCTCGATCGTCGCCATCGGGCGCTACCGCGAAGGCCGGATCGACGCGGAGAAGCTCCTCGTGAAGTGTCCTTCCAAGTACCAGGGCGCGGAAGTCGAGAGGGCGTATCCCTCCGGCCGGCCGCCGCCGAAGTCCTGAAGGGCGGCTCTCCCATGTACTTCTGGCCGGGCGTCGCCGCGATCTGGGCCGCGCTTCTCTTCGGGCTGGCTTCTCTCGTCGCGTACGTCCGCGTGGACCGGGGCCGAAGCGACCTTCTCGCTTTCGCCCGCAGTGCCTACGCCGCCTTCGCGACGTCGATAGTCGCGTCGAGCGCTGTGCTGCTGGCACTCCTCCTGCAGCACCGCTTCGACGTCTCTTACGTCAACTCCTACTCGAGCCGCGATCTCCCGCTCCACTTCCTCGTCTCGACCCTGTGGGCGGGACAGGAGGGCTCGTTCCTTCTCTGGTGCTTCTGGGGAGCCTTGATCGGGCTGGTCGTCTGGCGGAGCGCGAAAGAGCAGGAAGCGCCGGTCATGATCGTCTACCTCGCGACCTTTCTTGGGCTAGTCGCGATCCTCTGCAAGCAGTCTCCCTTTAAGCTCCTGCCTCCGCCCGTTCCCGAAGATGGAGTGGGGCTGAACCCACTCCTCCAGGATCCCTGGATGGTGATTCACCCGCCCGTGATGTTCCTCGGCTTCGCGTCCCTCTCGGTCCCCTTCTCGTTCGCGATTGCTGCGCTGTGGAAAAAGCGGTGGGACGGCTGGGTCACGCGCGCGATCCCGTGGGCGCTCCTGACCTTCGTGACGCTCGGGACGGCGATCCTGATGGGCGGCTACTGGGCTTACAAGACGCTCGGGTGGGGAGGCTACTGGGGCTGGGATCCCGTCGAGAACACGAGCCTCGTCCCGTGGCTCTTCACCGCCGCGCTCGTCCACGGGATGTTTCTCCAGCGGGTGCGGCAGCGCCACCGCAAGATCAACCTGATCCTCGCCTGCTCTGCATTCGCGACCATCCTCTACGGCACGTTCCTGACGCGCTCGGGCGTTCTCGCCGATTTCTCGGTCCACTCGTTCATCGACCTCGGAATCACCGGCTGGCTCGTCGGGATCCTGGTTGCCTTCGTCGCTCTCTCGATCGGTCTGATCGCGATCCGGTGGCGGTCGATTCCCGTTCTCGCCGAAGAGGAGCCGGGACTGCTCTCGCGGGGCGTCCTCTTCATTCTGGGAATCGCGTCCTTCTGCGCGCTCGCTTTCGTGATCCTGCTCGGAACATCCGCGCCGCTCCTGACGAGGCTGTCCGGCAATCCCTCGCAGGTGCAGACCTCCTTCTACGCAAGGACCGCGACGCCGGCCGCGCTCCTGCTGCTCGTCCTCTCAGGGCTCGTCCCGTTCGTCTCGTGGAAGGCTGCGTCCGCCCGGGAGCTTCTCGGCAACGCCCTCCGATCGCTGGCGGTGGGCGCGGGCGTGGTTCTCCTCGCTCTCGTGCTCGGCGCCCGCGATCCAGCGAGCCTCGTGCTCCTCTTCGTATCCGGCTTCGGAGCGGACATGAACCTCCGAGCCGTCCTGCGCAAGGCGAAAAACGGGAAGCTCGGCGGCGCCGGCGGATATCTCGCCCACGTCGGCGTCGGCATCATGCTCGCCGGCATCGTGGTCTCCGGCGTCTACGCCCGCTCGCAGAGGGTCACTCTCGTGCGAGACCGGCCGACGAAAGTGGGCGACGAGACCCTGACGTTCCTGCGCGTGGTGCCGGGAACCGCGACCCGCAAGCAGGCGATGGAGATTCGCGTCGAGACGGCCGCTCAGAAAGTCGGATATGCCTATCCGAAGATGTATCTGAACACGAAGACGGGGCAGCTCATGGCGAATCCGGCGATCCGGCGCTCGGCGGTGCTCGACGACTACATCTCACCGCAGCAGTACGACCCGGGCCAGGCGGAGCGGATCGGCCGCGACGTGCAGCTCGCGAAGGGGACGACGACGAGCGTCGAGGGAACCGGCTTCACTTTCCGCGAGTTCAACGCCGACCGCTCCGCGATGTTCCGGGGCGGAAAGGAAATCCTGGTTCTGACCGAGCTCACGATCACGCCCCCCGACGGCACGAAGCACGACGCGACGCTCCGCTTCGTCTACCACATGGATCGGGGCGAGCCGGAAGCGCCGGAGCTCGAGATCCCCGGACGCCCGGGAGCCTTCATGAAGGTACTGGCGGTGTCGCCCTCCGACGGCTCCGTCGTCCTTCGCCTGCGGGGTCTCTCGAAAGACCCCGGCGCGGAGCACCAGGCCGCGACGCACGAGTCGCTCTCCGTCGAAGTCACCCGGAAGCCCTTGATCAACCTCGTATGGGGCGGCTTCTACGTGATGATGGGCGGAGGTCTGCTCGCCCTCTACAAGCGCGCCCGGGAGGCCCGCCGCACCGTCGTCATCGCGGAAGGCTCGCCCGGAAAAACGAGCCTGCCCCTGCCGACCGCCAGCCGCCCCGTCCCGACACCCGGCTCGAGCCTCCCGACCGAAGCCTGACGCTCGCCCCGAAGCGAGCCGCGCGCGCCGGCCGCGCGCTCATCCATTGGGAGCCCTTCGGGCGAAAGGAGATCGGCGCCGGAACGGATCCTGCAACGCTGTTCTTTCGGACATGACGTGTTGCGGAAAATCTTCCACGAGGTATTTGCCATGAAGACGAAAGTGCTCGTTCTCGCAGTTTTCCTGCTCGGCTTGCTCGCCCTTGCAGTCGCCGGCCAGACGGCGGCGTTCAAGCGGGTCGGGCCGATCCCCGTCGCGACGGCCTCGAAGACCATCACGATCGCCGGTTCCGGCAACCAGATCGTCATCCTTCGAGGAGATCTCGAAGCCGCGAAGGCCGCCGCCATGGCCTCCCGCGCCACCGTCTTCGTTTCCGCAAGATTGGCTCTCGCGCCGGGTCAGGTCGTCTTTCTCGGTTCGACCAGCCCGGCAACGTCGTCGACTCCGGTCGACACGGTGGTCGTCTCTCCGCGCGCGGGGGCGGCCGTCAGGCCGTTAAGCGCCACGATCGAGCAACAGGTATTCCCCGGTGATCTCGTCCGGGCGACCCCGGGCCCGGGCGGTCTGACCGACCAGACGGGCGGCTTCGTCATCGGCCCCAACGGGTTCCCGATCCCCGTGACGACGGCGGCTCAAAGCGCGCCCGCGCTCGCGATCGGACCCAACGGCTTCCCGACTCTCGGCTCGCCGACCGCCACGGTCCCGATCGACACGAACGGCTTCCCGGCGGCGACGGGCGCGGCGTTCACGCAGACGAGCCCGACCACGGCAGGCTCCGCGACCACCATCGTCGTCCCGGCGAGCGCGCGGACTTCGTCCGGCGGGGCGACCGCAGCGACGCTCGGCGCCTCCGGCACCGTGGCATCGGCAATGGCGTCGTCGCCGCGGTAACGAGAATTGCCTGGGGGACAGGTTCCACGAACCTGCACCCAACACCTTGGCCGCTCTCAGATCTCGAGAGTCAGGCCGTCCCACGCGGGCGTGACTTCGCACTCGGCGAAGCGCTCGGAAGCGAGCTTCCCGAGCGCCTCCGCGAGAGCCTCCTCCCCCATCTCGATCGGTCCCTTTCCGAAATGCGAAAAGACCGCCCGCCGGATCCCATACTTCGCGAGCCAGCCGAGCTGGGCGCGCATGGTGGTGTGGCCGAGAAGAGCGCCGCTCGGATGGCGTCGCACGAGCGAGCCCTTGAGAGTCGAGCCGTCGCCGACGTAGACGTCCGCGCCCGAGAGCGCGTCTTCCGGGCTCTCGAAAGACACGATGTCGCCCGAGTAGACGAGAACGCGGCTGGAGATCTCCAGCCGCGCGGCGACGCACGGACAGCGGACGGAGTGGACCACCGGAAACGCCGTCAGGCGAAGGGGACCCACGGAGACGCGTTTCCCCGGTTCGAGAATCACGCGGTTAAGGATCGGGAACTTCTCCGTCAGAGAGTGGGTGATCTCCGACGCGTAAAGAGTGGCAGAGGTTCCTTCCTCCAGCCCCCAGGAGTGGTCGGGGTGTGCATGGGAAACGAAGATCGCGTCGGGGCGGATTTTCTCGAGCAGCCCCCGGCGGTTCTCGCCGAAGTCACAGAGGACGCGGAATCCCTCCGCCTCGACCGTGAAGGCGGAGTGGCCGGAGTGCTCCGGCGACGACTCCTCGACGTAACCTTTCGTGCCGTAGAAGTGGAGGCGCACGAAGCCTATTGTCATCCCGAGCGAAGCGAGGGACCTGACCGCGTCGCGGTCATCCTGAGCGAAGCGAAGGGTCTCAGCCGTCAAAGGAGCAGATCCTTCGTCGCTACGCTCCTCAGGACAACGGATTCCTCGTCGCTTCACTCCTCGGAATGACACGATTCCGCGATGAGGTTCGGGAAGCTCGAGCTCGACATCGTGCGCGGTTCCGGCTTTCGCCTGGACGGCGGGGCGATGTTCGGGGTCGTTCCAAAGGTCCTCTGGGAGAAAAAGTTCCCGGCCGACGAGCGAAACCGGATCGGGCTCGCGACGAACTGTCTCCTCGTGCGGGGGGGCGGCTACACCGCTTTGATCGAGAGCGGCCTGGGCGAGAAGTGGGACGAGAAATTCCGGCGGATGTACGCGATCGACGGCTCGAGGTCGATCGCCGGAGGGCTGGCGCAGCTGGGCGTCAGTCCCGAAGACGTCGATGCGCTGATCCTCTCGCACCTCCACTTCGACCACGCCGGCGGCGCGACGCGGCTCGAGGGAGGCCGCGCGATCCCGGCCTTCGGGAACGCGACCGTTTTCGTCCAGGCGGAGGAGCTCTCGCACGCGCGGGCGCCGAACGAGCGGGACCGGGCGTCCTACCGCCGCGAAGACTGGGAGGCATGCGCGGATGCGGGGCGCATCGAGGCAATCTCGGGCGAAGTCGAGGTCCGTCCGGGACTGACGGTCGTTCCGGTCCGCGGTCACAACGCGGGAATGCAGGCGATCCGGATCGACTCGGAGGGGCGGACCGCCTTCTACTTCTCCGACGCGCTGCCGACGACCGCCCACGTCCCGATCCCCTGGATCATGGGCTACGACCTCTATCCCGTGGACTTGATCGAGAACAAGAAGAGACTTCTCGAGCGCGCCGTCGGGGAAAAGTGGTTGTGCGTGTTCGAGCACGACCCGAACGTGCCGTGGGGCCGGATCATGGAAGACGGTGATGGGAATCGGCGGGTCGAGCCGATGGCGTTCTAGCTGTCAGTTCTCAAGAGGTTGTTCACGGAGGCGTTGAGCTGGGGTGCGTTTGTTGAGAGCGGCATGTCGTCTCCTGAGATTGTAGTGGTTGAGGTAGCGAGGGAGCCGGTCGGTTCTTTGGATCGTAGAGCGCCCGGAGCGAGCGCTCGATCTCCTCGCAAAGGGCAGAGAGAATTTCGACCTCGACGCGATCTTGCGGTCGGCCCGCGCGCGCTTCAATCGAACGAGGTCTTCAGATCTCCCGGAGCGCGGAGGTGATCTTCAACCGCGCCGCCCGTGCCGCGGGAAAAAAGCCGCCGAAGAGGCCCATCGCGAGCGAGAAGGCGAGACCGCCGGCGATCAAGGGCGGCGTCAGCCGGAAGTTGAAGAGGATCTCCGAAAAGGTGCGGAAGTTCATCGTCCCGGTCGGCTTGGTAATGACCACGTTGAACAGGATGAACGCGAGAGCCGTCCCGAGAATCCCCCCGATCAGACAGAGAAGGAGTGCTTCCAGAATGAACGAGACGAGGACCGACCGCCTCGAGAACCCGATCGCCCGGAGAGTCCCGATCTCCCGGATGCGCGCGGAGACCTGTGCGTACATCGTGTTCATGGCCCCGAAGGATGCCCCGATCGCGGTGAAGACGCCCACGAGGATCGCGAGGATCTTGATCGGCGCGCCCGTGACCATCTGCTCCTCGAAGTACTTCTTTTCGGTCTTGCCTTCGAGCTTCAGGCGCTGGTCTCCCTTGACCGCCTCGATGTAGCGCCGAGCGCTCTCGGCATCGGTCGTGCGGACATATACGATCGAAAAGATCGGCCGCTTGCTCTGCGCCTGAAGGTCCGCGACATCGGTCCAGATCTCGGAGTCGTAGGCGGAGCCCGAGGCGTCGAAGTAGCCGACGACCTTCCAGCGATAGCTCCCCGACTTCAGCGTGTCGCCGATCGAGACGCTCGCGATCCGCGACGGAAGGACTTTCGAGACGATCGCCTCGTTCGTGCCGGGCCGGAACATCCGGCCCTCGACGATCCGGATCGACGGCCGCAGCGCCATCCCGGCCGGAGAGGTTCCGCGAACCTGAACGTTGGTGCTCTTGCCGTCCGTCTTCGGAATGTTCACCAGCGTCAGGAGCTCGGCAGAGACGAGAGGCTGCCCGCCGCCGTCGCGCTCGATCCCGGGGAGCGAACGGATGAGATCCGCGGAGTCGCGGGTCACGACGCTCTGCATCTCCGCCTGCGCCCCGACGCGCATCGTGACGACGTTGCGATCCGAGGCGTTGGTCGAAAGGGTCCGCGTGACGCCGCTCCAGAGCGACAGCACGAACAGGAAAACCGTGACGACGAGGCAGATGACGAACACCGTCATGGCGGTCGACACCTTCCGCACCAGGAGATTTCGGAGGTTGTATTTCAGAGGAATGGCCATTCTTCTCCTGCTGCGGATCTGACCCCTGCGGGATCAGACCCGCGACTCTTTCAAACCACCTGCCGGAGGCCGTCGACGATGCGGACCTGGGAGGATCGGATCGCCGGGACGAAACCGGCGAGAACTCCGACGCCGACGGAAATCCCGAAGGCGGCGAGCAAAACCTGCCAGGTCACCCGGAAGTTGATGAGAAAGGGGGCCATCGGCGTCGTCTGCATTCCCTTCACCATCCCGGGAATGATGACGAACTTCGCCAGGACGACGCCGACGATCCCCCCGAGAAGAGACATGAGGACGGATTCCGACAGGATGAAGGAGAGGACGTGGGTCCTTCGGAAACCGAGCACGCGCATGACCGAGATCTCCGTCACGCGCTCGCGCGCCGACATCGCAACGGTGTTGGCGACGATCAGCGTGACGGCGAAGAGGATCACGAGCGAGATCCAGCGGATCAGGCCCTTGATGTTTCCCATCATCTCCATGAACTGAGCCTGGAACTGCTTCTCGGTCATCGTCTTGGTCGGCGCGTCGCTGTTCTCGAACATCCGGTCGATCGCCCCGGCGACCCGCGGGAGGTCTTGCGTCGAAGCGACCTTCATGTAGTAGATCCCGGTCACCCGGTTCGCGCCGAACCATTTCGACTGGTTCAGGTACTCGTTCTGGAAAAAGACGTTGGACTCGTCGCCCGCGTTGTACTTGCCGATGTAAACCAGGTCGAGCGTGACCGGGATGTAGGTCCCGCGCAGCTGGATGTGATCCCCCTTCTTCCAGCCGAACTTCTGAACGAGATTTGCCCCCGCGACGAACCCGTTTCGCGTTCCCTTCCATTCGGCATTGACCGCCGGATCGATCGTCGCGTCGTCGAAGATCTTGTCGAAGAAGTTCTCCGGGTCGGCGGAGAGCTGTCCGAAGAAGTTCTCCGGCCGGTCGTCCTTGTAGACGCCGCCGAACCAGATCTCCGGCGAGACCGCGACGACGCCCGGAATCTGCTCGATGCGCTGCCGCTGGGAGAGCGGCAAGAACGACGCCAGGCCCGTGGCGTGCTGGACGACCAGGCGGTTTGCGCCGCGGCCGCCCGAGGGATCGGCTTCCATCGCATTCAACAACGACACGAGGACGACGATCAGAACCAGTACGAGGACGATCGAGCCGGTCGTCAAGACCGTCCGAGTCTTCTTTCGGAAGACGTTCTTCCAGATCAGGCGGAAGTACTTCATGGCCGGCTCCTCACACGCGCCGCAGATGCCCGGTCTCGGTGAGCTCGTCGGACTCGAGAACGCCCTTGTCGAGGTGCACCATCCGGTGGGCGCGCGACGCGGCCTTCGGATCGTGGGTCACCATGAGGATCGTCTTGTGGAACTCCTCGTTCAGCCGTTTCAACAGGACCAGGATTTCCTCCGCCGACTTCGCGTCGAGGTCGCCGGTGGGCTCGTCCGCCACGAGGATGGTCGGATCCGAGACGATCGCCCGGGCGATCGCGACCCGCTGCTCCTGGCCGCCGGAGAGCTGCCGCGGGTAGTGGTCCATCCGGTCAGAGAGAGCGACGATCGAGAGCACGGCCTCGACGTGCCGGCGCCTCTCGGCCCGGGAGAGCTTCGTCAGGAGCAGCGGGAGCTCGACGTTCTCGAAGGCCGTCAGGACGGGGATCAGGTTGTAGAGCTGAAAGATGAACCCGATCGTCTGCGAGCGCCACTTGGCGAGCTGCGTCTGCGAGATCGTCGAGATGTCGACGCCTCCGACGAGAATGCGGCCGCGCGTCGACTGATCGATGCCGGCGATCAGGTTCAGGAGGGTGGTCTTGCCCGAGCCGGACGGACCCATGAGTGCGAGAAACTCGCCCTCCGGGACCTTCAGCGCGATGTCCTTCAGGACCGGGATCTCGAGCGCGTCCCGGCGGTAGACCTTCTCGACGTGATCGAGGACGATGATGTCGCTCATTTCTCTTCCTTCCGGGCACGTGCCGAGCTCATGATTTTTCTCCTTCGACCCGGACCCGGTCGCCGTCGCGGATCTCGCCGGAAGAGGAGGAGACCAGCCGCTCCCCTCCCGAGAGGCCTTCGACGATCTCGACCTGGCCCTCTTTCTCCGGACCGGCCTTGACCGGCTGAAATCGCGCGCGGTCGTCGACGATACGGAACACGCCGGTCCGCCCATCCACCGTCCGGATCGCCGATTTCGGGACCAGAACCCGCGTGCGACCGGTCTTTCCCTGGGTCGGCTCCGCCGTGAACGAGACGCGCGCCGAGAGGTCCGGAAGGATCTTCTCGTCCGCGTCTGAGAATGCGACCTTCACTCGGACGGTCGCCTTCTGCCGGTCGGCCGCCGGCACGATCTGTCTCAGAAAGCCGTGGTAGGTCTTGGCCGGCACGGCGTCGAGAGTGATCTCGGCTGGCTGTTTCGGGCCGAGCTTCGACAGGTTTGCTTCGTTGACATCCGCTCCTACGTAGAGCGTCGAGAACTCCACCAGCGTCACGATCGCGCCGCCCGAGCCTCCGCCCGACGGCGAGGAGCCGAACGGCGAAACCGCTTCGCCCACGAAGGCGCGCTTCGCGGTGACGACTCCGCCGAAGGGCGCCCGGATCACCGTGTAGTCGAGCAATGCCCGGACGTACCGCACGGCGGCGCGGCTCGTCGCTTCCGCCGCCACGGCGGCGTCGAGCGACGCCTTCGGAGAGAGCCCCTCCCCGTGAAGGGAGCGTTGCCTCTCGAGCTCCGCCCGGGCGTTGACCCACGAAGCCTCCTTTTCGGCGAGCTGCGCGTCCAAGTCGGTGTGGTCGAGGCGGGCGATGAGGTCCCCGGTCTTCACGCGCGAGCCTTCGGTGACGCTCAACTCCGTGATCCGGGAAGTGATCTTCGGGGAGAGGTCCGCCTTGCGCTCCGCTTCGACGTAGCCGGTGGACGTCAGGAGAGTGGTCGCCTGACCCTCCGTCAGGAGAGACGCGGTGACCGCTTCGACGGACCTGGGACGCAGAGTCCGGCCCGCGAAAAAGTACGCCGCCGCACCGGCCGCGACCACCAGGATCGCGCCGCCGAGCAGCAATCCCCTCGGGCGGCCGGACTTCTCCGGCTCCCTCCGGATTCGGAGAGCGGAGAGATCCGGCGCTGGACGGCTGTTCTCCTGGCTCATTTCTCGGAAGCCGCCCATTCTATTCATTCCCCAGACTGAATAAGGATGCGGGTGCAGGCCCGCGGGGCCTGTCCCCGCGACTTGCTCAAGGCGGCGCGGAACGTGCAACAATTCCCGGTATGCGGCTCGTGGCCCGTCTTCTCGCCGCGGCGGTCTTGGTCGCGCTCCTCGCGCCGCCCGCTGCGGGCGCCGCCGAGCCTATGGTTTACCGGATCGAGCTCGCGGGCGGGCAGCAGATCATCGCGCGCACGCCGCCCGTTCCGCACGGAACCCGGCTCGTTTTCTCCCGCTACCCCGACGGCGCGCTCATGAGCCTGAAGCGCTCGGACGTCTCTCGCGTCGTCACCGTTGCGCTCGCGAAGACGGCGGACGTGCATAAGCCCCGGCCCGGAGAGGTCATCGTCCTCGGGGCAACGGGCGAGCACGGTGCGAGTTCGACGCCCTCTGAAGCGGCGGGTGTGATGCGCCCCGGAGAAGCGCCGGATGGGAAGGCACTCTTGAACCCCTCACGCGACTATCGTCCCGGCTGGGACTCGAAGCAGGTTCCGGGACAGACGCTCCCATACCCGGCGTCGCCGAACGATTACCGTGAAGGACGGTCGTTCGCTTATCCGCCGGGCACCGCGGTCCAGACGGCTCCGGGACAGCCGCCGACCGGCGTGCCGAGCGGAGAGCCGCCGAAGCCCCCCCAGTAATGTCGCGGGGACAGGTCCTACGGACCTGCACCCGCATCCTTCAATCGCGGGGACAGGTCCTACGGACCTGCACCCGCATCCTCAAATCCCCCTGCGAGAAGAGTGATAGCTTTGCTGCGAGGGATACGGTGATGGCGAAACGTCTCGCGGTGGCCACAGTTCTTCTCGTTTGTGCATTCGCGCTCGGCGCGGAAGAAGCGCTCTACCAGATCGATCTGGTTCCCTCGGGCAAGCTGATCTCCCGCGATCTCCCGGCGCTGAAAGGAACGACCTACCTCTTCCATCAGTACCCCACGGGCACACTCATCAGCGTTCGCAAGTCGACCGTGAAACAGATCACCCGGATGTCTCCGACCGCCGCGGCGGCAGTGAATCCAACTTCGATCGTGCCGATCCGAGACCTCGCCTTTCAGGGCCCCAGGACCGGTTCGTCCGGTGGCAGGTACTCGCAAATCGATCACGCTCGGAGCGCGGCCGCAGCCGCGAACGCGGGCACGGCGGCGCGGACCGCGGCTCCGCCGGACTAACCAGCCGGTCTTCGGCGCGTGCTTCTCGCGCGCCGCGCGACTCAGATGTGGCGGGAGTGCCCGCCCACGGCCTCGGCGGCTTCCTGGATCGCTTCCGACAGCGTGGGATGCGCGTGGATCGTCCGAACCAGCTCCTCCGACGTCGCCTCGAGCTTCAACGCCGCTCCGGCCTCCGCGATGAGCTCCGTCGCCCTCGGGCCGATGATGTGCACGCCCAGGACTTCGTCGTATTTCTTCTCGCCGACGATCTTCACGAACCCAGCTGTCTCGTTGACGATGCGCGCCTTTGGGTTCGCGGAGAAAGGGAACTTCCCCACCGCCACGTCGTAGCCCCGCTCGCGGGCCGCGGCCTCCGTCAGACCGATGGAAGCGACCTCGGGCGCGCAGTAGGTGCAACCCGGGACCTGGTCGTAGTTCAAGGGGCGCGTTTCGCCCTTCGCCATGCGCTCGACCGCCACGACGCCTTCCGCCGACGCGACGTGCGCGAGCCACGGAGTGGGAACGACGTCCCCGATCGCGTAGACGTTCGGGACGTTCGTCTGCATCCACTGGTCGACCCGGATGTAGCCGCGGTCGGTCGCGACGCCGAGCGCCTCCAGGCCGATCCCCTCGGAAAGAGGCTTGCGCCCCACGGCGAGGAGGATCTTTTCCGCGCGGAAAGTCTCGGTCTTGCCCCCCGAGGATCGGGCGATCACTTCGACCCCCGCGTCGCTCCGGGTGACGCGCTCGACGCGGGTATCGACGTAGACCGCGATGCCCTGCCGCTTGAACGACGCCGCGAGCTCGCGGGAAACCTCTTCGTCCTCGAGCGGGACGATGCGCGGCAGGATCTCGACCACCGTCGTCTTCGCGCCGAAGCGCGAGAAAATGGAAGCGAATTCGACTCCGACCGCTCCGGAGCCGATCACGACGAGAGACTTCGGGACCTCCGCGAGCTCGAGGATCGAGTCGGACGAGAGCACTCCCTTGTGGTCGATCTCGATGCCCGGGAGCGATCGTGGCGTCGATCCCGTCGCGATCAAGATGTTCTTCGCCGAGTAGGCGGTTTCCGCGCCCTCCGGGCCGGCGACAGAGATTTTCCCGGAACCGACGATCCGCCCGAAGCCGGTCGCGATATCGACCTTGTTCTTCTTCATCAGATACGAGACGCCGTTCGTCGACTGGCGGACGACCTTCTCCTTGTGCTTCATGGTCGCGGGAAAATCGAGCCGGACCTCGCGCGCCGTGACCCCGACTTCCGCGCCGTGCCGCGCTTCCTCGAGGACGTCCGCCGTATGGAGGAGCGCCTTCGTGGGAATGCACCCGCGCAGCGTGCAGACGCCTCCGAGCTTCGGCTCCCGCTCGACGATCAGGACCGACATGCCCAGCTGGGCGGCGCGGATCGCGGCGACGTAACCACCCGGACCCGACCCGATGATCGCAACGTCGTACGTTTTGGATCCGTTCATCCGCTTCTCTTAAGTGCGCGCGAAGCCTATCAGCGGGTTCGGAATTCCGGCCTCTATAATCCTCGCGTGTCCGGGCGCCGCTCGCCGATTCCGCTCCTGGCGCTCGCCGGAATCCTTTCTCTCTCGAAGTGCGGAGGCGAGAAGACGCCGGGGGCGGAGGGCATTCAAGTCGGCTTCTACGGAGCGTTGACCGGGCCGACCGCCACGTTCGCGCTGTCCGGGAAGAACGGCGTCGCGCTGGCGATCGAGGAGCTGAACGCCGCCGGCGGCGTGCTCGGCGGCAAGCGCATGGAGCTCCTGGTCGAGGACGACCGCGGGGAGGCGACCGAAGCGGCTTCCGCCGTCTCGAAGCTCATTACGCGCGATCACGTCGTCGCTCTCATCGGGGAGCAGGCCTCTTCCCGCACGATTGCCGCCGCTCCGATCGCGCAGAGCTACCGCATCCCGATGATCTCTCCGACGTCCACGAACGTGGAGGTTACGAAGAAGGGGGACTACATCTTCCGAGTCTGCTTCACCGACCCGTACCAGGGCGCCGTGATCTCGACCTTCGCACGCAACAACCTGCAGGCAAAGTCGGCGGCGCAGCTCGTGGACGTGCGCAATGACTACAGTGTCGGTCTGGCGCAGGCTTTCCGCGACTCGTTCACCAGGTCGGGAGGTCGCGTGGTCGCGGAATTGAAATACTCTGAGGGAGACAGCGACTTTTCCGCTCAGATCACGGCCATCCGGCCGCTCGACCCGGACGTGCTCGTCGTTCCCGGGTACTACACGGATGCGGGCTTGATCGCGCGCCAGGCGAAGGCGCTCGGGCTTCGCGCCGTCCTGCTCGGCGGCGACGGATGGGACTCGCCGAAATTGACCGAGATCGGCGGAGACGCGGTGGAGGGCGCGTACTTTTCCAATCACTACTCTGCGGACGACCCCTCTCCGGCAGTGCGCCGGTTCGTCGGCGCGTATCAAAAGAAATACGGCGTCTCACCCGACTCGATCGCCGCCCTTTCCTACGACGCCCTCCGGTTGCTCGCCGACGCGATCTCGCGGGCCGGCTCGACGGAGGGAAAGCGCGTGCGCGACGCGCTCGCCGACACGAAGGACTACGCCGCGGTGTCCGGCAAGATCTCGATGGACGCCGACCGCAATCCGATCAAGCCGGCGGTGATTCTCAAAGTCGAAGGTGGCCGCTTTCGGTTCGTGGCGTCCGTGGCGCCGTGAGAATTACGGACACGTGCTGTGCGTGATCGACACCAGCTCGGTGCGCTCGTCCCCGCCCTTGACGACCGCGCCGCGGAGACCCGGGGCTTTCGCCCGGAGGTCAATGCGAAGGCGCCGGCGCTGCTTCGAAATCGAACTCGTCGAACGAGACCGCCCCCGGACCCATCGTCGCCAGACCCACGCGACCCGAGATGGGATGCGGATCGCTCGCTTTGACGAGCGGCTTGTCGTTCCAACGCGCGACGATCGAGGGCCCCGACGCCGTGATCGCGAGAGTTCCCCACTCCTGCGAAAGCTCCGCCTTTCCGTGGTCGAGCTCGGTCCCCTTGCCGGCCCGATAGGACCAGAGGCGGGCGTTGCCGCTCCCGAGGTCGACTAAGAGCAGAACGAATTCCTTCGCGCCGGCGGCTCGCAGGACGACGCCGCCCAAGCCCGACCCTTTGCGGAGACCCACCGAGAGAGTTCCGTCTTCGAACGTGTAAGTCCTCCGCAGGGCGACGGCGATCGAGCCGGCGGGTCGCGCGTCGAGCGTCTGAAGCAGCTTGTTGGGAGCGGAAGGAGGGTTGAAATCCGCGAGGACTTTCCACGCGGCCTCCCCGGGAGCGCCCCAGACGACCAGGTCGAAGAACCCCGGCTCGCGCATCGGGGCGTCGGAATCGAAGTGGTTGCGGATCTTCTCGGCCCGCGCCGCGGACGCCAGAAGGAGCGCGCCGAGCGCGAGAGAGGCAACGATTCGAGCCCGGGACATCGAGGAGAGAAAAGGGGTTCCCGGCCGGTAAAATTCCCCGGAATGGCTCCCTCGGGAAGGAACGTCCGCAGCTATCGCGTCGAGCGGGAAGGGTTTGCGTTCGTTCTCGATCCCGACGGAGTCCGGGCCGTGAAGGCGCTTCCCGACTTCGAGGGCCGCGAGGAGCCCGCGGTCGCGGAAGAATTCCTCCGAACGCGAGCGGAAGGCTGGGCGGACGCGCTCGAGGCCGCGGGAGCGGCCAGGGGTGACTACTCGGTCCGCGTGGATGGCCGGCAGGGAAAGGCCCATCTGTCGCGGGCAGGTCTGCTGGTGTTCTCGGCGGACCTCTAGGAACCTGGCGAGAATCTCGGCCGACGGCTCGCGCCTCCCACCCTAAAAGCTGACGATTCCCCTCACCCGATTTCCCAGCGCGAGGAAAGCCTGCCTCGAGTACGGATCCACGAGAACCCGGAGCGACGCCGGCGCGGGCAGATCGTCCACGATCGCGGCGACGAGCCGATCGCCGTGCGCTTCGAGGAATTCCTTGCCGAGCTCTTCGTCGCTCTTTCCGCGCGCGTTCGGCAGCTCTCGAAGGTTGGCGAGGTCGGGGGGCTCGAGTTGAAACGAGTAGCCAGCCTGCTCCCGGAGAACCGGAGCCCGTTCCACGGAAAGGCTCGGGCGCGACGACGGCCGCCCGCCGGGAGCCGCAGCTTCCGACCGAGGACGGGGGGCTTCCACCTTGGGCTCGGGCGGGGGCGGCGGAACGTCGTTTTCCGGATCGTTCATCTCCCCGCCAGGATGTTCTTCGAAATCACGATGCGCTGAATCTCGCTCGTTCCCTCGTAGATCGTGGTCACGCGCGCGTCGCGGTAGTAGCGCTCGACCGGGTACTCCCTGGAGTAACCATATCCCCCGAAAATGGCCACCGCTCGCGCCGCGACGACGTTCGCCATTTCGGTCGCGAACACCTTCGCCATCGAGGACTCTTTCGAGTACCGCACGCCGGGGGTCTCCGAGCGAACCGCGGCCCGATACGTCAGCCACTTCGCGGCCTCGATCTGCACCCGCATGTCCGCGATCTGAAAGGCAATCGCCTCGTGCTCGGCGATTTTCTTTCCGAAGGTCTCGCGGGTCTGCGCGTACTCGACCGACGCGTCGTATGCTGCACGCGCGATTCCGACACCCTGCGCGGCGATACCGATCCGAGAATGATCCAGGGTCGCCATCGCGATCGGAAACCCCTCCCCTTCCTCCCCCAGCCGGCGCCACTCTGGAACCCGGACGTCGTCGAAATAAACGGCCGCGGTTTTCGATGCGCGCAGCCCCATCTTTGCCTCGGGGGCGCCCACGCGAACACCCGGGTCGTCCGCGGAGACCAGGAACCCGGTGATGCCCCGCGTTCCCTGGTCGGGCTGGGTCATCGTCATGACCAGGTACCAGCCCGCCTCACCGGCATTGGTGATCCAGGACTTGGCGCCGTCTAAGACGTAATCTCCGCCGTCGCGCCTCGCGCGCGTTTTCTGGTTCGCGGCATCCGAGCCGGACTGCGGCTCGGAAAGGGCGTAGGCGCCGAGAGTCCGCCCGGAAGCGACCTCCGAGAGGATCTCGCGCTTCTGCCGCTCCGACCCGTACTTCCAGACCGGGTAGCAGAACACGGAGTTGTTGACCGACATGATGACGGCCGTCGAGGCGCACACTCGCGCGAGCTCCTCGACCGCCAGGATGTACGAGAGCGCGTCTAGCCCTGCGCCGCCGTACTCCTCCGGGACCATCATCCCGAGGATCCCCATTTCGCCGAGCTTCCGGACGATGTTCCCGGGAAAACGTTCTTCTCTCTCCCTTTGGGCGACTCCCGGCGCGATCTCGTTCTCGGCAAAGTCGCGGACCGCCTCGCGGATGCGCTGCTGGTCGGCGGAGAGCTGGAAGTTCATGGGGCCGGCGGCGGCGGCGGCTGTCCTCCGCCTCCCGAACCCCGACCGCGGCGGCGGCGGCGGAACCGCCGGCGACGCCCTTCCGGCCCGCCGGCTTCCGGGGAACGCGCCGCTTGCTGGGGCGGCGCGGTGGAAGGTGGCGTCGCCGGGCGCGGCGGCCGTGAAGGCTTCGGCGCCGGAGCCGGCGGGGCAGCGCGGGGCCGCACGGCGGACTTTTCGCCACCTCTCGCTTCGCCGCGGCCTCTGCGGCGCCGCCGGCGATCGCGGCGCGGCTCGGGAGTGTCGATCCATCCTTCTTCGAGGTGGCGGAACGTCACGACGATCTCGGGTCGGCCGCCCTGCGCCCGCAGGTGCTGGACGATCCTTTCGCGCAGGACGCTTCTCGGGTCGCTCAAGAGGGTTGGGATGCGTTCCGCGTCGAAGAGGACCATTCGGGTCCAGCCGACGAGCTTGCGCCCGCCATCCCGCCCGAGGAGCTCCATCACGAAGAGATCCCGCTCGTGATCGAGAAAGTGACTCGAGTACGCAAGCTCCGGCAGCGCCTCCCGGCAGAGCCCTTTCAAGAGCTCGAGGTGCTTTTCTCCCCCTTCGAGGGTCTGCTCCATCGAAACGACCCGGTCCCGGAACATTCGCGTCTGTGGCATGTCTCGTTCTCAGCTCCCGGCGGCGACCTTCACCCGATCGTCAACCCGGCGTCTTTGAAAATCTCCCTGGCGATGATGAGCCGGTGAATCTCGCTCGTGCCTTCGTAGATCTCCGTGATCCGGGCGTCCCGGAAATTCCGCTCGACCGGATACTCCTTCGTATAACCGTAACCTCCGTGAATCTGCAGCGCCCGGGTCGTCACGCGCTGGGCCATCTCGGCCGCGAAGAGTTTCGCGATCGCTGCCTCGAGAGAAAACCTCCCTCCCCGCTGCCTCACGCAGTCCTTCGCCGCGGCGGCGCGGCGGGTCAGGAGACGCGCGGCCTCGACGTCTGTCGCCATGTCGGCGAGGTAGAACCGGATCACCTGGAACTCGGCGATCGCACGCCCGAACGCACGGCGAGCGCGAGCATAGTTCAAAGCCGCCTCGTACGCCTCGGTCGCGATCCCGACCGCCTGCGCCGCGATCCCGATCCGGCCGCCGTCCAGCGTCGTCATCGCGATCTTGAATCCGTCGCCCTCCTCGCCCAGCCGGTCTTCTGCCGGGACGGAGACGTCGGAAAGAAAGATCTCGACGGTGCCCGACGCGTTGACGCCCAGCTTGATCTGGTGACGCGACCGGTCGAAGCCGGGGCTGTTGGCATCGACGACGAACGCGGAGATTCCGCGCGGCCCCTTCTCCGGCTGCGTCATTGCGAAGAGGAGGCACAGGTCGGCTTTCTCCCCGCAGGTGATGAACACCTTCTGGCCGGAGATCCGGTAGACGTCGCCGTCGCGAACCGCCCGCGTTTTCTGGTTCGCGGCATCGGAGCCGGCGTCCGGCTCGGTCAAAGCAAAGCAGCCGAGCTTCTCGCCGCGGGCGAGCGGAACCAGGAACCGTTCCTTCTGCTCCGGGTTGCCGAACTTCTCAATCGGGTCGCACACGAGCGAGTTGTTGACCGAAAGAATGACCCCCGTGTTCGCGCAGACCCGGGAGATCTCCTCGATCACGATCGAGTACGAAACGGTGTCCATCCCGGCGCCGCCGTATTCGGTCGGGACCGAGACGCCGGCGAGCCCCAGAGAGCCGGCCTGCGCGAAGACGTCGCGGGGGAACTCGCCCGTCTGGTCGATCGAGGCCGCGCGGGGCTTGACGACGTCTTCGGCGAACTCCCGGACGGCGGAAAGGAGGAGCGACTGGTCCTCCGTCAGCTGGAAATCCATGTCCGCGCGGCAGTTTACCGCGCGCTGGCGCGGAGCTCCCGGACCTCCGCTCGCGGCGAGACGGAGCCGAGAAAAGCAAGAAGGCTTTCGACGTAACGCGGCCACGAAGCTTCTTCCGCGGCGCGCTCGAGCCCGGGCGCGTAGGCGGAGAAACCGCGATCGAGCGCGCGCTCGACCGCTTCCGCGAGCGCGCCGGAGTTGCCGGGCGGGAAGAGCTCGCCCGTGACGCCGGGCTCGACCGTTTCCGCGAGACCGCCCACCGCCGCCGCGCAGATCGGGCGGCGCGCGGCAATCGCCCGCGCGGCGATGCCGCTGCCGGAGACGTATCGGTAAGGCAGCACGACGACGTCGCATGCCGCAAGCCAGCGCGCCATCTCTTCCTCGGAGACGTACTCGTCGCGCCAGAGAACCGCATCGCGTACGGGACTCCTTCTCCGCCGTTCTTCGAGGTCGCGAGCGTCGGGAAAGACCTCTCCGACGACGGCGATCCGCGCCCCCGTTTCGCCGACGATCGCTGGGGCCGCGTCGAGCAGGACGTCGACGCCCTTGTAGCGGCGCACGAGACCGAGAAAGAGGACGAGCGGCGTCGTGATCTCGAGCTCGCGCCGCGCCGTCTCCCGATCGGGCTGCGGCGCGCCGACCACCGGATGCGGCAGGACTGCGACGGGCCGCCCGGGTACGCGCCGTTCGAGGCGGCGGCGGTCCGCCTCGGCGTGGACGACGAAGGCATCGGACGAAGAGAACGCGCCGAGCGCCAGGAATCGTTGGAGCCAGCCGGACTCGTGATCGTCCACGTTGTGACAGAGAAGCGCCCGGAGCGTTCTCGGAGACCGTTTGCGCAAGCGGCGGAAGACCGCGCGCAGCGGAAGTCCCCAGAAAGACGTCCACCAGGGCGCGAGCACGACGTCCGCGCCAGCGGCGGCGATCTCGTCCGCAGTCTCCCGCCACGACCGTGGCGAGCGGTAGTCGAGGAGAGACCGGGCGGGCAGAACCGAACCGACGGCGGCCGGTGCCGCGTCGAATCGCCGCGGATCGAGCCACCGAGGGTACGGCCGTGAGAACGTGAAATAGGAGACCTCGACGCGGGTCGAGAGCTCCTCGGCGAGCAGCGCCGTCTCGCGCGCGATCCCGCCGCGGTCGGGAGGCGCAGGGCCGAGCAGCGCGATCCGATCGGCTCCCATCAACCCGCCCGGGAAAGCCAGAGTCCCTTCAGATACTCCCCTTCCGGACAATCGAGCGAAACCGGGTGATCCGCGCCGGCGCCGGCGCGCGCGATGACCGCGAACTCGCCGCCGGCCTCGAGGCTCGCCGAGAAAACGATTTTCTGGAAGAGGTCGGCCGAGAGCAGCCCGGAGCAGGAGCAGGTCAGAAGCCATCCTCCCGGCGCGAGCAGCGACATCGCCAGACGGTTGACGTCCTGATAGCCGCGGGCCGCCCGGCGCAGGTCCCCCCGCTTCTTCGCAAACGCGGGGGGATCGCAGACGACCACATCCCACGACTCGCGGTCCGCGGCCCGGCGGCGGAGATCTTCGAAGACGTCCGCCCGGACGAAGTCTCGATCGTCCACGGGAAAGCCGTTGGCGCGTCGGTGTTCCCGGGCGAGAGCCAGGGCGGCGTCGGAGGAATCGATGTCGACGGCGCGCCGCGCTCCTCCCGCGAGCGCGGCGATGGAGAACGCTCCGGAGTACGAGAAGAGGTCGAGAACGTTCCTGCCGTTCACGAGCGAGCGGAGGCGGGACCGGTTGTCGCGTTGATCCAGGTAGAAGCCGGTCTTCTGGCCGGAAGAGACGTCGGCGAAAAACCGGAGGCCGTTCTCGAGGAAGGGCGCGACATCCACCCCCTCATTCGGGGGGAGACGGTTGAGGGACCGTCGCACGCCCCGGTCCCGATCCGATCCGCTCTCCCGGACGATGAGTCTCGCCGGGGCGAAGATCTCGCCCGCCGCGAGCTCCAGCTCCTCCCTCCAGCACTCGATCCCCTCCGTCAGGAGCTCCATCACCGCGACTTCTCCGAAGACGTCGACGAGGACGCCCGCACACAGGTCCCCCTCGGAGTTGACGGCCCGGAAGCCGGTGGTGTCGGCCGGCAGGACGTCTTTGCGGAGCTTCCGCGCCGCCGCGAAGCGCTCCCGGAACAGAGCGAGATCCGGAGTCCGGCCGTCGAAGCTCCAGAGTCGGGCTACGATCTGGGAGTGTGGAGAGTACGCTCCACGCGCGATCGGTCTCCCCGCCGCGTCGACGACCTCGGCGAGGCCGTCGGAACCGTCACCGCTCTCCGACGCGATCGCGCCCGAAAAGACCCAGGGATGCCGGCGCAGGACGGACTCTTCGCGGCCCGGTTTCAACGCTAGGCGAATCAAGCGAACCGCCGGCGTTCGACCATGCCGAGCGCAAAAATATACGGAACCGGCCGCGGCGCGCCGCGAAACCTCCGGTTCCGTAAAGAAAAGGCCCCGCGAGCGGGGCCTGGAGAAAAGGAGATCGCCCGTTTCTACGGGGCTCGAGGCGATTCCGTTTGGTTCAGCGACCAGTCGTAGTCCAGAAATTTTGGCGCCTGCGAGGTCGAGGCGAGCCAGGTGGCGGTTTCCCGGTCTTCGACGAATCGGGCTACGTACTTCGTCAGGGATCCCGCGTCGCGCTCGAACTCCTTCCGATTCCAGTCGAAGATCCTCGACAACGCGATGGTCTCTTTCGCACGGTCGATCGCGTTGCGCTTCGGGTCGTTCACGAAAGCGCGGCCCTGCCGGTCGAGCGCCGTCGCGACGGATTCCGCCGTGTAGGCTCGCGGGGCGAGAGGCGGGCACGACTCCGACGCGCAGACGATTGCGAAGTGGATCCGAGGGTCGCCGAGCGCGCGAAGCCGATTCTCGATCGCGTCGAGTGACAGGACCTCGCCGGCGATCTTCCGTTTGATCTTGTCGAAGGATCCGTCCACGTCCCGGATGCTCCGGATCGGATATCGGTCCAGCACGATCGAGATCGCCATCGCGTTGTATGCATTGATGTAGAACGCCTTCTTCTCGTCGGCGTTCATTGCCGTGGATTTCGCGTCTCCGAGGTTCGCGAGGTAGGCCGCGAGACGCTTTTTCTCCTGCCCGGTCACGCCGCGGTAATCGAATCCGCCGTTTCGGGCGCCCGACGCGAGCACCGCGTCGAACGGCGCCGGATCGGGCAGGCCGGATCCGGAGAGCGCGACCGGTGCGAAACAGAGGAGAAGGATCGCGAGCCTCTTCACGGCGGTCAGCGGGCGAAGATCGACAGAACACCGTATGAGAGCGCTCCGATGACCGCGGCCATCGGGATCGTGAGAATCCAGGCGTAGACGATCCGTCCGGCGACGCCCCAGCGCACCGCCGAAAAGCGCTGCGCGGCGCCCACGCCCACGATGGCACCCGTGATCGTGTGCGTCGTCGAGACGGGAATGCCCCAGTGCGAAGCGGCGAGAACCGCCGTGGCGGCTCCGGTCTCCGCACAGAACCCGGAGAACGGCTTCAACTTGGTGATGCGGGTGCCCATCGTCCGGACGATACGCCACCCTCCGGTCAAGGTTCCCAGCGCGATCGCGGCATGCGCCGCCAGGATGATCCAGAGCGGTATCTCTTTTAAGTCCGGCAGGTACATCCAGTGAAACGGGTGTGACGCATCGACGAAGACGGCCTGGTTCGCCACGAGCAGCCCCGCGATGATTCCCATCGTCTTCTGGGCGTCGTTGGTCCCGTGCGACCAGGAGAACGCCGCCGCGGACGCGAGCTGGGCCCGCCGGAACCATCGGTCCACCGAACCATAGGTCGCGCGATGAAAGATCCACGAGACCGCGATCATGAGCAGCCAGCCGACTGCCATGCCGATCAGCGGCGACAGAACGATGAACGCGAGGGTCTTCACCCAAGCCGCTCCCGGCACGATCGCCCGAATTCCCACCCGCGCGACCGCGGCGCCCGTGTAACCCCCGATCAGCGCGTGCGAGGAGGATGACGGGATCCCGAAATACCACGTCAGGACGTTCCAGACGATCGCCCCGAGGAGGCCTCCCAGAACCACGTCCGAATTGACGACGGAAACGTCGATCAGACCCTTTCCCATCGTCTTGGCGACGGCCGTGCCGAATGAGAACGCAGCGACGAAATTGAAGAAAGCCGCCCAGAAGACCGCCTGGAACGGCGAGAGAACGCGGGTGGAGACGACGGTGGCGATCGAGTTCGCCGAGTCGTGCATCCCGTTGATGAAGTCGAAGACGAGCGCGATCGCGATGATGCAGAGGACGTACGTCATCGACGAATCTGCTCGGCTCTCTCGGGTCTCGTCCTTCTAGGAGTGCTTCAGGACGACACTCTCGAGCACATGGGCGACGGTTTCGCAGTGGTCGATGCACTCCTCCATGTGCTCGTAGATGTCCTTCCACTTGATGACTTCGATCGGCGGGATCGGCTCGCGAAAAAGCGATGCCACCGCCTCCTGGTAGGCCACGTCCCCTTCGTTCTCGAACTTCTTCATGCGGATGCAGTGCTCGATGACGCCCTTCTGTTTCCGAAGGGCGCCGACGGCCTCGACCATCTCCAGGGTGATCTTGACGATGATGGCCGAGAGCTTTCGGCCCGGGGCAGTCGGCTCCGAGATGTTGAAGACCGAGAGCCGCCGCACGGTCCCGTCGATCAGGTCGATCACGTCGTCGAGACGGACCGCCAGCTGGTGTATGTCTTCCCGGTCGATCGGCGTGATGAACGTCCGGTCGATCCCCCGCAGGATCTCGTGGGAGATCTCGTCGCACTCGTGCTCTAACCGTTTGATCTGATCGGCCACGGTCGAGACGGGCGAGGCGTCGTTGAAGAACTGGTCGAGGATCTTCGCGCTCTCAGAGATGCGCTCCGCCATCTCCGTGAACCGCTCGAAATACTTTTCGTCCCGCGGCAAGAGGTTGAGCATGCGAAAGTTCCCCCCGTTCCGGCGGCGCGTATCGTACCGGAACTTCACGGCTGTTCTTACGACACCACCCGAAAGAAAAGAGCCCGGCGTGCAAGCGCCGGGCCCAGAATCCGACCGATCCCCGAGACTCAGTCGACGTACACGACGTCGCCCGTCTTGTCGTCGACCACCGCGCCGTAAACGTGAATCGGAATCGTGGAAGTCCAGGTCACGTAGAAGTCGGTCTGGACCTGGTCGCCCGCGGCCACGCCCGAGATCAGCGAGAACACGGCCTGCTGAACCTGGGAGAGACCCGCGATTCCGACGCTCACGGACCCGAGAACGCTCCCGTCGCTCGCCCGGTGCGCGACGAACGTCGCGCCCGCGGTCGTCAGGTTCGGATTGAACCACCCGATGTTCGAGCGGAACCCCAGCCCGGCTTGGATGTCCTCGGTGCTCGCCTGTGACAGGAACGGCAGGATCCCGCTCGTCACGGCTCCGAAGAGACCTCTCGGCGGGATGAAGAAGCCGGTCGTGCCCTGATTGACGGGCCGCAGATCGTTCAAGATCCGCACTCCGCTCGGCAGGCCGCCGTTGTGACCGATCTTGAGCGCGCCGAGGCCGGTCGCCCCGAACTGCGATCCCACGACGTCGTTGATGACCGCTTCGGCTCCGGGTGCGACCGTTATCCCGTGGATCGCCGACGCAACGGAATTGCCGGCAGCCCCGCTCGGGAAGAATTCCAGCTGGACCAGAGCCGGACTGCCGGTGGTATTGACGATGCGCAGGTCCGCGACGAACTGCGTGTTGTTCAACCCGGCCGCTTTTCCGACGATCGGGAAGTAAATCGCAAACGCGTACAGTTCGAAGGTCAGCGGGCCGCGGATCGCGCCGTTGGGAAACTCGGCGTTGTGGACGTTCACGTAGAAGTTGAGAGGATTCGTGATTATCTCGTTGCTCAGCGCGTCGCTAGCGGTGAAGCTCCCCGTCGCCACGTTGTTCGGAAACGAGGTGGCCAGCGTGATGACGACCGGGCCGGCCACGCCGGGCGCGCCGCGGTGGATGTGCGAGGCGTTCGGAGCCCCGATCCCCTGCACCAGGATCGCGTAATTGGTCGCCCCTCCCTGGTTGTAGAACACGGCAATTCCGAAGCCGTCGGGATCTCCCGGACCCGGGAATTCGTTCGCTCCCGTCATCACCGAGAAAACGCCCGGAGTGATCTGGCCGCGGATCGCGCCGTTCGGAAACGCGGCATTGTGGACATTCACGTAGAAGCCCCCGGGGTTGCGGCGAATCTCGTCGATCAGGTCGGCGCTCGCCGATGCGACGCCCGTGGCGACGTTGTTCGGGAAGCTCGGGGAGAGCGTGACGACGACCGGCCCCGCGACTCCGGCCGCCCCGCGATGAATGTGCGATGCCGTCGGCGTGGCGATGCCCTGCACCAGGATCGTGAACGAGATCGTCGTCCCTTCGATCCGCAGACCGGCGAGACCGAACCCTCCGGAATCGCCCGGACCGGGAGATTCGTTGGCGCCGGTCAGCTGGGCGATCGCGGTCTGCGCCCTGGCCGCGGAAGCAAGACAGAAAAGAATCACGAGAGCGACGAGAACGGTCTTGCGCATGAGTTTCCTCCTGCTTTGTGCTGCCAATTCGATAACAGGCTTTGGATCGCGGCAATGGATTTACAAATCCTTTACACCATCCGGGTCGCAAAGCCTCGTCGCCGAGCCCCGCTTCGACTGCCTCCCTGCGTGTCCTCCGCGTACCTGCCGGGCTCTTTCTTTAGAACGTCACCTTCGCGGCGAGCTGAAACGTGCGCGGACCCGACGAGGCGGCGACCGCGGTGCACGGGAGACCTCCGGCGCACGGCGTCCCGAAGGTCGCCACACGGGTGAGCGTTCCGTTCGCGTAGTTGTAGTAGTTCTCCTGGACTCCGATCAGGTTCGTCCGGTTGAAGAGGTTGAAGGCCTCGCCGATGAGCTCGAGATTGACCGGCCCGATCGGGATCCGCTTGGCGATCCGCGGATTGAACGAGACCTGCGTCGGAAGACGGAAGCTGTTCCGGGAGAACCCGGGTGCCCGGTCGTTGCGCGTGTTGCCGTCCCCGTTCAGGTCGCCGTTCACGAGAGCGGAATAGGGCTGGCCGGTCTGGACGATGAAAACTCCGGAGAGCGTCCAGCCGGACGTGAGGAAGCCGGAAAAGCCGGAGCCGTGCTCGCCCAAGTCCCAAACGCCGGAGAGCACGACCCGGTGTCGCGCGTCGAGGTCTCCCGGCGCGTCGTCCGTGGCGAAATCCAGCGGGTCCGAGGCGAACTTGTTGTCGTCCGATCCCTGCGGCACAACCGCGGTGGCGTCCGGCTTGGTGTCGGTGACCTTCCCGTACGTGTAGGCAAGTCGGGCCGTCCAGTTGTGCGAGAACCGCTTCACGAGCTCGAACGTCAGTCCGTTGTACTTCGATTCAGCCGAGCTCTGGAACTCGATGATCCGGGCGAAGTTCGTGAACGGCCGAGCGGTCGAGTACTGCTTGACCATCGCGGTCCCGTTTCCCGCTATCGGCACTGCCACGATCGACGCCGGTCCCAGGTTGATGTCGGCCGAGCGCGGCAGATCGTCCCCCTTGACGTAGATATACGAGACCGAGACTCCGATGTCGTTCGTCAGGGCGCGGTCCACTCCGAAGCTCGCCTGCGTCACTTTCGGGTTCTCGAAATTGCGATCGAACACGAAAATCGTCGGCTTCGGAATCGAAGCTCCGGTCGGGATCGACGAGAACGTGTTTGGATACGTCGGGACCTGGCTGCCCGTAAACGTGATCGTCTGGACGTTGATCCCGTTGTTCGAGTGCGCCGTGCCGACCATGATCCCGGTCGTGCGGCCGTAGAAAATCCCGTAGCCCCCGCGTACGACCGTCCGGCTATCCGTTCCGGGGCTCCACGCGAAACCGAGGCGCGGGCCCCAGTTGTTCTTGTCCTCGTGGATGCGTCGAGTGTCGAGCCCCGCCGCGGCGAGCTGCGTGTCCGGGTTCCGCACCTCGCCCTGCGCGATCTTCTGGTAGTCGTACCGAAGACCGAGGTTCAGAGTCAGGTGGGGCGTGACCTGCCACTCGTCGGTCACGAAACCCGCGTAGTCGGTCAGGTCCGGGTGCGTGGTCGCGCCGGACGTTCCGGGGCCGGCGAACGCCTGAACGTACCGTTCGCCGGCGCCGCTCGGCATGCCGCGCTGGAAGGACGCGATGCTCGCGAACGTGTAGGCCCCGGAGAAGTTACCCGGAAAGAAGTTGAGGATCTCGTCCCGGTTGTAGTCGACGCCCCCTTTGACCGTATGGCTCCTGAAGAGAAAGGTAACCGTGTCGGCACCCTGCCACCGCTTGATGGTGGTCTCGCGGGGCGAGAAGAAATTGCGCCCGATCGTCAGGACGAGCGCCCCGGCCTGTCGGATCGTCGCCTCCGGGTTCGCGCTGTTCGCGGTGCCCGGCTCGCTGTCCTTGGCGTATTGCCCGCGGAGCTCGTTGAACATCCGCTCCGAGAGCGAGCTTGCGAGCGAGCCGCTCAGGGTATCGGTTTTCACCAGCGAGTCGCCAGTGTGCTCGAAGGAGTTCTGCGTGCCACCGTTCTCGAATCCCGTCCCGGTGAAGTCCTGGCGGTTGTAGCGGAGCGAGAAGTGGTGGCTTGAAGAAATCTCGTAGTCGGTCTTGAGCAGAAAGACGTCCTGATCCTGGTTGCGGTCCCAGGATGCGGCGAGCGGGGTCAGCCGCGCGATGCCGGCGAGGGTATCCGGGTCCGTCGGCGTCCCCGCTGGGATGTTCAGGACGACCGTGTTCGGCGTCTTGTTTCGCTGCCCGTCGTAGTTCGCGAAGAAGAACAGCCGGTCTCGCACGATCGGTCCGCCGAGGCTCGCCCCGAACTGATCGAAGTGGTAAGGCGCCTCCGGGCGGTGGTTGATCTCGTCAATGTAATCGATCGACTTGATGCTCTTGTCCCGGTAGAAGTAGAACGCGCCGCCGTGGAAGTCGTTCGTGCCCGACTTCGTGACGACGTTGATTACGGCGCCGCCCGCGCGTCCGTACTCCGCGGAGTAGGCGTTCATGTTGACCTGGAACTCCTTCACCGCGTCCTGGCTGAACTGGTAGGGCGCGCGCCCCGATCCCGTGCGGCCGAGCGCCTGTCCGAAGAATGTGTTGTTGTTGTCGGCGCCGTCCACGACCAGGCTGTTCAGGGTTCCCCGCTGGCCGGCGAAGACGATGTCCCCGAGGCGAGCTTCGTCGCGCACGACGCCGGGGGTGGAGAGAACGAAGTCGATGAAGTTGCGCCCGTTGGCGGGCAGGTTCGCGATCATCCGTTCGCTGACGACCGAACTGACCGCAGACTTCGACGTCTCGATCAGCGGCGCCTCGCTCGAGACCGTCACGGCTGCCTGGACTCCCGCGGGCTCCAGGACGAGCCGGACGTTGGCGTCGCTGCCGATAGCCACCACGACGTTCGCCACCCGGGCGGCCGAAAACCCGGCGCTCTCGGCTCCGACTTCGTACGTCCCGACCGGCACGATCGGGATCGTGAAAGTCCCCGCCGACCCAGAGGTCGCGTTCCGGACGGCGCCCGTGTCCACGTTCCGCGCGGTCACGGCAACGTTCGGAATCGCCGCGCCCGATGTATCCACGACGGTCCCGCTGATCGAGCCCGTCGTGCTCTGGCCGAGGGCGATCGGAGCGAACGCGATCGCAATCAGAAGGCCGGAGGCGAAGCGGTTCATCGAAGACTTCCTTTCTGCGATTCCTCGCCGCGGGATCGCGCAGACGGACTCTTTCTCGAATCGTTCCTCTCGGGTTTGGCGAGTCGTAGATACCACCGCCGTCGCAGTGCGTCAATGCAACGGAAGATGTGCAAGCGGCGGTGAACCGCGCGCGTAGAATCCTCGCCTGGTGGCGCGAACGAAGAAAGTTCTGCCGGTCTCGAAGCCCCGGAGGCGGCCCGCGCTCGAATCGTTCGAGCAGAAGCGGCGCCGCGCCTCCGCCGTTTTCCGCCTTCTCTCGCGCGCGTACCCCGATGCCCGGTGCTCTCTCGACTACTCGAACCCGCTCGAGCTCCTCGTTGCGACCGTGCTCTCGGCCCAGTGCACCGACGTCCGCGTCAACCTGGTGACGCCCGCGCTCTTCCGCAAGTACCGGACGGCCGCGGACTACGCCCGCGCGCCGGCCGGGGCCCTCGAGAGCGACATCCGACAGACCGGCTTCTTCAATGCCAAGGCGCGGAGCCTGCGGCGCGCCGGCGCGGCGATCGCGGCGGAGCACGGGGGACGCGTGCCCGACACGATGGAAGAGCTTGTCGCGCTGCCCGGGGTCGGGCGTAAAACGGCGAACGTCGTGCTCGGCAATGCATTCGGCAAGGACGAGGGCTTCGTGGTCGATACGCACGTGGCCCGCGTGTCGCGCCGCCTCGGTTTCACGCGCGAGATCGACCCTGTCCGAATCGAACAGGACTTGAACGCCCTCGTCCCGAAGGGCCGGCGGACGATGGCCGCGCACCGGCTCATCTTTCACGGCCGCCAGATCTGCGTTGCGCGGCGCCCCCGCTGCGAGATCTGCTCCGTCAACCCTCTCTGCCCGAAGATCGGCGTCTCCCGGTGAAGGTTTACCTCGCGGGTGCCATCGAGCACTCGGCCGACGGTGGGAGGAAGTGGCGCGAAGACCTCGCTGCCTTCCTGCGGGAGGAGCTCGGCCACCAGGTCTATGACCCCGCCGCCGACGAAAAGAAGAACCTGACCGACGAGGAGCTCGCGGGCTTCCGCCGATGGAAGCTCGAGGACGGAGATCGGTTCCGGGAGGTGGTCCGCAAGATCATCGCCTGGGACCTCGACCACATCGAAGCCGACACGGACTACCTGGTCGCATTCTGGGATCGCGCCGCCGCAGCCGGAGGCGGAACCGCTGCGGAAGTGACAATCGCTCACCGGCTCGGTAAGCCGGTCTACCTGCTCCTCGGCATGCCGGCGGCGGAGGCCTCCGGATGGGTCCTCTCCGCCGCAACCGAGGTCTTCGACAGCGTCGGGGCGCTCGAGAGCCGGCTTCGCGAGCGCTTCGGGCCGACGTCACGAGGGAGGGACTCCGCGGCCGTCCGATAAGATCCGCTTTTCATGGCGCTCGTCAAAACGCAGCTCGGCTGGATCGAGGTGATCTGCGGCAGCATGTTCTCGGGCAAGAGCGAAGAGCTCATCCGGCGGCTGCGCCGCGTGATCATCGCGAAGCAGCGCGTTCAGATTTTCAAGCCGACGATCGATTCGCGCTTCTCCGACGCGGAGATCGTTTCCCACAGCGAGATGCGGATGCCGTCGATCTCGGTCGCATCGAGCGAGGAGCTCCTCGAAAAGGTGGACCACCGGACCGAGGTCATCGGGATCGATGAGGCGCAGTTCTTCGACGCCGGTCTGGTCGGCGTGGCACAGCGGCTGGCCGATCAGGGAAAGCGGGTGATCGTGGCCGGTCTGGACAAGGACTATCGGGGGGAGCCTTTCGGACCGATCCCCTCTCTGATGGCCGTCGCGGAGGACGTCACCAAGACGCTCGCAATCTGCATGCGCTGCGGTTCGCCCGCCAACAACACGCAACGCCTGGTCGAGAGCGACGAGCTCGTGGTCGTGGGCGCCCAGGGCATCTACGAAGCCCGCTGCCGCCGCTGTTTCGAGCCCCCTTCCCGGGCCGAGTGACGCCCGATTCCCGCCGTCGTCGCCGGCTCGAACGGCGGGCGGCTCGAAGAAAGCCTCAAAAAAACGGGTGACAAACCAGTTTTCCGAAACGACGGTGGATAAGTCTGCCGAAATCTCTGTGGAAACCGCGCGAAACCCGCGAAGTTTCGCGGTCGTCGCTCGGTTTGCACCGACTCCTGTGCGAAGAAACAACTCAATCACCATCAGAGATTTAGCGTAAAGGGAGCGAATTTCAGCGCGGGCCGTCTTGTGACGGGAAGAGCGTTCATTCTTTTTCCACATGGACAAGCGCTTTTGACGCTTGGACTTAACGACAAATTTACGGGCGGTGAGACTCGCCCGACGTTGGACCTTGGTCTAGGTCGTCGGGCGATGTTCCCCGTAGACCGTTTTGAGCCGGGAAACGATCTCTCCCAGGGTCGCCCCGGATTCGACGCCGGCTATCAGGCCCGGCATCAAGTTGCGGTCTTCGCGCGAATCGCGCTCGAGCGCGGCAAGAGCCGTCGCGACCCGCGCGCCATCGCGCGCGGATCGGAACGCCTGCAGCCGGGCGATCTGGTCACGCTCGATCTCCGGATCGACCGTCAGGACGGGAGGAGATTCGACGCCATCCTCGCGAAAGGCGTTCATTCCGACCACGATCCGACGCCCTTCCTCGATGGACCGCTGCGCCGTATAGGCAGATTCCTCGATCTCGCGCTGTACCCAGCCGCTCTCGATCGCGGCGACCGCGCCGCCAAGGGCGTCGATCTTCTCGATCAACTTGCGCGCCCGCTGGCGAACTTCGCGGGTCCACTCCTCGACGAGCGCCGATCCGCCGAGGGGATCCGCGACGTCCGCCACGCCGGTCTCGAACGCGATCACCTGTTGCGAGCGGAGCGCGAGCCGGGCGGCGCGCTCGGTTGGGAGCGCGAGCGCTTCGTCGGCCGCGTTCGTGTGCAGAGACTGAGTGCCTCCGAGAACCGCCGAGAGTGCCTGGAGCGCCACCCGGATGACGTTGACGTCGGGTTGCTGCGCGGTGAGCGTCGATCCGGCGGTCTGCGCGTGGAAACGCATCCGGTGAGAGCGCGGGTCCCGCGCGCCGAAACGGTCCCGCATGATCTCCGCCCAGAGCGACCGCGCCGCGCGGAACTTCGCGACCTCCTCGAAAAAATTGGAGTGCGCGTTGAAAAAGAACGAGATCCGAGGAGCGAACGAATCGACCGGCAGCCCGCGGCCGACCGCGGCCTCCACGTAGGCAATCCCGTTGGCCAGCGTGAAGGCAACCTCCTGCACGGCCGTCGCTCCCGCCTCCCGGATGTGGTACCCGGAGATCGAGATGGTGTTCCAGCGCGGAACCTCGCGGCCGCAGAACTCGAAGATATCGGTCGCGATCTTCAAAGACGGCCGCGGCGGAAAGACGTAGGTGCCGCGCGCCGCATACTCCTTCAACAGGTCGTTCTGGACGGTCCCGGCGAGCTCCTCCCAAGAGATCCCGCGCTCGCGCGCGACCGCCAAGAGGAGCGCGAGGAGGATGGCCGCCGTCGAGTTGATGGTCATCGAGATCGAGACGCGATCGAGCGGAAGGCCTTCCGTCAGAATGCGCATGTCTTCGATCGTCGAAATCGCGACGCCGGCCTTCCCGACCTCGCCGCGGGCGAGCGGATCGTCGGAGTCGTAGCCCATTTGCGTCGGCAGGTCGAACGCAACCGACAGGCCGGTCTGGCCTTGCTCGAGGAGGTAACGGTAGCGCCGGTTCGACTCCTTGGCCGAGCCGTAACCCGCGTACTGGCGCATCGTCCAGAGACGGGATCGGTACATCTCGGGCGTCGATCCCCGGGTGTATGGAAACTCGCCGGGAGGAGGCTCTCCGTAGAACGGCCGGACTGGAATCCCGGAGGTGGTCTCGTCGGCGGCCGGGGGCTCTCTCCGGCGCTCCGGGCGCTCCGAATCGATCGGCGTGTGCGCCCGTTTCTCCTTCACGCTTCGATTGTTGCATACCCTCCATGACCCGAAAGTCATACCGCGGGGCTCTACAATCGCGCAGTGATCCCGCCGTTCCAGGGACAGTTCTCCACGTTCGGCTTCGCCGACCTGCTGCAGTGGATGGAGATGAACCGGCGTTCCGGTCGCTTGACGTTGATGCGGGGAAGGGACCGCAGGACCGTCGATTGGAAGGACGGAGAGATCGCCTACGTATCGGGCTCTCACCCGCGCGACCGCCTCGCCGTCTTCCTGAAACAGACCCGGGCGATCCCATCCGCGACGCTCCATGCGCTGCTCGCGCGCAACTTCACCTCGGGAACGAACCTGACCCGGCTGATCTTGGACGGCCGCCATGACACGCTCGCGGGTCTCTCGAAGCGGGTCGAGACCCTGGCTCGCCGTCTGCTGTTCGAGGTCTTCGAGTGGCGGGACGGGGTGTTCCGGTACGATCCTTACTCCCCCGTCGAAAAGATCCTGCGCATCCGTCTCAAGCTTCGACCGCAGGCCCTCGCCTTCCAGGCCGTCAAGAGAATCGACGACGCGCGGCGCCGCCGGCGCCGTCCGACGCCCCGCGGATTTCGCGAGGCTCTCTTCGAGGAGGACGAGCTCGACCGCCGCTTCTGGGAGGTCCTCGCGCGGGTGGGGATCCTGGTCGAGCCGGAGGAGGGCCGGCGTCGCCTGGGGGAGCTTCGCGACTTCGCGAACCGCCTTCGCCGGCGGCTCGGCCGAATCGAATCGCTTCGGCCGGTTCACGAGGATTCCGCGGCCCTTCTCCGGGATCTTCTGAAGCGCGAGCCTCTCGAACTGTCGGCGATCGCGCCGATCGCTTCCCTCGATCCGGCCCTCACGATCGATCTGCTGGTTCTGGCCAACAGCCTCGTCATCAACCGGAGGAGATCGGTCCTGACCGCCGACGAAGCGCTGGAGCGCCTGGGTCAGGCTCCGGTTGCGGTTCTGGCGGAACGCCTTGCCGCTTCGAATTTCCCGCGAGCCGCTTCGGAGGACCGCGCGGTGGTGGCGGTGCGGCGCGCCAGCATCGCGGCTGCCGTCGCCGCACGTCGGCTGGCTCCGGAGTTCGGGATCCCGGCGGACCGGGCGTACGTCCTCGGCCTTCTCCACACGGTTCCCTACGCGGACCTCCTCGCCGTCGTCGAGGAGACGGAGCTCGCCCCAGGGTCTTTCCGCGCGGCGCTCATCGAAGCGCACCGCCCGCTCGTCGGACGTCTGCGAGCGGAGGGATGGAGCCTCCCTTCCGATCTCGAAGCCGTTTTGACCGACGAGGGAACCGATTCGCGGCCGGCGGCGGCGCTCGTGCGGGCAGCGCGCGCGATATTGCCCGACTGCGCGATCGGCCCCCTCCCGGCCGCCTCGACCTCCCGCCGCGACGCGGGCTCGATCGCGATCGAAGTCAACCGTCTCTTCGAGTTCCTCGGCCTGCCGTCCGCCGCCGTCAAACCGGCGACCCCGCGCGCTCGCTGAAATCGGACGCCGCTTTTAACGAAACCTTCATCGGAAGCGGCGTCGTGGAGGAATCGGCGGCGACCCGAAAGCGTTGCCAGAACCGAGGACGAAACGATGATCCAACGGCAGATTTCCCGAGCGGTTTTGGCGGTGCTTCTGGCGGTTTTCCCGGGCCTCCTCGCGGCCCAGCAGCCGCCGACCTTCACGGAAGAGATCGAGGTCCGGGTCATGGACTTGGACGTCGCGGTCACCGACAAGAGCGGACGCCCGGTGCCGGATCTCCGGCGCGAGGATTTCACCGTCCGCGTCGACGGCAAGCCGGTTCCGATCGACTATTTCGCCCGCGTGGACGAGGGGACGATCCACGCCCCCGACCTCGCGACGGCTTCTCCCGACCAGGTTCTGGCAGCGTACCGGCGCGGCGACGAAGCCTTCGTTCCGCGTCACTTCCTGATGTACGTCGACCTCGGTCACCTCGCTCCCGACGGCCGGAAGCGCGGGCTCGAAGGCCTGCGCGACCTCGTCACCCGGATGGGGCCGAACGACCGGGGGCGCGTCCTGATGTTCGACCGGCGCTCGAAGGAGCTGACGGAGTGGACCTCGAGCAAAGAAGAGCTCTTCGCGGCGCTCACGCGGATCGAGAAGGCCGGAGTCGGAATGTCGCGTCTCCTGACCGAGCGGCAGACCCTGAGGGACATCGACTCCGCCGGCCGGCGGTCCACGCGGGAGTTCCTCGCGCGCGGTTACGCCGAGCAGGAGCGGACGGAGGTCCGCCAGATGCTCGACGACATCGGCTCCGAGCTCGCCACGCTCGCGCCGCTCGCCGGAAAGAAAGCGTTCCTCTTCGTCTCGGGGGGCTTCGACTTTCAGCCCGGCTATGCCATGGCGAGCTATGCCCTCGGGCAGATGAGCCTTCTCACGCTGGACGTCCGCAACGTGTCGCAGGAGCTCGACCAGGTCGTTCAGCGGGCGAACGCTTCCGAAATCACGTTCTACACGGTGGACGCCCGCGGCCTCGAGGCCGAGGGGGGCTCCGCCTCCAACGACGATCCGCTCGCCTCCCGTCCGAGCGTCTCGTTTCTCGCTCGCCAGGACAGCCAGGCGGGTATGGTCGAGCTCGCCCGGCAGACGGGCGGCCTCGCGCTCCTGAACTCGAACGACTTCCGGAGAGGCCTCGAGCGCGTCTACCAGGACACGTCGGCCTATTACTCGCTCGGGGTAACGCTCTCGAAGCTCCCGGCGGCGGGATACAAGAAGGTGCTCGTGGACGTGAACCGTCCGGGCGTCACCGTGCGCACCCGGCGCGGCTTCGCGGCGCGCAACGACGCGGACCGCGCGCGCGACCGCGTGCAGGCTACCCTGAAGACCAACCTCTCCTATTCGGGCATCCCGGTGGCGCTTCGCACGGCGGCGCCCACCAAAAAGGGAAGCCACTACATGCTCCCGATTTCGGTGTCGATCCCAGCTTCGGGGCTGACGTTCACGGGAGAAGGCGCCGGGCGACGGGCTGCCGCCGACGTCTACATCGGAGGGATGGACGACGCCGGGCGAATGACCGACATCACGCGGCAAGAGGCGACGTTCACGATGCCGGAGGGAAAAGAGGGGGCACCTCTCGTCTATACCGCGACCCTCGAGACGCGGAAAGGCAACCACCGGATCGTCGTGAACGTGCGGGACAAGGCGACCGGGCGAATGGGGACTGCGAAAGCAGATTTGCGAATCGAGTAGCCTTTACTCTCCGATGCGAGTCGGCCCGGTCCTTCTCTTCGTCACCCTCTCAACGGTTCGCTTCTGGCCGCCGGCTCCGCTCCTGGCTCAGGAGAGACCCACTTTCACCGAGCAGGTGGAGGTGCGGGTCATGGACCTGGACTTGCCGGAAAGAAGGCCTTCCTATTCGTCTCCGGACAAGGCGACCGGGAGAATGGGGACGGCGAAGGCAAAAGTTCGCGTCGAATAATTTCACCCGAACCGGAAGCTCGTCTTGCGGTGCAGCGGGCTGTTCTCGTGGCCGATGAGAGCCCGGGTGATCCAGTCGGATTCCGTGATCAGCAACTTCGGTTCCCGCGTTTTCTCGGGCAGGTCGAACACGAGCCTCGTCACGTACGACTCGCCCGGCAGCATTGATCGCGAGAGCGGGTTCGAGCGCGCGCTGGCCAGCCGGATCGGGCCGGAAACCCGCTCGAGCCGCCGCTGGAGGTCTCTTAACGCGCCGAGACCTTGGTCGGGGGAGCCAGGACCCGGAAATCCGCGCGCCGCAGGACGCTGTGGCCCGCTCCGTCCCGAACCGTCACGTAGAGGACGTAACTGCCGGGCTCGAGCGAAGAAAGGGGAAGCTCGTAGCCGAAGGCATACCGCCCCGGGGCGATCTCCTGCAGCTGAACGGGAGACGCGGGACGAGCCGCGACCGTGCGGGGTCCGTGGAGCAACCGCAGCTCCTGCGTGACCTTGTCCCCTTCGGACAGGTTGGCCAGCTGGACGAAGTACCAGAGCGATTCGGTGCGCGAGAAGGTGGCGTCGGCCCGCGGGAGCGCCTCGGCCGACCCGAAAAGGAAGGAGCTCTCCCCTCCCTTGCCGGGCGGACTCATTCCGGCAGAGACGAGCATGCTCGATATGGCGAAATCGCCCTCGAGCTCCGGCACGCGGAGGGGGATCGTCCCGGATGCCACCGGACGGTCCCCCTCTCCCGTCACGGCGAACGAAGCGGAGTAGTTGCCGGGCGGCAGGTCGAATCGGCGCACGAAGACGCGGCCGGGTCGCGCCGTCGGCAGAGTCGAGGATGCCGCGGCGTTCTCGGAACCGGCCGTGATCTCCCGTCCCCCCTCGTCGGCGCGGATGAGCGCGTGGAACGTCAGCTTCCCGGTTCCCGCTTCCCTGCCTTCCGGCAGAAAGACCCAGGCGAGCGTCTCGGGCTTGTCTCTCGTGCCCCAGAGAACCGCGTTCCCGAAGACCGGCTGCTTCTCGTCTTCCGAGACCGCCTGGGGAGGAGCTTTTTCGAGGATCGCGCGCACCGCGGCGGAGAGAGGCATCACCGTAAGTGGCCGCGGCGCGGGGGCGATGGGCGCGAGAGCGGCCATGGGCACCGCCGGGGCGGGCATAAGGTCGGGGTTGACGATCGTCTTGCGAGCGAGCCTCTCGCGGTACTCGTGAACGAGACCGGGATTCTGGAGCTCGTCCTTGTGCCGGTTCGGCTCCATGACGAAGTTGACCGAGAACGACGGCACTCCGAGGGCGTTCAAGACGTTTGGCGTCCGTTCGAGATCGTAGATCCACGTGTGGGTCGTCTCGGTCCCTTCGGCGATGCCGACCGGCAGGTCGGGGCTGCCAGCGACGGGTCGCCGCGGAGGAGGTGGTGGTGCCGTGTGCGTCTCCTGCACTCGAGCGGGCGTCCCGAAGACGACGAAAACGAAGCCCTGGCTCGTTCGCGAGCCCGGGATCTTCTCGATCCGATATCGCGCATCGGCCGTGCGAATGCGGGCCAGAACCAGGTCCCGGAATTCGTTCGCAGCAGTTCCCGGCGACGGGTCGCGTTTCAACCAGTAGCGCTCGACGAAGTCGAGACGGCTCTCGCTTGAGTGCAATCCGTTCCACTCGCGGCGCTCCGCGGCAGTCAGGAAGTAGGCTTGTGGAGAGTTCGCCCAATTCTCATCGTCGGGCCCCGTCGGGATCGATCCGCTGGAAACCAGTGGAACGAGCACGAGCGCAAGGGCGAGAAGGCCCGTGAAGAGTTTCATCGGCGCCATTCTATGTCCCCGATCTGCGGCCTTCGCGGCGCTCCGTGCTAAAAGAAAAGGCCCCGGCAAGCCGGGGCCCCGGAGGAACCAAAGCAAGACTTAGAAGCGCATCAGGGCGGTGAGGCGGTATTGACGAGGCGTCTGGAAAGCGTTCCTCGAGGTCGGAAGACCGAAGCTCGAAGAGGCAGGACTCGGTATGAGACTGATCAGCGTGTTGCTGGTCTGTGGCTGCTGGTTCGTCACATTGAAGACTTCGCCCTTCACGCCGACCTCGAGCGGACCCCAGGGCTTGAACACGCCTTCGAGCGCGAAGTCGAGCCGGTAGGAGTCGGGCAGCCGGTGCGATCCGGGCTTCTCGTAGGCATAGTTGAACAGGTAGCCGTGGACCCGAGAGGGAGCGCTGCGTTGGGCGTTGTAGGGAAGGCCCGACTGCCAGATGAACGAGGGAGCCGCTGTGATCGAGACCCACTTGAGAGGCAACGTGTACGCCGTGAACGCCTTAAAGATGTGCGTCCGGTCGTAGGATGCGAGGCCATTGCGATTGACGTCCGTCACCTGCGGGCAGGGAGCGGTCGTGACCGTGCCGGCTGTGTCGCGGTACCTGCAGTTCTCAGTCGCGAAATCGAAGAGCTGCGAGGAGTAATTGGCGAACTGGTTCCCCTCCGCGCGGGAGAGGGTGTAATTGAGGGCCCCCTGCCAATTGCGCGAGAAGCGCTTGTCGAACGTGACCTCGAGCGCCTTGTAGTAGCGCTTCAAGAGATCACTGCTGAAGTTCTCCGGCTCCGTGATTACGGCACCAGCCGCCGCGTTGAAAACTTTTCGGTCGTCGACGAGGTCGTTCCAGTGGCGGTAAATTCCGCGCACACCCACGGCCATCGTGTTGCCCAGCTGCTGCTGGAATGCCACGTTGAATTCGTCGAGGTACGATGGATTGAGATCTTTATTGATCGGCGTCAAGCCTGCCCCTTGCCGGATCTGCTCATCCAAGACCCACTGTGTCCCGTCCCAAAGATAGATATCCCTGTTGGTCTCCTGCGGAATCCCCGAGTAAACCGAGTCCGCGATGTCCTGGATCAGGAACTGGTAGTAGCGGCCATAGGAGGCCGAGGCGAGGCTCTTGCCGTTGCCGAAAATGTCGTAGACACCGGTCAGGCGGGGCGAAACGTTGGTCGTGTCAATGACCGTATGTCCGATGTCGCTCTTCCCCTTCTGGTAGTCCAGGCGCGCTCCAACGTTGAAGAAGAGATGCTTGCCGACTTCGAACTTGTCCAGCAAATAGGCGCCGTAGATCTTGCCCGTCGAGACCGATTCCGCCGGGTTGATGAAGGTGTCGCGCTCGTCACCTGGATTGAGCGTCATTTGCCGCGTCACAGGGTCGAAGTCCGTCACGTAGAAGACTTCGTTGTTCGGATAAGTGAACAAGGCGATGGATTTCAGGTCCTGATAGTCCAGCCCGGCCTTGAACTGGTGGGAGTTGCCGAAGAGCTGCTGGTAGAGGTTGAACGCCAGGTTCGCCTGCTTGCGCGGGCGCTTGACATACCCGTTGAAGGTCGCGCCGTTGTAGTAAAGGTTGTCGCGCAAGTTGAAGATCGGTGAGCCGTTGCCCTCGAAGGGTCGGACGAAGATGTCGCCGTCTTGCTGCGCATAGAGGGCCTCTCCCGAAAGATTCGACCCGAAGACGCCGGACCAGCGGGCTTGCCACACGCAGAGACCGCCGCAGTCGTTCTGGTCTTGCGACGTCAGGGCCTCACGCTCGGCGGAGACGATCCCGCCGCCGATATTCCAGTAGTCAACAACGAAGCCATTGATCGGGTCGCTGTTCACGGCGCCGCTAAAGAGGTGAGACGGTGTCGCCTGAAACGTGATTTTCCCGTCCCAGAGCTTGACGTCGGTCTTCTGCTGATAGCTCTCCCCCGTTCCGTTGGGGTGAGGCGTGGAAGTCCCCGTCTGCGAGAATGCGCTGGGAACGGTCGCCCACTCGTAGGCCCCGAAGAACCAGAGGTGGTCTTTCCAGAAGGGTCCGCCCAGTGTCACGGTGTAGCGGTAGACATCCTTGTCGAATTTCGTGCGGTTCCAGGGAAGTCCGGTCAAGCGGTTCACGCCCTTGTTGTCGGCGTCCCACTTATCGTTGTTTACGATCGCCTTCGCCGAACCGGAGAAGGTGTTCGTTCCCGACTTCGTGATCACGTTGACGATGGCGCCCTGCGCGCGACCGTACTCCGCGGAGATCCCGGAGGTGGAGACCACGACCTCGTCGATCGCCTCGTAGTTGAAGTTCTGGCCGAAAGTCCCGGTCGTCACGTCGGTCGTGTCCACGCCGTCGAAGAGATACTGATTGTTGCTGGAGAGCGCGCCGTGCGCGTTGGGGTTGGCGCCGCCGGTGACGCCTGGAGCGTTCTGGATCAGTTGCTGATAGTTGCGGGTGATCGCGAGCTTCTGGGTCAGGACCGAGCTGACGGTGGTGGTCGCGCTCGTGTTGGTCTTGTCGACGAGCGGGACCTCGCCCGTGACCTGGACCCTCTCCTCGGTCGGCGCGAGCCGCATTGTCACGTTGACGTCGGTCGTTTTGTCCGGGGCCGCGATATTGCCCGTCTTCTCCACGGTCGTGAAGCCCGAGAGGCTGGTGCGGACGGTGTAGGGACCCGGCTGCAGGAGCGGGAACTTGAAGGAGCCGGTCGCGTCGGTCGTCTGGGTGCGCCGGAAGCCCTTGTCGGCGCTCACGAGCTCGACCGTCACGCCCGGAATCCCGCCGCCCTGCTCGTCCAGGACCCGCCCCGAGATCGTTCCCAGAAGTGTTCCGTCGGCGAGCAGGAAGGTGGGTACCGCGAGCGCGAGAATCCCGAGCGCGATCAGGGTAAATCGAAATCGACTACGCATAGCTCTCCCTCTCTTTTAAAAAAATCGTTCAAAAGCGAAAAACTCGCACAGCGAGACGCAGTTGTCGACCCCAGAATGGCAAGAAGGGTGCCACCGTGACAGCCCGTCCCCAATCCCACAAACCTATGATGCAGAGTCAGTTGTATGGATTAAGGAGTCCTAAAGACCCCCGCCGAATTCAAACGGTTGGATACAACTCCACCGCAACGGATCAACGCCCATTTTTTCGTGACGGAGCGGAATCGAGCCGGGACTCGGGAGCCCGGTCGCTCTATCCCGTCACGGCTTCTCGCTCTCCCGTCACGGTTTCTTGGCCGGCGCCTTCGGCTTGGGCGCGGTCTTTGCGGCGGCCGCCCGGGAGGGCAGCGAGCCGTCCGGGTTCAGCACGACGAAGTCCTCCTTGCGCTCGATCCCCTTGTAGGCCACCGAGTCCTTCGGTGCGTTCATGTCGCGGACCTGGATCCCGAACGTGTAGTAGCCGGCCTCGAAGCTCGACAACGGGATCTCGCTGCCGCTCGCGAAGTAGCCGGCGGCGAGAGGCTGCAGCTCGGCCGGGCTGGTCAACGGCTGAAAAGCGTCCTTGCCGTCACGCTGGACGCTGATGCGGGTCATGATGCGCGGCTTCGGCTCGGCGGCGGGAGCGGCGGCCGTCGTTCCCGGCGTTGTCGCCGGAGCAGGCGGCGGAGTCGCCCCGGCGGCGGTCGCGGGATTGGAGACCGCGTAGAAATACCAGAGGCTGTCTTCCTTCGCGAACTTGCGGTCCGCTTTCGGCTCGACCTTGATCGGCTTTTCCATGCCGAAGACGAACGGGTCCGTGGGCGAGGGACGCTTGGTGAGCGGCGTCAAGGTGTTGGCGAGAATGAGCG
>WNGE01000266.1_pt1 | contig 80559 bp, 81 predicted proteins | sample 5400651 | NCBI WGS metagenome assembly WNGE01 (sample SAMN13153370, study PRJNA577476) | soil metagenome | isolation source: 60 cm soil or saprolite under grassland replicate 2 | place: USA:California | collected 2016-06-15 | reverse complement strand
GCCCACGCGCATCCCCATCGAGAAGGCCCACCGGATCATCGTGCAGTACGTGGTCGCCTTCCTGCGCACCACCATCCGCCACGACGCTTCGGCGCGGCACCTCCTGTCGCCCCAACGGGGCCGAACCCGCCCCAGTTCGACGCGCTCGACGCCGAGACGACCTTGGTGAGCGTCGGCATCGGCGGCAACGACGTCGGATTTACCGACGTCGTGCTGGGTTGTGTGGCCTTGGTTCCGTTCGGTTCGCCGCGCCAGGATCGGTACGTCGTCGACGGGGTCGACGAGATCAGCCGCCGCATCGACTGGTTCCCCCGTTCATGCCCCTGGTCGATCACCTGGGCGAGCAGGTCGGCGCCAGGGTCAACGCCAGCGTTCCTGAACACCCGGTATCCGGTGTGGTCCTTCAGCTGCTGGCTGTCACCATCCGAAGCACTCGACGAGGCGTTGCGTTGACCACAGCGCACGCCATCGAGCTCTCCTCGCTGGAATGGCACCGCATGGCACTCGCTGACACCTCCACGGGGCGTTTCGGCCTCCGGTTCCTATGCCACTATTGACAGTTCGTCAGCGCGGTGCGCACGAGATCGCGCACCGAAACCGCGCCTGCCCCCTCGGCGTTGGGCGGACGGGCTTCGAGCCGCACGACGTGGGGCTGTACGAGCCGCAGCTCGGCCGTCTCCTCGATCGTCACGATCCGCTCGCCGGCCGGGATCGCTGCGGACAACGAGTTGAGCAGTGTGGTCTTCCCGGCGCTCGTGCCCCCCGCGACCAGCAGGTTCCATCCGGCGCCGACGGCCCAACGTAGGAACGCGCCGGCGACTCCCGTCACGCCGAACGCGTCGAGGTCGACGGGGCGCGTCCGGAACCGGCGGATCGTGACGCACGGTCCGTCGAGCGCGAGCGGAGGGATCAACGCGTGCAGGCGCGACCCGTCGGCGAGGCGGGCGTCGACCATCGGCGAGGCGCGGTCGAGCCGCAGACCGAGTGGCGCGACGACGCGCTCGACGAGACGCACGATGGCGACGGCGTCGAGGTCGAGCGCGACCTGCTCGATCCGACCGGCGCGCTCGATGTACGCGCGTCCGGGACCGTTGAGCATGACCTCAGTGACCTCGGGATCGGCAAGCAGCGGCTCGAGAGGTCCCAGGCCTGCGACCTCGTCGGTGAGCTCGCGCAGCAAGCGCTCGAACCGGGCGGGCGAGAGCAACGGCGCCTCGTCGCGCAGCAGCTCGGCGAGGCGGGTGCGGACGGCGAGGAGGCGCGCCGGCCCCTGCGGCTCCTCGAGGCGGTCGAGATCGTCGAGCGGGTCGAGGCCGCCGGCGGCGACGAGGCGACGATGCACGCGCTCCTTGAGGGCCCGATCGCCCGAGGGACGCGACCCGGCCACGGCCGCAGCGGTCACGCGGCCTGCCCTCGTCGCGTTCGTAGCAGGCCGAGGCGCCCGAGCGCCTCGCCCACCGGGCGGGCCAGCACCTCGGGTAGGCGCACGGGCAGCAGGCCCGCGTCCACGGCCCGGGCGACAGCGGCGCGCACCGGCACCTCGGCGAGCACGGGCCGGTCGAGACATTCCTCGACCTCTCGGCGCCCGAGCGAGCGGCCGGGCTCGGTCACGAGGAGCACGCCGGAGGCACGGGCGAGCGGGGCGGCGTGCACGGCGCGCCGGAGCGTCAGGTAACAGCCGCGCACGACGACGAGGGACGCGTCGGCAACCTCGACCATGGCGCGGGCGGCCGGGCTCCGCGCCCGGCCGAGGTCGACGACTGTGGGCACCGGGCCGTCGCGCAAGGCAACGGCCAGGGCGGCGCCGGCCTCGGCCGCCGGGACGGGGGCCAGCGGCCGGGGCTCGGCGCCGCGGGGGATGAGAGCGACGCCGGTCGCCGCCTCGACCGTGAGACGCTCGAGGGCGTCGGTGGGTGCCTCGGGCCCGGCGGCGAGCCAGTCGGCGAGGCCCGTGGGCGGATCGGCACCGAGCCCGAACAACGCGGGCTGGTCGCCGTCCAGGTCGGCGACCCGCGCGCCGCCGCGGCGGGCGAGCACCAGCGCGCACGCGGCCGCGAGCACAGACGTGCCGGAGCCGCCCTTCGGCGACCACAGGGCCAGGAGCACCGCTCTCTCCTCTTCTCTATTCCTTCTGCGTCCTTCTGCGCGCGCCGCGCGCAGACCTGGGCGGAGGAAGAGCGGGAAACGAAGAAAGCTCCCCGAGCCGGGGAGCTGACGTGAAGTTAGGGATCCATGGGCCGGCTGTCAAGAGCCGCGTAGGCTCACCACCGTGGTGAACGTACGGACCAACTCCGCCGCGTTCTTCGACCTCGACAAGACGATCATCGCCAAGAGCTCCGTGCTCGCCTTCGGACGGCCGTTCTACCGCGAGGGACTGCTGTCCCGGCGATCGATCGTGAAGAGCCTGTACGCGCAGGTCGTCTTCATGCTCGTCGGGGCGGACGAAGAGAAGATGGAGAAGCTCCGCGTCGCGATGTCGGCGATGACCCGAGGCTGGAACCGAGACCACGTCGCATTGATCGTGCGCGACACGCTCACGGACGTCATCGAGCCGATCATCTACGCGGAGGCGCTCGAGCTCTTCGACGAGCACCACGCCGCCGGTCGAAAGGTCGTGATCGTCTCGTCGGCGCCGATGGAGGTCGTGCAGCCGCTGTCCGAGTTCCTGGGTGCCGACGAGGTGATCGGCACGCGTGCCGCAGTTGACGCCGACGGCAATTACACGGGCGAGCTCGAGTTCTACGCGTACGGCGCGCACAAGGCGCAGGCTGTCCGCCTGCTCGCTGCCCGCGAACACATCAATCTTGCGATGTCGTACGCGTACAGCGACTCGATCACCGACCTGCCCATGCTCGAGCTCGTCGGCCATCCCGTTGCCGTGAACCCCGACAAGGAGCTCGCCCGCGTCGCGCGCGAGCGCGAATGGGAGGTTCGAGAGTTCGAGCACCCCGTCCGGTTGCGAGACCGGATGCCGGTCCCGCCCGCCGGCCCCACCATCGCGGTGAGCAGCGTGCTCGCAGCCGCCGGCGCCGGCGTGGCGGTGTGGTGGTGGCTGCGGCGCCGCAGCGATGCCGCGTAACGGCGGGGCCGCGGTGCAGCTACCGAGGGTCGCGCTGGCCCAACTCCCGACACCACTCGAGCCGATGGATCGCTTCTCCGAGTGGCTCGGCGGGCCTCATGTTCTCGTCAAGCGTGACGACCTCACGGGCCTCGCCCTCGGCGGCAACAAGGCCCGCAAGCTCGAGTATCTCTGCGGCGAGGCGCAGTCGCGAGGCTGCGACGTCCTCGTCACCGGCGGCGGCGCGCAGAGCAACCACGCACGCATGACGGCGGCGGCGGCCAACCGCCTCGGCCTCGACTGCCACCTCGCCGTCGGCGGCAACGAGCCCCGGCTCTACAGCGGCAACCTCCTCCTCGACCGCGTCCTGGGCGCAACGCTGCACTTCACCGGAGCCGACTCGTATTACGAGGTCGAGTCGGCCATCGAGAAGCTGGCGGCGCAGCTCACAGCGGACGGGAGACGACCGTTCGCCATGCCGATCGGCGGCGCCTCCGTCACCGGCGCCTCCGCATACGTCTCGGCCGGCGAGGAGCTGGTCGCGCAGGCCGACGCGGCCGGCGCTGCGGTCGACTGGATCGTGGTCGCTGACGGCTCGGGCGGCACGCACGCCGGGCTGCTCGCCGCCCTCGGCGGACGAGCGCGCGTCCTCGGGGTGGACGTCGGGACGCGACCTGACCTCGAGGACGTCATCCCGAAGCTTGCCGCTGAAACCGCCGCCCATTGCGGTCGAGCCGCTCCGGACACCGAACTCGTGCTCGACCGCGATCGTTTCGGCGACGGCTACGGGGCGGTCACGGACGCCGCGCTGGAGGCGATCGAACGAGTCGCCCACCTCGAAGGCATCGTGCTCGACCCCGTGTACACCGGCAAGGCGATGGCAGGGCTCATCGCCGCGACACACGGAGGCCGCTTCGGCGCGGGCGACACCGTCGTGTTCTGGCACACGGGCGGTGCCGTCGCCCTCTTCGCCCACCGCTACGCAGCGGTGTTCTCTCGCTAGACGCGAACGTGCCCGGGCGGGGCCCGGGCACGATACGGAGGCCCTGGCCGCCGGCGCGTCGGCCGGCGGTGGGCCCAAGGTCAGACTTCGCGAACCTTGCGGGCTACGGCGATGACGATCGCCACGAGGATCAGCAGGACGAGCAGCTTCTTCACGACATTCTCCCTGTCCGACGGGCGCTCCTCGCATGCTATCGAGTCTGGTAGACCGGCGCTTGGAGGTGAACGGGGTCTGGTGGCCCCCCTCGTCTTCAAAACGAGTGGGACGGGCGAACCCCGTCCGGTGGGTTCGATTCCTGCCACCTCCGCTCTGGACTGCGCCGGGCCAAGCGGTGGGCAAGCGTCACCTCCACGAGCGCCACGACCGACCCCACCGCCGCCTCTGCCACCGCATTGAGGACGAAGACGAGCAGGGGGCCGAGGCTTTCCGCGGCCGTCACGATCCCGTGGACGACGTCTTCCTCGACGAACACGGGCAACGTGACAAGGAGGAAGACCAGCCAGAACTTCTTTCGCACCAACTGGCGGGACCGCCGGAACGCGTCCCGGACTTTCCGGTCCTCCCTCACGATGATCGGGCCGACGAGGCAGAAGAAGGTATAGAAGACAAGGCCGGGGACGACGAGAAAGATCAGTAGCACCCCCGCGCCGACCGTCAGGAGCAGGTCGGCCGCGATGAGCCGTCCGTACGGGAGCGTCCGCAGCACCGCGCCCAGTGAAGGAGGCGCGCCGCCGTGCTCCTCGGCGGCGACGACGCGGTCGAGCAGCCCGGCGAAGAACGTCGTCCCGAACAGCGCGAGGCCGGCCGCCATCAACACGACGGCGGTCAAGGCACCGGCGTTCTCCGTTCGGTCGGCGATTGTGTCGACGAGGACATCGACAACTGCGCTGGCGCCGAACACAACCACTGCAGCCCCGGCGACGAGACGGAACCGGCGCCGGAGCACTCGAAGCGCGCCCGAGAGAACGGAACGCACCCCGACTGCTGGCTGCTCGTTGGTCCCCGCCTCCGGCACCGGCGCAGCGTACCGATCACAACTAGCGCCGGCTCGACCTAGATTCGGATGACGGACCGACGAGGAGGTTGCCGTGGAGTACCGCCGGCTGGGCAGCACGGGAACACGTGTCTCGGAGCTCTGCCTCGGGACCATGACGTTCGGCAAGGAGGCGGACGAGCCGACGAGCCGGGAGCTCGTCGACCGGTTCCTCGCCGCCGGAGGCAACTTCGTCGACACCGCCGACGTGTACAACGAGGGCGCCTCAGAGGAGATCGTCGGCCGCGCGCTCGGCAGCCGGCGCGGCGACGTGGTCTTGGCGACGAAGGTCCGCTTCCCCACCGGCCCTGGCCCCAACGACCGCGGCGCGTCGCGCCGTCACATCCGGATGGGCATCGAGGCGTCGCTGCGCCGGCTGGGCACGGAGTGGATCGACCTCTACCAGATCCACTGCTGGGATGCGTCGACGCCGATCGAGGAGACCGTCTCGACGCTCGACGACCTCGTGCACGAAGGCAAGATCCGTTACGCAGGCGCAAGCAACTACACGGCGTGGCAGCTCGCCAAATCCTTGGGCCTTGCTGCGCTTCGTGGGTGGCAGCCGTTCGTGTCGCTGCAGCCCGAGTACTCGCTGATCACGCGCGACATCGAGCGCGAGCTCCTGCCGCTGTGCCGCGAGGAGGGACTGGCCGTACTGCCGTGGAGCCCGCTGGCGGGGGGCGTGCTCACGGGCAAGTACCGCGAGGGTGAGGAGTTCCCGCAAGGCACTCGCGGCGGCGACACCGAGGAGCCGATCACGTTCACGTACCGGCTACACGATCGGGCGTGGAGCATCGTCGAGGCGGTGCGCAAGGTCGCCGAAGAGGCGGGGAAGACCCCGTCCCAGGTGGCGCTGAACTGGGTGCTGCACCGTCCCGGCGTGACCGCGCCGATCATCGGGGCGCGGAACATGGCGCAGCTCGAGGACAACCTCGGCGCGGCGGGCTGGCATCTCGAAGAGGAGCACTGGCGAGCGCTGTCGTGGGCGAGCGCGTTCCCGCGCGGCTATCCCTACGACTTCATCGACTACTCCGACGCCGAGCACTGACGCATCGCGGACGCGACGAGGCCCGGCTCTGCGAGCCGGGCCTTCGGCCTTCCCGGGACCTGTGGCGCGCCGAGCGCGCCGGTGGCTCAGACGGCCAGCAGGTCGCGGGCGCCGGTGTCGGCGGACGGGTGGCGGAGCTTCGACATCGCCCGGGCTTCGATCTGGCGGATGCGCTCCCGGGTGAGGTTGAAGTACTCGCCGACTTCTTCGAGCGTGCGCGGCTCGCCCCGGTCGAGCCCGAACCGCAGCGCGAGGATCTGCCGCTCGCGCTCGTCGAGCGGCGCCAGCAGCTTCTCGATCTCCTCGGGCAGCAACGCGGTCGCCGCGACCTCGAAGGGCGATTCGGCCGAGCGGTCCTCGACGATGTCGCCGAGCTCGGCGTCGCCGTCTTCGCGCAGCGGCTCCGACAGCGAGAGCGGCTCCGCCGCGAAGCGCAGCGCCTCGGTGACCTTGTCCTCGGGCATCTCGACCTCGATCGAGAGCTCGGCCAGGGTCGCCGGCCGCCCGAGCTTCAGCTCCAGGCGTGATCGAGCCTTCTGGAGGCGCGCGAGCGTGTCGCCGGCGTGCACGGGCAGGCGAATCGTGCGACCGGTGTTGGCGATACCGCGTGTGATCGCCTGACGGATCCACCACGTCGCGTAGGTCGAGAACTTGAAGCCTTTGCGCCAATCGAACTTCTCGACCGCGTGCATGAGGCCGAGGTTGCCCTCCTGAATGAGGTCGAGCAGCGGCAGGCCCGAGGCCTGATACTTCTTCGCGATCGAGACGACGAGCCGCAGGTTCGATTGCACGAACGTGCGCTGGGCGTCGTCGCCTTCACGGGCGGTGCGGCGCAGCTCGCGCTTCTTCCCTGCGGTGAGGTCCTTGGTCGCGGTGAGCAGGTCGCCGCGGGCGGAGTTCCCCGCTTCGATCTGCTGCGCCAGCCTGACCTCGTCGTCCTTGGTGAGCAGCGGGTACTGCCCGATATCGGTCAGGTAGAGCCGGACGAGATCTTCCTCGTCCCGCTCGACTCGCTCCTTCGCCAAGGGATTAGGGCCTTTCTGCAGCCGCGCGGGGCGGCGGGTGGCTTGTGGGTAACGGCTCGGCTACCAGCGTTCCCAGTATGAACGCAGGGTACGCCGTTCGGGTGCCGGTTCCCCACGTACGATACCGACTCCGTCAAGACAAGTTTTCCACAGGCAGGGGCGGATCCTCGCACCTCGCCGGCAAGGGGATCTGTGGCGGATATCGACCTCGCTGTGGTGATCGGGAGCTTCGAGGCCCGCACCGGCCGGCAGAGCGACCTGGCCGCCGTTCTGGCCAAATACGTGGTGCTCACCCGCCGCCGTCCCGCCTGTCGCAATGTCGACCTGGTGGCATCCGGCTCCCGTCCGGACCGGCTCGTCGTCATCGAGAAATGGGAGAGCGCCGACGACGCCCGCGCCCACCTCGACGCGCCCGAGACCGTCGAGATGGCGCAAGCAGCACGCGGCATGCTCGCCGGCGCCCCCGACCTCGACCTCTACGAGTCGATCAGCGCCCAGGACCTGGAGTGATGCGCGTCTAGCCCTGCGCTTTGAGGGAGTCGCGGCGGATCGCCGACTTCGCCTTGGGTTCGGGGCGAGGGTCGACGGCTTTGCACTCGGCGAAGATCGACTCGAGGTCGGACCACGTCAGTTGGTCAGCGTTCCACAGCCGCTCGAACGCGTCGTCGGCGAAATCCGTGAAGCCGTTGTACAGGCGGAACACGTACTGCCGGCGCACCTTGCGGCTCAATTCACCCAGCCGCGCGGCGCGACCCTCGGCCCACGCCTCCCACGCCGCACGCTGGCCGTCCGTGAGATCCTCGTCGGCCGGCGCGCCGGCGAAGCCGGGCTGCAACCGGTCGCCGGCGCGGAACAACTGCATCGCCAGCTCCGTGCGCGCCAGCCGGTCGTTGAACGTGGCGCGGTGACGGCCGTCCTCGAAGCTGGCGCCGGAGAACCAGAGCTGCGCGCTCCCGTCGACGACGTCGGCTGTGCTGCCGGTCAACGGCAGCGGCAGCTCTTCGTCGATCTCGATGCGAATCGGTACGTCGTCCGGGATGCCGACCTCCGCCGCGAGCTCCTCGGCGAGCCCGGCGATCACGCCCGCGTCGTACTCGACCAGCGTGAACTGCTCGGGCGTGACCTCGACGCGCGCCACCGCTACGAGTACGCGCGCGGCTCGAGGCCGGCGGCGGCCTCCGCCTCTGCCTGCGCCTCCGCGGTCACCTCGGAGAGCTCGTCGATCTCCTCGTTGCTGAAGCCGGCCATCTCGCGGAACCGGCGCGCCAGCTGGATCGGGTTCTCGTCGGTCTCGCCGCGGAAGCCGCCCAGGCTGAAGAGCTTGTCGACGGTGCGCTGGAACTCGAGAGCACGCTCGCGCCGCTCGGGGTCGTCTTCGGTGAGACGGCGCAGCCAGTCGGAGCCCATCTTCACGTGCGTGACCTCGTCGGCGAGCATCCAGTCCTCGCACGCGGCCAGCACCGGGTCGCCCGAGTTGTCGCCGAACAGCTTCATCGTGTTGAACACGTCGATCGCCAGGCCCTCGAGCGCGCGGTTCACGCCCGTGAGCCGCAGCAGCGCGTCCTCCGCGCACGCGGCCTCGTAGAGGAACGTCGCCTCGCTGAACTCGCCGATCTCGGTACCCATGTGCTCGGCGAGCTTCACGGAGATCTCGCAGTGGCGCGACTCGTCCCAGGACTGACGAGCCATGTCGAGCTTGAGCTGGAACGGAACGTCCTCGTCGTCGAAGTCGAACGTCGTCCGGCCCGCGCCCTCGAGCGCCTGCAGCTCACCCATGAAGATGCCATGCATCAGCTGCCGCGCACGGTCGGGCGCCGCCGGGCGCTCGGGCTCGAGCTTGGCCGAGCCGGTGTTGCGCTCGGCAACCTTCGCTTGGCGCGGATCCATGATCGCCTCCTGGATCTGCACCCGCACGAAGCGGGAGTCGCGCGCCAGCTCCTCGACGGGGAGGATCTTCTTCATCCGACTGCTACCCCCTCCGACGCGTCCGCGTCGGCTTCGGTGCTTGTCCTGATGCTACCGGGACCTGCGATACCGCCGGCCGCGAGCATCAACTGCTCGAGCTCACGCTGCCGGTTTGCTGCCCGTTCGACTTCTTCGGGCGTCTCGATCAGCGACTGCAACAGCATCTCGCCTTCGCGCCAGTCCTCGAACTCGTCCTGGAGGATGAACTTCAGCGATCGCATCGTGGGCGCGTCGGTGATGCGGCTCGTCGCGTTGAGGTGGAACGTGTACGCGGCGATCTTGCGCGGGATCAGCACGCGGTACACGCCGACGAGCTTTTCGATCGTGAGCTCGGGCGCTTCGGGCTCACGCATCGTGTCGACGAACGCGATCATCTCGTCGTTCGGGGGCTCCGTGAGCCGCTCGGTGTTCATCTCCCGCAGCTCGGGCAGCCGCTTGTTCCACAGCTCGGCGTGCCAGGCGTGGTGGTAGCAGTGCCGGCCGAGGACGAGCTTCACGTCGAGCTCGGGGACCGTGGCGACCCAGCCGCCGAGCGCCTCGAACAGGCGCATCTCGATCCACTTGTAGTTGCCCACCCGTCGGGCCGACTCGACCACCCCGAAGAGGCCGGGTAGCTCACGGCGGTCCCAGGGCGCAAACGGGGGACGGGGCTTCCCCGGCTCGGTCACGCGCAGCACCCCCTGTCGTTCCGCGACTGCGAGGTCATTCTCCTGTCGCTTGACCGGACGGTCAAGTGACGGTTGCCACACCCTGGCGCCGCCGCGCACCCGCTTCGGCCACGACGATGCCGACGAGGATGATGGCGGCGCCGACGTAGCCACCCCAGCCGAGTCGCTCACCCACCGCGTAGCCCACGAAGCCGGCGACGACGGGCTCGAGCAGGTTGATGATGCTCGTCCGCGCCGGCTCGACGGTTCGCTGCGCCCAAATCTGGAGGCTAAACGCGAACGCCGAGCACCCGAGCCCGGTGAACACGACGGCGAACGCCGCCTGCGCGGTCAGCCCGCCGAGCCCGTCGGCGACCACGAACGGCACCGCGAACACCGCCAGCGCAAGGAGCTCGACGCAGTTGAGCGTCACCACGTCGAACCGGTTCGCCCATGCCCCGGTCAGCACGAACCAGATCCCGAAGGAGAACGCAGTGACAAGTGTGATTGCGTCGCCGAACCCCAGGGTCGGCTGCGCGCCGGTGAGCAGGAACAGCCCGAAGACGGCGAGCGCAACGGAGATCACGACCGTCCGGTTTGGCAGCCGCCGATACACGACCGACGCGATCAGCGGTGTGAACACTGCGAACAGCCCGGTGATGAAGGCCGAGTTCGAGGTGGTCGTGTGTTGCAAGCCGACGTTCTGGCAGAGGTAGGCGACGAACGCCGTGAATCCGAGCGCGATGCCGCAGCCGGCCATGACGCGTGGCGAGTCGGTCGGGCGAGCGGCCGGGCCGCGCCATCCGCGGCGGAGTGCGATGGGCGCGAGCGCGGAACCACCGATCGCGAAGCGCAGCAGGATGAAGCCAGTCGCGGTGAGGTCCTCGAGCGCGTCCTGGACGATCGTGAACGTCGCGCCGTACAGGATGCTGGCGACGACCAGCGCCAGCTCCGGGTAGAACGCGCGGACGCGCGCGTTCAACCAGGCCAGCGGTTCGTGATCGGCAGGCGGCGGTCCTTGCCGAAGGCCTTGGGCGACACCCGCACCCCCGGCGGTGCCTGACGTCGCTTGTATTCGTTGCGGTCGATGAGGCGAGCGACCCGGCGCACGGTGTCAGGGTCGAACCCCGCCGCCTCGAGCTCGGCCACGGACAAGTCGCCCTCGACGTATCCCTCGATGATCGGGTCGAGGACCGAGTATTCGGGCAGCGCGTCGGTGTCGCGCTGACCGGGCCGGAGCTCGGCACTGGGTGGCTTGTCGAGCACGGACTCGGGGATGAGGTCACGCCTGGCGTGCTCGTTGCGGTCGCGCGCCAACGCGTAGACCAGTGTCTTGGGAACGTCCTTGAGCACCGCGAATCCGCCTGCCATATCGCCGTACAATGTCGCGTAGCCGGTGGCGAGCTCGCTCTTGTTGCCGGTGGTGAGCACGAGCGCGCCGAACTTGTTCGACAGCGCCATGAGGATCGTGCCCCGGATGCGGGACTGCAGGTTCTCCTCCGCCAGGCCGGGCTCGGTCCCGGCGAACGGCTCGGCCAGCATGTCGAGGAACGCGGCGTGGGCGGGCTCGATCGGGATGGTCTGGGTGCGGATCCCGAGGGTGGCGGCGACGGCCTTGGCTTCGGTCACGCTGCCCTCGCTCGAGTACCGCGAGGGCATGATCACGCCGAGAACCCGTTCCGGTCCCAGCGCGTCGACTGCGATCGTGGCGACGAGGGACGAGTCGATACCACCTGACAGCCCGATCAGCACGTCGGTGAACTCGTTCTTGGCGACGTAGTCGTGCGTGCCGAGCACGAGCGCCTCGTAGACCTCGCGAACCGGTGGCAGCGTCGGCTCGATCCGGGGCGGCTCGCGGCGCTCGGCGAGGTGCGCGTCGCTGACCTTGACCTCGGGCAGCGGCGGCGCCGCCCGCCAGCCGCGTGGATCGAGCAGCCGCTTCCGGAACGTCGGCCGCACTTCGAGGTCGACGACCAGGAGGTCCTCCACGAACTGACGCGCCCGAGCAACGACCCGGCCCTGCTCGTCGAACACCAGCGAGGCCCCGTCGAAGACGAGCTCGTCTTGGCCGCCGACGAGGTTCACGTAGGCAACCGGCGTAGACGCGTCGCTGGCTCGGGTCGCCAGCATCGTCTCGCGGTCACGTAGCCGGCCCGCGTAGTACGGGGAGCCGTTGATGTTCACGACCAGCTCGGCGCCGCCCGCAGCCTGGGTGATGATCGGGCCGGTGGGGCTCCAGGCGTCCTCGCAGATCGTCACCGCCACGCGCACGCCCGCCACGTTGAACAGCGGGCCGTCCGTGGTGGAGGCGGCGAAGTAGCGCTGCTCGTCGAACACCGTCGAGTTCGGGAGGATGTGCTTCCGGTACACGCCGTGGACCTTGCCGTTCGCGCACACGGCGGCCGCGTTGTAGAGATCGCGCTCTAGGAGTGGGAAGCCAATCACCGCGGCGGCGCGGCCGGTGCGGGCAGCAACCTTGTCGAGCGACTCTGCCGCTTGGGACACGAACGCGGGACGGAGAAGGAGGTCCTCGGGCGGATAGCCGGTGATCGCCAGCTCGGGGAACGCCACCAGGTCACAGCCGTCGACCTCGGCGCGCTCGTACGTGTCGATGATGCGCGCCGCGTTGCCCTCGAGGTCACCGACGACGAGGTTCAGCTGCGCGAGCGCAACCCGAAGCCGCGGCATGACTCAAGGATACGGCCCGATCGGGGCGCGGGTACTGGGATCAGCAGGCAAGTCCGGCTCCGCAGCGCCGGTCAGTGGGCGACACTGGATAGGTGGCGCAAGCGCTCCTCGACACGCCAGCACTCACCGAGGCCGTCGAGCGGTCGGCCGACCCGGCGGCGGCGCGCGCCCTGCTGACGCGGCTCCTCGACGAGCACCCGTCCCTCGCCGACGAGCTGGCCGGCAATCCGCTCCTGCGGGACGCCCTGGTTGCGATGAGCGCGGCGTCGCGCTCTCTTTCGAACGCGGTCGTCCACGACCCCTCGCTGCTCGACCCGCTCCGTGACGGCGCCGGCTTCGAGCACGAACGCGACCTCGCCGAGTACCGCGCGTCGGCCGCCGCCTTCCTCGCCACCGCCGACGACGGGGCCCGCGCGCTGCGACGGTGGAAGCGCCGTGAGCTGCTGCGCATCGCTGCCCGGGACCTATTCGGCGCCGCCGACCTTCCCGCCGTCGGCCGCGAGCTCGCGGCGCTGGCCGAAGTGTGCCTGGGTTGCGCGCTCGACCTCGTCGAGCCCGGCGTCCCGCTGGCCGTCATCGGGATGGGCAAGCTCGGCGGGCGGGAGCTCAACTACGCCAGTGACGTCGACGTGCTGTTCGTCCACGACGGCGACAGCGGTGTGGCCGAGCACGTCGCTCGCGCGCTGCTCACGACGATGACCGAGCCGACACCCGACGGCATCGTATTCCGCACCGACGCCGACCTTCGTCCCGAAGGCCGCTCCGGTCCGCTGTCGCGCACGCTCGACGCGTACACGGCGTACTACGAGCGCTGGGCGCAGCCGTGGGAGTTCCAGGCGCTTCTCAAGGCGCGGCCCGTCGCCGGCGACACCGAGCTCGGACAGCGGTTCCTCGAGCTGGTGCAGCCGTTCGTCTGGCCCGAGGTCCTCGACCCCGACTCCGTTCGCGCGGTACGGGCGATGAAGGCACGAGCCGAGGGCGAGATGAACCGTCGCGGGCTCGCAGAGCGCGAGGTGAAGCGCGGCCGGGGCGGGATCCGCGACATCGAGTTTGCCGTACAGCTCCTCCAGCTCGTGCACGGTCGTCACGATCCGTCGGTGCGTTCCCCGACCACGCTCGACGCGCTCGCCCAACTGGCGGCGGGTGGGTACATCGAGCAGAACGACGCCCGACAACTCGACGACGCGTACCGCTTCTTGCGAACGGTCGAGCACCGGCTGCAGCTCCAAGACGAGCAGCAGACGCACACGCTGCCGAGCGACATCGCCGCACGGACCCGGCTCGCCCGCGTCCTCGGTTATCGGGACCGTGGGGACGAGACCGCGCTCGACCTCTTCGAGGCCGACTATCGCGGCTACCAGAACCGGGTGCGGTCGATCTACGAGCGGCTGTTCTTCGCGCCGATCCTCGACGCGCTCGCCGGCGCAGGCGCGCTGACCGCGACTGCGGTCGAGGAGCGCCTCGCCGCGTTCGGCTTCCTCGACGTCGCGCGGACCCGCGCCGCCCTGCAAGAGCTCACCCAGGGTCTGACCCGTCGCTCGCGCGTCATGCAACAGCTGCTCCCCGTGATCCTGGGTTGGCTGTCGGCCACGCCCGACCCCGACCTCGGGCTGCTCCAGCTGCGGCGCCTCGCCGAGGGCGAGGCGCGGTCGGCGTCGCTGGCCCGCACGTTCCGGGAGTCGCCGCGCGCGGCCGAACGCACGTGCCGCCTGCTCGGCTCCAGCCGGCTACTCGGCGACGCGCTGCGCCGGCGGCCCGACTTCGTCGAGGCGCTCGGCGACGACGAAGCGCTGTCTCGCGAGAAGTCGCGTGACGAGCTGGTCGAGGAAGCGCTCGGGACGCTCAGGTGGCGACCGAGCGGGGAGGATCGGCGCAAGGGTCTCCGCCGGTTCAAGCGTCGCGAGCTCCTGCGCATCGCGGCGCGCGACGTCCTCGGCTTCGCCGAGATCGAGGCGACAGAGCGCGAGCTGGCCGCGCTCGCCGAAGCGTGCGTGGAGGCGGCGCTGCACGCCTTGCGCCCGCCCCTGCCGTTCGCCGTGATCGGGATGGGACGCTTCGGTGGAGCGGAGCTCAGCTACGCATCCGACCTCGACGTGCTGTTCGTCTACGACGGCGAGGACGCCGCCGACTTCCGCGCCGCCGAGGACGTCGCGACTCAGCTCGTGCGCGAGATCGGGGGGATCACGCCCGAGGGCCAGACGTTCCGCATCGACGCCAACCTTCGGCCGGAAGGCAAGAAGGGCCCGCTCGCCCGCAGCCTGTCGGCCTACCGGGCTTACTACGAGCGCTGGGCCCAGACGTGGGAGTTCCAGGCGCTGATCAAAGCGAGGCCGGTCGCGGGCGATGCCGGGGTCGCGGAACGCTTCGCCGCGCTGATCGAGCCTTTCGTGTACCGCGACCCGTTTCCCGAAGAGGCAGTGCGAGAGGTGCGACGGATGAAGGCGCGCATCGAACGGGAACGCATCCCGCCGAACGAGGACCCACGCTTCCACCTCAAGCTCGGACGCGGCTCGTTGTCGGACGTCGAGTTCACCGTGCAGCTCCTCCAGCTCCAGCACGGCGCGCGCCATCCGGAGATCCGGCTCACGTCGACGATCGACGCGCTGCACCAACTGCGCTCCGCCGGTCTGCTCGAGCCGGGTGACGCCGACGCCCTCGAGGAGGCGTACCGCTTCTGTGAACGCGCTCGTAACGCGCGGTACCTCCTGACGGGAAAGCCCGGCGACGCGCTACCGACCGACGGCCGCGAGGCCACTCGCCTGGCGCGGCTGATGGGGTACGTGCACCGGCCGCAGGCCAGTCTGCGCGACGACTACCGCCGCGTCACACGACGCGCGCGCCGGGTCGTCGAGCGCGCGTTCTACGGACAGGGCTGAGCGCGGCTCAGGTCACGTACAGCTCGCGCCGGCCGCGTTCGGATCGACGAGCCCGGCCCCGAACGTGTTGGCCGGCCCGAGGTTGACGGCGGTCGTCTTGAGCCGGCTCTTCACCTGGCTGTCGCTGCAGCTCGCGGCCTTGACGAGCAACGCGGCGGCGGCCGACACGTATGGCGTTGCCATGGACGTCCCCGCGATCGAGCGGTAGCCACCGTCGTTCCAGCTCGACAGCACGTCCACTGCCGAGCTGTTGCACTGGCAACTCGCACCGCCCGGCGCGGAGATGTCGAGATAGTTGCCGGTGGTCCCATAGGACGCGTGGCCGTTGGTGTTCGTCGTCGCGGCGACGGCGATGAGGTTGGGTTGGTTCCACGGCGAACCCGAGTACGCCGCCGGATACGACGCAGGACCATTCGCGCCGTCGTTCCCGCCAGCCGCCACGACGACCACATTGTTCGAGTCAGCCCACTGGATCGCGCTGAGATAGGCACCGTCCGGGCCCCCACCGAGGCTCAGATTGACGACCTTCGCTCCGTTGTCGACCGCCCAGATGATGCCGTTGGCGACGTCGGAGGAGAAGCCGCCGCCGTCCCCGCACAGGACCTGCACGGGCAGAATCTTCGTGCCCGGCGCCGCTCCCGAGACCCCGGTTCCGTTGTTGCTGAGGGCAGCGATGATCCCGGAGACGTGTGTACCGTGCCCGCTGGGATCGCTGGTGCCGCCAGCACCTTCGAACGCAGTCCCGCCGCTGTTGTCGTGGAGGAAGAAATGACCGTTGAGAACCTGCCCCGACAGGTCCGGGTGGTTCGCCATCACGCCGGTGTCGACGTAGGGAACTGTCACGCCGGCGCCCTGCGTGCCGTCGGTGGTCCACGCCGCCACGTACGGCACCTTGGTGAACGCCCACTGCTGAGCGAAGAGCGTGTCATTTGGGTTGGCGAGCGCCTTCACCGGCTTGTCGACATCGACCGCGTGCAGGTCCCCGTCAGCGGCCTTTTGTTTAGCGACCGACGCGGCCTCGTCCGGCGGACGGACTGCCGTCGACGTGATCTCCGGCTTCCCGCCCCGCTCCTCGACCGTCACGATCGGGATCTCACCGTTCTTCGTGCGCACCTCCGTCGTGGAGGCCACATCGCGCGCCTGCGCGCCTGCTTCGTCGGGCGGGATCGGCCGGTCCGACCGCGGCCGCGCCGGCTCGTCGTTGCCCGCCGTCGGTGACGCCGCGCCCGCGCTCTGGCACGCCTGCGCACCTGGGGGAGGCGGAGGAGGAGGCGGCGGGGGCGGCGGCTGCTGCGGAGGAGGGGGCGACTGCTCAGGCGGCGGCGGGGCGGGGCCACCACCGAAGCAGGCGCTCGCCGCGAACGCGGCGATCACGGCCCCGAGCACGATTGTGCTCCGAGGACGACGTCCTGCCCACTTCATGGCCGGAGATTAGCTATATGTCCAGCGGAAAACCCGGGTACTTAGTCCCTTTTTGACTGCGAGACCGGTGTCACCCATTTGGCACTCGTCGTCCGCGGGCCTGCTCGGCGAGAGCGACGAGGCGGCGGGTGGTGGACGCCGGGATCCTGACGACCTCGTGCCATGTGAACCGCCCCGGCAGCCATCCGGTCGCGGCGACCACAGCGGTCTCCCAGCGGGCGTCGTACACCGGTTGCCCCTTGTGATGTTGTCCATCGAGCTCGAGGAACAAGCAGAGTTCCGGCCAAGCTAGGTCGACGCGAGCGACGAACGATCCGTCCTGGTCGACAACTTCGAACTGCCGGGCCGGATCGGGCAGGCCGTTCACACGGCGGACGAGCTGGACCATGAGGGTCTCGAGGAGGCTCTCGGTCGGAGGCTCCCCGCCGCGAACCGTGAGCACGCGCCGCATCCGCGGCACGCCCGGGGTGCGCGCACGGCTGAGCGCGGACAGTGCTGCTTCGATCTCCGGAAGGGACGTGAGTCCCCTGCGCAGGGCTGACTCGAGTGCTTGCTCCCACCGAAGGTCATCGAGATTGGCCGCCAGGTCGACCAGCGCTTGGAGCCCGTCGGTGCACCGGATGCCGTCGATCGCCACAATGCGATGCTCGGGAAGGACGCGCCGGCGAAGCGGTCGCTCATCGAGCTCGGTGACTCCGTCGAGTCCGTGAAGGACGCCGGCCAGGCGACCGCTCGCGATCCCGCCGGTCGCGAGCACGCGGGCACGCGCTCGATCGAACGCGTCCGGATCGTCGGCGCCCTCTGCGTAGACCTGTCGGTCAATCCGCCGCCACCGTCCGCGACGCTCACCCCATCGCAGGGCTTCCCGCGTCAACCCGCGTGCGGCCGCTTCCTCGGCTGTGAACAACCGTCGCATCCCGGCGCTCCCGCATTTGACGCGCCGGGATGGTGGTGAAGACACCGTTTTCGGGCGCGATCACCACCATCCAGGCGCACGAAACGTCGCGGGGAAGCGACGAGGAAGCTCTTAGATGTCGTAGTACATGTAGAACTCCCACGGGTGCGGGCGGAGCCGGAGCTCGTCGATCTCGTTCTCCCGCTTGTAGGAGATCCACGTGTCGACCACGTCCCGGGTGAACACGCCCCCGGCGAGCAGGAACTCGTGGTCGGCGTCGAGCGCGTCGAGGACGTCGTCGAGCGAGCCCGGAACCTGCGGAACCTTGGCCATGTCCTCTGGCGGCAGGTCATAGAGGTCCTTGTCGAGCGGGTCCGGCGGCTCGATGCGGTTCTGCACCCCGTCGAGGCCCGCCATGACCATGGCCGAGAACGCCAGGTAGGGGTTGCACGACGGGTCGGGCGGGCGGAACTCGAGCCGCTTGGCCTTCGGGCTCTTCGAGTACACGGGGATCCGCACGCACGCCGACCGGTTGCGCTGCGAGTACACGAGGTTCACCGGCGCCTCGTAGCCGGGCACCAGCCGCTTGTACGAGTTCGTCGTCGGCGCCGCGAACGCCAGGATCGCCGGCGTGTGCTTGATGAGACCGCCGATGTACCAGCGCGCCAAGTCCGAGATCTGCCCGTAGCCCTTCTCGTCGAAGAACAGCGGTTCGCCGCCCTTCCACAGTGACTGGTGCGTGTGCATGCCGGAGCCGTTGTCCTGGAAGATCGGCTTGGGCATGAACGTGACGGTAAAGCCCGCGGACCGCGCCACGTTCTTCACCACGTACTTGTAGAGCATGAGCTTGTCGGCCATGGACAGCAGCGTGTCGAAGCGCATGTCGATCTCGGCCTGACCGGCGGTGCCCACCTCGTGGTGCTGCACCTCGATCTCCACGCCCAGCTTCTCGAGCGTCAGGATCATCTCCGACCGCAGGTCCTGGAAGCTGTCCATGGGCGGGACGGGGAAGTACCCCTCCTTGTACCGGGGCTTGTACGCGAGGTTTGGGCCGCCGTCGAGCTCGAACTCGCGGCCCGAGTTCCACACGCCCTCGACGGAGTCGAGGAAGTAGTAGCCCGAGTACTGGTTCTGGTCGAAGCGGGCCGAGTCGAGGATGTAGAACTCGGCCTCCGGGCCCATGTAGATGGTGTCGGCGATGCCCGTGCCCTTGACGTACTCCTCCGCCTTGTGCGCCACGTAGCGCGGGTCGCGGGTGTACGGCTCGCCGGTCACGGGGTCGCGCACGAAGCAGTTGACGGCGAGCGTCGTGTGCTCGTGGAACGGGTCGATGATCGCCGTGTTCGGGTCGGGCACCAGGAGCATGTCGGACTCCTGGATCTCCTGGAAGCCGCGAATCGACGACCCGTCGAACCCGTAGCCCTCGTCGAAGCCCTCCTCGGTCAGCTCGTGGATCGGCATCGAGAAGTGCTGCATGAGGCCGGGGAGGTCACAGAACCGCAGGTCCACGATCTCGGCGCCGGCGTCCTGAGCCAGCCTCAACACATCCCCCGGCGTGCGCTGCTCCGCCACGTCGTCTCCTTCTTCGATCTCCTCAACGACCGGACGCGGTCCCGCGCCCGGTGTCTCGCCGCCTGCCAAATCGGCGGGAGCCTATGCCCCCTCCCGCGAGCCCCGCGAGGTCGCGGTTCGGTCACCGCCGGGGCGCACGCTCCCAGCCTGCGATTTCGCATCGATTGCTCCCGAATGAACGCTCTGTTAACCGACTCTGATCTGCGGTTTCGGGCTGCCGTGGCCCTCGACGGGCCTGCCACACTGGGCGCATGGAGCGACCGCTGGACTACGTGCTCCGCACCGTCGAGGAACGCGGCGTCCGCTTCGTGCGCCTCTGGTTCACCGACGTGCTGGGCAAGCTCAAGAGCTTCGCGATCACACCGGCCGAGCTCGAAGGGGCGCTTGAGGAGGGCATGACCTTCGACGGCTCCGCGATCGAGGGCTACACGCGCGTCCAGGAAGCCGACATGCTCGCCAAGCCCGACCCCGGCACGTTCGAGATCGTGCCCTGGCGCGGGGACGACGCGCCCGTGGCACGCATGTTCTGCGACATCCACCGCCTCGGCGGCGAGCCGTTCGAGGGCGATCCGCGCTACGTGCTCAAGCGAAACCTCGAGCGCGCCCGGGAGAAGGGATTCACCTTCTACGCCGGCCCGGAGATGGAGTTCTTCTACTTCAAGTCGTCGCGCGAGCCCGAGCCGCTCGACACCGCGACGTACTTCGACCTCACCCAGATGGACATGGTCAGCGAGCTGCGCAAGCAGACCATCCTCACGCTCGAGGCCATGGGGATCCCTGTCGAATACAGCTTCCACGAGCTCGGGCCCAGCCAGCACGAGATCGACCTGCGCTACACGGACGCGCTCACGATGGCGGACAACGTGATGACGTTCCGGCTCGTCGTGAAGGAGGTCGCGCAGGACCTGGGCGTGTACGCCACGTTCATGCCCAAGCCGCTGGCGCACGCGTTCGGCTCCGGGATGCACTCTCACATGTCGCTGTTCGAGGGCGACGTCAACGCCTTCCATGACCCCGGTGACGAGTACGGGTTGTCGAAGGTCGGCAAGTGCTTCATCGCCGGGCTGCTGCGGCACGCACCGGAGATCACTGCGGTGACGAACCAGTGGGTGAACTCGTACAAGCGGCTGGCGACCAACCGAGAGGCACCGATCGTCGGCTACGAGGCGCCGGTCTACGTGTGCTGGGCCCGCAACAACCGCTCGGCCCTCGTGCGTGTGCCGCTGGCCAAGAAGGGCAAGGAGGACTCGACCCGGATCGAGTACCGCTCGCCCGACCCGGCGTGCAACCCGTATCTGTCGTTCAGCGTGTTGCTGGCAGCTGGGCTCAAAGGTGTCGAGGAGGGCTACGAGCTCCCGCCCGAGGCCACAAACAACATCTTCGAGATGACACCGGAGGAGCGCGCCGCCGAGGGCATCAACTCCCTCCCGCGCTCGCTGGCCGAGGCCGTCGACGTGATGGAGGAATCGGAGCTGGTCGCCGAGACCCTCGGCGAGCACGTCTTCGAGCACTTCATCCGCAACAAGCGCAGCGAATGGGCCGACTACCGGGCGCAGGTCACTCCGTGGGAGCTCGACCGGTACCTCGGCTCGCTGTGATGATGTCGGCCATCACCGAGCCACTCCTGGTCTTCCCGGACCCGCCGCCGGCGGTACTCGCGCAGACGCTCGACCTCGCCGGCTATCCGTGGAAGTCGGTCGCCAACGTGTCGGTCGCCGCGCAGCACGAGCCGACCGACGGTTGGTCCGGCGCCGTCGTGTGCGCCGACGAAGACCCCGAGGGCGCGTTCGGCATCTGCCGGGCCTTGCGCAAGCGCGACGCGCCGCTCGAGCCGATCCTGTTACTCGTCTCGGGCGCGCAGCTCGGCGAGCTCGAGATGCGGGAGGACGTCTTCGACGACTTCTGCCTGTCTCCGTTCCACCCCCGCGAGCTCGAAGCGCGGCTGCGGCACCTCAACTGGCGGACGGGACGCGGCACCCGACCGGAGCTCGTCGACTACGGCGATCTCGTGCTCAACCTGGAGACGTACCAGGCCGCGATGGGCGACCGGCCGCTCGACCTCACCTACATGGAGTACGAGCTGCTGCGGTTCTTCGCCACCCATCCGGGCAAGGTGTTCACCCGGGAGCAGCTCCTGTCGCGTGTGTGGGGCTACGAGTACTACGGCGGGGCGCGAACGGTCGACGTCCACGTCCGGCGGCTGCGGGCCAAGCTGGGTGAGGAGCACGCGGGCCTGATCCAGACGGTGCGGTCGGTGGGCTACCGGTTCGGCCAGCCCCGGTCGTTGCCGAGCCCGGGCGGGGGCGCGGAGACCTAGCGCCTCCAGCGTGCTACAAGCGCGGTACCGATACGCCCTCCCGGGCGGGCACAGGGGGCGCCGCATGATCACCACCGAGACCCTCCTCGATTCCCGGTACCGCATCGACGTCCTCATCGACCGCGGCGGCATGGCGAACGTGTACCGCGCCCACGACCTGCGCCTCGAACGAGAGGTCGCCGTGAAGGTGCTGCGCGAGGTCGAGCACGAGCGGCGCTTCGCGGTGGAAGCGCGCACGCTGGCGAGCCTGCACCATCCGAACCTCGTCCGACTGCTCGACGCCGGCACCGACAACGGCGATGCGTACCTCGTCCTCGAGCTGCTCGACGGGGCGACGCTGCGTCAGCTGCTGGATCGCGGCCCGCTCCATCCGGCACGCGTCGCCCGCATCGGGGTCGAGACCGCGGGTGCGCTCGACTACATCCACCGGCGCGGCATCGTGCACCGGGACATCAAGCCGTCGAACCTCATGCTCGACGAGCGCGGCTCGGTGAAGCTGGCCGACTTCGGCATCGCGCGGCTGCTCGGCGGGACGGCGATCACCACCTCGCACCACCCGATCGGGACCATGGCGTACATCGCGCCTGAGCAGCTCGACGGCGACACCATCGGACCGCCCGCCGACATCTACTCCCTGGGATTGGTGCTCATCGAGTGCCTGACGGGACGCCGCGTCTTCGACGGCCCGCCGGCGGTGGCGGGGGCGGCGCGCTTGTCACGCGACCCGCACATCCCGACCGACCTTCCCGGGCCGTGGCCTGCGACGTTGCGGGCGATGACCGCCCGCGATCCGGCGGCGCGCCCGACCGCCGCTGCGCTGGGAGGCTGGCTCAACGGACGGGACGCCCGCGTCGCGTCCCTGCCGGCTGCCGTGACCAGAGCCGTCCCCGCGGCGCGCACCGAGGCTGCACCGACCAAGGTCGGGTCCACCGCGGTGCAACGGATGCGGTTGCGCCGGCGTCGGCCGTGGCTCGGCGGGCTGCTCGTCGGAACCCTGATTGCCGGGACGTTGGGCCTCGCGCTGCTCGTGTACCGGACCGGCTCGTCGGGAGGAGACCGCGCGCCTCGACCGGCCCCGACCACGACGCCCGCGGCGCGGACCGCAGTGACGTCGCGCCCGAATGCGCAACCTCCCACGACCGTGCGGCCACCGCCGCTGCCCGGGTTGCCCGCCAGCCGTGCCCCCGGCGACGGGACCAAGGAGCTCGAAAACTGGCTCAAGGAGCTTCGGAAGCTGTTCCTCGAGGAGGAGTAAGGAAACCTCGCGCTGCCGTCAGCGTGCGGGCGCAGGCGCTCCGAGGTGGGTGGCGAGGAACGCGGCGGTGCGGTTCCATGCTCGGGCGGCGATGCCGGGCGCGTGCCACTCCGCGTACGGGTTGTCGAACGCGTGGCCGGCGCCCTCGTACACCTCGGTCTCGACGTTCGGTGTCCCGCGCGCGGCGACCTGGAGCTTGTCGAGCGAGTCGGGAGGGATGAACACGTCCTCGGTGCCGAATTGCAGGAGCGCCGGACACGTCACCTCTCGGATGCGCTCGGCGAGAAGTTCGACGCCGACGCCGTAGTAAGCCACCGCGCAGTGGGGATCGAGCTCGCAGGCGACACCGTACGTGAGCCCACCCCCGAAGCAGAACCCCATGACGCCGACCGGCCCGTCGACCTCGGGCTTGGCCCGCAGGTACGCGAGAGCGGAGTCGGCGTCGCGCACGCCGACGTGAGGGTCGAACTGGCCGATGAGCTCGAGTGCCCGCGTCATGTCCTTGTCGTTCTGCAGGTCGACGTTGCGCTCGATGCGCCAGAACAGGTCAGGCATCAGCGTGACGAAGCCGAGGTCGGCGAGGCGATTCGCCACGCCACGCATGTAGCCGGTGATGCCGCCGGCCTCGTGGAGCAGGAGCATGCCGGGACCGGCGCCACGGGCGGGCAGCGCAAGGTGGGCGTCGAACGCGTCGCCGTCGTGCGTGGGGACGCGGATCGAGTGCGCAGGCATGGCAGTTCGCCGTCTATCCGCGCCCCCCGGCCTGGGTCAAGCGAACGCACTCACGCCGTGGCCGGTGTGTACTCGACGAGCTCCGCACGACCGGAACCGCCCTTCACCGTGACCTCCCGCACCACCCCGACGCCGCGGGCGTAGTACTTGTGCTCGAGGAGCTTGGGCTCGAGCAGCGTGAAGTCCTTCGTCTTCACTACATCGCGGTAGGTGCCCGCGGGCACGGTGACCGACTCCTTCGTGCTCAGCACCTGGGCGAAGTCCTCGGCCTGCCCCTTGAAGTACTCCTGCCGGTAGGAGGCACCGGGGCGTGGGTCGGGCCTTCATGATGATGCCCGCCTGCGCTCCGTTGACGCCGGCCTCCCATGATCCCTTCGTGCTGACGACCCTGCCGTTCTCGTACTCCTTCGTGTCCTCGCCGAGGTACCAGACGTTCCCCTGACGGTCCTGCGCGTACCAGTCGAACGTGTCTTCCTTGACGTTTCCATCCTTGGTGACCGTGTCGTGCACGACGACCGCCGTGATGCCGAGGATCGCCCTGGTGTCGCGGGTGACTTCGACGACGGTCTGCTCGTTTCCTTCTGCCTTCCGCCCCTCGTAGACCCACCGAGATCCGGGCACGAGCGGGAAATACGGGTTGTCGACCGGACCTCCGAAGTCAGCCGGGCGCACCCGAGGCGCGTAGGGACGTTTGGACGCCTCCGCCGCCGAAGTCGACGATTTTCCGCCGCAGCTCGTGGCGAGGAGCACCGCCAGGGCTGCCGGAACAAGCGCGTATCGGGTCTGCATCGGACATCGCCCTCCGATCACCATCGTGTCGTTGACCAGAGCATGCGCGAGCGCGCCTGTGATCAACGTGTGAGAAGGCTTTGACCAGTCCAATCCGATATGTGGGCGGGGTTAGGCCGCTTCACCCTCGTGCCGATGATCGGCGTCCTCGGACGAGATCCAGCCGAACAGTGCGCTCCAGATCGCGCCGCCGAACATGATCGCGACGGGGACGACCAGGACCATCACCAAGATCATGAACACGGCACCGGGCACGTCCAGACGTTACCTGCTAGATGCTTGATTTCATCAAGCCGTCAGCGGACCATGATTCGGGCAGCACGGCTGGCGTGCCGCCGAAGGAGGCAGGACGTGAACGACACGAAGTGGGAGCAGTACGGCGCAGCCGCGGGCCTGCTATTCGTTGTCTTGGTCGTGGTCTCGGCGTTCGTCGCGAGTTCACCACCGGCCATCGACGAATCCGCCCGAGAGGTCGCCAAGTACTTCCGGGATCACGATACGGCGATCAGGGTCGGGGCGTTCTTGGCCGGCCTGGCGGCACTGTCGTTCCTGTGGTTCCTCGGGAGCCTCTGGAGCCGGCTGCGCCGGCCGGAGGAGACGCGGCGCCTGGCGACGATCACCGCCGGAGGCGGCGTGGTGACGATCGCGTTGGTGCTCAGCGGATTTGCGATCAAGTCGACGATCGCACTCCGCCTCCGGGAGCTCGGCCCGCTCGGGGCGAGGTTCTTCTGGACGCTTTCGAACGTCGTGATTGGCATGGCCTCGTTCTCCATCGCCGTGCTCGTAGCGGCCACGTCGATCGCCGCGCTCAGGACCAAGGTGTTCCCCGCTTGGCTCGGATGGGTCGGCGTCGTGCTCTCGCTGGCCTGGGTGGTCGCCGGCATCGGCGTCGCCAGCGACAACGGTGGGTTGTTCACCTACGGCTTCGTCGTGTTCCTGGTGTGGCTGGTCTGGATCCTGGTGATCAGCTTCTTCATCTTCCGGCCCCAGGCGCAGACGGCGGCCTGATCATCGACGCAAGCGTCGGGCGGCGCGCGTCTCGCGGGCGGGGAACGCGTCGGGACGGGCGCCGTCCGCGCGTGTTACCGCATTCCATGCCGCGGCTGCGACGGCCGCGAACACGGCATCGGACGAGCGAGGCCGCGGAGGGCCGTCGTCATCGAGGATCGTCACGTCGATAGGAGGCGTGTCCTTGGCCCTGATCACACCGAAGGAGCGGATCGTGAGGTCGTGGACCCCGCCGGTGTCAGGATTCACCGCGATGCCCTCGCTGAGCACCCATCCGAGCGCCATGTGCGTGCCGCCGATGGCGTAGGACCGCAGCACGACATCGTCGAGCGGGTCGCCGGCTGCGACGCGCACCTCGACCCGGGCGAGCGCGCCCGCGCCGTCGAGATGAACTCGGGCACCCGCCACCGCGCCCCCGCCGACTGACGCGCACGAGTCGAGGAGAACCGCCGCCACCCGGTTGTCGCGGACGATGGCGGCGCGGTCGACGCCCGCCTCCTCGAGCGCGCCTTCGACGAGCACGGCCGGCTCCGCGGAGCCGACGCCCCGCAGATGTGTCGCCACCGGCGGCCCGGCCACCGGTACCGCGTCCCACCGTTGGTCGACATTGACATGGTAGGGCGTCACGAGCTCCCCCGCGAAGGCAGCCTCGCCACCCTTGACGATGTGCCCGCGCACGACGACCGCGTCCCCGTCGTAGACCGCGCTGGCGGCAATCGGCGGGCGCTTTGGCCCGTGGCGCACGACGTCCTCGCGTGACAGCACGACGCGCACGCGCCGGCCCAGCCGGTCGGCGAGCTCTCGCGCCGCCACCGGGGCGACGGACGACTCCTTTCCCCCAAACGCGCCCCCGTTGGCGAGCGGGGTCGCCGCTTCACCACCCGGTTCGCACCACGAGGCGTCCGGCTCGAGGTATGCGGGCTCGACCCAGCCGGTGGCGAGCCGCACACCGCCCGGAGGCCGTTCGGGCAGCGGCAGTGGCGGCTGCTCTTCGATCGTCGTGCGCCGGCCCTGCACCTTGCCCGCGCCGGCGCGCGCCTCCAGCAACGAATCCGCAACTACCCAAGCGACGCCGGCGGCGTCGACGACCGCGCCGCCGTTGGCGTCAGTGCCGCCGGGCGGTCGCGGCACGGCGACGAGCGCGTCGGATGGCGCGGCGTCGTCGGCGAAGCCGCCGGCCCCGAGGGGCACATCGGGGGCCGCGCGCTGTGACACGCCGCCTTCGAGCGTGGCTCGGCGGGAGGCGGCGTCGAGGTCCCGGCGTGCGGCGGGCACGCGTCCAGAGGCGCCCGCGCCGACCGCCTCGTACACGGTCTGCCAGCCCGTACACCGGCACAGGTGGGCGGCGAGACCGCGATCGACGTGGGCGCGGCTGCTGCGTCCCTTGGTGAGAAGCGACGCCGCCCGCATCACGATGCCGGGGGTGCAGAACCCGCACTGCGAGCCGCCGGTGGCGACGAACGCGCCCGCGAGGTCGTCCCGGACCGCCCGGTCGAGACCCTCGACGGTGGTGATGGCGCGTCCTTGCACCCGAGCCGCGGGGGTCACGCACGCGACCCGGGCGTCCCCGTCGACGAGCACCGTGCAACATCCGCAGTGCCCTTGCGGCGCGCACCCGTCCTTGACCGAGACGAGCCCCAGACGCTCACGCAGCACCGACAGGAGTGACTCGCCCGGAGCGACGTCTACTTCCACTGCCGTGCCGTTGCATACGAAGCCGACCCGATCGGACATCACGTTCTCCGACCGGCAGGATAGGGGGATGCCGCCCGGGCGCCCGACTCGACGCGCCTTCCTCGCCGCCGGCGGCGGGTTGCTCGTCGCGACGGCCGCCGGTGGCCTCCCGGATCTCGCGTTCGCCGGCGATGCCGATCTCGAGTGGGGCCTGCTGACGATCGACCCTTACGCGTCACCAGATCCGCAGCGCTTCGGCTTCGCGCTGGAGACCAAGAAGCGTCGATTCGCGTCCGGCCCGAGGGCCGACATCGCCTTCGCTTCCGGCGCCCGCGCCAAACCCAAGGGACCCTATTCACGCGCCACCCTGCACGCGAAAGGCCTGCCGAAGAAGCGAGGGATCTACACGGTCGAGGCGGTGTTCCCGCAGGCGGGACCTTGGCAAGCGACGGTCAAGGTCAACGGGCAGCGGATCACGCACGCGTTCCAGGTGCAGGAGCAACCACAAGCTCCCGTGCCCGGGACTCCGGCGCCCCGCGTTCCATCACCGACGGTCACCGATGCGATGGGCGTAGACCCCATCTGCACCCGCAATCCGCCGTGCCCCCTGCACCAGCAGTCGCTGTCGGAGGTCATCGGCGGAGGGAAGCCGGTCGCGGTGATGTTCGCCACACCCGCGCTCTGCCAGTCGCGGTACTGCGGCCCCGTGCTCGACGATCTCCTGAAGCTCGTCGGTCAGTTCCAGGACCGGATCACGTTCGTGCACGTCGAGATCTACACGTCGCTCGACGGACGGAACACGCTCCCGGCCGTGCAGGCGTGGGGTCTACCCGGTGAGCCGTTTCTGTTCGGCGTCGACGCGACGGGCAACGTCGTGGCGCGCCTCGACGGCGCGTTCGGTCACGACGAACAGCAGCAGCTGCTCGAGCGCCTCGTGAGCTGAGCTCCAGGCGAGCGAAGCGCTCGCCTGCGTCTTACCGACGACGCCGAGTGCGCTTGGTTGCCTTCTTCGCGGTCTTCCGTGCTCCGCGCTTCTTCGTCGTCCGCCGCTTGGCAGTCTTGCGAGTCGCACGCTTCTTCGTGGTGCGCCGCTTGGCCGTCTTTCGTGCCGCACGCTTCTTGGTCGTCCGCTTGGCGGTCTTGCGAGCACCGCGCTTCTTCGTCGTGCGCTTCGCCGCCTTCCGCTTCGCCGGCCCGCGCGCTGCCTTCTTGCGTGCAGCGGCCTTCTTCCTCGCCGGCTTGCGCGCGGCCTTCTTCTTGGTCGCCTTCTTCTTGGTTGTCGCCTTCTTCTTCTTCGCCGGCTTCGCCGGTTTCGCAGCCGGCGCGCTCGGCTCAGGCGACGGCGTCGGCTCCCACGGCCGGGGCTCCGGACGCGGGGGCGGCGGCGGCGGCCAAGTGCTCCCGCCTCCGCCCTGGTCGCCGGAATCCCCACCGCCGGACGGTGGCCACGTAGGTGTCATGGGTGCGAGCCTCCCTCCACCAGCGCGCATCGCGCGGTATGCGTTCCCGCGCAGACTACGAGGAACGCGTCACAACTTCCAGTGTCCGCGCGCGCTCGTGGCGCGAAACGACCCCGCCGGAGCGGGGTCGTCGAGCGGTGAAATCCGCAGTCGGTCGGGTTGGTCGGGTCGGTCGATCAGGAGAACGACTGTCCGCACCCGCAGGTGCGGGTCGTGTTCGGGTTGTTGATCGTGAACCCGGCCTCTTGCAGCCCGTCCTTGTAGTCGAGCGAGGCGCCGGCGAGGTACTGCGAGCTCGCCGGGTCGACGACGACCTTCACGTCCCCGAACTCGGTGGCGACATCGTCGGGTGAGACGTCGGTGTCGAAGAACATCTCGTAGCTGAGACCCGAACAACCGCCGGGACGAACGGCGACGCGCAACACCAGCTCGGGGTTGCCCTCGGCGTCGATGAGCTGCTTGACCTTGGTCGACGCAGTGTCGGTGAGGGTGAGCATCGGTCCTCCAGGTACCTCACGTGCTGTCTTCAGGGTATCCGACCGAAACGGTCACGTGGCACGGTTCGGGGTCGTACAACGTGGCGAACTCCTCGACCCTTCCCCCGCCGACCTGGTCGACGACGCCCTCGCACAGGCCCCGGTGCAGGTTGCACACCAGCTCCGGGTACGCCTCGGCCAGCTCACGGAAGGGGCAGTGCAGGAACTCGATGCGGCTCGAGCCCTCGTACGCGCCGTCGGCGGCGTCGGTCGCGGGCTCGAAGCCGAGCTGCGCCAGCTCCCCCTCGAGCGCCCGCAGGCAGCTGCGGCTGCGCGTGCGCTTGCCCGCCTCGATGCCCCACGCGTGACCGGTGTCGGCGGCGTCGTCGGGATCGGCACCCACCCGCTCGGCGAGCGAAGCGAGCAGACCGGCGAGCAGCGCGTGGGCGGGCGGGTCGAACCCGAGTCCGGGCGCGTCGTCGGCGAGGAAGTACACGTGCTGGGGCCGGCCGACCGTGCCGCGGTGTACCGCCTCGACGTCGATGAGACCGGCGTCGCGCAGGCGCTCGAGGTGCAGACGCACCGTGTTGGGATGGAGGTCGAGCCGGTCGGCGAGCTCTGGGGCCGAGATCGGAGCGGTGGATGTCGCGAGCTCGCGATACATCGCATACCGGGTTTCGTCCCCCAGCGCCTTGAGGACCGTCAACTCGTCGGGAGGAGCGGCCATACCGGATTGACCGTACCTGCCAACGGGCATATTTTCAAGACGACCGCTGGTTTTATTGGACAACCAGACCGCCACGCCGGAAGGCGGAGCTCAGGTTCCATTCATGGCCATCCGTACACCTGATCCCAACGACCCCGGCGCGCCGATTCACTCGGCCGCTTCGGGTCCGCCGCCGGGCGCCGACGACGTGCGGCGCACGCTCGAAGGCGTCATCGATCCCGAGTTGCACGCCAGCATCGTCGAGCTCGGCATGGTCCGGGGCGTCGACGTCGGCGAGGACGGCGTCGTCACGGTGAAGGTGGCGCTCACCACGGCAGGTTGTCCGCTGCGCACCCAGATCCAGAACGACGTCGAGTCGAAGGTCCGCGGGCTGCGCGGTGTCACCGCCGTCAACGTCGAGTACGGCGAGATGACCCAGGACGAGAAGTCCGCCACCATGCAGCGTGCGCGCTGGCAAGCGCGCGAGAACGCGCCGGGCACTGAGGTGCTGCCGACGACACGCGTGCTCGCAGTAGCGAGCGGAAAGGGCGGCGTCGGCAAGTCGTCCGTCACGGTGAACCTCGCCGCCGCGCTCGCCGGTCAGGGTCGAACGGTCGGAATCCTCGACGCCGACATCTGGGGCTTCAGCGTCCCGCGCATGCTCGGCGTCGAAGGTCGCCTCGGCGGTTCAGACGGCAAGATCGATCCGAACGTCGTCGAGATCCCAAACCTGGAGGACCCCGCCGGTCCCCCTGGCACGATCAAGGTCGTCTCGATGGGCTTCCTCGTCGACGACGAGGGGACGGCGCTCATGTGGCGCGGGCTCATCCTCGCCCGGGCGCTCGAGCAGTTCCTCACCGACGTGCGGTGGGGCGAGATGGACTACCTGCTCATCGACATGCCGCCCGGCACCGGCGACATCCAGATGGCGCTTGCGCGGTTGCTGCCGAGCACCGAGTTGCTCGTCGTGACGACTCCGGCGCTGGCCGCCCAGCAAGTTGCGGCGCGCGTCGCCGACATGGCTCGGCGCAGCTACATCAAGGTGACGGGCGTGATCGAGAACATGAGCGCGTTCGTCGCTCCGGACGGTTCACAGCACGCCATCTTCGGCGACGGCGGGGGGGCCGCACTCGCGGCGGAGATCGGCGTGCCGCTCGTCGGGCGGGTGCCGATCGAGCCCGCGGTCTCGGCCGGCGGCGACGCAGGCCAGCCCGCTGTCTTGAGCGCGCCCGACGGCGCGGCGGGCGCGGAGTTCCGCCGCATCGCGGAACGGATCGTGGACGAGCTGCTCCCACCGCTCGACCTCAGCTCGTGCACGGCGCGCATCTTCGAGCAGGCCACCGCGAACCTGGCCGCCAAGGACGCGGGTTAGGACCCACGTTTTGGCGTCGCAGAACCCGGATTATTGGGGTTGAGCGACGCCAAAACCCTCTCTCGCTACGCGAGCTTCCAGGCTGACTTCACGCTGCCGCCGACGACCTTGCCTTCGGCCTTCAGCTTGAGCAGGTGCGCGTGCACCTGACGGCCCGCCCACTCGTGCAGCTCGGGCGGCGTGTCGTCGCTGTAGATGCGCTCGACGATCTCGCTGATGCGGATGGGGCCGTCCTTGAGCGCCCTGAGGATCTGCCGCTCCCGTGCCTTGCGGTGCTTCAGGTACTCGTCGATCTTCGCCCGCGGCTCGTCGATGACGTCGCCGTGACCGGGGGCGATGCGGGCGACCCGGCGCTTCTTCAGCTTCTCGAGTGACTGCAGATACAACGCCATGTCACCGCCGCGGGCCGGGTTCACGACCGAGAACATGCCGTTGAGGATGACATCGCCCGTGAACAGGACCCGCTCCTCCTCGAGCAGGAAGCAGATGTGGTTCGGCGCGTGACCCGGGGTGTGGATGACCTCGAGGCCGAACTCCGTGCCTTCGATGCTGTCGCCGTCTCCGACCGTGCGGTCTGGCGTGATCACCGGGTCGCGCTTCGAGAACGCGACGACCTCGGCTTTGGTCGCCTTCACGAGCCGTTCGGTTCCGGGCGCGTGATCCGGGTGGGTGTGGGTCAGCAGCACCCAGCGCACGCGTTCGCGCATCGACGCGCCGACGATGGCGTCGATGTGCTTCTTGGTGTCGGGGCCGGGATCGATGACCGCGACCTCGTCGATGCCGACGAGGTACGTGTTCGTGCCCGGACCCGTCATCGGACCGGGGTTGGGCGCGACGATCCGGCGGACCAGCGGCGAGAGCGCGCTCGGGACACCCGGCGTCATGTCGGGCATCAGGCCACCCCTTCGTTGAAGCCGGGATCGATCGGCAGCTGGATTCGCGCACCGCTGGCGTCGGCAACCATGCGCGGCCGTGCGATGCCGGTCGTCGCATCGGACACGGCGTCGAGGAGATGGCGCGCGCTTCGGAAGCGCGCCAGCTGCTCCAGGTTCCGTACGGTCGGGAAGATCAGCTCGAGCTCGCCGTGTTGGGCACGTTCGAGCGCGTCACCGGGCCGGATCCACACCGACGCCACCGTCTCGCTGTCATCGTGGAGGTACGCGTGCCCATCGGGCGCGGCCGCGACGAAGAACCATGTGTCGTAGCGGCGGGGCGCACCGGCGGGGGTGATCCAGTGCGAGAAGAGACGGAGCGCGCCCGCATCGAGCAGCAGGTACTCGTCCTGCACCAAATCCACGAACGGACGCTCGCCGCGCCCGACGAGCTGCCGGGCGCGCTCGAGCCGGGTGGCCATGCTCGCGTCGTCGAGATCAACCAGCCGACCGGTGGCCGCCGATCGGGCCAGGAGCACTCCGGCCTCCTCGAACGCCTCGCGCACGGCGGCGACCCAGAACCCCAGCCCGCCCGCGGGCAGCCCGAGGGCGGCGCTGGCGTCGGCGTCGTCGAGGCCATGGCAGCGGGCGAGCAGCTCGGGCGCACGGTCGTCGGCGTCGACCGCGCCGCCGGGGAACACGTAGGCGCCACCCATGAAGTCGGCCTCGAGGTTGCGCCGCAGCATGAACACCTCGAGAGTCGAGCCGTCCTGTCGCCGTCGCAAGCTCCGGCTCCTGCGGCGACGGTCGGCAGAGCCGCCGTCGCCGCGGGCGTCACGAACGAGCATCACGGTGGCGGCCTCCCGCGGGATCACCACCGCACAACCTCGGTATAGGAGTTGCGAAATACCTCACCTTTGACGCGCACTACGCCACCATTCTACGTGCGCGTCAGTACGGCCGATGAGCGTCTCGCGAGCACCGAATTACGCTGACGGCGTGGACCCACGACGCGCGCTCCCTGGTGTCGACCAGATATTGGCGGCGCTGCAAGGCCTTCCTCACGAGCTCCTCGTGACGTGCGCCCGGGACGCCATAGCGCACGCTCGCGGGCAGCTGACACACGACGAGCAGGTATCGGCCGAAGACCTCGTCGCCGACGCGCGCCGGCGCGTGGACGCGATGCGGTCGCGGCTGCTGCGGCGGGTGATCAACGCGACCGGCGTGATCCTGCACACGAACCTCGGTCGTGCTCCGCTCGGTAACGAGGCGATCGACGCCGGTCGGGAGATCGGCAGCGGTTACTCGAACCTCGAGTACCGGATGGACGAGGGCCGGCGCGGCTCACGCCACGAGCACGCGGGGTCGCTCCTGGCCCGGGCCGGCGGCGCCGGTGACGCCTTGGTCGTGAACAACAACGCAGCCGCGGTGCTGGTTTCCCTGGCGGCGCTCGCTCGCGGGCGCGAGGTCGTGGTGTCGCGCGGTGAGTTGGTCGAGATCGGCGGTGGGTTCCGGGTGCCCGAGATCATGGCGGAGTCGGGGGCGCGCTTGATCGAGGTGGGCACCACCAACCGCACCCGCCGGGAGGACTACGAAGACGCAATCGGGCCGAACACGGCGCTGTTGCTCAAGGTGCATGCCTCGAACTACCGGATGCTCGGGTTCGTCGAGTCGACTCCGATCGCGGACATCTCGACGCTCGCTCCGCCGGTGATGGTGGACGCCGGCTCGGGCCTGCTCGACGAGACCACGCCGTGGCTCCCTCACCGGCCGCCCTGGCTGCGCGGCGAGCCGGGCATCCGTCAGGCGATCGAGGCCGGTGCCGCGATCGTCACCTTCTCCGGCGACAAGCTGCTGGGAGGGCCGCAGGCGGGCGTGATCGTCGGGCGGTCCGACCTCCTCGCCACGATCGCCAACCACCCGCTGGCTCGCGCCCTGCGAGCAGACAAGGTCACGCTCGCCGGTCTCCAGGCCGTCGCCTTCTCCTATCTCTCTGGGGATGCCAGGTCGATCCCGCTGTGGCGGATGGCGACCGCCCCCCTCGACGAGCTGCAGACCCGGGGTGAGGTGATCGCCTCGCAGCTGCCGGCGGCCAAAGTCGTCGACACCGATGCCGTCGCCGGCGGCGGGTCCCTCCCGGGGCTGACGATCCCGTCGATCGGCGTGGCGGTGGAAGTGGACGCGCCCACGCGGGCGCTCGCGACGCTGCGCAGTCAGGACGTCGTCGCCCGCGTCATCGACGACGCGGTCGTGTGCGACCTCCGCACCGTCGAACCCGCCGACGACGACATCGTCGCGGCGGCGCTCGCCACGCTGTTCGACTGACGTGCGCACCGTCGCCACGGCCGGGCACGTCGATCACGGTAAGTCCTCCCTCGTGCTCGCGCTGACCGGCACCGACCCCGATCGCTTCCCGGAAGAGAAGGCGCGCGGGCTCACGATCGACCTCGGGTTCGCGTTCACGCAGCTCCCGTCGGGCGAGGAGGTGGGCTTCGTCGACGTTCCCGGCCACGTGCGGTTCATCAAGAACATGCTCGCCGGGGTCGGCGCCGTCGACGTCGTGATGCTCGTCGTGGCGGCGAACGAGGGTTGGATGCCCCAGAGCGAGGAGCACCTGCGCATCGTCGAGCTCCTCGGCGTGCGCCACGGCTTCGTGTGCCTCACGAAGGCGGACGTCGTCGACGACGAGACGCTCGAGCTGTCCCGGCTCGACCTCGATGAGCACCTCGCGGGGTCGGCGCTGGGCGGCGCGCCGGTCGTGATCTGCGACGCGCTGTCGGGGCGAGGCATCGACGCCGTGCGATCAGCCCTCGACTCCGTGCTCGCCATGGCACCACCGCCGGTTGACCGGGGACGCCCGCGGCTCTGGGTAGACCGGGTGTTCGCGGCGCGGGGTGCGGGGACGGTCGTGACCGGAACACTGACGGGCGGCACGCTGCGCGTCGACGACGCGATCGAAGTCGGGCCGGCGACGCGCCCGGCGCGCGTTCGCGCCATCGAGACCGCCCACCGCAAGGTGGAGACGGCCGCGCCGGGCACGCGCGTCGCGCTCAACCTCGCCGGCGTAGAGCACCGCGCGGTCCATCGCGGCGACGCGGTCGTCCGGCCCGGTCAGTGGCACTTGACCGACGTCGCCGATGTGGCTCTCGAGCCGTTGACGGGACGCGACTTCCGCAACCGGGCGACGTTGCAGTGCTACGTGGGCTCGGGCGAGCACGCCACGCGCCTGCGGGTGCTCGACCCCGATCGGCGCTACGGAAGGGTGCGGCTCGCGGGGGCGGTGCCGCTGGCACCCGGCGACCGGCTGGTGCTGCGTGACTCGGGCCGGGGCGACACCGTCGGCGGCGCCGAGGTGCTCGACGTCGCCCCGGAAGGGAGAGCACGTGACGCGCCCGCCCGTCTCGGGCTTCCCCTCGGCGCGCGCCTGATCGCCGCCCACGCGTGGCTGGCGGTCGACGAGTTGGGCCGGCGGGCCGGCGCCGGCAGGGCGGAGGCCGTCACGATGGCCGACGAGCTCACGGGCTCCGGTACCGCGGCGCGGATCGGCGAATGGCTGGTCGACCCGCAGGCGCTCGCCGACCTGCGGGCGGCCGCCGCCGAGCGCGTACGTACCCACCACGAGCGGGCCCCGCTGGAGCCGGGCGTCGAGCTCCCCGAGCTGGCGTCCGCACTGCGCGTCGATGGCGAGCGGCTCCGCGCCGCGCTGGGGGGCGCCGACGAGCTGGTCGTCGAACGGGGCTTCGTCCGCGACGCGGCACATCGCGTAGAGGTCGGCGACTCACCGGAGGCGCGCAAGCTGCTCGACGCGCTCGAAGCGGCGCCCTTCTCGCCCCCGGAGCCGGCCTCGGTGGGCGCTGAGCCCGGCCTGGTACGGGCGCTGGCGCGCGACGGGCAGGTCGTGGAGGTCGACGGGATCGCGTTCGCAGCCCGCGCGCTCGACGAGGCTCGCCGCCGGGTCCAGGTGGCGCTCCGGGAGCGGGGAACAGTGACGGTGGCCGACGTGCGTGACCTGCTCGGCTCGACCCGCAAGTTCGTGCTACCGATCCTGAACCGCCTCGACGCCGAGGGCGTCACCCGCCGCCGCGGCGACGACCGGATCCCCGGCCCCGCCTCGCTGCGGGACTCATGATGGACAAGCAGACGGCGAAGCTCGATTTTTCCTAGCCCGGATCTCTTCCGGGTAAGGGACTCATCAAAAAGCGTCGTCTTCGATCAGGACGCGGCGCTCGGCCTCGGTGAGACCGCCCCAGATGCCGTGCGGCTCCCGGATGCTGATGGCGTACTCGAGGCACTCGGCCCGCACAGGACACTCGGCGCAGATGGCCTTGGCCCGCGCCTCGCGGCCGTCCCGCTCCTCCTTGCGCTCGGAGTAGGTCGGCGGGAAGAACAGCGCCGATTCCGGGCCCCGGCAGGCTGCGCGCAGCTGCCAGGTCCTCTCCGACATCTGGAGCGCCACCGGCCCCCTCCCGGTCGTGCAGGTGGCGTGACCGTAACCCCGTCCCCCGGCCTCGACAAGAGGCGAAATGCTCCTTCTGTTCCCGTCGATTACGACCCGCCCCGGCGTTGGCGGCGCCCGCGAGCCCGGTCCCGGTAGTCCCGCGCTCCTCCTTCTTCCGGCTCGACCTCGAGCACGAGCCCGTCGACGGCCACGACCCGGACGCCGTCCCCGGCGGCGATCGGTGTGGCCCGGTTCGTGCGGGCCCGCCACCGTGCCCCTTGGATCACGACGACGCCCTCGGGGGCGACGTCGACCTCGGCCCGCCCTTCCTCACCGACCATGCCCTCGCGACCGACCGTCGGCGTCGAGAAACGCGACCGGACCACCCTGGGCATGGCGCCGAGCATGAACAGCACGGCGCCGGCGATCACGATCACCAGCACCCACCACGGCGGGTTGAGGCGCGCCGACCCGCCGTACAAGGTGAGCGAGCCGGCCACCAGCGACGCGCCGCCGATGAACGTCCACGCGCCGATCCCTCCCGCCTGCACGTCCACCGAGAAGCCGAAGATCCCGAGCATCAAGAGCGCGACCGCCCACCACGCCACCGGCAGGTGCGAGAAGCCGACCAGCGCGCCGACGACCGAGATGGCGCCGGCCAGTCCGGCGAGGCCGATCCCGCACGTGTAGAACTCGAACACCATCAGTGCCAGCCCGGCGACGAACAGCAAGTACGCGATCGACGGGCTGATCAGGGTGTGCAGCACCTGATTGCCGATGTCGAGCCGGTCGAAGCGCACGTCCTGGTTGGGCTGACGGCGACGACCCAGGCCCTTGCCCACGACCTTGGCTGTCGACAGCGTCTTGGGTCCGGCCGCGGTCGGGACAGACTGCCCGTCGAGCGAAACGATCAACTCGCCGACGGTGGGCTCGACGCTGTTGATCGCGCCGGCGCGCTTCGCGGTGTCGGCCGGCAGGTTCTCGGTGGCGAGCCGGCGCGCGCCGCCCTCATCCCGGGCACATCGCGCTGCGAGCCTCTCGAGCTGACCGGTGACGGCGCGGCGGTTGGTCGCCCCGGGCTCGTCGAGGCGCAGCGGATCCGCGGGACCGATGCTCGAGCCCGACGACACCGACGTGACGGGCGCCGCCTCGGCGAGCAGCGTGGCCGCGCCCTTCGCCTTCGCCCCGGACGGCCCAACCCACACCACGACCGGCACCCTCGAAACCTGGACGTCGCGCACGAGCGGCTGCACGTCGACGTCAACCGACCCGCCCGAGTCGAGCTGGAGCACGATCATCGTCGAACGCCGACGGTTCGCCTCCCGGATCGAGTCGCGCACCAGCGACGCCGTGGGCGGGTCCAGCAGCCCGTCCACCTTCACGACGTCGATCCCGTTCAGGCGCGGCTTCGCCTGCTGTGCGACGCCTTCGCCTTCCGCCTCGACCGCAGTCATCATCAGCGCCGCGGTCACCAGACAGGCGACGGCAGCGAGGCGTCGTAGTCGGCGTCGACGCAGTTGGTCGGCTTCTAGGCTGGTTGTCGACATGGATCTCGCGAGCTTCTGCTCCCCGCGCGTCTTGATCGTGGCGGGCAAGGGTGGGGTCGGGAAGACGACGGTGACCGCGACCCTTGCGACGGCGGCCGCCGGCGCCGGTCTGAGCGTGCTGATCGTCGAGGTCGAGGGCAAATCGGGGCTGGCGGCGTGCTTCGGCAAGCCTCCGCTCGGCTACGAGGAGACCGAGCTCGCGCCCGGTATCCGCGGCCGGACGCTCACCCCGGACGAGGCGCTGCTCGACTACCTCGAGTCGCACGGGATGCGCCGCATCTCGAAGCGACTCGTGCGGTCGGGCGCGCTCGAGGTCGTGGCGTCGGCCGTCCCGGGGATGAAGGACATCCTCGTGCTCGGCAAGGTGAAGTCGCTCGAGCAAAGCGGCGCTGCCGACCTCATCCTCATCGACGCGCCGGCCGCCGGTCACGCGATCACGTTCCTGATGTCGCCTCGCGGGCTCGGCGACGCCGTCCGGGTCGGCCCGGTTGCCAAGCAATCGACCGAGGTGATCGAGATGCTCTCGGATCCCGATCGGTGTCGGGTGATGCTCGTCACGATCCCCGAGGAGACGCCGGTCAACGAGCTGATCGACACGGCGTTCGCGCTCGAGGACCGCATCGGCGTCCAGCTCGGTCCGGTCGTCGTGAACGGCGGCTACCCCGATCTCGGCCCGCCGGTGTCGCAGGAGGACGTCCAGCTACTCGCCGACGAGCTCGGCGTGTTCGTCTCACCGCGCGAAGCCCTTGACCTCGCCGCCGCGGCCGACTTCCGGCATCACCGCCACGAGCTCCAACTGGAGCAGGCCGAGCGGCTCGCGGCGCGCCTGCCGTTGCCGCAGATTCGCCTGCCGTTCGTGTTCACCGCGGAGATCGGCCCGGCCGAGATCGACGAGCTGGCTGCAGCCTTCGCGCGCGAGGTCAAAGCGCTCCCCGTCTCCACATCGGTGTGATGGTGGACGCCGTGTCGTTCGACGACATCATCGAGCGACGGCACATCGTCGTGTGCTGCGGCACTGGTGGCGTCGGGAAGACGACTGCAGCGGCTGTGTTCGCGGTCGAAGGGGCGCGACGGGGACGCAACGCGGTCGTCGTCACGATCGACCCGGCCAAGCGGCTCGCGAACACCCTCGGGCTCGACTCGCTGTCGGACACGCCCCACGTGATCGAACGTCACCGCTGGGATCGCGGCGGCGAGGCTCCGCCGGGCGGGCGCCTGTCTGCGCTCATGCTCGACACGAAGTCGACGTTCGACCACCTCGTGGTCAAGCACGCGGCCGACGACGAGCAGGCGCAGCGGATCCTCGCCAACACGTTCTACCGGAATGTGTCGACCGCGCTGTCGGGCACGCAGGAGTACATGGCAATGGAGAAGCTGTACGAGCTGCACGAGGAGGGCGGTTACGACCTGATCGTCGTCGACACGCCACCGACGCGCCACGCGCTCGACTTCCTCGACGCGCCCAAACGGCTCGCCCGACTGCTCGACAACCGGATCTTCCGGCTGCTGATGATGCCGACACGCGCGTACCTCAAGGCCGTCGGAGCGGGCGTGCAGGCATTTCTGCGCACGGTGTCGAAGGTCGTCGGCTCGGAGGTGATCAACGACGTCGTCGCGTTCTTCAGGGCCTTCGAAGGAATGGAGGAAGGGTTTCGGGACCGCGCGACCGAGGTGCTCGCGCTGCTCGCCGACCCGTCGAGCAGCTTCGTGCTCGTGACATCGCCGCGGCGGGACGCGGTCGAGGAGGCGACCTACTTCACCGAACGGCTCGCGGAGAGCGACATCCCGGTCGAGGGGCTCGTCGTGAACCGCGTGCACCCGAGCTTCGGGGACGAACGGGTCGAGGGCTTGCGGGCGCGCGCCGAGACGCTCGCCACGAAGGCGGTGGACGCGGCGACGCCCACGGTCGAGGGCGACGGCGCGGCCTCAGCCGAGCGCCTGGCGGGGCTGTACGCAAACCTGGCGGACTTCCGCCACGTGGCCGACGGCGAGCGCCATCACGTCGCCGGGGTCAAGGCTCGCGCCGGGCGAGCCGCGGTTGCGTTCGTCCCGTTCCTCGCCCGCGACGTGTACGACTTCGAGGCGCTCGGCGAAGTCGGCCGGCACGTGTTCCGCGCCGCGCCCGATAGCTTTGCGACCCCATGAAGGTCCTCGTTGCCGCCGACGCCCGCTGGGTTCGAGAACAGGTGCAGACCGCGCTCGTCGGCCCCGGTCAAGAGGTGATCGAGGTCACCCGCGGTCAGGATGTCCGGGAGGCCGTCGCCGAGCACCATCCGGACCTCGTCGTGCTCGATCTCCAGATCGGGAACATGGGCGGCATCGCGGTCGCGATCGACCTCCACCTGGAGGAGTCGGGCGGTCGGCTGCCGCACGTGCTGATCTTGTTGCTGCTCGACCGCGAGGCCGACCGCTTCCTCGCCAAGCGCGCCGGAGCCGAGGCCGAGCTCGTGAAGCCCGTCGACCCGGGCACGCTGCGGCGGACGGTGAAGCGTGTGGTCGGCGACGAGGCGGCCACGCCCGCGTAGACGCGAACGAACCCCCGGTTCCGCCGCGGAGCGCGGACCTACAATGAGCGCTCTTCGGGATGTGGCGCAGTTTGGTTAGCGCGCAGCGTTCGGGACGCTGAGGCCGCGGGTTCAAATCCCGCCATCCCGACCAATCCGCGCTTCGGGGGTGCTCACGGCGGTGTCGACGTTTCGCCCCTTCATCGGCTGGGGAAACGGCACGCTGCTGTTCGTGACGTTCGCCGCCATCGGGATCGGGTTCACCCTCGTGATCGACGGCGTGATGCGTCGCTTCGTGAGCCCGGAGGTGCGAGGTCGCTGTGGGCCGACCGCGGCGGTGACGGTGCAGGTGCTCGCGACGATCTACGCGGTGCTTGTCGCGTTCGTGATCGTCACGGAGTACAACCAGCTGCGCTCGGCGAACGACCAGGTCGCGGCCAAGGCGTCCGCGCTGACCGCAATGTACGAGAACAGCGGCGCGTTCCCCGAGGCCGAAGGCGGCAGGCTGCGGTCGGCGATTCTCGACTATTCACGCGCCCTGATCGACGACGCGTTTCCTGTGCTCGCGCGCACCGGAGAACCCGAGCCCGTCGCCGACCGGAAGCTGCGCGAGTTGTTCCGGGCGACGACCGACCTCCACCCGGCCACGCCGCAGGAGAACGCAGCCTTCGCGCAGACGCTCGAGCGGCTCGACGAGGTGGCCGAGACGAAAGCCCGGATCGTGAACGCGGCGGGTGAGACCATCCCGTGGCCCCTGGTCGTGCTCCTGACGATCATGGGCATCACGCTGCTGATCGTCAGCAACCTGCTCGACACGCGCCACCGGCGGGGACACCTGCTCATCCTCTCTGCGCTGGCGCTGCTCGTGTCGCTCACGCTGGCGCTCGTCGTGAGCCTGAACTTCCCGTTCGACGGGATCCTCCCGATCAGCGACTCGCCGATCAGACACTTCCTCGAGGTGCGCGTGGCGCGCTAATGCACCTCAGCGCGCGGACGGCGGCGGAGCGCCTGGATCAGCTCCGCCTTGTTCATCTTCGATCGCCCCGGGATACCCCGGCGTTGCGCTTCCGCGTGGAGCTCCTCGAGCGTGCGTTGCTCGTATGGCCGTGCGTCCCGTCCGGTGGCCTCGAGTGGCGCGGTGGGCTCGCGATCGTCGACCTGCATCTGCTGGCTGGCGCGCACGGCGGCGCCCCGGAACCGGCGGAACGATACCCGCGCCGCCAGGAAGTTGGCGATGGCGGCGATCGTGACGCCGATGACCACGAAGACGGCGACAGTAAACAGACCGATGGCGAAGACGACGAGCCAGTCGACGAGATTGTCGACGCGGAACTGCGCGAATCCGATCTGGCGCATGAGCCCCTCGACCGCCGACGTCATCCCCTTGGCCAGCAGCCACGGGAGGAAGGCAGCCAGGAACGCGATCAGAAAGAGCCCGAGCAGGATGGCCCCGACCACCTGCGTGACAGCTTTCAGGTCGAAGGCGCTGCGCGGGCCGATGACCTGGGCGGCGGAAAGCTCGTCCGTGACTCGCTCTACTGCCTTTCCGCGCTGGCTGTTCCCATCGACTGCCATGAGGACCACCTGCCCTTCTCGGCATGAAAAGCCTACGCGACGACGAGCGAATATTGCGCGATCAGCCGCGCGCGAGAAGCTCCGCGATCTGTACCGCGTTGAGCGCTGCGCCCTTACGGAGGTTGTCGCCGGTGACCCAGATGTTCAGCGAGCCAGGCTCGGACGGGTCCTCCCGGACGCGTCCCACGAGCACAGGGTCGACACCCGCCGATTCGAGCGGCGTCGGGTGACCGTCGCCGCCGTCGACGAGCTGCACGCCGGGCGCGTCCGACAGGAGCGCGATCGCTTCGTCTTTCGTCATCGGTCGGGAGAAGCGGACGTTGGCGGCGTGCGCGTGCCCGACGTACACCGGCACCCGCACGCACGTCATGCTCACCGTCAGGTTCTCGGCGTGAAGGATCTTGCGGCTCTCGTAGAGGAGCTTCCACTCCTCCGACGTGTAGCCCTGATCCCGGAGCGAGCCGGCGAGCGGGATCACGTTGCCGGCGATGGGCCGGTCCCAAACGTCGCCGGGGGCGATGACGCCGTCGAGAGCGCCGGCGCGGCGGAGCACGTCGGCCTGGCCGTCGCCCTTCGTCCACTGCTCGTCGAGCTCGTGCAGGCCCGCCTGCCCGGCGCCCGACACGGACTGGTAGGTGGCCGTCACGACGCGCTCGATGGGGGCCGCCCGGTGCAGCGGCGCCAGCGCGAGGACGAGCACCATCGTCGTGCAATTCGGGCACGACGCGATGCCCTTCGGCATGCGCTCGAGGTCCGTCGCGTTGATCTCGGGCACGACCAGCGGCACGTCGGGATCCATACGGAACGCGGCCGATTTGTCGATCACTGTGACGCCGGCAGCCGCAGCCACGGGCGCCCACTGCTCGGCGATCGGTTCGTCGACGTCGACGAACACGAAGTCGAGCCCGTCGAAGCAACCCTCGCGCAGCACCTCGCACGCCACATCGCGACCCGCGAAGGGAAGCTTGCGCCCCTCCGAGCGCGACGACGCGTACACGCGCAACTCGTCGACCGGGAACGTGCGCTCCTCGAGCACCCGCAGCATCTCGGTACCGACAACCCCGGTCGCGCCGACGACGCCGACGTTCACGACTCGTCCCCGCCGGCGGTGCCGCGCTCCAGCTCGAAGGCCTTGTGCAACGCCCGCACCGCTCGTTCGACGTCAGGCTCCTGCACCACACACGAGATCCGGATCGAAGATGTCGAGATCATCTCGATGTTCACCTTCTCGCCGGCGAGCGTCTCGAACATCTTGGCGGCGACGCCGGGGTTCGTCCGCATCCCGGCGCCGACCAACGACACGCGCCCGATGCCGGGGTCGTTGCTGAAGCCGCTGGCGTCGGTCTCCTTCACGACCTTCTCCATCACGCTGAGCGTGCGCGCCAGCTCCTCGTTGGGGACCGTGAAGGAGATGTCGGTGTGGCCAGCGGTCGAGACGTTTTGGACGATCATGTCGACGTTCACGTCCTCGTCGGCCAGAGCCCGGAACACGGTGGCGGCGATGCCCGGGCGGTCGGGCACCTGCTCGATCGTCACCTTGGCCTCCGTCGTGTCGTGCGTGACGCCGGAGATGATGGCCTGTTCCATCGTCGGGTCTTCCTCTCGTACCCACGTCCCCGGCTCCCAGCTGAAGCTGGAACGGACGTGGACCGGGACTCCATAGTTACGCGCGAACTCCGCTGAGCGCAGCGCGAGGACCTCGCTGCCAGAGGCGGCCATCTCGAGGGCCTCGTCGAACGAGAGCCGCGGGAGGCGGCGCGCCTCGGGGACGACGCGGGGGTCGGCGCTGTAGACGCCGGCCACATCGGTGTAGATCTCGCACGCCTCGGCGCCGAGGACGGCGGCGAGCGCCACCGCCGTCGTGTCCGAGCCTCCCCGGCCCAACGTCGTGATGTCCCGCGCCGTCGACACGCCCTGGAAGCCGGCCACGATCGCGACCTCGCCGGCGGCGATGGCCTCGCGAATACGGTCGGCGCGCACCTCGACGATCTTCGCCTTTCGGTGCACGGTGTCGGTGACGATTCCGGCTTGTGAACCGGTGAACGACACCGCCCGTTGGCCGTGGTCGAGGATTGCCATGCACAGCAGCGACATCGAGATCCGTTCGCCCGCGGTAAGGAGCATGTCCATCTCGCGGGCCGCGGGGGCCTGCGACACGTCGTGCGCGAGGCGCTCGAGGTCGTCGGTCGACTTGCCCATCGCCGACACGACGACCACGACGTCGTCACCCTGACCCCGGGTGCGGACGATGTGCTCGGCGACGGCCTTGATCCGGTCGGCGTCGGCCACGGACGTGCCGCCGTACTTCTGCACGAGGAGGCCCACGGTTGGGCACGGTACAACGGTCGTCCGGCGATCCGAGTGCCAATTGGCGAGGCCGACTCGTAGACTTCCGCCCCGTGGCGAAGCAGGCCAAGCGCGAACGGCAGCGTCTGAACCGCGAGGCGCGCCGCCAGGCCGAGCTCGCCGCTGCCCGCCGGCGCAAGCAGATGCGGACCGGGCGCAACATCGCGATCCTGGCCGTGCCGCTGATCGTGGTGTTCGTCATCCTCCAGATGCGCTCGAGTGGTGGCGAGAGCGAACCCACCCGCAAGTTCTCCAAGCCGCCGGCGCTCGCGCTCAAACCGAACACCGTCTACTCGGCGACGCTCGGCACGAGCGAAGGGAAGATGACGATTGCTCTGGACTCGACCGCCGCGCCCAACAGTGTGAACAACTTCGTCTTCCTGGCCCGCAAGCACTTCTACGACGGGCTGACGTTCCACCGCGTCGCCAAGGACTTCGTCGTCCAAGGCGGCGACCCGAAGGGGGACGGCAGCGGCGGCCCCGGGTACAAGACACAGGTCGAGACGCCCCCGACCGGTTACCAGACGGGCTCGGTTGCATGGGCGAAGGGACAGCAGGACCCGCCCGGGACGGCCGGCTCACAGTTCTTCATCGTGACGAGCGCGGCACCCGCGCCCGGACAGGGGCTCGACGCCCTCAACCAGCAGCCGTACCAGTACGGGATCATCGGCGCGGTCACGGATGCGCAGAGTCTCGAGGTGGCCCAGAAGATCGGCGCGCTGGCCCCGCCCAACGGTGACGGCAAGCCCACCAAGAAGGTCACGATCAAGAAGGTGACGATCACCGAATCCACCGAGCCGACCCTGCCGGCGGAAACGCCGAGCGCGCCGCCCGCCTCGTAGCGCCTGGGCGCGCCTCAGACCGCGAGCTGCTTGACCTTGGCGCCACTGTCGACGACCGTCGTCTTGCGCCCGTCGTAGACGGTCACCACGCCGGCGCCGGCGACGCGCCACGCTGCGTCGGGGTCGCGGATCAACGCCGTCTGCTCGTCCAGCCCGACCAGCGTCGCGCTGTGTGGCAGGAGGTCAATCGAACGCTCGCGCAGGTGATCGGCTGCCGTCCCGTGATACGGGAAGACGGCGAGGTCGCGCACGACCCCGAGGCCGACCGTGTAGGCGCCGCCGCGCGGGTCCACCATGGGATCGCACAGCACGGTCGCGCCGGCACCCGACGCGGCGAGCACGGAACCGTGCCGGTACGCGGTGAGGATCGCGTCGAACAGCGCCGAGTCCTTGAGCGCCGAGCGCAGATGCAGCGGTGAGCCATCCGCGATGTAGACGAAGTGGGCGTCACGAACACTTTCCGCAAGCGTGTGGTCTTCCGCGTCGGCCCTGCGTAACACCTCGAGGGCGCGCACCGAGGCTCCGAGCCCCGAGAAGTAGGCGACGGCTCGTTCGACGACTCGGTCGGGGTGTTCGAACGCGGCCGCGGTGGGGAGCACGGCGACTTCGCCGCCCCCGGCGCGCGCCAGCAACTCGGCGTCGAAGTCGCGACACCCGTCGTGCCACTCGCCGCCGCCGATCAGTGCGAGCGTCCCCGAGGTGTCCTGCGCGCTCATGGCCTGCGGAGCCTACCGGGCAGTAATGTGCGCGTTCTGCACAACGGTGCGGTTTCCACTCGCGAGGGGGTCAGACCGTGACGGTCAAGCGCGTCGGAATCGTCGGTTCGGGGATCATGGGCTCGGGCATCGCCGAGGTGTCGGCGAAGGCCGGCTTCGAGGTGATCCTGCGTAGCCGTCAGCAGAACACCGCCGACCGGATGCTGGCCGGGCTCGAGAAGTCGCTCGGCAAGCAGGTCGACAAGGGCAAGCTCGACGCGAGCGAGCGCGACAGCGTCCTCGGCCGGGTACGAACGACCACCGAGCTCGGGGAGCTCGCCGACTGCGACCTCGTGATCGAGTCGATCGTCGAGGACCTCCCGCTCAAGAAGCACCTGTTCAACGAGCTGGACCGCGTGTGCAACGACAGTGCGATCCTCGCCACCAACACATCGACGCTGCCGGTCGTCGAGATGGCAATGGAGAGCCGGCCCGACAAGGTCTGCGGCATCCACTTCTTCAACCCGGCACCGATGATGCCGTTGATCGAGATCGTCCGCTGCATCACCACGTCGGACGAGACGGTCGAGACGGCGCGGTCGTTCGCCGAAGCCTGCGGCAAGAACCCCGTCCTCGTGCGGGATCAAGCGGGGTTCATCGTGAACGGGCTGCTGTTCCCCTACCTGAACAACGCCGTGAAGCTCCTCGACGCCGGCGTGGCCACGCGTGACGACATCGACGCCGCCATGAAGGGCGGCTGCAACTTCCCGATGGGCCCGCTGGAGCTGCTCGACCTGGTCGGCCTCGACACGAGCCTGGCCATCATCGAGGCCCTGTACGCCGAGTTTCGCGACCCCAACTACGCGCCGGCGCCGTTGCTGCGCCGGATGGTCAGCGCCGAGCGCCTGGGCCGCAAGACCGGTCAGGGGTTCTACGACTACCACTGAGATCGGGGCGGGCGTGGGCGACTACGTCGACGCCAACGGCGTCCATACCTATTACGAACAGCACGGGTCCGGGGACCCGTTGCTGCTGCTGCACGGTGGGCTCGCCGCCGCCGAGTCGTTCGCCCAACAGACACCTGTCTTCGCCGAGCGGTACCGGGTGGTCATACCGGAGCGGCGCGGGCACGGCCGGACCCCGGATGTCGAGGGGCCCATCACCTACGAGCTCATGGCCGACGACACGATCGCCTTCATGGACGCCCTCGGAACCGGGCCCACGCACCTCGTCGGTTGGAGTGACGGCGGGAACGTAGGCCTGATCGTGGCGATCAAGCGCCCCGACCTCGTACGCAAGCTGGTCACGATCGGTTCGAACTTCAGCGCCGACGGGCTCACGCGCGAGGCCAGAGCGGCGTTCACGCCGGGCACACCGAACTCGATCGTCCCCGGGATGCGCGCCCTGTGGGAGGTGACTGCCGTCGACCCCGGTCGGTTCGACGTGGTGCTCGAGAAGATGCAGCGCTGCTGGTTTCGACTACGAGATCCCGAAGGCCGAGCTCGAGCGCGTCGGTGCGCCCACGCTCGTGATGGTCGGCGACGACGACGTCGCGACCTTCGCGCACACGTTGGAGTTGTGGGACGCCGTCCCCGACGCGCAGCTCGCCGTGATCCCCGGCGCGTCGCATCTCGCGCCGGTCGAGAAGGCCGAGATCGTGAACCGTCTCGTCCTCGACTTCCTCGCCGCCGAAGGGCCGGCCCCGACGATGATGCCGCTGCGGCGCGGGTAAGCGGCCTGCCCGCGGGCAGTGGGACAATAGAGATATGGCGCAACGCGACAAGCCGTGGCTGATGCGCACGTACTCGGGCCATTCGTCGGCCCGGGCCTCGAACGAGCTGTACCGCACCAACCTCTCGCGGGGCCAGACCGGCCTGTCGGTCGCGTTCGACCTCCCGACCCAGACCGGCTACGACCCCGACCACCCGCTCGCCCGGGGCGAGGTGGGGAAGGTCGGCGTGCCCGTGCCCCACCTCGGGGAGATGCGCATCCTCTTCGACAGCATCCCGCTCGACGAGATGAACACGTCGATGACGATCAACGCCACCGCCATGTGGCTGCTGGGGATGTACGTCGCGCTGGCCGAGGAGCAGGGCGCCGAACCGTCGCGGCTCGCCGGCACGGTGCAGAACGACATCGTGAAGGAGTACCTGAGCCGCGGCACCTACATCTTCCCGCCCGAGGCGTCGAAGCGGCTCACCGTCGACCTCGTCGTCTACGCGGCGCGCCACATCCCCCGGTGGAACCCGATCAACGTTTGCCCGTACCACCTCCAGGAGGCGGGTGCGACACCGGTCCAGGAGATCGCCGACGGGCTGGCGACGGCCGTGGCCGTGCTCGACGCCGTGCGCGAGTCGGGCCAGGTGAGCGAGGAGGAGCTCCCCGCGATCGTCGGTCGGATCTCGTTCTTCGTCGACGTCGGCATCCGCTTCGTCGAGGAAGTCTGCAAGATGCGGGCGTTCACGCAGATGTGGGACCGCATCACACGCGAGCGGTACGGCGTGAAGGACGAGAAGCTGCGCCGGTTCCGCTACGGGATCCAGGTGAACTCGCTCGGGCTCACGGAGGCGCAGCCCGAGAACAACGTGCAGCGCATCGTGCTCGAGATGCTCGGGGTCACGCTGTCGAAGGACGCGCGTGCTCGCTCGATCCAGCTCCCGTGCTGGAACGAGGCGCTCGGGCTGCCGCGCCCGTGGGATCAGCAGTGGTCGTTGCGCATGCAGCAGGTGCTGGCGTACGAGACCGATCTGCTCGAGTACGACGACCTGTTCGAGGGCTCGAAGGTCATCGAGCAGAAGACGGCCGAGCTCGTGGCCGCGGCCGAGGCCGAGCTGCAGTGGGTGCTCGACGGGGGTGGGTCGTTCGAGATGATCGACGCCATGAAGGGCCGGCTCGTGCAGAGCCACGCCGAGCGGGTGCGCAAGATCGAGGCGGGCGAGATCCCCGTCGTCGGCGTGAACATCTTCACCGAGACGGCGCCGTCACCGCTGGTCTCGGGGTACGAGGGCGGCGAGGCGCACATCCTCGAGCTCGACCCCGCCGCCGAGGCGGAGCAGATCGAGCACCTCGAGCAGTGGCGGTCACAGCGCGACGAGCAGGCATGGGCGAAGGCGCTGGAACGCCTGCGCGATGTCGCGGCAACCGACGAGAACCTGATGCCGGCCACCATCGAGTTCGCCAAGGCCGGCGGGACGGTCGGCGAATGGGCAGGCGCGCTTCGCGACGTGTTCGGTGAGTATCGGGCGCCGACCGGAGTGGGCGCGGTGCGCGCTGCACCCGTCGAGGAGATGGTGAGGGTGCGCGAGCGCGTGCAGGAGGCGGCGCGCGAGCTGGGCGGACCGGTGCGCATGCTCGTCGGCAAGCCGGGCCTTGACGGGCACTCCAACGGCGCCGAGCAGATCGCAGTCGCGGCGCGGGACGCCGGTATGGAGGTGGTGTACCAGGGCATCCGGCTGACGCCAGAGCAGATCGCGGCGGCCGCCGGCGACGAGGACGTCGACGTGATCGGGTTGTCGATCCTGTCCGGGTCGCACCTGCTCCTCGTGCCCGAGACCGTGCGGCTGCTCCGCGAGCGCGGCGTCGACGCGCCCGTCGTCGTCGGCGGGATCATCCCCGAGGCCGACCAGCGCAAGCTGCTGGACGAAGGCGTCGCCCACGTCTTCACGCCCAAGGACTACAAGCTCGCCGAGATCATGGCCGACATCGCCGACCTCGCCATCGAGCACCGGCGTGGTCACGCAATGATGCGTACCTGAGGCGCGATATGCGTGCCTGAGGGACGCATCATCGTCAGCGCCGGTAGAGGTCCTCGATCACGTCGGCGTACTTGGTATGGATGCCGCGCCGCTTGAGCTTCATCGTCGGTGTGAGCTCCTCGGAGTCCGGGAGCCACTCTTCGCCGAGCAGCACAAACTTCTTCACCTGCTCGACGTTCGAGAAGCGCTTGTTGGCTTCGGCGACTGCCTGCTCGATCTCGGCGCGCATGTCCGGGTGCTCCGCGAGCTCGGGGAGCGTTGCGCCGTCGAGCCCGTGCTGCTTCGCCCACGACTGCGCTACTTCGGGGTCCAGCACGAGTAGCGCGGAGACGAAGGGCCGCCCGTCGCCGATCACGCATGCCTGCCCGATCAGCGCGAACGCCTTCAGTGCGGCCTCGAGGTTGGCCGGCGAGATGTTCTTGCCACCGGCCGTGATGATGAGCTCCTTCTTGCGGTCGACGATCTTCAGGTAGCCGTCGTCGTCGATCTCCCCGATATCGCCGGAGTGGAGCCATCCGTCGGCGTCGAGCGCGTCGGCGGTCTTCACGGGGTCGTTGAGGTAGCCGCGGAACACGTTGCCGCCGCGGCAGACGACCTCGCCGTCGTCGGCGAGCTTCACCTCGCAACCCGGGATGGCGCGGCCCACCGTCCCGATGCGCACCTCGACGGCGTCGAACGTCATCGGACCCGAGGACTCGGACATGCCATAGATCTCGGCCAGCGGCACGCCGAGCGCGCGGAAGAACTCGAGGATCTCGACCGGGATCGGCGCCGCGCCGGTGATCGCCGAGCTCGTCTGGTCGAGGCCCAGGAGCTCGCGCACCGGCCGCAGCACGGCGTCGTCACCGGTTGCGAGCGCGTGCTCGAACGCGTCCTTCTGTTTCGGGTCGGCGGCGACGACCGCTTGGATGCCCGCGTACACCTTCTCCCAGATGCGGGGCACGGCAAAGATGATCTCGGGGCGCACCTGCGGGAAGTAGGCCGCAACCTGACTCGCTTCGGGGCACGTGGTCACCTCGTAGCCGAGCAACGCCTGTTGGTAGTACGAGGTCATCCGCTCGGCGATGTGCGCCATGGGTAGGTACGACACCAGGCGGCGGCCTTCGGCGGCGACGTGCGCGAGCGTGAGCCGCAGGCTCTCGGCCGTCCAGCAGACGTTGGCGTGATCGAGCATCACACCCTTCGGCGGACCGGTCGTGCCCGACGTGTAGATCACCGTCGCGAGGTCGGACGGCTGTGCAACCTTGCTCGCCGCCTCGATGTCCACCGGGTCGAGCGCGAGCAGCGCGTCCCAAGCACGCACGTCGTCGGGCGCGAGACCCTCCGGATCGTCGAGCAACACGACGTGCTCCAGATCGGGGAGCTCGGAACGCACTTTGAGAAACCGCTCGAGGAAGCCGACGTCCTCGAGCATCGCCGCCTTGGCTTCGCAGTGGCCGGCGAGATACTGCACCTGTTCGGGGGCGGACGAGTTGTAGATGGAGATCGGAGTCGCTCCCACGAGCAGCGCGCCCATGTCGGCGACGAAGAACTCGGGGCGGTTGCGCATCATCAGCACGACGCGGTCGCCCCGTCCGATGCCGAGCTGCTGTAACCCGGCCGCCACGCGGCACGCGTCTTCCGCGTACTGGGCGAACGTGGTCTCCGCCCAGCCGTCGCCGTCCTTGGCCCGCAGCGCCACCGCGTCGAGCCGGGCCCGGACGGTCTCGAGAAAGCGGCTGGGAACGGTCTGGCCTCGGGTCTGCTCGGCGAGCATCTCGGTCGTGATCACGTCCGCCACGGCCCCCCTTCGGTCGCTGGCCACCATATGTACCGCACCGGGCGGGGGCCCACCCGCGGCTGTTATCCACAGGACGCTCCACAGGCCCTCTGGAAAACCTGGGGAAATTGGAGGATACTGACAGCCAATCCGTCCCGGGGAGATCGTTGGGGCGCCCGCCGTCGGCGCGAGCGGGTTCTCTGCTCAACCCTCCTCGGGACGTTCTCTTCGGTTCACCGCTCAGCGGCGTGACGTCCGTTGGTACGCGCGCGTACGCGCAACGCTGTGGTTCGACGCATCCGGATCACGAGTCGAGAGAAGCGTCCGGCGCGGCCAAAGTAGTGCGACCGAGCGGGTTGAGGGGGCAGTCGTGAGGCCTCAACAGGGCGGGGGAAGTCGCCGTACGCGTCACCAACTCCGTGCTGGACATCGGCGTCCTCGAACGCGACATCAAGAGGCCGGACACCCTCAGGACCGTCGTCGAGAGCGCGCCCCTCGCACTTTGCGGATTCGACGCGGATGGTCTCGTGTGCCTTTGGAACCCGGCCTGCGAAGCGTTGTTCGGCTGGTCGGAAGCAGAGGTGCTCGGACACGAAGCGAAGTTCATCCCCGACGATCGCATCGACGAGTTCATCGACATCGGTGCGCGTGTGTTCAGCGGCGAGGTGGTCCGCGGCGTCGAGACGCAGCGCCTCCGAAAGGACGGGACGCTCGTCGACGTCAGCATCTCGGTCGCTCCGATCTTCAGTAAGGACGGGACGGTCGTGGGGACGATTGGCGTGCTCGCCGACATCACTGCGCGCATACAAGCAGAAGACGCGCTGCGAGGTAGCGAGAATCGCATCCACTCGCTGCTGTGGCATTCGAGCGATCTCGTCATCGTCTGGAACGCGGACGGCGTCATCACCTACGCGAGCCCTTCGGTGATCCGCTTCACCGGATACCAGGTCGGCGATGCGATCGGGCAGCGTGAGGCCAGGCTCGTTCACCCCGACGACGACGAGCGCGTCGTACGGGCGCTCGACGGAGTGCGCGCCGGCCCGACAGGGACCTCGGGATCGTTCGAAGCCGCTTCCGCCGCTACGACGGCGAATGGCGATGGCTGGAGGCTGTCGTCGGGAACCTCATCGACGACCCTGACGTCGGTGGCCTCCTGATCAGCGCACGCGACGTGACCGAGCGGCGCGAAGCAGGGGTGCGCGTGCAGCAGAGCGAAGACGAGCTCCGCTCGGTGCTGGAGGCCTCCCCGGATCTCATCGCACGTTTCGACCGGGAGCTCCGACACGTCTACGTGAACCCGGCCGTCGAGCGCGTCACCGGGTTCAAGCGAGAAGAATTGGTCGGACGGACGATGCGCGACCTCGACGTGACGGTCGAGTTCGTCGACCTCTGGGACACCAATCTCCGCCGCGCGTTCGAGACCGAGACCGCCGGCGAGTTCGAGTACCAGTTCATCACCCCGGATGGGCCGCGCTGGTTCCACCCGCATCGCCCAGGAATTCGACGCCGATGGGGTCGTCGAACGCGTCCTCGTCGTCAGCCGGGATGTCACCGAGCGGAAGGCGGCGGAGGAAAAGCTCACCCATCAAGCGCTTCACGACGCCTTGACCGGTCTGTCGAACCGGCTGCTCCTGCTCGACCGTGTCGGGCTCGCCCTCGGCCGCCATGTACCGGGCGAAGCGCAACGGCCGGGCGCGCTACGAGCTCTTCGAGGTCGAGTCGCGCGACCAGGCGCTCAGAAGCGAACGGTGAAGCAGCGGTCTGCGAGGGGACCGAGCGCGTAATCGCGGTACAAGCCCGCGAACATTTGCCGGGTCTTCTCGCTCCACGCCATCGCGTCGCGCGCGCCGGCGCGCCGGACAACCTGGGTGTAGCCGCCCTCGTAGACCCGGTACTCGGCCCAAGCCCCGGGGTAGTCCTTCGTGCACGCCACCTCGACGAACGGCACGTCGCGCGCTGCACCGAAGCGGCGAACGCGGTTGCGGTGCGTGTGGCCGGAGAAGTAACCGGCGATGTTCTCGTGTCGAGCGACGACGCCAGCCAGCGCCTCACTGTCGTCGGGGTTGATACCGAAATACCGGTCGGAGCGGTGGTCGGCGTCGAGGTTCCACACGTGATGGTGTCCGAACACGAGCACCGGCGTCGTCACCGAGCCGGCCAGGTCGTCGAGCCAGGCGACCTGACTGGCGCTGAGCTCGCCGCGATCGGTACCCGGGATCACGGTGTCGACCACTGCGAGCGTCACACCGTCGAGGTGCACGGCGTACGGCGCGTAGCCGACGGCGAACTGCGGATCGGTCTTGACCTCGTGGTTGCCCCGCACCCATTGCATGCGCTCGCCAAGAGCGCCATAGGCGTCGAGGAAGGCCTCGAACTCGTGCTCGCGGCCGGCGTCGGTCAGGTCCCCCTTCACGATCACGGCGTCGGGATCGAGATCGCGCATCTCGTCGATCACGGCGTCATTCATCACCTGGGGATAAGGCGGCTCGCCGGGCTCGCTGCGCATGATCGGGCCCAGCTCCTCCTCACCGAGGTCGCCGAGGCGGCCGCACTCGACCTCACCGAAGTGCACGTCGTTGGCCGTCGCGATCGTCGCGAGCAGTCGGCCGGGCGGCCGCTCGAGCGTCGTGAACTTCGACGGGAGCCAGGCGCCGCGCGACGCCCCGTCGACCGTGAGCGTGTACTCGGTGCCGGGCTCGAGGCCGGTGACGCGTGCGCTGTGATACGGGCCGGTGGTGGTGACCGCGGTCTCGCCGAGCTGCGTCGTCACGCTCGCTCCGTCGTCGGTGCGGAACGTGACCACCGCTTCGTCGACCCCGACCGTCATCAGCTCGGCGTCGTGCACGGCGGTCATGGCTAGGCGCGCGACCTCCGGCTGATGCGCCCCGACAGCCGCCACGGCCCGCGCAGCATGCCCGATCTCCGCCCTGTCAGGCGGGCGGCGCGTACCCAGGCGTCGAGGTGCTCGGCGTCGCCGCCGGTGACCGCCGCCGACGCGCGGGCGGCCGAGTGAGCACGCTCGCGCTGCACGGCTTCGAACGCCGCCGTGATCGCGGCGACCTCCTCAGGGGTGGCGTCGGGTGAGATGACCCGGAGCGGGGGCGGGTTCGGCATGACCTAGAGCGGCACGTTGCCGTGCTTGCGCTGCGGGAGCTTCTCCTTCTTCGTGCGCAGCATCTCCAGTGAGCGCACGAGCACACGCCTGGTCTCGCGGGGGTCGATGACGTCGTCGACGTATCCCCGTTCGGCGGCGATGTATGGATTGGCGAACCGCTCCGTGTACTCCTCGATGAGCTCGACACGACGTGTTTCGGGGTCGGACGCCGACTCGATCTCCTTGCGGAAGATGATGCCGACCGCGCCCTGCGGGCCCATCACGGCGATCTCGGCCGACGGCCACGCGAAAGCCAGGTCGGCTCCGATCGACTTCGAGTTCATGACGACGTACGCGCCGCCGTAGCCCTTGCGCGTGATGATCTGCACCCGCGGCACGGTCGCTTCGCAGTAGGCGTACAGGAGCTTGGCTCCGTGGCGGATGATGCCGCCGTACTCCTGGTCGGTGCCGGGCAGGAACCCGGGCACGTCGACGAACGTCACCAGAGGAATATTGAACGCGTCGCACGTACGCACGAAGCGGCCGGCTTTCTCGGACGCCTCGATGTCGAGCGTGCCCGCCAGCACCTGCGGCTGGTTCCCCACGATGCCGACGACGTGCCCATCGACGCGAGCGAAGCCGCACACGATGTTCATCGCCCAGAGGGGATGCACCTCGAAGAACTCGCCGTCGTCGACGATCTCGGCGATCACGCGCTTCATGTCGTACGGCTTGTTCGAGGCGTCGGGGATGATGTCGATGATGCCGTCGCACGGCCGCTCGGGATCGTCCTCGGGCTGGAAATATGGGGGGTCCTCGAGGTTGTTGGCGGGCAGGAACGAGAGCAGGTAGCGCACCTGCTCCAGGCAGCTCGTCTCGTCGTCGGCGACGAACGTCGCCACCCCCGACTTCGTGGCGTGGGTCATCGCGCCGCCGAGCTCCTCTTGGGTCACGTCCTCGCCGGTGACCGTCTTCACGACGTCGGGCCCGGTGATGAACATGTTCGAGATGCCCTTCACCATGAAGATGAAGTCGGTCATCGCCGGTGAGTAGACCGCCCCGCCCGCGCATGGCCCCAGGATCACGCTGATCTGTGGCACGACCCCGGACGCCTTGACGTTGCGGTAGAAGATCCCGCCGTAGCTCGCCAGCGAGACGACGCCCTCCTGGATGCGCGCGCCGCCGCCGTCGTTGAGGCCGACGACAGGTGCGCCGACCGACTCGGCGAGGTCCATGACCTTGTGGATCTTCTCGGCGTACACCTCGCCGAGCGCCCCGCCGAACAGCGTGAAGTCCTGCGCGAAGACGAACACCTTCCGGCCGTTCACGGTGCCCCAGCCGGTCACCACGCCGTCGGTGAGCGGCCGGTTGGCTTCGATGCCGAACCCGTGGGCACGGTGCCGGGCGAGCATGTCGAGCTCGACGAAGGATCCCGGGTCGAGCAGCTGCTCGAGCCGCTCGCGCGGGAGCAGCTTGCCCCGCTGGTGCTGACGCTCGACGGCGCCCGGGCTCCCGGCCTCGAGCGCTTGCTCGCGCAGCTTCTCGAGCTGCTCGAGACGCTCCTCGATCGGATGCGCGACGGGCCGTACGGACTCGCTCGCGCCACCCTCGCCTTGGATTTCCGGGTCTTCGACGGCCATAGGATCAGCGTACTTGTGACGCTGCTACGGAGCCTCGCCCGTCCCGGCGGGCTTCTCCTCGTCTTCCTCGGACGTTTCCTCGGAGGTCAGGCTCGACCAGAAACCCGGCGGGATCAGCGCGATCACTCCGCCGATGACGGCGAGGACCCCCCCGATCGCGGCGAGATACACGCCGATCGAGATGAAGTCGCGGAAGCTCTTCCCGAGGTTGGCGTCGTGGATGATCTTGCGCACTTGATACACGTACAGGACTGCGGTGATCGCCGCCGCGAGGCCCACGAGGAGCCCGGTGATCCGCCAACCGGGCGCGAAGGCGGCGAGGACGATCAGCAGCCCGAGCACCAGCACCACGATTCCAAGGCTCAGTCCCCCACTTCCGGGACCGGCCTTGTTGTCGATCACGAACTTCGCCGGGATCGTGTACGCGGTCCGAGCGGCGCCGAGCTCTCTGGTCTTGGCGCCCCAGTTGAGCCAGCTGGAGACGGCGACGAGCGCGCCGCCGATCACGATGAACGCTCGGCCGATCGTGACCCCGCGTGTCGTGGTTGTCGTGCTCGGAGCCGTTGATGACATGCGAAATCCCCCTTGGGGCACTTCAGGGCGAGAGCGTGAACGGCGGGTAGCGGTCGGTGACAAGCAAGAATGCGTACGCAGCGACCCGCAGATTCCACCGCAACACGCCGACAACGAAGTCGAACATCCCCCTCGGGTACCGGCCGGTGAACAGGATCGCGAACCAGGCGATGATGACGACGACGACTGCTGCGATGTCCAGGAATATCAGCACGATGTAGTGCGGGATCGCGGCCAGCCACTTCACGAGCGGGAGCCAGCGGTTCAGGTCGTTCCTGGCGTCGGGGTACACGACCTCGATGTGCACGGCCTGGTGGTCGTCGACCGACGGGTACTCGTCGCGTAGCAGGAAGATGTACGAGTCGATCCGCGTCGTGAGCCGCAGCAGCTCGACGTTGAAGTCGAACCACCACCGTGGGTACTTCTGCCGCAGCACGATCAATGCGAGCAAGGGCAGGAAGAGCAGGAGCACAGGCCCACTGATCGGGAGCCCGTTGAAGTGCGGACCACCGAAGAGGGCCAGCAAGATGATGAGTGGGATGGCCAGGATCAGCCGGAACCCGGTGGTGAGCCGGTTGAGCTCCCGGTCGGGATAGTCGACGGAAAACGTCAACGGGTATGGCGTCGCCTGCACGCTCATGAGCTTCCCCCTGTGTCACTACGACTCGTGGGTCACGACCTCTTCTGCGTGAGGGAGAGGATCCCACCGACAACGGTCACGATGGCGCCGACGAGGGCGATGTACGCCCCGTAGCGCAAGACCGAGAAGTAGCCACTCTCGAGGAGAGGGGACAGTTCGTCGGCAAAGTTCTTCGTCTGCCAGAGGAACAGCACGACGATCAGGAACGCGGCCACTCCGGCGGCCAGGCTCAGAACGCCGAGGCGGGGCTGCAACGCGCTGATGAGTGCGGTGGCGATGCATGCGAATCCAAAGAACGCGATGACGATCCCGAGGTTGAGACCTCCCGACGCGGACTGGCTGTCGAACAAGAAGTGCGCCGGGATCTCGTAGGCCGGGAAGGACGCCGAACGGGCGCCCGACACGAGCTCGATATGGATCCACGTGAACCAGGCCGACACGAAGAACAGCAGCCCGCCGACGAGCGCAATGATCTGAGGCGGACCGATCCTGAATCCCCCCGCGCGCCCCGGCGCGCCCGGCGCAGCGCCGGGCGTTCCCCACGCCGCCGACGGCGGGCCGGGCTGCGTCGGCGTCGGTTGCGGCGCGCCGGGCGGGGGTGACGGCGCTTGCCGCGGGGGCGGCGGCGTCGAAGGTTGCGTGGCTGTCGGAGGCGGTGGCGGCGGCGTCGACGCCGGCGCGGGCTGCGTGGCTGTCGGAGGCGGAAGCGGTGGCGTCGACGGTTGCGCGGGCGCGGCGGCGGGCGCACGTCGGGCAACCAACCGCCGACTGTCGACCCATGCCTCCCACCCGTTCGAGCAACGGATGTGCGCCCACTCACTGCGAGTCTCGATCACCATGACATCGAGGCCGGGATCCAGGTTCGCCGCCGGCGGAACGGAGCCGTCGGGGCCGGCCCAAGCCGGAAGTCCCTCGGTCGGTACGACGTGGGTCTGCTCGTAGTCAGCCATCGGCTCCCTTTCGTCGCTCGCGTCTCGGGCCCGGCGCGGGGCAGCGTACCCAGGCCCACGTGACGTCGCTCGGCTGATCGCGCGTTCTTGCGCGCCGGTCGAAATGGTTCCGAACGCGCCGCGGCCCCGCCGACGGGGGCCTGTCAATCGGTGAGGGCCGAGAGCACCTCCCGCCACTGGCGGACCACGCCGTAGTGGCCCCGATGAGGCCAGATCTGCGGCCGGCAGGCGGGGAGCTTTGCGGCCAGGTAGCGGAAGTCGGGCTCGCCCCGGGTGTCCTGGGCCCCGTGCCAAAGCTGCACACCGGGCCCGACGTGGGCGATGCGGAAGCCCCAGGGCATCCAGAGTCCGACCAGATCGTCGGCCATCCCGCCCGCGCCGGGCCGCAGCGCCTCGTCCACGTCGGCCCGGAGCATCTCGCCTGCTGCCGGCTCGGCCAGCAGCTCACGATCAGCCGGGGTGCCGCCGCCGAGGAAGGTCGTCGGGTCCTCCATCCAGCGCTGCATGTAGCGCACGACCCATCCGGCCGCGACGCCCGCGTCTTCCCGGGCCATCTCGGCGGCGGGACGCTGCCGCCGGTCGAGCGCGTCCCACGCCCCGGGCACCTCGTCGAGCGGGCCCGGCATGCTCGCCACGCCGACGGCAGCGACACGATTGCCGAGCGCCACCGCGCACGCGAGCGCGTGACCGCCGCCTGCTGAGACGCCCAGGACGGCGAAGCGGTCGATGCCCAACGAGTCGACGAGCGCGGCGACGTCACCGGCGGTGTCGAGCAGCGCGCGCCCCTCCCGCCGGTCCGAGCCCCCGTAGCCGGGCCGGTCGAACGTGATCAGGCGCACGCCGAGTGCAACCGCGACGTCGGACGGCGGCGCGAACAACCTCGACCCCGGCGCGCCGTGGAACAAGACAACAGGTGTTCCGGCCGGATCGCCGAGCTCCTGGTATGCGAGCGCGCGACCGTCAGGAAGGCGCAGATGCTACTCCTGGACCAGCTCGATGAGCGTGCCGAAGGCCGTCTTCGGGTGGATGAACGCCACGGTCGTGCCCCGACTCCCGGGCCGGGGCGCCTCGTCGATGACCCGGTGACCTTCGCGCTTCACCCGTTCGAGCGCGGCGGCGCAGTCGTCCACGCGGTATGCGACGTGGTGGATCCCTTCACCCCGGTTCTCGAGGTACTTGGCCACTGGGGAATCGTCCCGCACCGGGGTGAGGAGCTGGACGTAGGAGTCGGCGACCCGGAGGAGGACCTCCTCGACCCCGTCCTTCTCGACGACCTCGCGGTGCACGGGCTCCACGCCAAACGTGGTGCGGTAGTAGTCGACGGCGGCGTCGAGATCGTGGACGGCGATGGCGACGTGGTCGATCTCGGTCAGCACGGGCTCGCTCATCCTTCTCCCCGATTCCGGTGGTGCCGGCGGAACAGCGTGATCTGATCGAGGTGCTGCTCGCGTAGCCCGGCGTCCGTGACGCCCAGGCCTTCCTCCGGCGCGAGGCACAGCACGCCCACCTTCCCCTCAACCAGGTTCTTGTGCACCTGCAGCGCCGCCTCGCCGGTCCGTTCCAGCGGGTAGACGACCGAGAGCGTCGGATGGATCCTCCCTTCGCCGATGAGCCGGTTGGCCTCCCACGCTTCCCGGTAGTTGGCGAAATGACAGCCCTTCAGGGTCTTGAGCATCATCCAGAGGTAGCGATTGTCGTACTCGATCATGAAGCCGGATGTCGCCGCGCAGGTGATGATCACCCCGCCCCGTTTGCACACGAAGACGGACGCACCCATCGTCTGCCGGCCCGGATGCTCGAACACGATGTCGGGATCGACACCCGCGAGCTCGCGGATCTTCTTGCCCAGACGACGCCACTCGCCCGGGTCCTGCGTGTGCTCGTCCTTCCAGAAGCGGTAGCCCTCGGCCTTGCGGTCGATGACGTACTCGACGCCCATGTCGTGCAGCAGCGCCACCCGCTCCGGCGACGACACCACGCCCACCGGCGTGCCCCCGCCGTTCATCACATACTGCGTGGCGTAGGCGCCGATACCGCCGGTCGCGCCCCAGACGAGCACCGTCTGGCCTTGCGTCATCTGTGAGCCGTTGGGGCTCACGATCATCCGATAGCTCGTCGAGTTGCACAGCGCGTTGCAGGCCGCCTCCTCCCAGGTGAGGTGAGCCGGCTTGGGCATGATCTGGTTCGCCCGCACGAGCGCGATCTCGGCCAGTCCGCCGTAGTTCGACTCGTAGCCCCAGATGCGCTGGTTGACCGCGAGCATGGAGTCGTCGTGCGCGGACGGGTCCTGGTCGTCGACGTAATTGCAGTGGACGGTGACCTGGTCACCGGGCTTCCAGTTGCGCACGGCCGAGCCGACGCGCAACACGACACCGGCGGCGTCGCTGCCCATCACGTGGAACGGCTGGTCGTGGCGCGCGCCCCATACACTCTCCTTGCCCAGCCGCTTGAGGAACTGGAACGTCGGCAACGGCTCGAAGATCGACGTCCACACGGTGTTGAAGTTGATCGCCGACGCCATCACGGCGATGTAGGCCTCGTCCGGCGCCAGCTCGGGGAGCGGCACCTCCTCGACGTGTGTCGACTTGCGAGGGTCCTTCTCCTCTGACGGCAGACCGGAGAACATCTCCTGCTCGTCGGCCCGTACGACGGCGGCCCGGAACGTGGACGGCAAGGGCAACGCACCGATGTCGTCACCGCCGGCACCCTCGAGGATTGCGGCGCGAATGCTGTCGATCTCGGTCATGCGCAACTCCCATTGTCGCCGTCGCAAGCTCCGGCTTTGCGGCGACGGTCGGCAAAGCCGCCGTCGCCGCGAACGTAGTGCTCAACCAGCCGCCCGGTTTGGCCTGCCGTCGGCGCGGCTACTCTCGGGTAGCTCGGTCCTATGGGGGAGGAAGCAATGCCCGGCTCGGTCATCGTCTCGTCTGCCCGCACGCCCATCGGGAAGCTCTCGGGCGCGCTGGCTTCGTTCTCGGCCATGGACCTGGGCGGCTTCGCGATCGCCGCCGCGCTCGAGCGAGCAGGGGTCGGGCCGGAGCAGGTCGACTACGTGATCATGGGTCAGGTCCTCCAGGGCGGGCAGGGTCAGATCACCGCCCGCCAGGCCGCGGTCAAGGCCGGCGTGCCGATGACCGTCCCGGCCCTCACCGTCAACAAGGTCTGCCTGTCGGGCATGAACGCGATCTACCTGGCCGACCAGATGGTCCAGGCCGGTGACGCCGAAGTCGTGGTCGCCGGCGGCATGGAGTCCATGACGGCGGCGCCGTACCTGCTTCCCGGCGCCCGGGCCGGGTACCGCATGGGCGACGGCAAGCTCGTCGACTCGATGATCGGCGACGGGCTCTGGTGCGCCTTCGACGCCGTCCACATGGGCGCCGGCACCGAGAAGTACGCAGGCCAGGTCGGCGGCCTCACCCGCGAGGCCCAGGATGAGTTCGCGGCCAAGAGCCACGAGCGGGTCGCTACGGCGATCAAGGAAGGCCGCTTCACGGCCGAGATCGCACCCGTGAGCGTCCCCCAGCGCAAGGGCGAGCCCATCCTCGTCGACACCGACGAGGGCGTTCGCCCCGGCACCACGGCCGAGAGCCTCGGCGCGCTGAAGCCGGCGTTCTCGAAGGACGGCACGATCACCGCCGGCAACGCGTCCCAGATCTCCGACGGCGCTGCGGCCGTGATCGTCACCAGCCGTGAGGTGGCCGACGACCTCGGGGCCACCCCGATCGCCGAGCTCGTGAGCTTCGGCATGGTCGCCGGCCCCGACCCGTCGCTGCTCACCCAGCCGTCGCGGGCGATCAAGCGGGCGCTCGAAGCCGTCGACAAGTCGGTCTCCGACATCGACCTCTTCGAGATCAACGAGGCGTTCGCTGCCGTCGGGCTCGCCGCCATGCGCGACCTCGGCATCAGTGACGACGTCGTCAACGTCAACGGCGGCGCGATCGCGCTCGGTCATCCGATCGGCATGTCGGGGACGCGCCTCGTCGCCACCCTCGTGAACGAGCTGCGTCGACGGGGCGACGGGCTCGGAGCCGCCGCGCTGTGCGGTGGCGGCGGCCAGGGCGACGCCACGCTCGTGCGCGCGCTGTAACTCGCATCTGGTTTTGGCGTTGCTGAGTGTCGAATAGCGGAACTCAGCGACGCCAAAAAAAGGGCAACCGCGCCGAATAACGTGCCGGCGTGAGCAGCAACCCGGCGCAGCTGCGGCCGCTCGGCCTGGGCGAAGTCCTCGACGCCGGAATCAAGATCTACCGGAACAAGTTCGCCACCATGCTCAAAGCGGTGGCGGTCGTGATCATTCCGGTCCAGGTGCTGAACATCCTCGTGGCGCTGTCGCTGCCCGACACCAGGACCACTACCGGCGGCACGACCACGTCAAGCGGCAGCGGCTGGGCGGGCGTCGCCGCGCTGCTCCTTATTCTGGTGGTCAGCATCGTGTCGAGCACGCTCGCCGAGGCCGCGTGCCTGAAAGCCGTGAGTGATACGTATCTCGGCACCGACACCGACTGGCGCGGATCGCTGCGGTTCGGTTTCGAGCGACTCGGCTCGCTGCTGTGGTTGACGCTGATCCACGGTGTGCTGCTGTTGCTCGCGTTCGCGGCGTGCATCGTCCCGGGCGTGTGGCTGTACGCGGCGTGGTCGGTCGCAGTACCGGCGCTGCTCCTCGAAGGCACCCGCGGGTTCAAGGCGTTGGGCCGGTCGTTCAACCTGGTGCGCGGCCGCTGGTGGCCGACGGCGGGCACGCTCCTGCTCGCAAATCTGCTCGCCGCCGCGGTCGCGTTCGGGTTCGGGGTCCTCGCGCTGCCGCTCGTGTTCGCAGGGGGTGGCAACGAGTTCGTCGTCGACCTGGCGAACGGCATCTTCGGAGCCGCCGCGAGTGTGCTGACGATTCCCTTCGTCGCCGCGGTCGTCGCCGTCATCTACTTCGACCTGCGCGTGCGCAAGGAGGGCTTCGACCTGCAGCTGATGGCGCAGCGCATCGGCGCCCCGGCCGGGGCCGTCACGCCGGCGCCGATGCCCTGGACCGCGCAACCGGCGCCCGGCGCCGGCGGTGGCTGGGCCCCACCGCCCCCGCCCGGATGGTCACCGCCGCCTCCTGGACCGTCATCGTCGCCGTCTCCTCCGCAGGCGCCGCCGTTTCCTCCGCCGGGTCCGCCGGCAGGGCCACCGCAGCGGTGACGCCTCGGTTGCCGGCCGTGCTCGCCGCGGTCGACCCCGACCAGGCCCGAGACCAGGCCCGCGACATCCTCGACAGCCGCCGGTACAAACCGGCCGACGTCCCGCGGCCGTTCGAAGGGGTCCTGGAATGGCTCGGCGACCGTCTGCGACCCCTCGGCGACTACTTCTCCCGGGTCACGGAGTCGCTGCCCGGGAAGATCGTTCTGGGCGCGTTGCTCGCAGGTGCGGTCGTGCTGATCACCTGGCTCGTGGCGCGCCCGCGCGCCACCCGGCCCGGTGCCGCCCGACCCGGCGGGCGGCGCGACGGCAACGAGGGCGTGGACCCGCGCCGTCTCGAACGCGAAGCCGACGCCGCCGAGCGGCGGGGCGATCTCGACCGGGCGCTGCGGCTCCGGTTCCGCGCCGGTCTCCTACGCCTCGACGACACCGGCGCCATCCGCTTCCGGCCGTCGATGACGAGCGCGCAAGTCGCGCGGCGGCTCCGACTGCGCGAGTTCGACACGCTCGCGATCACCTTCGATGCGGTCGCGTACGGCGGCCGGCACGCGTCCATGACCGACATCAATTCGGCGCGCGCTACGTGGCCACGTGTCGTCGAGCAAGCGGGTCGATCGTGAGGACACGTGCGCTCGGCTGGCGCCGTCTCCATCCCGCGCTGCGGGTGGCGATCGTGCTGGTCGTGCTGGTCGTCGTCGTGAATGTCGTGCTGTCGCTGCTCGACTCGTCGACGCGAGGCGCCGACGAGACCGCGCCCCGTTCCTCGTCTCTGTCGACCGGCCGAAATGGCCTTGCTGCCTACTCCGAACTGCTCCGCCGGAACGATCACACGACATCGGCATTGCGTGGCGACCTCGGCGACGTCGCACTCGATCCGAGTGAGACGCTCGTCGTGCTCGATCCTGTTGGCCTCGACCAGGACCAGGACAAGGTCATCCGCCGGTTCGTCGGGCGCGGCGGCACACTCGTTGCGGGCGGCGACGGCGCGACGGGGTTGCTCGCCGCGCTTCTCGAGGATCCGCCTACGTGGTCGAGCACCGGCACACCACTTGCACAGTCGGTCGGTGCCGCGCCGGAGGTGGCCGGCGTGCGTTCGGTACGCAGCGCCGGCGAAGGCTCGTGGTCGAACCCAGGCGCGACGACGCCCGTCCTCGCCGACGGATCGCGTGCGCTCGCCACAGTGGTCGATGTGGGGCGCGGCCGCGTTGTCGCCCTCGCCGACGCGTCGCCGCTGCAGAACCGGCTACTGGCCTCAGCCGACAACGCCGGCTTCGGTCTCGGCGCCGCCGGCGAGGGACGTGCCGTCCGGTTCGCCGAGGGGCTCCACGGGTACGGCCGCGAGCGCGGACTGGGCGCGATCCCAGGTCGATGGCAGGCGGCGCTGATCGGGTTGGCGCTTGCCGCGCTGCTCGGCGTGGTCGCGGCGGGACGCCGGCTCGGGCCGCCCGAGGAGTCCGGCCGTACGCTTCCGCCACCGCGACGCGAGTACGTCGACGCCCTCGCCGTGTCTCTCGCCCGCACCCGCAGGCCGGTCGAGGCGCTCGCCCCGCTCCAAGCGACGGCACGGGAACGGCTGGCGCGCCAGGCGGGCCTGCCGGCGGCGGCGCCGGAGCCCGACCTGCGCGCCGCGGCCGCCCGCCTGGGGTGGTCGCCCGATGACATCGACGCCCTGTTCGAGCCGCGCCGCACCGAGGCCGACGTCATCGCGGCCGGAAACGCGCTCGTGCGTGCCAGCGAAGGAGGAGGCGCCGAATCGTGAGGGAGTTACGGGACCGCGTCTCGGCCGAGGTGAGCAAGGTCGTCGTCGGTCAGGGCGACGTCGTCGACCTGTTGCTGGCGGCGATCGCCGTGAACGGACACGTGCTGCTCGAAGGTGTTCCCGGTGTAGCGAAGACGCTCATGGCGAATGTCACCGCCCGTGCCTTGGGCGTGTCGTTCCGGCGCGTGCAGTTCACGCCCGACATGCTCCCGTCCGACCTCACCGGGACGATGACCCTCCGGCCGTCGGCCACGTCACGTGATGCGCAAGAGCTCGCGTTCCGGGCCGGGCCGGTGTTCACGCACGTGCTCCTCGCCGACGAGATCAACCGCACGCCACCCAAGACCCAGGCCGCGTTGCTGGAGGCGATGCAGGAGCGGCAGGTATCGGTGGATGGCGAGGCCCGGCCGCTCCCCGACCCGTTCCTCGTTATCGCGACCCAGAACCCGATCGAGTACGAAGGCACATACCCGCTCCCCGAGGCGCAGCTCGACCGCTTCCTCGTGAAGGTCGACGTCGGCTATCCGGAGGAAAGCGACGAGGTCCGCATGTTGCGCCTCGCGCACCACGGTGTCATGCCCGCGACGATCGACGATGTTCGGGTTGTAGCGACGGCCGATGATCTCCGCGCCGTCCGCGACGAGGTCGACGCCACGACCGTGACGGACGAGATCGTCACCTACGTCGCGACGCTGGTGCGACGAACGCGAGGGCTGCCGAGTGTCGCCCTCGGAGCCAGCCCGCGCGCCGCCGTGCACCTCCTAGCGGCGTCGAAAGCGTCGGCGCGCATCAGCGGACGCGACTTCGTGACGCCAGATGACGTCGCATGGATGGCGCGACCTGTGCTGCGCCACCGTCTGCTACTGCGCCCGGAGGCCGAGCTCGAGCGGTTCCGGCCGGACGACGCGGTGCAGGCGGCGCTGGCCGCAGTGCCGGTGCCGCGGTGACCGGCGGCCCGTGGTGGTGACGATCCTCGCCGCGATCGCGATCGTTGCCGCCGCGCTCCTTGGCTTGGCGGTCGCACCGATCACCGTCACCGTGCGGGCGGCAGGGCTGTTCGCCGCGTGCGCGCTTCTTGCGCTCCTCCAGCCGACGGTGGCGCTGTTCGCCGCGATCGCGGTGGCGACCGCGTTCGTCCTCGACGCCGTCGCGAGCCGGCCGCGGCCGGTCGTGCACCGCCGGCTCCCCGGGGTGCTCGCGCGAGGCGTGGCGAGCGCGCTCGCGCTCGAGCCCGATCCGGCGTCGGTCGGCGCCGGCACGCTGCGGTTGCGCCAGCCGCTCGTGCCCGACGTGGCCATCGACCCGGCCGAAGCGGACGGCCGACTCGAGGCGAGCATCCGCGCCCGCCGGCGCGGCCGCCACACTCTTCCGGGGCCCGCGACCCGCGTGCGGGGACCGTTGGGGTTGGCGGCGTGGTACCGGGGCGGCGGCGGTCCCGACGAGGTGCTGGTGTACCCCGACCTGCCGGCGGCGTGGCGGCTGGTGCTCGCGGTCCGCCAGGGGCGCTTCCGTGACCCGGGTCGGCTCACGCGCGGCCCACTGGGGCTCGGCACCGATTTCGAGTCGATCCGCGACTATCTGCCCGACGACGACATCCGCCAGGTCAACTGGAGGGCAACGGCACGGTTGGGCCGCCCGATGAGCAACCAGTACCGCGTCGAGCAGGACCGCGACGTCGTGTGCCTGCTCGACGTGGGCCGGCTCATGGCCGCGCCACTCGTTGACCGCACTCGGCTCGACGCGACGGTCGACGCCGCCACCGCGGTCGCTCTCGTGGCCGACGAGGTCGGAGACCGCGCCGGTGTCATCGCGTTCGACGACCGCGTCCGGCGGCGCCTGCCACCGGCGCGGGGCGGCGGCGACGCGGTCGTGCGCGCCATCTTCGAGAAGCCGCCGCGCAACCCCTCCTCGACGCCATGCCGGTGCTCGCCCGGCGTCACGCCGTCGTCGTTGCGAGCGTGGCCGATCCAGACCTGGAGCGCATAGTGCGTACGCGGCCGAGCGCGCCCGCCGACGTGTTCGCGGCCGCCGTGGCGCTCGACGTGCTCGACGCCCGCGCCCGTGTGGCCGTGGAGTTGCGCGGCGCGGGCGCCGACGTCGTCGAGGCGTCACCGGAGCTGCTGCCGAACGCGTGCGTGGGCGCGTACCTCAGGGCGAAGGCTCGGGCGCGCTTGTAGCAACGCGCGCCGGACGCCCGCGCCAGACCACGAGGGTCCAGTAAGCGGCGCCGAGCGCGACACCGATGGCGACTGCTGTCGCGAGGCCCAGCCCGCGCGGGGTCAGGAACCCTTCGACCAAGCCCGCGAGCACCAGCCACGGCGCGGTGCCGAGCACGACCTCGACGGCGACTCGCGCCTCGGCGGCGAGGGCCACGCCGCGGCGGCGGTGGCCCGGGTTGACGAGTGCCCACCCCATGCGCAGCCCGGCCGCGCTCGCGACGACCACGCACGAAAGCTCGAGCACACCGTGCGCGGTCACGAGCTCGAAGAAGAACTCGCCGTTGCCGGCCCAGATCGACAGACCTGTGATCGCGCCGAACAGCACGCCCTGGTAGACGAGCAGCGCGGCGGTCCCCAGCCCGGCCGCGATGCCGCCGGCGAATGCGACGATCGTCACCCTGATGTTGTTGGTGAAGATCTCGCTCGAGAACGCGGCCTGCTCATCGGTCGTCAATCCCAGATCCGCGCCCCGCTCCCGGGGCTCGGTCACCGACCGGTATTGCGACGGCACCACTCCGCTCGCCGCGCCCGGGTCGCGGACCGCCCACGCCGCCGACAGCACCCACGGGCCGAAGAGCAACAAGGCAGAAATGACGAGCAGTCCAGGCCGCTCGCGCACGCGGCGCCAGTATCCCGTCGTCACGAAGTCCAGCAACGATCCGCCGCGACCGGCGCGGTCGTACACGAGCGGACGGGCACGGCTCACGAGCAGCTCGAGCCGGGCGACGACGGGGTCCCCGGCGAACCGACGGCGGGCGAGCGCGAGGTCGGCCGCGCTCGCGCGGTAGAGCGCGCCGAGCCGGCGGACGCCGTCAGGGCCGAGCGACTCGGCCCGGCGTCCGGCGCGGCCAAGCAACGTGTCGAGCTCGCGCCAACGCGCCCGGCGCTCGTCCACGAAGACGTCGAGGTTCACGTCGAGGCCTCGCTACTCCCGCGTTACCTTCGCCCGGTGTCCACGTTCGACGACCGGGTCACGATCGCCACGCCCGAAGGCGTGGAGCTCGAGCTCGTGCTGGCCGGCCTGGGTTCACGTTTCATGGCCGCGCTCCTCGACGTCGTGATCCAGCTCGGCGCGATCTTCGCGCTCGCGATTGTTTTCGCTCCGGTCGGCGACAGCGGCTACGTGGTGGCGGCGTACTTCATCGCGGTGTTCGTCGTCCTCTTCGCGTACGACATCGTGCTCGAGACGTGGAATCGCGGCCGCACCGTCGGCAAGCTGGCCGCGGGCCTTCGGGTCGTCCGCACCGGAGGGGAGCCGGTCGGATTCCTCACCGCGGCTGTGCGCAACTTCCTCCGCCTCGCCGACTTCCTGCCCGCGTTCTACGTCGTCGGCGTGATCACGATTCTGGTCACGAGCCGGAACCAGCGCCTCGGCGACCTCGCCGCGGGGACGCTCGTCGTGCGCGAGCGGCGTCCGGCCGTGATGCCGGCGGCCAAGTACCTTCCGCCGGCGCCGGCCGACGCGCCGTTCCTCGAATGGGACGTGAGCGGCGTGACCGCGGACGACCTCGCCACCCTGCGCCAGTTCCTCGATCGGCGGCTCGCGCTCCAACCGGCCGCGCGCGCTCACCTGGCCACCGACCTCGCGGCGCGCGTTCGACCGAAGGTGGTCGGCGCGCCGGACGGATGGCACCCGGAGAGCTTCCTCGAGGCCGTCGTAGCAGCGAAGACGTCCCGGGGCTGACGCCTACTACGCTCGCCCCGCGTGAGCACTGCGACGGTCACGGCGCCCAGCGCGTCGAGCCCGGTCGAGCTCGAGCTCAAGCCGCTGCGTTTTGCCGGCGCCGCCATGCTCGGCATCGCAGCGATCCGCCCCGCACTTCCCGACGCGCTGCCGCTCGGGCCGCCGTGCCCACTCCGCACACTGACCGGTATCCCGTGCCCGTTCTGCGGCATGACGCGCGGCGTGGTCGCGCTCGTGCACGGGCACGTGAGCACGGCGTTCAGCTTCAACCCCGGAGCCTTTCTCGTCGTCGCGATGGCGCTTGTCCTGCTGGTCGCGTGGCGCTGGCAGCGCGTCCGGATCCCGGTGTGGGCGGTGTTCCTGTTCTTCGCCCTGCTCTGGGCGTACCAGCTCTTCAAGTACTCGACCGGAAGACCGCTGTAGTGGCGCAGCCGGCGCCGCCGCCCGGCGGCGCGCCGGTCGGACCGTCGGGCCCGCGCGCCGACTTCTGGTACCGCCTCGGTGCGTTCCTGCTCGACGGCGTGATCCTCGCCATTCCAGTGAACCTCGTGTTGCTCGCGGTGCCGAACGTCGTCGCCCGCCAGGTCTTCGGCATCGCCGCCCAGATCGCGTACAGCGTGTACTTCATCGGCAGCGGCAGTGGCCAGACCGTGGGCATGCGGGTCTTGGGCATCCGCGCCATCGACGCCGTGACAGGAGGACGGATCGACTACGGCAAGGCATTCATCCGGTATCTCGTGAGTCTCGTCTCCGGGCTTGCGTGTCTCCTCGGGTACCTCTGGATGTTGTGGGACCCCGAGAGGCAGACCTGGCAGGACAAGGTTGCAGGGACCTTCGTGGTGCCCGTGTCGGAGTACCCCGTCGTGGCGTGGCCGGGCTGAGTGCAACCACGAAGTCGTGGATCCTCGACGACGGCGTGAGTAGTGTGCCGCCCGTTCAACGTCGTGCCGAGCTCGGGGAAGCACCTCATGGCAACAACACCACCGGACGATCCGTCGCAGGGTCCGACACCGCCGCCGCAACCGCCTCCGACTCCGCCTCCCACCCCGCCGGCGGGGAGCGGATCCGGTTACTACAGCCCGCCGACGTCGACCACCAATGGTCTGGCCATCGCCTCACTCGTGTCGTCGATCGCCGGGTTCGTGCTCTGCGGCATCGGCTACATCCTCGGCCTCGTGTTCGGGTACATCGCCAAGAATCAGATCGACCAGTCCGGCGGGACGCAGCAGGGTCGGGGCATGGCGATCGCCGGCATCATCATCGGCTGGGTCGGAATCGGCATCGTTGTGCTCGTTATCGTGATTGCGATCATTGCCAGCGCGGCAAGTAGCTGACCGCGCCGTCGGCGTCGCATGAGCAGCCTGCAAACACTGACGGTCGGAGGGAGGCACGCGTGATCGCGCCGCTGTCGGACGAGCGGCTGCCGATCTACACGTCGAACACGTTCGAGATCCCCGGCGTGAAGCTGGAGCAGCACCTCGGGTTGTGTTGGGGACTCATGGTGATCAGCCTCGGGTTCGGGAGAAGCATCTCGGGTGGCTTCCGGGCGCTGCAGGCGGGCGAGGTGCCCGAGTTCACCCAGGCGGTCGATGAGGCGCGGCGCGGCGCGCTCTACCGCATGGTCGAGCACGCCAAGGCGCTCGGCGGCAATGCCGTCGTCGGAATCCGGTTCGATTCGAACAGCTTCGCTGACGCGTACGCAGAGTTCGTCGCCTACGGCTCGGCGGTCGTCGTCAAGGCTGGTTGATGCAGGAGCAGTCGACCAGGCCTATATCGCGACCCCGGTCGCGGCGTATTGCCGCGGGAGTCGCCTTCAGTCGTGGTGTGGGTCGCGATCGGATTCATCTTCGACCTCGGGGAGACTGCCAACCGGCAATCGATCTACCTCGTGATCGGGATTCCCCTCACGATCGTCTTCCAGCTGTTCGTGCGCCGGCGTCCGCTGCAAGAGCTGTGGTTCGCAACGGCCCGAAGCTGGAGCGACGTGCAGTGTTCGTGCCGCTCGTCGTGGTGCTGCTCGTGGTGCCGGTGTACCTCTTCGTGCGCGACGTCAACGACGGCGCCGGGTTCGTCCTGTACGACTTGGCACTGCTCATCGGAGCGGTCGGTGCCGGCTACGCGTCAAGCAGTTCGTGGACGCCACCTGGCGTGACCTCGCCCAGTGCCTCCTCACCGCCGGCCTCATCGGGACGCTCGCCGCGCTCGACATCTACGCCAACGTCACCGCCGCCCACCCCTTCGGGTCGCCCTTCGATGCCCCCGCCTTGCGCGACTTCTTCGTGTCACTCGGCACATACATCGCGGCGGTCTTCACGCTGCCCATCGTGATGGTCCCGATGGGCATCTTCCTGTCGATCTACTGGCGGCGGTCCGGCAACCTCGCCGTACCGGGGTTCACCCACGCATTCAGCGACGCCGTCCGCAACGTCCTCGTCGGCGTGCCGTAGCCATCACCGCGCGCACGAGGGGCGGCCGCAGCCGCCCCTCGCCCGGAACTCGGTCTTCGACCGGATCAGGCCGCGGGCGCGCCCTTCGACATCCAGTAGTCGTTGAGCGCGGTCTGCACCTTCTGCACGTAGATGTAGATGCCGGCGAGCGGGATCAGCAGCCACAGACCCGCCAGCGGGCTGACCGGCGATTCGCGGCCGTCCTCCTGGTACATCTTCTCGACCTCGGCGGCGAGCAAAAACGGTCCCACGATGACCAATGTGAGGAGCAGCAAAACAACTCCACCCAAGCCCTCGCGGTTGTGCTCCTTGAGCTCCTCGCCGGTCAAGTAGATCCAGTAATAGGCATAAATGCCACAGGTAACCAACGACAAGAGGGCCTCTCGACCCGCATCACGGGTCCGGCCGATCGGGCCCTTGGTGGCAGGCCCGGGTGCGGGTTGGGTCATTGTCCTGTCCTTTCTCGGGGATGAACCGGGCACTGCCTATCGGTCGTCGCGCCGAAAGTCAACAGTTGCCTACGCCTCGACCTCCCGCCGGCCCTCGAGCGCGCGACCGAGCGTCACCTCGTCCGCGTATTCGAGATCACCGCCAACCGGCAGCCCGCTGGCGATGCGGGTCACGCGCAACCCGAGCGGCTTGAGCAAGCGGGCCAGGTACATGGCCGTCGCCTCGCCTTCGATGTTGGGGTTCGTCGCAAGGATCACCTCTTGCACGTCCTCGTCGTTCACGCGCGCGAGCAGCTCCTTGATCTTCAGCTGCTCGGGGCCGACGCCTTCGATGGGAGAGATCGCACCCAGCAACACGTGGTACCGGCCGCGGTACTCCTGCGTGCGCTCGACGGCGACGATGTCGCGCGGCTCCTCGACGACGCAGAGGACGGTCGAGTCCCGCCGTTCGTCGCGGCAGTACACACAGAGCTCGCCCTCGGCGAAGTTGAAGCAGCGGCGACACCAGCTCACGCGCTCCTTCGCCTCGACGACGGCTTGCGCGAGCCGCTTGGCGTCCTCCGGCGCCGCCTTCAGGAGATAGAACGCGATGCGCTGCGCGGACTTGGGGCCGATGCCGGGGAGCCGCCCCAGCTCGTCGACCAAGCTCTGGACCGGTCCTTCGTACGGGGAGGCCAATGCTTCGCGACTAGCCCAGCGCGCCGCCGAGGCCGCCGAGATCGAGGCCGCCGGTGACGGCGCCCATCCTCTCGGCTTGCAGCTCCTGTGCGCGGCGCAGCCCGTCGCCCACGGCCGCGACGACGAGGTCCTCGAGCATCTCGACGTCGTCAGGATCGACCACGTCGGCCGAGATCGACACCGACTGGAGCTCCCCGCCGCCGGTCACCACCGCCGTGACCTTCCCGCCGCCAGCGGAGCCCTCGACGGTCGTGGTCGCGAGCTCGTCCTGCGCCGCGGCCATGTCGGCCTGCATCTTCTGCACCTGGCGCATCATCTGGTTGAGCTGCTTCTGATTCGCCATGCTCGGTTGCTCCGCTCGGTATGTCCTTGTCGCCGTCGCAAGCTCCGGCTTTGCTCCGGCGGTCGGCAACGCCGCCGCCTCCGCGACACCGCGGCGTCAGTCTTGGTGACGTTCCTCGACGACGGTCGCGCCCAGCGATTCCGTGAGGAACGTCGCCGGGTTCGTCGCCGACTCTACTCCCGCCTCGATCTCGACCGGCTCCGCTTCGATGACTTCCTCGGGGCTTGACGCCGAAGCCGCACTCGGCGCGGCCGAAGACGCTCGCCCGCCGACGAAGCCCTCGTGCGCGATCAGGTTGAAGCGCAAGCTGTGGCCCACGCGCTGCGAAAGCGCGTTGCGGATCGTGTCGGCTTCCCGTCGAAACCGTGGCTTCGCCGCCTCGATGAGTCGCGGTGACACACCGAACGTGACGACGTCGCCTTCGACCGAAAGAGGCTGTGCTTCCTGCACCGCGCTGCGCGTCGCGACGGGAAGCTCGGGCAACACGGCGGCCCAGGCGAGGATCACGTCGTCGACGTCGACGGAAGCGGCCAGCGCCGCGCCGGCCTGAGCTGCTTGGGTCTTCGGCTGCGCTTCCGGTTCCGTCGGCGCAGAACCTGGCGGCAGGGACTCCTCTTCTGCTTCTGCACCAACGTCATCTGCGGAAGGGGGCGCGACCTTGGGAGCACGCTTGCGCAGCGCGCCGACGGTGGCTCCGGGGGCGCGCGGTTCCCTCGCCGGCGCTGCGGGCGGCGCGCCCCCGCCGGAGCTCCGCCGCTCGGCGACCGTCCGCTCGAGCTTGTCGAGCCGCTCCACGACCGTTTGCAACGGGGGGCCGGCCTCGCGCCGTGTGAGGCGGACGAGCGCGATTTCGAGCACGAGGCGCGGGTCGGCAGCGTCGGTGCCGCGCATGTCGACGACAGCTTGGCCAAGGGTCTCGAGCACCCGCACGAGCATCGTGTTGCCGAGCGCCTGCCCGAGCTCGTCGAGCCGCTTCTGCTCGTCCTCCGGGGAGTCGACGCGCACCTGGCCGCCGCCTGCGTTGAGCAGGAACGCATCGCGCGTCGACCGCAGAAGGTCCTCGGCCACACGTCGCGGCTCGTGGCCTGCCTCGATCAGCGCGCCGACCGCCGTCAGTACCCTCGCCGGGTCTTCGGCCGCGACGGCGTCGAGCACGGCTGCCCGCAGGTCGAACGGCGTGCGGCCGAACAGGTCGGTGACCGCATCGGCGTCGAGGCGGCCGGTCCCGTGGGCGAGCGCCTGGTCGAGCAGCGACAACGAGTCGCGAGCCGACCCGCCCCCGGCCCGGGCGATCACCGCGATGGCGTCCCGGTCGGCGTCGATGCCCTCCTGGCCGAGCACCTCGACGAGCAGCGCCTCGAGCTCGTCGCTCGACAACAGCCGGAACTCGAGGTGCTGCGCCCGGGACCGGATGGTGGGCAGCACTTTCTCGGGGTTGGTGGTGGCGAGCACGAACACGACGTGCTCGGGCGGCTCTTCGAGCGTCTTGAGCAGCGCGTTCGACGCCGCCGGGCTCAGCATCTGCACCTCGTCGACGAGGTACACCTTCCGCTTCGAGGTGGCGCCGAGACCGAGGTGGACGCTGTCGGTGAGGTCGCGGATGTTGTCGACACTGTTGTTCGACGCCGCGTCGAGCTCGAACAGATCGAGGAACCGGCCCTCGGTGATCGCGACGCAGTTCTCACATTTGCCGCACGGCTCGCCGTCGGCGCCGAGGTCGAGGCAGTTCAGCGCCTTGGCCAGGATGCGGGCGGTCGTCGTCTTACCCGTGCCGCGGGGGCCCGAGAACAGATAAGCGTGGCCGACCCGCCCCTCCCGCACCGCGTTCCGGAGGGCGGAGGTCACGTGGTCCTGGCCGACGAGCCCGGTGAAGGTCTGCGGCCGGTGCTTTCGGTACAGGGACTGGTACGCCATCGCATTCGACTCTACCGAGAGCGGTACCCTGCGAAGTGAGACGCCTTCCGACCTGGGAGGTTGACGATGAGCACCGCACAGCAGGCTGAGTACGGACCCGGTACGGCCCTCCTCGTCGTCGACGTGCAGAACGACTTCGCCGACCCGAAGGGCAGCCTCTACGTCCAGGGCGGCGAGGAAGTGGTGCCCATCATCAACCGCGAGATCGGCCGGGCCCGGGCTGCAGGCGTTCCGGTCGTCTACACGAAGGACTGGCATCCACCGGAAACGCCGCACTTCGCGAAGTACGGCGGCAAGTGGCCGGTGCACGGCGTCCACGACACGTGGGGCGCCGAGTTCCCCGCCGACCTCGAGGTCGCAGGCGAGATCATCCACAAGGCCAAGGGCGAGGAGGACGGCTACTCGGGGTTCAGCGTGACGCACCTGCCCACCGGCGAGCGGCGAGAGACCGGCCTCGAGCAGCTCCTGCGCGACCGCGGCGTCGAACACATCGTCATCGCCGGGCTCACCACCGACTACTGCGTCAAGGAGACAGCGCTCGACGCTGTGCGCAAGGGCTTCGACGCGGACGTCATCGTCGAGGCGACCAGGGCCGTCGACGTGGAGCCCGGCGACGGCGAGCGTGCCCTGCGCGAGATCGAGCAAGCCGGCGTCACGCTCGTCTGAGCCGCCGTCGTCCATGAGCTGGGTCGACGACACGAACGCGGCGCTGTTCGCCGACCTGTACGAGCTCACGATGGCGGCGAGCTACCACTCGCATGGCCTCGACGACCCGGCGACCTTCGACCTGTTCGCACGGCACCTCCCACCCCGGCGCGGCTATCTCGTCAGCAGCGGGCTCGACACCGCGCTCGACTACCTGGAGAAGCTCCACTTCGACGCGGACGCGCTCCGCTACCTGCGCTCCCTCGAGCTCTTCGAGGAGTCGTTCCTCGCCCGGCTCGGCGCCTTGCGCTTTACGGGCGAGGTATGGGCGATCCCCGAGGGCGACCTCGTGTTCCCGAACGAGCCGATCGTGCAGGTAACCGCGCCGCTGGTCGAGGCGCAGATCGTAGAGACGTTCCTCCTCAACTGCTTCGGTTACCAGACGATGATCGCCACGAAGGCGGCGCGGGTCGCGACCGCGTGCGGAGACCGCACTTTCGTCGACTTCTCACCCCGACGCGATCACGGCACCGACGCGGCGATGAAGACGGCGCGGGCTGCCTACATCGGCGGCGCGTCCGGTACGTCGCTCGTGCTCGCCGGGCAGGCTTACGGCCTCGCCCTCAGCGGCACGATGGCGCACTCGTACGTCATGCGCTTCCACAGTGAAGCCGACGCCTTCCTCACCTATGCCCGTGACTTTCCCGGGCGTGCGATCTTCCTCATCGACACGTACGACACGATCAAGGGCGCGCACACCGTCGTCGAGGTGGCGGGGAAGCTCGAGCCCGAGCTGTGGCCGCGCGCGGTCAGGCTCGACTCCGGCGACCTCGCGACGCTCGCACCAGCTGTGCGCCGCATCCTTGACGACGGCGGCCTCACCGACGTGCAGATTTTCGCGTCCGGCGATCTCGACGAGTACCGCATCGCGGAGCTGATGGCGGCGGGGGCGCCGATCGACGCGTTCGGCGTGGGGACGCAGCTCGGCACCAGCGGCGACGCGCCCCATGTCGGCGTCGTCTACAAGCTCGTGGAGGACACGAGCGGCCCCAAGCTGAAGCTGTCGACGAACAAAGTCACCCTGCCCGCGCGCAAGCAGATCTTCCGGCGCACGGATGACACCGGCAGGCTGAGCTGCGACGTGCTGGCCTTGCAGGACGAAACGGTCACGAACGGCCGGCCCGTGCTCCAGCCCGTCATGCGCGACGGCCGGCGGACCGGCGAGCGTGAGTCGCTCGACGTGTTGCGCGACCGGTGTCGGGACTCCGTGCGCTCACTCCCCGAACGGTTGCGCGCCCTGGAGCCGCAGGGAGAGCCGTACGAGGTGCAGATCTCGCCCGGCCTCGACGCGCTCGTGCACCGGCTCCATGAGCAGCTCGGCGCGCCGTGAGCGATCTCGACGACTTCCGCGGCGAGGTGCGCGCCGCGCTCGAAGAGCGTCTCACGCCACGCCGCCACGACGGCTCGTTCACGGTGCTCGGTGCGGGCAGCGACGACCTCGAGGCCGGTCGCAAGTACCTGCGCGCGCTGGCCGATGGCGGCTTGGCGGTGCCGACATGGCCGCGCGAATACGGCGGGCTCGGCGCCACGCCGGCCCAGAGCTCCGTCGTCGCGCAGGAGCTCGCGCGCTTCGACGTGCCCGACCTCTACCCGTACATCATCGGGCTCGCGATCGCAGGGCCGACGCTCGTCGACCACGCGACACCCGAGCAGTGCGAGCGATGGCTGCCGGCGATCCGCACCGGCGAGGAGATCTGGTGCCAGTTGTTCTCCGAGCCGGACGCCGGCTCCGATCTCGCGGCGCTGGCAACGCGCGCCGAACGGGACGGCAACAGCTGGATGGTGACCGGGTCGAAGGTATGGAGCAGCCGGGCGCACTACGCGCAGCGGGGACTGCTCCTCGCCCGCACCGATCCGAAGGTTCCGAAGCACTCCGGCATCACCGCGTTCTCGCTCGACATGCGTGCCCAGGGCGTCACGGTGCGACCCCTGCGCCAGATGAACGGCGACACCCACTTCAGCGAAGTGCACTTCGACCACGCCCCCGTCTCCGACGCCGACCGCATTGGCGTGCCGGGCGAGGGCTGGCGCGTCGCGCGCACGGCGCTCACGTACGAGCGCGGCGCGGGTGCGATGGGCGGGGGCGGCTGGGGCGGCGATTTGAAGGACCGCCTCATCGAGCTGGCGCGCAAGCGTGGCGCAACCGGTGATCCGCTCGCGCGCCAGCGGCTGGCGGCGACGATCATCGAGCTCGAGGTGGCGCGCTTGACGGCGCGACGCGCCCGCGACGCCGCGCGCGCCGGTCGGGCGCCCGGGCCCGAGGGCTCGGGCGCCAAGCTCCGGGGCAGCGCCGGCTTCAAGGCCGCCGCCACCGCCGCGCTCGATCTCCTCGGCCCTGACGGGATCGCCCGTGAGCCGGTGGCCGAGCCCGACGAGTGGGAGGCGCTGTTCCAGACGAGCCCGTCGATCTCGATCCGGGGCGGCACCGACGAGATACAGCGCAACATCGTGGGCGAGCGCGTGCTCGGCCTCCCGTCCGAGCCGCGCGCCGACGTCGATGTGCCGTTCTCGCAGCTCCCCCGCACGCCGCGCCGGCCCGATCGACGAGCACCCGGATGACAACGTCCCAGGCGTTCGAAGTCGAGGTTCAGGCCCTCGCTCGACGTATCGCCGAGGGCGGCCGGCGCGAGCAGGCCCGCGTCTACCGGATGAGCTGGTGGACGGACCGGATGCTCGAGTGGGCGATGCGTCACCCCGAGTTCAAGACGCAGCTGTTCCGGTTCGTCGACGTGTTCCCGGCGTGCCGGGACGACGAGGACGTGCTCCGCCACCTCGAGGAGTACTTCGAGGACACGAGCATCGACGTGCCCAAAGCGCTCGACTTGGGCATCGACGTGGCCGAGCATGTGCCGTTCGGCGCGCACATCTCGGCGAGCGTCGCGCGCCGCAACGTCCTACGCATGGCGCGGCAGTTCATCGCAGGTGCGAGTCCGTCAGCCGCGCTGCCCAAGCTCGCCCGGCTGTGGCGTCACGGCGAGGCATCCACCGTCGACCTGCTCGGCGAGAAGACGGTGATCACGGCCGAAGCCGAACGCTACGCAGCGCGCGTCGAGGAGCTGCTCGACGTCTTCGTCACGGGCAGCTCGTCGTGGCCCGAGCGTCCGCACCTCGAGTCGGACCCGTGGGGCCGGCTGTCCCGCGCCAACGTGTCCGTGAAACCCACCGCGCTGTCACCTCTCTTCGGCCCGCTCACGGCGCGAGACGGCATGGACGAGGCGCTCGCACGTCTCCGCCCGATCGTCGCCCGCGCTCGCGCCGAGGGCGCGACCATCCATCTCGACACCGAGTACGACGAGGCCAAGGACCTCACGTTCGAGCTCCTCCGGGCGCTGGGCGCCGAGTTCCCGGACGGACCCCAGCTCGGCTGCGTCGTGCAGGCGTACCGGCTCGACTCCTACACGGACCTACGCGATCTCGTGGCGTGGTCGCGCGACTCGCTGCGGGTGCCGCTCCAGGTGCGACTGGTGAAGGGCGCGTACTGGGACCAGGAGACGATCGTCGCCCGGAGCGAGGGCTGGCCGTCTCCGGTCTTCGAGCACAAGGCCGAGACCGACGCCAACTTCGAGCGCTGCAGCCGGTACCTCGTCGACCACGCCGGCGATGTCCGTCCGGCCATTGCGAGCCACAACGTGCGCAGCCTCGCGTACGCCATCGCGTACGCAGGCGCGCATGGCCTCGACGAGCGAGGGATCGAGCTCCAGCTGCTGCACGGCATGGCAGAGCCGGTCCACGCCGCGCTGATCGACATGAGCCGGCGCGTGCGCGTCTACGCACCTGTCGGCGAGCTCGTCCCCGGGATGGCCTACCTCGTGCGCCGGCTGCTCGAGAACACATCGAACGAGAGCTTCGTGCGCCACCGGTTCGCCGAGGGACGGACACTCGACGAGCTGGTCGCGCCCCCGGGCGTCGACGACGACTCGCTGCCCGACGCCATCCCGGAGGCCCCGCCGCGTTCCCCGACGGACCCCGCCGCGCCTTCTCCGTTCACGAACGAGCCCCGCGCCGAGTTGCGTCGTCCCGGACCCCGGGAACGCATGCGCGCCGCGGTCGATCGCGCTGCGAGTGCGCTCGGGTTCGAGGCCCCGGTGCTCATCGACGGGCGCGAGGTTGCGACCGGCGACCAGCTGGTCTCGGTGGATCCCGGTCGCATCGACACCGTGGTGTGTCGTAGCGGGCGCGCCGGGCCGGCCGAAGCCGACCGGGCCGTCGATGCCGCCTTGGCGGCGTGGCCGACCTGGCGCGACGTGACGTGGCGGGACCGGGCCGCGGTGTTGTTCCGGGCGGCGGCCCACATGCGCGGGCGGCGCGCCGACCTCGCCGCGCTCGAGGTGTTCGAGGCGGGCAAGCCGATCCCCGAAGCCGACGCCGACGTGTGCGAAGCCATCGACTTCTGGGAGTACTACGGGCGTGAGGCGCTGCGGATGTCCGCCGGGGGCGAGGTGTACGAAGCGCCCGGCGAGGCCAACTCGTACCGGTACGAGCCGCGCGGTGTCGGCGTGGTGATCTCGCCGTGGAACTTCCCGCTCGCGATCCCGACCGGGATGGTGACGGCCGCGCTCGTGACGGGCAACGCGGTGCTCCTGAAGCCGGCAGAGCAGACGCCAGGGGTCGCACTGCGGCTGGTGCAGATCCTCCACGAAGCAGGCGTGCCGCCCGGCGCGCTCGCGTTCGTGCCCGGCGTCGGCGAGGAGGTGGGCGCGCACCTCGTCGCGCATCCTCAGGTCTCGTTCGTGGCGTTCACCGGATCGAAGGCGGTGGGTCTCGAGATCGTGCGAGAAGCCGCGGTCCACCGTGAGGGGCAGCATCACGTGAAGCGGGTGATCGCCGAGATGGGCGGCAAGAACGCGGTGATCGTCGACAGCGACGCCGACCTCGATGTCGCCGTTCCCGCCATCACGTCCAGCGCATTCAGCTACGCGGGCCAGAAGTGCTCGGCGG
>WNGE01000612.1_pt1 | contig 80701 bp, 82 predicted proteins | sample 5400651 | NCBI WGS metagenome assembly WNGE01 (sample SAMN13153370, study PRJNA577476) | soil metagenome | isolation source: 60 cm soil or saprolite under grassland replicate 2 | place: USA:California | collected 2016-06-15 | reverse complement strand
CTCAGGGATTGCTCCCCTTTCTCGTTCGACTTGCATGTGTTAGGCACGCCGCCAGCGTTGATTCTGAGCCAGGATCAAACTCTCGTTTGAAACCTGAAATTTGTTCGGAACGAACAAATTCGCCGCTGCTTTTGTTGGCTCGGGCGAAAACGCCCGTGTCTCCAGAGCAACGACTCGCTTCGCACCAAGACGGAGGTCTGGCGCTAGCTAATTTTGTGAGTGATACGCTCGGACTTGGCCCGAACATTTACACCCCGTCGAGGGCTCGAAACCCTCAACGGGAACTCCGCTGCATCCTTTCGGATACCACGGAATCTCACGACTGGCACGTTCAACCTAGTTGTCAAAGACCGATTCGCATTTCCGCCTGAGCGGCGCGTTTTCAGTCCAGGCGAACTCACAAAAGTGAATCCGACTGTCCCCGAAACCTTTCGTTCTGCTGCGGGTGTGTCAACCTGGCGTGTTCACAGGATTTCCACAAAAAAGCTGTCAGCTATCAGCCTTCAGCAAAACCCATCCACATCTTTTTTAGTCAGCGTAGCGACCAGGAGGATTTTCCTGATGGCTGAGAGCTGGTGGCTGAAAGCTGCTTTTACGCAGCAGAATACGTCTTCCTTCCCCGCTCCAGCGCCGTATCCCCAAATTGGGACGAAAACTCACTTTTCGGCACGAGCCGAGTCGGAAGATGCTTTGGTTAAGAAAAGATCCTATGGAGGTTCTTACTAATGTCGGACTTGAAAGTCTGACCTACCGAACCCTTCGAGGAGCTCTGTCCCCGAATGTGAGACCTCGTGGCCGAGGCCAATTCCAGCTCTAAGGCTTGCTTTTTCGCTGGGTTACTACTTTTGATGCCAGGCACGCTGCGAGAGATTCAAAAAGCCCGGCTTGCCACACTGCTCTCGACGGTTTGTCTTTTATACCACTGGAGGGAGCAGAGTGCAAGGGGGTGTTTACGGAGTTGAGGCCCAGACCGGAAGTCGGGGCGAGCGCGATGTGACATCCATCACAGACGGATGGCCAGTTCAGCAAGAAATATTGATCCCCGTAGATGCGGTCGCGAGTCCCGACGCGGAATAGCCGCGGAGCGCGAAATAATGCAGCCCACGGCGCAAGCCGTGGGTCGTGGCTCGAACAAGGCCAGCCCCGGAGGGGCGAAAGATGACTAACTAAATGTCGCATACATCCGGCAGCATCTTGCTCCACCTCCCCGCGAAGGGCCGCTTGTTATATCTGATCTTCTAATTATATCAATATGCAAAGGGGGATTGTGCCATGTCTACAGGGAATTTATTGTGATTAGTTTCATGGGATTGGGTGAGTTCGAGTAAATTCTGCCTATTGACAAGAAAAATTGGTTTTCTGCGCTGCTGGTAGAATGCACCGTCCCGTTCGACTTTGTCGGGATAGTAGAACTGGGGATGCGCGTTTAGGTACAAAACTCAGCGGCTGAAGTCGTGCCCTGATACGAATCAAGAGCGTCGGACAAGAATGTCCGACCCACACACGGTGTGCTGCTCCTGCATAGTGCATTGGTTGCGGCAGCCGACGTAAGGTCTCCTTCGACAAGCTTCAGGACAGGCTCTATCCGCCCTCCTTGTGGCGGGCGGAGTCGGCATGACATCAACGAGTGGCGGGCCGAGCCTTAACCTATGGCGAAGTACTTTGCCATGAGCTCATGAGACCACTGTGGCTGGCGAATTTCGGTTTTGTTGGGCAGGAACTCGCTTAACACGGGTTTGATATCCAGCACTGGCGTACCGTCGAGCGCATCCAAGTTCGAAAGCATCAGCTCCAAATTATTCACTTGCAGCACGCGACAGATTGTTGCTCCAATCCGGTTGGGGCGGGCTTTTCCGCGCTGAGCGAAAATCCCCGTCACCGGCCAAGCTCGATTCCCGCGCGGATGGCGGGATCCGGTGAACACGGAGGATTCTTCAACCAGGTTGAAATGGAACAGCACCTCCACGTGCGAGAATTCTTCGAGTCCGCGCAGCGTGTCGGATGAAAACTGGCCGGCATCCAACTCAATCTTTGATTGCACTTCTCCCCAGTAATCCTCTTTTGGCCCACGCACTGAATTGCGCACATAACCAATCGGCATCATCGTGATGTTCTGCATTCGGCTAATCTAGCATTTCCGACTAATCTGGCATCTCCGGCTAATCTGGCATTTCGCATTCTGCTCCGCTGTTCTAGAATCATTCGTTTGCACTGGCGCATCCATCTTCCATAGAGGAGCACGACTTTGCCTGACACAATTTACGATGTCGCCATCATCGGCAGCGGCCCCGCCGGATACACCGCCGCCATTCGCGCTGGACAATACGGCCTGAAGACTGCGCTGATCGAGAAGGACCCTTATCTCGGCGGCACTTGCTTGCATGTGGGCTGCATTCCGACGAAGGCTCTGCTCTTCAACGCGGAACTCTGGGACCATTTAAAAGATGCAAAGGAATTCGGGATCGAGGGAGTGGCGTCGCGCAATTTGAATTGGGAAGCCGTGCAGGAGCGGAAATCTAAGATCGTCGACAAGCACGCCAAGGGTCTCGAGTTCCTGATGCGCAAGAATAAGGTCGAGACGATCAAAGGACTTGGCAAGGTGACTGGCTCTGCGCAGAATGGCGTGCACACGATTGAACTGAAGAATGAGGGGAAGGCGGCGCAGCTCAAGACGAAAACCATCATTCTTGCGACAGGCTCAGAAGCGCGGATGATTCCCGGTCTCGAGCCTGGCGATCGCGTGCTCACGAACATTGAGATTCTGAAATTGGGCGCGGTGCCGAAGTCTTTGATCATCGTAGGCGCAGGCGCAGTCGGGGTGGAGTTTGCCTCGATCTTCCGTTCCTTTGACTGCGAAGTCACGATTATTGAAATGCTGCTGCGCATGGTCCCGCTCGAAGATGAAGAAGTTTCAAAAGAGCTTGCCCGCGTCTATCGCAAGCGAAATATCGGTTTCCACGCTGGAGCTAAAGTCGAAAAAGTCGAGAAGACGAAATCAGGAATCGCGGTGACCTTCACGGCTGACGGCAAGCCGCAGAAGATAGAAGCCGAGAAGATTTTGATCGCGATCGGCCGCAAGCCCAATACTGAGGGCATTGGCCTGGAGAAGACTCGTGTTCAGTCCGATCGTGGGTTCGTCAAAACCAATGAATGGATGCAGACTGCCGAGCCGGGCATTTACGCCATCGGCGACATTGTGTTCGGCACGCCGCAACTGGCGCATGTCGGGGGAATGGAAGGAATCGTCGCGGTCTCGAAAATTGCAGGCAAGGAGGACAGGCCGATTAACCCCCTGCGAATTCCAAATGTAACTTTTTGCCATCCGGAAATCGGCAGCGTCGGGTTAACCGAAGCGAAGGCGCGCGAACAGGGCTATAACGTAAAAGTCGGCAAGTTCCCGTTCACCGCGAATTCGCGCGCAACCATCGTCGCCGCGCATGAAGGCTTCATCAAGATCGTATCCGACGAGAAATACGGCGAGATTCTTGGCGTTCACATCATCGGCCCGCAGGCGACGGAACTGATCGCGGAAGCGGTGACGGCTATGGAACTCGAAGCAACTGTTGAAGACCTGATGTGGACTATTCATGCGCATCCCACGCTCGCCGAGGCCATGCTGGATGCGTTGAACAGCGTGTATGGATTGGCGATCAATGCATGAAGGCTTGCCCAATCGCGTAAAATGAAAATACGAGAGGTCATCAGAATGCTGGACGAGGATGGCTGGTATTTTGGATCGCACTCGCGGCAGCCATCGTCAATACAAGCATCCAACAAAGCCAGGCTTGGTTACGGTACCTGGTAAACCCGGAGACGGAGACGACCTCGCGGCAGGAACTCTTAACAGCGTTTTGAAGCAAGCAGGACTTAAGAAATGAAAAAGTATTTAGTGGTGGTTGAAAAAACTGCAACCGGCTACTCCGCTTATTCCCCCGACTTGGACGGCTGTGTGGCAACAGGCAAGACCCGCGACGAAGTGGAGCGCGAAATGCAAGAAGCTATCGAGTTTCATATCGAAGGCATGGCTAAGAATGGCGACTCAATTCCAGAGCCGCATACCTATTCCCGATATGTAGAAGTGCCCGCCCCTTGATTTCTTTGGTGAACGGAGCTCCCCTGAAGGGACGACGAGGGGTGTGTCCCTCTGTGGCGAAATGGATTTGAATCCGCGTAATCCGTGGCTAAGAATTTGATTTCCGTTCTCCAACTCGGCACGCTGGATTACGCCACCGGCCTGCGCCTGCAAGAAAAGCTGGTGGCGCTTCGCAAAGAGGGCCGCATTGGCGATGTTCTCCTGCTTCTGGAGCACACTCCAGTGATCACTCTAGGGCGTAACGCGAAAGCGAAGAATATTCTCGCCTCACCCGAACTCCTTGCGCAGCGCGGTGTAGAAGTTCAGGAATGCGACCGCGGGGGTGACGTAACATTCCATGGTCCCGGCCAGCTCGTCGGTTATCCAATTTTTGGTCTTCGCGGTTTCCCGTCTGGAAATCCCAGTCGCAATACGTTGGGCGCGGTTGAGTACGTCCGTCGCCTGGAAGAAGTCCTAATCCGCACCTGTGCGGATTTCAGAATTCCTGCTAAACGAATTCCTGGGCTGACCGGAGTGTGGACGGGCGAGGACGCCCGTCTCTCCACTGTCCCTGAAAATGCGGGGGCAGCCGCAGCCGGCTCTCCGGCTGAGTCGAACACTCAGCAATTTTCGGCACAGGAAGCATCTAAAATTGCCGCCCTCGGAGTCCACATCTCCCGCGGCATTACCTCTCATGGCATCGCCCTGAACGTGAACACTGACCTTAGCTACTTCAGTCTGATCGTCCCCTGCGGAATCGAATCCAAGCCGGTTACATCAATGCAGAAAGAACTCAACCGCACGCTTTCATTGCAAGACGTCGCCCATGCAGTCTCCCGCAATTTCGGCGTCGTCTTCGCAAGTCAGATTCTCTGGCTCGAAAGCCTGGATGCCTTGCTGGGCACCAAACTAGGTGTACCAATGAAGGCGCCTGAGAACCTCAGGAAGATTCATGGCGCGGATGATCCGGCTTGGGCATGAAGACTCTCTTCTGTGGATATCGCTCAGGTCTTGGGCGTCTCGACCCGAATCACAACCCAGCGTACAGGAGCAGTCGCGGCATCCACATCGATCCCGGTGGCTTCGGACGCGTACGCTTGCCCAGCTTTCAAGGTCTCGTCGTTGCCATCAAAACTCACGTGCAGGTCGGTCAATGCGATAAGTAAGAGGTGATCTTTTCCTTTAGTAGAGAAATAGGAGCTACTCAGAGTGCCGCCCCGTTCAAGTCGGTGTCGATAGGCTGTGACGAAGCCGTTCGTAAACAGCGAGGTTGTCTCTCCAATCGAGTATTCTCCCATTCGTATTGGCCTTGTACACTTGGCAGGCTCGGAACACACGCGCATCTCGGCGTCCCAATGTTGCTTGAGCTCCACAATCAGCACCGCCACAGTACCGCCGCCGGAGTTCACCAGGTGCGGCGGGTTTCCAACTGGTAGGAACCGGGCTTCGCCGTCTTTCAGATTTACGGTGTCAACTCTTCGCGCAGATAGAGCCAGACCTTCACCCAACATCACGATTACAGTGTCCCGCCCATGCTGGTGGACGTCTATTGCAGTTGTTACCGCGACCTGCTCTCTGACAACTCGAAAGTATTGGTTCTCTTCTACGAGTTCGCTGCCCGCCCCTGCGAACGCTTTTTCTAATTGTCTTGCGATTCTCCGTTGTTCGCCAGTCTGGGCTGCGACCTGTGCAGCCAGCACAAGGCCAAGCATCAAGCCAAGAGACCGTCTAAGTGACGCGCATGTGTTCAAAGGATTCAAATATATGCCTTAACCCTCTCCAAATCGTTGCAGTTTACCTCACTTTTTGGCAAACGGGCGCGCCTCGTGCGCTTTTTGCCGCGCTTCGGAGTGAAGGAGTAGGATTATCTGTTTTGCAGTCCCGTTTAAGCCGATGAAGAAGAGGCAGTCAAAGATCGTTCCTAAGGCTCGCGCCAATTCAAGTAATGGTGCTAAACGCACCGCGCTACTCCCCCAGCAGCGTACCTACTCCATCCCCGACTACCGGCTGGAGAAGCCAAGCTTCACCGTCCGGCAAACTCGGAAGGGCGATGAGTGCTGCTATGAAATTTTCGGCGACCTGAGCGCGCCGGCCCCGCCTATCCGCGATTCGAAATATCTCAGCAAGCAGCAGTGCATCGAGATCTATCGCTGGATGGTGCTCAACCGCAAAATGGAGCAGGCACTTGAGAATTTATACAAGCAGGGGAAAGTTGTCGGCGGAGTTTATTTCGGGCTTGGCCAGGAAGCTTGTTCTTGCGCCTCCGCCTATGCGCTGGGCAAGGACGACTGGCTCGCGCCCATGATCCGTAATCAGGGATCGCTGCTGGTCCGCGGCTTCGAGCCTCGCGACATGATGATGCAGTACATGGCCAAGGCCGATTCGCCAACTAAGGGCCGCGATGGCACGTCGCACTTCGGCGATATCTATAAGCGCAATGTCGTCTCCCCGATTTCGATGCTCGGCGATCTTATTCCAGTGATGGCCGGAGTTGCCCTGGGCGCGCGGCTGCAGGGAAAGAATGTTGCGGCGATCACTTATATCGGGGACGGAGGCCAGTCCACCGGCGTGACTTACGAAGGAATCAACTTCGCAGCCGTGCAGAACCTCGGCTTGGTGCTTTTTGTCGAGAGCAATCTCTGGGCGTATTCCACCCCGTCGGAAATGCAATATCGGGTGCAAGACCTTGCCGAGCGCGCTATCGGCTACGGAATTCCCGGAGTGATCGTGGACGGCACCGATCCCTGCCAAGTTTACGACTCCGCGCACGAAGCTGTGGAACGCGCCCACCGCGGTGAAGGCCCGACCCTAATCGAAGCCAAGATGATGCGCATGAAGGGCCACGCCATCCACGACGCGGCAGATTATGTTCCCAAGCTGATGTTCGAGTATTGGCGCAAACGCGATCCCATTGCGCGTTTTGAAAACTATCTAGTGAATGTGAAGAGGTGGCTTTCGCCGCAGGAACATCAAAAGCTGGTGGCTGGAGTTGAAGCTTTTCTGGAGAAGGAACGCGAAGTCGCCGTAAACTCGCCGATGCCCGCACCCGAAACCGCTGAAGGCGGAGTGTACTGTAACGATGGCTGTCACGAGATCACGCCGAAGTACGGAATCCGAAAGGCAAGTGTGGGGCAGGCGCCTCGCCCGCCTCTGTCAAAGACAGGATCCCGCAAGGATAAGGACGCCGCCTTGCACTTCAAGTAAGCTGACTCCCTCGAATTCCAGCCGCTCCCAAAGCCTAATGCCCGATTCTCACGGAGTCGTTCCCGTGACCGTCGTCACATTTAACTCGGGCAGTTGATGGTTCCACCCTTTCGGCGTGTGCTCGAAATAGATGCGCACCGGGCGGGCTTCATTGGGTTTGATGGGTGCTTCTGTCAGGTCCTGAGATACTGTTCCACCAGAAACGCCTTCAACCTTAGAGCTGAGCGTCGCTAAAATGGGCCCATTCCTGCCCAGGAATTCCGCCTCGACCTGCGCTCCATTGATATCTGAATTTCCAATGTTGTGCAAAAGTCCTGTCAGGTAGATCGCGCCTCCTGCCGGCGCGGGGCTGATTTTCAGATTTGTGAATTGCACTTGATCGGCGGTGGGCTGCTGTGGAACCTGTGCGCCGGTCGGGCCTGGCGTCAGATGGGGGAGCTTGGGCAGCACGGCAATAATCACAATCAGCAGCACCGCTGCGACAATCAGCGCCGCAATTGGCCACGGGAACTTGCCTTGCCGGATCAGTTGCACCTTGCCACGCTCGTGCTCGGGCTTGCGTGGCGGAATATTCGGGTAATCGGGCAGCTCCGGATTAGTAGCCATCATCAACTCCCGCCCTACGAAAGGTAGAGTTTCGATGTCCTAAACTGGCTGCGAGTTTCCCTCGCCGATCAAGTCATGAACTCTCATAAGTGATTGCAAGCACACGGCCCGTTGTGCTCAACAGTGCAGCACCCCGATGTACCTTGCCGCCTAGTGCTCATATTCCCTACATTTTGAAAGAGGGTAAAAAGGGAAGAACTATGCGCAATATAGGCTTGCTTGCGGTTCTAGTCTGCGCTCTTAACGTAAATGTTTTTGCCGAACCGAGAGCGTTTGACTGGATTCGCGCCAGCGACGAAGTCGCCGTTCTCGATCCTGCCGACTTTCACGCCGGGCGGATCTATCGCCCTGGCTCCGATGGCGGAAACATGCACGTGAATATTCAAGCCACCCAACCGGTCACCATCGCGCTGACATCCGCGCAGTCGTGGACCGACGCGCAGCAAAACCCCGAGATGTTTCGTGATCTGATCTTCACATGCCTTCGCGAGCATGTCGTAAGCACAACCTACGAGTGTCACCTGCCGCCAATGACTCCGATGGTCCTCTTGGTCCGAGATGAGCGCATTCCCAATCGCATCATTATGACTGGCTTTGGCGCCATCATTCGCGGCGGAGCCAGGCGGTTTATCTCGCCGAATGACTTGCGCATTACTTACTTTCGTTGGGACTGCGTCGAGAACTGCATTCAGCCGGAATTTGAGTGGGTGTGGTTAGTGAAAGAAAAATATCAGCTCACCCCTGTGCCGAAGTTGTACAGCCTGATGACTCCCGAGCGTGATGGCCAGCAGGTGAACGTGAGATTCAAAGGCCCTTCTCCAATGACGATTGCAGTGGTGCCCTCGAAGATCGCGGACCAGATCTATAGCAATCCCGGAAGTCTTAACTCAGCCCTGGAAGGAACTACGTGCAAGCAGCGCGGCGTGCAATCTCTGACTTTTGAGTGCACCCTGAACGTGGCCGACGGCCCTCAGTCGCTGGTGATCATTCCGGACACCAACGTGCCCAATCACAAAAAGGCAGAAATCTACTTGCAGACGCTGCAGTGCACCGCCAACTGTTCGCTGCCAACGAATTGACAACGTTCAGACTCGCTTTGAAAGGACGCGGCTTGCAGCCCGTGCCGCAACGCACCTAAACAATCCGGGCTTCAGCCCCTTAGGATTTACGCCGCAGCGATCCGCCTGATTAGGTCTTCCTGCTCCGCCCGGCTCTCTGCTCCAATAGTAAAAGCGTCGAGCAGTCCCAGCGAGAGCGCATGCTTGAGCGCCTCGTCCTGACGATTGCGCAATTCGCCGGCGCCAAGAATCTTCATGCCGACCACTGATTTGCCCGAGGCTTTCATCTGTTTTAAAACGCCAATCACAGTCGCCGGATCAGCATCCATGTAAGCCCCGGTGGGATTGATTCGCGCGAGGTCCACTTCCACCCATGGCGAAGCGGCCGCTGCGCGCAGCGCCTCAATCGAGTGACATGAGCAGCCATGCGCCCGGATAATCCCCTTCTGCTTTGCTTCCGAGAGCACGTCCATCGCGCCCTTGTAGCGCTCCGTCCAGTCACCTTCGGTCAGGCAGTGCATGAGGAGAACATCAATGTAGTCCGTGCCCAGCTCTTTGCGGAAGCGATCAAGGTCGGCACGCATTCCCGCGGGATCGCGTGCCCAGGACTTCGTCAGCAGGGTGACTTTGTCGCGTGGAAGATGCTTCAGCGTCTCCGCCACGTGGGGATGACTTCCGTAAGAATCGGCAGCATCAAAAAAACGGAGCCCGTGGTCATACCCGTTGAGCAACATCTCGGAGAGTCCCTTGACCCCAAGCGCGGTCTGATGAGAATGGTGACCTACGCCTACGGTTCCCGTCCCCATTGCCAGGCGGCTGGTATGGATACCGGTGTTTCCCAGCACCACGGTATCGGCGGCGCTGAACTTCTTTGTCAGCTCCGGCATAGCTAGCGCACGACCTGTCATCTTGGAGCCGAGCCAAGCCGCCCCAACTCCGTAAGCTGCGGTGGTGAGGAATTGTCTGCGCTTCATTTGGAGATCTCCCGAGTGGTCAGTTGCCAGTGGATAGTGGTCAGTGTTTCGGCGTGTTGCCCGAGATGTTACGTCTGAGATTATCGAAATCTAAGTCGCTTGCATGACCACTAGCCACTAATTCTTAGACGTGTCGACTAGCTGTTTGGATCGCCAGCGGCCACAGAAAGTTTACGCCTGCCATTCGCAACCGGGAGCAGGCATGGCTGGTAAACTCTCTCAATGCTTCGCTGCGCGTCTTGGTGGAGCAGCGGTTCCAGCTCTGCAAAAAGCTTAACCAAATGGTGGGGGGCAGGGACCTCAGGGTCTGTGTCGCATCTCGCAGTTGCCGAAAAAAGGGGCTAACACCGGATCAGCCGCGAAGCGGCGATAGAATGCAGCCCAGGGCGCAAGCCCTGGGTGAAAGGGTAACGATGCAAAGCCCCGAAGAAGCAAAAGAAAAGTTGCAACACAGTCCGTATCCGGCCTGGAGTGCGGGCGCTACAAGCAATTGAATCCATGAATACACTTCTCCAACTAACCGACATCGAAGTCCGGGTTCTCGGCTCGCTGATTGAGAAAGACATCACCACTCCGGATTACTACCCGCTTTCCCTCAACGCGCTGGTAAACGCTTGCAACCAGAAGAACAACCGTGACCCGATTATGACCCTGGATGAAGAATCGGTTCGCCATGCCCTGAACACATTACAAGAGAAGCGTTTCGGCGGACCCGCCGGAGGCGCCGACAGCCGGGTAACAAAATATGAACACCGCTTGCAGGAGGTCTTCAACTTCGACCGCCGTGAAATTGCCGTGATTTGTGTTCTCTTGCTGCGCGGCCCGCAAACTCCCGGTGAACTCCGCGGCCGCACCGACCGAATGTATCGTTTCGAAGCGTTGGACGATGTCCAGTCAACGATTCAGCGCCTCATGGATCGGGATCCCCAGCTGGTAAGAGTGTTGCCACGCCAGCCGGGAACCAAGGAATCGCGATACGTCCACTTGTTTGCGGGAGACACATTTCCCGCCGTCGAACCTTCTCACGTCTCAATCGCTGCCGCCCGATCCGGACACTCTGACGACCAGCGAATCGCTGCTCTGGAAACTGAGGTCTCCTCGCTCAGGAGAGAAGTCGAGGAACTTCGGCGGCAACTCGCCGATTTTGCCGGGCAGTTCAAGTAGCTGACACCCAACATCCCTGGTCTCAATCAATTACTAAAGTCGCATTATTTAGCAGGCTTCCGGAACAACGTTTCCAGAGCTGGGTTAGATAACATTGGGAGAAAATGCGCTTACCGGCCACAATATGGAAGTCGTTTGTTTTCTGCGCCGTCGTGCTTGCCGTATCAGGCACCCGGCTCAGCGCCCAAGCCACGCTCTTGGTTGAAGAACCCTACAGCTACGACGGAACTTTCGCCGGGACCGGCCACGCCGCGGTCTATCTTTCCCGCGTCTGCGCCGATTCGCCGACCGTTCTTCGCCGTTGCAGTGCAGGCGAAACCGGAGTTGTGATCAGCCGCTATCATCGGGTCGGCGGTCGCGATTGGATTGCGATTCCGCTAATCCGGTATCTGTACGCGGTGGGCAGGGTCCAAGACATCCCCCTGGTTGCCGACCCAAAACTGGTCAGCTTTCTTCGCAATAATTACCTGGAGACGATCGGCATTACCGACGCCGCGTCCTACCAGCTCGCCGGCTCGGCCTACGATCGAACTACGTTCGGTTTCCGTATCGCCACGCGTCCTGAGCAAGACAACCAATTGATCACCCTATTGAACTCGGCCCCTAACAAGGAGTCCTACAAGCTGTTGAGCCGCAATTGTGCCGACTTCGCCAAGCAGGTCATCAACTTCTACTACCCAAAGGCAATTCATCGCAGCGTTATCGGCGACCTAGGCGTAATGACGCCGAAACAGTCCGCCAAGTCCCTGGTGCATTTTGCTAAGCATCATCCAGAAATGCAGTTGACTACCTCTATCATCCCGCAGGTCCCCGGTCTCAAGCGCAGCAAGCCTGTTCATGGCGTAATCGAATCGGTTGTTCTTGCCAAAAAATACGTAACGCCTGTTCTCCTCTTCCATCCCTTGCTGGTGGGAACCGTCGAAGCGGCATATTGGGCAGGGTGGCGCTTCAATCCCGGGAAGGACGCGCTGATCTTTGATCCGAACCAGCTCAATGCTCTGGAGACTCCACTCTCGGCCGCCGACCGCCGCGCTTATCAGAAGTCGATCTTCATATTGAAGCGAGAAAATCGCGAACCTGATCTACAAGACTGGCGTAAGCTGCAGGCCAGCGCCGAGCCGCAGCTCGATCTTGAAGGTCGGCCATTTCTGCGAATGCAAGTGGGAGAACGTTCGTTCCAGGTAGGCATCTGTCGCGGAAACGCTCTCCGGCTGAGTGCGCCTCCGGAATTCACAGAGCAGATCTTGCTGACAGGATTGGAGCAACAGTTAAAGCCCGGCAAGCCGTCGCGTATTTCTGAGCGGCAAGTCGAAAGGGACTGGAAGCTTCTGCAAAGCGCTGTGGAAGCGCGCGAAGCTTCACTTACCGAACCACGCTGAAGGAAGCCTAAGCACGTGTGGGTCGGACATTCCCTTCGACTGCGCTCAGGGCAGGCTCTGTCCGATGCCTTTGACCTACTGGCGCAGCGATATCCCAGCGTCCGCCGTCTTCCCGATCGCTTCCCCAGAGATTACCATCTCGACACGCCGGTTTTGCTGGCGACCTTCCGGCGTCTCGTTCGAAGCAATCGGCTCAGTTTTTCCCATGCCGCGCGCCTCAATCGCATCCGCAGAAATTCCTTGTTGGACTAAGTAATCGCGGACCGCTCCCGAGCGCTTTTCCGACAGTTGCTGGTTGTAGTCGTCACTCCCTACGCTGTCAGTATGACCTTCAACTTGGAGATGCAGACTCGGGTAGGCGAGGACAATGCCTGAAATTTTCGCCAGACGCTCGCGCGCACCCGGCAGCAGCTCAAAACTTCCGGTCTTGAACAATACGTCGGACATGCTCGCGATGAGCCCGCGCGCCGAATCGCGCGTTGCTAAAATCGAGTTGAGCTGTTGCAACAGCCGCGAGCGGAGTTCCTGCTTTTCCTTTTCCGCCTGCTGCCGCAGTTGCTCGGACTGGGCCGCGGCTTGCTGGGCTTTGGCCGTTTCCGCCGCCAATGCCTGCTGCTGGGCCACTGCTTCGGCTTTCGCCTTTTCAGCTTCTTCTCTTTGGCGCGCGGCCTCGGCCGCTGCCTGCTGGGCTTCCGCTTTCATCCGCTCGGCTTCAGCTTTGGCAGCTTGCGCTTGTTTGGTTGCCTCTTCCGCTTCGATACGCTTCTGGGATTGGGCTTCAGCATCAGCCCGGGCCTTCGCTTCCCGGTCTTCCGCAGCTTTTTTGTCGGCGGCAGACTGCGCCTGTGCTTCATCTTCAGCCCTTTGCTTCACCGCCATTACGCGCGCTTCTTCCGCTGTTTGCGTAGTTTCGCGTGCCGCGGATTCAATCGCGGGCCTGCCCTGCTTCTGCCTGTATGTGGATTCCGCCTGGATCAATTGCTGGTCTGCCTTCGCCAGAATTGACGTCGCATACTTCTCGCCAGAGGCGATGTGCGCGATCCGCACCGCATTCCGCGCCTCGAAAAGCTGCAGCGGCGTGGTGCGATCAATTCCAAAAATCGCATTCTGAATGCGTTCATTGTTCGCCGAGTAGGTCCCCCGCCCGACCAATTCGTATTTGGCGCTGATCTCTTCCCCTTGCGCCACGTTTTCCGGCACAACACTCTCCATCACCACCATATTGCCGGGATGGTTTACGGCAAAATAAGGTTCAGCAGTGACTATCAATCCAAACGTCTGCATATCGGTCGAAGTCTTCACATGCGCGTTGCCGTGATCGAGCGTCAACTCCCCCAAATTCACCGCCCGCCCCTCGGGAGAGATCGCCCACAGCACATAGGTCAAGTACTCCAGCCCGAACTTGGTCGCGTCTTCCACGCCCTGAAACTTGGCGTCAATCGTGACATTCGTCTTCTTCCCCTCGACCTTGGCGTCGCCGGACGAGCCCGCCAGCAGGTCGGTGGACTGGAATAGAATCTTCAGCTGCCCGCCTTGGCGATAGTGCACGGCTTTGGTGGTTCGCGACACCGCGCCGGACTTCGCGGCAATGCTCGCGGACGAATTCGTAGTGGCGGCCGAAGCAGACTCGGACTGACCCTGCACGGCCAGCAACGACACGACACAGACAAACATGCCGATAGACAGAACTTTTCTCATGGAATAACCCCATTCCAAAGGAAGTATTGGGACTTTGTAATGTTCAATCATCTGCGTTCGTATCCAGAAAAGAAAGAACGAAACGTGCTAGCCCGGTGACGTACTTTGGTCATGAGGGTTCGATGTGGCTTATGTGGCGCGGACCTGCCCTGAGCGGAGTCGAACAGGGCCCTCGCCCGCGAGTCTTGGCCAAAACTAAATCTGCCGGGGTTGAGTAAGGGAAGGCCGCAACCACAGAGGGGCACAGAGTCGCACAGGGGTTGACAGAGAGATCCCTCGTGCCCCCTGTCTACCTTTGTGCCCTCTGTGGTTATTAGGTTCAGCGCGCTTGTTTCCTCGAGAATCGATGCCAGTTTGCCCCGGGAACGTCCGTCGGCAACGCACTCATGAACAAGTCATTGCCAGGGCGCACCTAAACAGTACACGCCGAAGTTCCCCATTCCGCCCTATGATGTCGGTAACGAATTCCCGGAGGTTGACCCGGCATGGCAGCAAGTCAGGTGGTGCTCTACTTTGATAAGCAGGAAGACGCTCTGTTGTTCACGCTGGCTGCCAGCTCCATCATTGCCGACGGCGCACCGCTCCGCGAGACGGCGCTGAAGGTGGCAAAGGAAGTCTGCAAAGCCTCCCGCATTACCACCGAGGGCAGTCTTGAGCCCGAAGAGGTCAAGCCCAAGAGCCGCAAGTCGCAATAGGATCGAAGCTCTAGTAGTGTCGTAACTTGGTTTTCTCGGCGACCTTTGCGGCCTTTCTTTGCGTTCTCTGCGGTTAAAGTCTTTTGACTTTTCTAAGAGGGCTGCTAGGGAGTGTTCCCCGGCTTGGCACTCATCGCTCGGCTAGTCACCAAAACAATCAAGAAAGCCAAAAGTGGCAGAGACACGACGTAGAAGCTCGTCACCAGGAACACCAACGAAGGCGTTACCAGCAAGAGCGCAGCGAAACGCACCATCCAGCGTCCACTGACGTCGCCAGTAGCCTCCGATTCCATGAACCGGCTCAAAATCAAAGTAAGCGGAACCAGCATCACCGTCAGATCGTGAATCAGCATGTGATAGCTCACAACGCAGGCTGCGGTGATCGCCACCAGAAGCGCAACGGTAGAAGACCCGCGCAGCCGGTCCCGTGCCGCCACCGCTACCCACACCAATACCGCAACAGACGTCGCAGCAGTAATGGCTTGGACCCAAAACGTCGGAAGCCTGCCACCTGCCATCGCGAAAATCAGCCCTCGCAAATTCGGCATGCTGGTTGGAGAAATTCCGAACCGAAACTGGTCGGCCTTCGAAGCCAACCCTACGCTCATAGACAGCAACGAGCTGAGATAGACCCGAACCTGTGCCAGTCCAACGACCAGCAGTGAGATTACGGCAGCGCCGGCGGCGGACGATGCGAATCCAGCAATGAACCGCCATCGCCGCCAAACCAGAAACAGCAACGCAATCGGAAGCACGATCTGGAACTTGAAAAGCCCGAGCCCCAGCAACAGCCCTGCGTGAAATTCACGGTCCTGATTGAACGCAAGCCCGGCCAGCACCAACAGCAGCAAAAGCAGAATCGAGTCCTGCCCCAGCATCAGCGCGATGGTGATCGGGAAAAAACCAAAGAAAACTGCCCACGGCAATAGAAACCAAACCCGGCGCAGGTTTTCGAGTGCTGGTAGCAGAAGGCGGAATGCAACCCCAAGAAGAGCGAGGTTGAAACCCATGAACAGGAAATAGGCGATTGAGTATCGGACAAGCGAAAACGGCACGAACAGCAACGCCTCATAGGCCAGATGATTGAACGGCAGGGCAATTGTTCCCGGAGAAACCAGCGTATTCTGCAGCGCCTTCTCGGTTTCATAATCGTAGAGTTTGGACGCCTGTCCCGACCGCACCATGTATCCCGCCGTGTAAAGATGTCGGAAATCGGCGCGTCCGCGAATCGCGCTGGGAAACATGAAGAAGCCAATCCAGGCTGAGAGTTGCAGCCCAACTAGAATTGCCGGAAGCGCCATGGCGCTGGCCTTGGCAAAAGCCGGCAGCTCTAGTCGCGCGGGCGCGTTCACCGACGGGCTGTTTGCGGAATTGTGGGTCGCTTCAGTACTCATCATCGTGAGCGAGGGGAACGTACCGGCACAAGCTTAGTCACACTACAACTTATCTTATAAATGGGCTGTCCAGATAAATGGGCTGTCCAGAAATGGCTGGGGGAAATGACGGTTTTTCAATTCGCAGTGGGGATGTACTCGGGCCGATAACGTAGCTGCACATTTTTGTATTGCTTTTTGGCACTATCCGAGAATTCAACTTTCAGTTCGTGTCGCTTTCCATCGATCACAGGTGGTTTAAAGCCGAGTTCATAGCGAAAGTGAAGCTGAAGCAAAACACTTTCGAGCGCTGCGGCGTACAACTTCGGATGGACCGAGAAATACTCTCCTCCTGTTGCAAATGCCATGTAGTGTATTGCCGAAAGCACGTGACCACTGTTCCCGGCGGCCGCGGGCGCAACGGCAATGAAACCTCGCACGTCCGCATCTTTAAGCCCGAACACCATCCCCGAGGTTTCGAGCAGTTCGTCCATTAGGCGATTGAACTCGGGCTTCAGCATGCCCGTGTAGTCACTGTGGAGATAGAAAAGCACCGGCAACGGCTGTGGATTTCTTTGATGGGCGTCTTCTATGACGAAACGAATCATTCGTTGCATCGTCTGCTCGCCCAGACGCCTTCCGCTCGGAGGAGGTGTATCAAAATCGAAGGGCTACAGTTGCTCCGCCAAGGCCGAAATCGCAGCATCACGGCTTTCCGTAAGTGGTAGATCAAGCCGAGCATCGCCGTTGTCGCACCAATGGGCGACACCTACACGGTCGTTCTTGTCTAGATGGTCGAGTGCCGGTCGGAACAGCATCTCTTTGTGCAGAAAGAGTCCAGACGCTTCCTGGCCATTCGGACCGTTGTTTTTCTCGTTACAAATCACAACGAACCAAAGGGCGATGGGCCTGGTGTTGTAGTGGGAGCCACTGTCGAAGGTGCTGATTGGCACCTCCTTGCCATTATCACGGACGTGGAAATCCTCTTTTTCGAGCTTAATCAAAGGCAAAAGAGTCTTTGGATCTTGCGCGATGACATCGACCAAAACGAGCGACGTTCCAGCGTGAAATACTGGCGCCGAATTCTGGTCATCTTGTGCTGGCAATGGCGAAGAATTGGACGGCTCCTGGGACCGAAGAACCGGGCAGCCGAAAAGCATGAGAAACAGGATGATTGAAGTCTTCATTTCAGCTTATTGAAGTTCGATGGAAATCAGCATTCCCTACTGCATCTCCCGTTTGACAATGACCCGAGACTGCCATCTAGTGATAGGTCCTAATCCGACCAGGGCGCGGGCTTCCGATCCCAACGATGCTGCTTCAATTCCCGCAATAGCTCAGAACTAAGCGGCCCCTTGTCGCTCAATGCAATATTCTCCCGAACGTGCTCCGGCTTTCTCATGCCTACGATGGTCGTGCTCACCGCCGGATGCGACAGCACGAAACGCAAAGCGAGTTCCGGGAGGGACATCCCTTGCGGAAGAATCTTCTTGAGTTTCTCCACACGCTCAAGAGTGTTCGCCAGATTCGCAGGATTGAAGTAGCCAGACCGCCAGTCGTTGGCTGGAAAGGTTGTGTCCTTGGTCATCTTTCCGCCCAGGCTGCCTTCATCAAGAGCAACTCTGACGATCACGCCGATGTTCAGCTCCTGGCACGCGGGGAACAACTCATCTTCCGGCGATTGATCAAAGATGCTATAGATGACCTGGACAGCATCAACCAGGCCGGTGCGAATGGCTTTCAACCCGTTCTCCGGTTCCCAGCGATTTAGACTCAGCCCAAACGCCCGGATAGTGCCGTCGTGCTTCAGCTTCTCGACGGTACTGCGAAAGTCAGCTTCCCCGGTCCACGAGTCATCCCACACGTGGAATTGAAGAAGGTCAATCGCGTCCGTGCCAAGTTGCTTGCGAATTGAGTCTGCGTATTTGAAAACGTGATCAGGAGGGAAGACATCCTGATACTTATATTTGGGCGAAGCTGGCCACTTCAGATTCTTGGGCGGAATTTTCGAAGCGGCATAAAGTCGTTTTCCGTTGGCGAGGATCTGACCCAGTAATCCATCGCTCTTGCCGTCCCCGTACGCCCACGCGGAGTCGAAGAAGTTGCAGCCCAGGTCCACCGCCAGTTGCAGGGCTTCGATGGACTCGCGGTCCTCCGAGCCACTCCAGCCTCCCATGCCCCACAAACCGTGCGCAATGTCGCTGACTTCCCATCCGGTACGGCCAAACCGACGATACTTCATCAACGTTCCTTTTGGCTTTCTCTGCGAACTTCGCGGAAGTTCTTTGCGTTCTTTGCGGTTAAAGATCTTTTGACTTTTTCGCTACAAAAGCAAAAAGACTTTAACCGCAAAGGTCGCTAAGAAAAGCCGCAAAGGACGCGGAGAATCGAATTACTGCGTAAACTGGTTTGAACTTAGAATAGCGAACTCTGCCTGCGGTTCGGCGTGATACCAAAATGCTCATATGCGAGCTGGGTGGCGACGCGTCCACGCGGAGTGCGGTTTAGAAACCCAATCTGAATCAGAAACGGCTCGTAAATTTCTTCGATGGCATCCGGCTCTTCTGCCAGCGCCGCCGCTAACGTGTTTACGCCTACCGGCCCGCCCTGATATTTCTCGATAATCGCCAGCAGCAGCTTGCGATCAACTTCGTCGAAACCGTAGCGGTCCACTTCCAGCATCTGCAACGCAGCTTGTGCTGTGGGCAGATCAATTTTCCCCGCGCTGCGTACTTGCGCATAGTCCCGCACCCGCCGCAGCAGACGATTGGCAATTCTCGGCGTCCCACGCGACCGGCTGGCAATTTCCAGGGACCCCTCGCGATTGATCTCCACCCCCAATATCTCCGCCGAACGCTCCACAATAATTCGCAACTCTTCGTGACCGTAAAATTCCAGCCGCAGCACAATGCCGAACCGCGAACGTAAGGGCGCGGAAAGCAATCCCGCGCGAGTAGTCGCGCCGATGAACGTGAACGGCTTCACATCCATCGTGTGGGTGCGAGCAGCCGGGCCCTGCCCGATCAAGATATCCAGTTTGTAATCTTCCAGCGCGGAATAAAGAATTTCTTCGAGCGACGGTTGCAGGCGATGGACTTCATCAATAAAGAAAACCTGCTTCTCCCGCAGATTGGTCAAGGCCGCAGTCAGTTCGCCTTTGATTTGCAGGGTCGGCCCAGTGGTCTGCTGAAACGGGACCGCCATTTCGTTGGCAATGATGGTTGCCAGCGTCGTCTTCCCCAGTCCCGGAGGCCCATACAACAGCACATGATCCAGCGCCTCCCCGCGTGAGCGGGCAGCCTCGATCGCCACCGCCAGGTTCTCTTTGACCTTCGTTTGCCCAATGAATTCCCCGAGGCGCTGCGGGCGCAGCTTCAGCTCAAATGAAGAATCGTCCTCGACCGGCGCGGCGGAAACCACGCGGTCGCGCTGGTCTGGAAGCTTGGGGGTATTCCTGACTGTGGCCATTTCCGGGATGTTAGCACGAACCGCCCAACTCCCCCGGCGCAAAACAGCGAATCGCATCCAAGCGGCTTCCCCAGAATCTGGGAACTTTCCCTGCGCCCCCAGCGTAGTTCTGTCCAGACACCCGGAGGTTGACCTCCGTGGACCGGGGATTTAGTTAAAAATACGCTTCTAAAAGGACCATCACCATGAACACCATAAAGAAGGGCCTTCCCCTCCTGGTCGTAGTGCTTGCCGGGACTATCCTTTGGGCCTCTTCCCCGGAACGCTATCTGCACGTACGCGTCAGTAACCCGACCACGCACGAACTGGTTCGCATCAACGTGCCGCTCTCGCTTGCCGAGAAGGTAATCCCAGCCATCAATCACGGACAGCTCCGCAACGGCAAAGTCCGCATCTGCGACGTCGCCGCCGACAACGTAAATCTGCGAGTAATTCTGGACGCCTTGAAGACAGCCCCGGAAGGCGAATTTGTGACGGTGCAGGAGCCCGGCAACGACGTCCGTGTTGCCAAAGAACATGGCCAGTTGGTGGTACACGTGATTGACAAAGAAGGCAAAGAAAACGTGGACGTCACCATTCCCTGGGGCGTGGCCCAGGCGCTCACGTCCGATACCACAGAGAACCAGCTCAACGTTCAAGCCGCGATAGAAGCGCTCGAAAAGGTAGGTGACGTCACTCTGGTCACAGTCAAGGGCCACAATGAATCGGTCCGCATCTGGATTGACTCTCGCAGCACTGACGAATAGCGCAACGGGTCTCTCAATAAAGGGTGTTGAAAGGATTGAATGGGTTTGAAATGGGTTGAATCGCTTTGAAAGGGCACGGCTTCGAGCCGTGCCGCACCAGCACCCATGAGATATGGGCTTTAGCGCCTGAGGGGCATGCTTTCAACGAGAGGAGAATTTCAATGATTATTCTTGCCAAACTTGGGGTCGGATTTATGGGAGCGGTGCTGGTAGGCGGCGCCGCACTCTCCAGGGAAGGATTCATTCACATTCAAGTCCACGAGAAACAGGCAGGCGGCGACAACGTGCGCCTGATCGTTCCCGCGGCCCTGGTCCCCGTGACTTTGAGGTTCGTGCCGCAGCAGCCTCTGGCCGACGCTGCGGAGAATCTGCGCGCTTATATGCCGATCATTGACGCTGCCATTCCGGCGCTTGAGCTGTGTCCCGACGGCGTATTCGTGGAGGTCATTGACCCCGCGGAACACATAGTCATTGCCAAGTCCGGAGGCTCAATTGTTATAGATGTAAATGATCCCGGCGAAACCGTGCACGTTTCCGTACCATTGCGCGCCGCCGAGAACGCGATCCACGAGATTGCCGCGTCCAACCGGCCGATGTGACACTGTCGGTTCGCCGTTGACCTAGCGTCAGTTTGTACGACCACTGCCGCATTCGGGAGACGCACAACACAGCGCTGGTCGAGTATTAGCGTTTCTCTCCCGGCGTCGCTTGCACTGCATTCTCCTGCCCGTTCACCGCTTGCCAGCGCCCATCGCGATACACAAACACATCGGTGAACGTAGTCCGGTCGAGCTCCTTGCCGCTTGGGTCGCTCGCAATCACCGAACCGTTGACGATCCCAACATCGCCGTAGAGCCGGACCTGCAACTTGTCAAATCGCGTGTGCCGGCCTTTCGGCTCAGGATGCTTCACCGTCCAATCGATATGCTCTTGCTTGGTGAGGAAGTGATCGACAGGTATGACGTGGACAAAGTCCGAAGCCAGAATCCGGTCGAGCGTGGCGGCATCGCTCGCATGGAGCCACTCCTGTTCAAGAGCAACGATGGCTTCGCGGTCCTTTGTCGGATTCCTGGCTGTTTGGGACCAAAGGGAGATGGAACCGGTACACGCAAAGAGAATTACTAGAGCAGAATTCTTCTTTCGCATGAGTTCCCTCCATTTGTGAAATGTGAGTTCATATTACTCGCATGTTAACGTGTCAGTTCGTGAAGTAAGCTCTTTGTGGGGGGCCACAGCTCATCGCCGTGCCGGCAGATGGCAGAATGGAAGGCTCTAGCCGCTGAGGTTCGACGGGCGTACCCAGATCGCAGCTCGAAGTTATGTCACGAACCCGGGACCTCACAAGTTCGAAGATTGTGTCGCGTTCTGGGGATGAACGTCTGAGCTACGCTGAGAACGGAGTTCCCGCCTAAGTGTTCGGCGTATTTCTGCCGATAACAGACTGAGGTCCATTCCTTTCATCACACTCCGAAAGTTTCGGCATCCTCGTCGGCTGAAGGCTTGGTTGAGCGTTGGGAAAACCGTCGAATTGATCGAGCGCAACCGGGTCATCGCTAGAATCATTCCTGAGAAGGAGGAGGAAGCTGTCGTCACCGGATCTTCGCAGAATCGCAATCCAAGCTGGCAAGGGCAGAAGGGCGGAAGATTGCCTGAATATGTCGAATCAGATCCGGGATGGCAGCCAGCCGATTTCGATGGCCCGTTTCTCTGACGACGAGTCTTAGGAAAGGCCAAGCGAGTCGAAGCGTTCACGCGGCCAGGACGAAGATGACCGCCAGCGAAGCGCGAGCATTACGAAAATGATTCCCCAAAACACAAAGCTCGCATCACTGACTATTCCCCAAGGGCTGTGGTGGCCCGAGGCTTCACCGAAAACACCCAAACCAGCTGCAACACTCCCCACTGCCATCATTGCGCCGAACAGTGTCCTGTAAAGCAGCACATGACTGCCCGGACTCCACGCGGGAACAAGTCCGCGATGTGTATCCCAGTAACGCCCGATCAGAAACCATTGCCCGACCGCACCGAGGCCCCAGGCCGTTCGAAGCACTATCTCCGAATCAACCCAGTAGGTCAAAGGTGACAAAGGAAGTAAGGCAATGAGAGCAGGCAGATTGAAAACGAGGAGCAAAATGTCCGCGGGAGTGCCAATATCAACTGGTTCGTCTCCCCAGGCAATTTGGTGATCTGAGAACTTCTCCCAACCTGCTCGGTCAATAATGTGCTTCTGTCGAAGGCTGGCAACTGACAATAGGGCGAACAAGACTGCCGTCAAAATCGGAGCAATTGTGCGGAACGATAACTTCCTCAAGACCTTACCTCATACTTACAGACTCCCTCACTACCCCATTTGTTCCGTAACCCATTGTCAGACTCTGCATCGACAATCGGAGGAACTCAACCTGCAGCCTGCAGTGTCCGTCACTCCTCTTCTTCCTTCACCTCACCCCGCTGCGCATTGGCTTTCTCCATAATGTTCTCCTGCAACAATGTTCTCCTGCAACGGTACTGCTGTTAACGCAGCGGCTTAAGTACCCGGATTTTCCGCTCGGTTGCAACCACGAAGCAGCCCGGCCATTGATCGACGCCTTCAGTCCCGAAGACATTCTCTACGCGCGCGATAAGATTCTGCCGGCTGGGCGAGTGCAGGGCGAACCAGAAGAACGCCCGCATGCGATCCCGGAGCGAATTGGCGGATGTCGGAAAAATCCAGCTCCTGGGTGATCAAGAATCTGGATTCCGCTTGCGCCGCTCCCCATATTTCTCGATCATCACGGCCTGTGAGAATTTCGCTGTAGGTCGTGTGCACGTCATGTGCAAGATTCTCTAACGAGGTCGCCAACTGCAATGGCAGATTCTCGTCAAGTTTGATCTTCATCGAATATCAGGGACAGCCGGGACGGGCAGATCCTCTTCTGCGGAAGCGGCTGCGAAGGCAATTGCTGCTTGGATGTCTTCGGGCGTCAAACTAGGGAAAGCCGCCAGTATCTTCTCCACAGCATCCCCGTCGGCGAGACTGGCAAGCACGGTGCGCAGTGTGACGCGGGTCCCTTTGAAGACGGGTTCCCCATTACAGATTTGGCGCTCTCGTACGATGCGTCCATTTAGGCAGTCAGGCATGACTCTGCAAGGCAATTATACGGCTTAGTGTCCCTCCTCTTCTTCCCTCACCTCACCCCGCTGCGCCTTGGCTTTCTCAATAATTTTCTCTTGCAACTGCCCCGGGACAACATCATAGTGATGCATTTCCATGGTGAAGCTGCCGCGGCCCTGGGTCATTGCGGTGAGGTCAACTCCGTAGGTCAACATTTCGGACATCGGTACTTCGGCGCGCACGATGGTGTTGCCACCTTTGTTGTCCATGCCCTGAATGCGGCCGCGCCGGCTGTTCAAGTCGCCCATAATCGAGCCCGCAAATTCGTCCGGAACCGTGATTTCAACCGCCATGACCGGCTCGAGCAGGGTGGGTTTGGCCTGCTCCATGGCCTTCCTGAAGGCGATGCGGCCGGCCATTTGAAAGGACATGTCGTTTGAATCCACGTCGTGATACGACCCGTCGTAGAGCACCACGCGAAAATCCACTACCGGATATCCCGCCAGATAGCCGCGCGCTGCCGCATCCTTGATTCCCTTTTCGATGGCGGGGATATAGTTCTTCGGGATGGCGCCGCCGAAAATGTCATTTACAAACTCAAACTGGCCGCCGCGCGGCAACGGCTCCATCTTGATCTTGCAATCACCGTACTGTCCGTGGCCCCCCGTCTGCTTTTTGTGTCGGCCCTGCACGTCGGCCCTCGCGCGGATGGTCTCGCGATACGGGACCTTGGGCGCCTTCAATACCACTTCAGTGTGGTAGCGCTTCTTCAGTTTCGCCACCACAACCTCAATATGCTGCTGCCCGTTGCCAGCGATGAGGAATTCATTCGTCTGCGGATCGCGGAAAAAGCGCAGCATCGCATCTTCTTCCATCAGCTTGTGGATGCCCGGTCCCAACTTATCTTCATCGGCGCGGCTCTTCGGCTCGATGGCAAACGTGATCGCCGGATCGCGAAACTTCACCTTCGGATACTGAATGGGCGCTGACTTGTCGCCGAGCGTGTCGCCGGTCAGCGTGTCTTTCAATTTTGGGACTGCGCCAATGTCGCCAGCATGAAGCTCGGTCACCGGCACGGCCGTTTTTCCCTGCATGATGGAAATGTGGGCCAGCTTCTCCAGCGAGCCGCGGGGAAAATTCTGCAGCGAGGCGTCGTTCTTGAGCACGCCGGAAAAAACTTTGAAATATGAAATGCGGCCGGCAAATGGATCGGAAACGGTTTTGAAGACATACACCGAAACCGGCTCAGTGTCCGACTCCCTTCGTACCGGCGGCTCCCCATTTCCCGACGTGACCTCGCCGCGAACAACATCGTGTTCCGTCGCCGCAGGAGTGAACTCCACTATGAAGTCCATCAGCCGGTCGGTGCTGACATTTCCGAGGCCCGACGCGAAGAGCAGGGGAAAAATCTTGTCCTCGCGGATCGCATTGTGCAGCGCCGGGACCAAGTGCTCCTCGGGGATCGTGCCCTTGTCGAAGAATTCCTCCATCAGCGCGTCATCACCTTCGGCAATCATCTCGACCAGTTTCTCGTGCGCCTCCTGCGCGGCGGCTTTCATGTTGTCGGGAATCTCGCCTTCTTTACCTTTGCCGCTCCCGCCAAGCTCGTACGTGTAAGCCTTCATGCGGACCAGATCCACGACTCCAGACAAATTTTTCTCTTTGCCGATAGGCAGCTCGAGCGGAATCACGCTACGGCCGAATGCGTTGGTCAGCGACTCCAACACCCGCTCTGCGTCCGCCCGCTCCCGGTCCATGCGACTGGCGACAATCACTCGTGGCAGATTGCGCTCGTCGCAATGGCCCCAGACACGCTCGGTCATGACTTCTACTCCGGCGACGCCGTCCACCACCACGATGGCGGCGTCCACCACCGGCAGCACCATCTGCGCTTCGTGAACAAACATGTTGAAGCCGGGTGTATCGAGAAAATTGATTTTCGTGTTGCCCCACTCCGCGTAAGCCAGGCTGGCGGAAATAGACATCTTGCGCGAGATTTCTTCCTCGTCGTAGTCGGTGGTGGCGGTGCCATCGTCCACGCGCCCGAACCGCTGAGTTGCGCCCGCGGTGTAGAGCATGGCCGAGACCAGCGACGTCTTCCCCGCATGCCCGTGCCCAACCACCGCGACATTCCTAACGTTTGCGCCTTCGTAAACTTTCATGGGTTTATCCCTTCGAGCGGAAGCCACGAATCTAACACAGTAGAAATTCGTGGCTCAACTCAGGACGGCGGGCTTTGGATATGAGAGGCATTACAATCCTGCGAGCAAGAGACCCAAGTCTGAGAGCAGCAGCGTTGAGACCTGAGCATTCTCAGGCTTGTAGCGGACGGGAATTGGAATTTGACATGGGAAGCGTTCAAGAAACGCTTCGGCATTTTTCTTCCTGGTGAATGCGCGGTGAAATGTTCCGGAGTAATATTCGCCGAGTGCCATGTAGGAGTAGGTAACTACCGTCACCCACCACCTTAAATCGTCGTGTTCCACCGCGCCGCTGAAGACCTTGCCATCCGCCATGGGCCAGGCAGTACTACCGATCAGTCGAATGCGGCGCCGGGCGTGCCGGTATATCGCAAGTGCGAGACGTACCCCCAATGTCGGGTCCAACATGGCTGCGATTTTGCCACTGCTGACTGAATTGAACAAGGTGAATCTGAGCAGGTTGGGCGTGTGGGCCGCAAAGAGATATTGATGCCCGGCTGCGACGGTCAGAGTCGAAACCTCTTGGTAGTCGCGCTTCGCGCTTAGCAGCTTGCAAGCGCATCTGCCTTACACATATGCTTGATTGGAAGTCATGCACCGGCACATAGCCAGGCTACTGCTTTTCTGCCTCGCTGCAGGCGTCTGCGAACCATTCCTGCAGACGCTATCAGCACACCCTCCGCATGCCTGCTGCCTGAGAAAACTTCATAGTTCCGCCGGTCGCGGCGCGAGCGTTCACGGACCAGCAAAGGGCGACGGCAATTGTTGTCCGCCGATGACCACAGCTCACGTGGCTCAAGTCGTTGCACGCAAGGTCGGCATATTCCAGCCGCGCGGTTCCGAAATGAGGCGCGAGCCGGTTGATTTTGGCTATACCACTGGCTTCGGTTCCGCTAACTCCTCCCGCGCTCCGCCCATCTTCTCCTAGTTTCGGGAGGGCACGAGTTTCACTCGTGCCGTAAGAACTCAAAAAGACTTCAGTGGCGCGGCTGCAAGCCGTGCCCTCCCTGTGGCAGGGATTTCGATCCTTTAGTACGCACAATTGGCTCGATGAGCGAGGTCTTCGGGAGAACCCATGGGCACAAAATTCTTGTGGCTTTGCGGGGTGCTGTTTACTTCCGCCAGCCTCAACGCTACGATCTTCAGCTCGATCACGGGCCTGATTCACGACCCGCAGCACCGTCCGGTTCAAGGTGCAAAGGTCACCGTCTCAGCCGACAACTCAACTTGGTCACAAACCACGACCAGCGACGACGCGGGCCAGTTCCGCTTCGACAATGTTCCGCTGGGAACGTACTTTGTCAAAGTGGAAACAGAAGGTTTCACTCCTCAAACCCAGAAGCTGACGCTTGCCTCCGGCAGCGAAGCCCGCCTGCACTTTCCACTCACCGTCGCGGGATCGAGCGAATCCGTTCAGGTCAGCGATACGCTGCAGAGCGTCAACCCAGACTCTTCCACATCAACCACCATCATTGACCGGCAGCAGATCGCGGACACTCCCGGCGCCACGCAGAGCAATAGTTTGTCCATGATCACCGACTACGTGCCTGGAGCGTACATGGTGCACGATCAGCTCCACATCCGCGGCGGGCATCAAGTTTCCTGGCTCCTCGACGGCGTTCCGGTTCCCAACACCAGCATTGCCTCCAATGTTGGTCCACCATTCGATCCCAAGGACATTGACACCATTGAGGTACGGCGCGGTGGATATTCCGCCGAATATGGAGATCGCACCTACGGCGTCTTCAACGTGGTCACACGCTCCGGATTCGAGCGCAACCGCGAAGCCGAGATCGTCACCAGCTACGGCAGTTTTAACAACACAGACAACCAAATCAGCTTCGGCGATCACACCGAGCGCTTCGCATATTACGGCAGCGTGACCGGATACCGCACCGACCTTGGACTCGACACTCCGGTGACCCGAGTTATCAATGACCAGGCAGCGGGCCTCAGCGGATTCGCGTCGCTTATCTTTAACAAGGATGCTACCAATCAGCTTCGACTCATTGCGTCCGCCCGCGGCGATCACTATCAAGTGCCTATTGACCCGGCGAGTCTTCTTCATGACGTGGAGAACGAGCGCGACGATTTCGCAAACTTCAGTTGGCTGCACACCATTGGCAGCGGAGTCGTGTTAACAGTCTCGCCGTTTTACCACTTCAACCGCGCACACTATCAGCCCAGCCCGCAAGATGACGTCCGCTCGGAATACGATCGCGGATCAAATTATCTCGGCGGAGTCACAACCATCGGCATCACGCGCGGTCCGCACAATTTCCATGCCGGCTTCCAGGTGTTCGGCGAGCGTGATAACCAGTTCTATTCTGCGTTCGACAGTTCCTTGAACGCATTCACCGCCGGGCCGGAAAGAACTACCCCCTGGGCGAATGTCGAAGCTGTCTTTGTGGAAGAACAGTTCAAAGCCGCAAGCTGGCTAACCTTCAACGGCGGGCTGCGGCTCACACATTATGGAGGACCAGTCAGCGAGAATGCCGCCGATCCGCGCATCGGCGCAGCGGTACAGATCCCGCATCTCGGCTGGATATTGCGCGGATTCTACGGGCGCTACTATCAAGCTCCGCCGTTGGTGACAGTGACCAACGCTCTGAGCAGTGTCTTCCTCCCTCTGCACGGTGAGCGCGACGAACAGCGCGAGTTCGGTCTGGCAATTCCCTTCCAGGGCTGGACGTTCGATGTAAGCAACTTCCGCACCGGCGCGCACAACTTTTTTGACCACGATGCGCTCGACAATTCGAACGTCTTCTTTCCGCTAACCCTTCAACATGCGCGGATTCGTGGCTGGGAAGCAACCGCGAAATCACCGCAAATTGCGGGGCGCGGTCAATTTCACCTCGTCTATTCGCATCAGTATGCGGAGTGGTCTGGAGTCGTCTCGGGAGGACTCATCGGGGGTGACTCCTGCGACCCATTATGTTTTCTCGACCACGATCAACGCGACACCCTGGCGACCGGCTTCAACATCGCCTTACCGTGGAAGAGCTCCGCCGACTTCAACATGACTTATGGCTCCGGATTTCTCAACGGCGATGGCCCTGGCCATCTCCCATCACACACAACTTTCGATCTGGCACTGGCGAAATCGTTCAGCGAAAAATTGTCGCTGCGTCTTACCGGCTTGAATCTATCCAACAACCATTACATGCTCGACAACAGCAACACCTTCGGCGGCACACACTTCGTAAACCCCAGAGCGATCTCAGCACAGTTGCGATACAGCTTTCGATATTGAAGCCATAGAATGTACCGGCGAGCGCAAGGTTCTAATTCAACGTTGGGATATCTTGACAGAGTCCCCAGCCGCAACGCGGCGGCAGAATACAGCCCAGGGCGCGAGCCCTGGGTAGATGCAGAATACGAACAAGCCCCGTAGGGGCGGAAGAGACAGATCGAGGACAAAAATGAAACCAAGCCTCCAGTTAGTTTCACCGATCGCCGTGTGTCTCCTAATTGCCTGCACGATTTCCTGCAATAAAAGCGGCACAAATCAGCTCACTGCACAATCCTCCGCCAAGCATTACCACCTGAAAGGCAAAGTCGTCTCCATAGACAACCAATCCAAAATGCTCAACGTGGATAGTGAAGCCATCCCCGATTTCATGGACGCGATGACTATGCCCTACAAGGTCAAGCCCGACAGCGAACTGGACAAACTTTCTCCGGGCGACGCTATAACGGCTGACGTGGTCGTCCAGGACGACAAAGCATGGCTCGAAAACATTGCCGTCACTAATCACTCGGCCGCACCCGCATCCAAATAGGTAAGATTGAAGATGCTCATCCTTCGCGGTTTTCGAAGGGTGGGGATTTGTTAAGAAGGTGCGCACCGGCTATGAAATACATCCTGTTAATACTAGCCTTGGTCGGGATCACCGCATCTTCATTCGCCCTCCGCGAGCACTACCGCACCGACGCCTCGCCGTGCAGCATCAACGAACGTTGGGACTGCGGCATCGTCAATCACAGCCCTTATGCGGTGATTCACGGAGTTCCGGTGGCAGTGATCGGAATCGCAGGATATCTCCTGCTGGGGATTCTCTCTCTCAGACGCGACTATCGAGTGATGCTCATCCTCGCTTTGGCGGGGCTGGCTTTCTCACTGTATCTGGCTCGAATTGAGTCGCACGTGCTGGGTGTCTGGTGTATTTATTGTGCGATTTCGCTCGCGATCATTTCGTTGATGTCCCTGTTACTCCTGGCCGCTGTTCTCTTTCATATGCTGCGGCGTCCAGCCTCCGCAGCCCCCTAAGCGGCCTGGCTTTGGCTGAGTGTCCGGGCAGCGGGATTTCGTCGCCCCCACAGCCAGCCCACAATTCCCCCAAACACGAAATTTGAACTGGCGATCTCACATAGATGCGCCCAGCGGACTGCATCAGGCAAATAAGGGTTTGGGATCAAAAGCGGCGCAATGCCGTTCAAGAGAGCCAGCACTGCTCCGACAGCCAAGGCTCCTGCAACGCGCGGCAAACGCAGTAGCCGCAGTAACAGCAAGCAAAGTCCCACAAGAATTGGTCCGCGAACCACAACTTGCAAGGCCATCAATCGACCAAATGGGGGCAAAGTTTGGCTGGCATAAAAATCCCTTACGAACGGAAAAATGATCGTCCCTGCAATGAAATACAGCACTGGGTAGCTAATGTCGCACGCGATAAATTTCCAAAGCCTCTCTCCCAGAGGCCTAGAATCGACCGGATGATACGTCTCTGGCCCAGCCTCGGCACGTTTCGCAAACAAGAAAATCCAGAGCGGGACAGCTAGTTCGTAAGTGATCACTGTATGAGCAATGATGCTCGGCCAATCAATTCCAGAATTGGTCAGGAAAATCGCGCCCTCGATCATGTTCGTAAAGCCCAGCGTGATTGGGATCACTGAGATCGCCATTCCCAGGCGCCATCCCTTCCACTCTGAGCGACTAGCGACAAGCACAAGGGCAGCGGCGGTCATGAAGTTGGCGACCACAACCCAAGGAAGCGTATGGGGTAGCATCGTTGCCTTAATCGGAATAATCGCTGCTGCGATCATTTGAAAGATGAAGAGGGCCACTCCTGCAACTAGGATTTTCAACAACGTACTGACGATTTTCATAGTGTCATTCCTTTCCTCCGTAACGTGCTAGCGCATACTTCGTCCATTCCAATAAGGACTCATAGCTCCTGATCCCACTTTCCAGCGCCAGCCTGCTCGATCGCGACATGGCCGCCCTTCCGGCCTTGAGTTGCACATGAAGCGTGGGAACATACTCTTCAAGCTGCGCACGGAGAGCCTGGAGCAGTTGGACCGAAGAGTCAGTTCCGGCTGCGGGTTCTGAAAATGCGAAGCGCAGCATGACTTCCTTCAATCCGCTCGCGAGGTCGTCCTGGGTTAACGGCCGGGAAATCCACTTCTTTAGCTCGGCAGTTCCCTTAGTGGTCACATGAAAAACTTGCCGGCGGCGCAGCCCCGAACCCTGTTGAATTCGGCCGCCGATCAACCTCTGTTGCTCCAGTCGCCGAAGCGCCGGGTAGATGGCGCCTGGACTATCGCTGTAAGTCTTCATGGCCGTACCCGAGAAGATCTTTCTCAAGTCGTATCCCGAGCAGGGGCTCTGCTGGATCAGTCCCAGAATCGCGTACCCAAGACTCGGGATCATAATACGTATAGTACTATTACGATACGTACTATTCAAGTTGTGTAGGGCCAAGGACGGGCGACCAACGACCAATGACGTTTTTCCCCAAGAAAAAAGGCGTCGTCGGCTCTCGATCGTCGGCCTTCGGGCTGAAAGAACCGAACTTGTTCCCAGGAGGTACGCCCACCCGCAACTTCTTGTCCGCAAGGTGGACTTCAGACCTCGTTCACTATAATGAGGCCTTCCACAGGAGAAGGATGATGAAACGATTGGCTACGGTGGCGGTTTTGTGTTTCGCCGCGCTTATTGCAGAGGGACAGGAAGCGTGCACGCATCCAAAGAACGTCAAGACCACGGGAACGGCTGAATTGAAGGTTACCCCGGATCAGGCAGTAATCCAACTCGGTGTTGAGCGCCAGAGTGCCACGGCAAAGAACGCGAAGGCCGCAGTGGCTGACACATCGAGAAAGATCCTGGCAGCACTGAAAGGGCTAGGCATCGAAGACAAGGACATCCAAACGGAGTATCTATATCTGCAGCCGATGATTGACTATCGAAAAGGCTTGCGCATCACGAACTTCACGGCGGAACAATCCTTGTCCGTAAAGTTACGTGACCTTTCCAAGCTGGATGATGTCATGGACGCGGTAATGTCTGCCGGAGCCAATCGCATCGGGGGAATCGAGTACCAGTCGAGCGATCTGAGGAAATATAAAGATCAGGCACGCGATGCAGCCGCCAAAGCCGCGCGTGAGAAAGCCGACGCCCTAGCAAAAGGGTTAGGGAATCAGATCGGCAAGACCTATTCCATTGAAGAGATGCAGCAGAACGAGGGGTACTATCCTTATGGAGGATTGGCCGCGAACACTGTAATGGAAGACAAGAGGTCGCGCGCGCCCTCAACTGCGCCGGGAGAGCTGACGGGAATTGTAAGTGGTTGTTAGACGGCCTTCACGTTCTCGGCCTGCCACCCTTTCGGGCCCTTCACTACGTCGAACTGGACTTGCTGACCTTCTTGCAGGCTGCGGAATCCCCCCGATTGAATGGCCGAGAAGTGTACGAATACATCCTCGCCGTTCTGGCGGCTGATAAATCCAAAACCTTTGGCGTCGTTAAACCACTTTACTGTTCCTGTTTCCATGGTATTGCTTTGCTTCCTTTGTGTTGAAATCGCGCTGAGTTTTCGCTGAACTTCTGCAGGTAGTTCACGCACAAGGCGGGATTTGCTAATTGCAGGATACCGCTAAAATCAAACGCATCTATATTGTAACTGACCAAGTCAAGAAAACGCTACAACGTAGGTAACTCTAGAGTTAAGCAGGATGCTTGTGTGGGTCGGAGGCACGTGTGGGTCGGACACTCCTGTCCGACGCCTTTGACTTTGGGTGCTCGGCAGAGTGGATGGATCTCTCCTACGAGTCCACCCCTACTGCCACTTTTGCTTCAACCACAATGTCCGACCGAGTACTGTTCACGATGGCCACGAGTTCGCCTTGCTCCTGGGCAGGCACATTGAACCTATTCAGTGTCTGGCGAACATCGTCTACGAACGCCTCCCACTCCTTGCCCGTGATCTTCAAGTGCTGATGTGATTCGGCCATGGGCTTGCCGCTATATTTCTGGGGACCACCCGCCGCCCAGCAAACCATCTCGGTCACCAGATACTTGAATCCCGCCGGCGGAACCCGATGATGCGCTTCCTCGACCAGCGGATTAGCATTCAACCTCGGGTCAGCCATAAGTCGGTCAATTAGGTCGTCCACTACGGTGGCGATGCTGTAAACGCCACCAAGCCTGTCGTACAGGGAGGGCTGCTGCGGGGACTGCATGATTCCATCTCCTTAATTTGCGGAAGCGGCCCGGGAGGCCCACATCTCGCGGCTTGAGTATACTCTCGAATCGTTCATGCACCAGAGGGGAGCTGGCTAACTGTCCGACGTCTTTGATTTTGGTTTTGCCGCGTGTGGTTCAGCCAATCGCTGTCCCACAAAAGCACTACACATCGATCATGGCCTGGGGTACAAAACCAACCCCAAAAGCGTCGGACAAGAATGTCCGACCCACATGGGAATCGTATTTACGACATTCGCTTCCCACTTTTTACTTTTGTGGTTCGTGCTACAGCTGGTTCCTCTTAATCCCGCTGCAACAACTCCAGCACTCGGTCGAAGTCGGACAGATTGCGGTACTCGATCACGATTCTTCCCTTGCCTTTGTTGTCTGTGATGCGAACTCGCGTGCCTAACAGACGCTGCAGCTCTGTCTCGGCGGCACGCACGTTGGGATCGACAGGCTTAGGAGGAGGTGGCGCTGATCGGTTCGCCGTTGGATCCTGCAACCCCTTCAGCCGTCCTCTGAGTTCCTTCACTGTCCATTCGAACTGGATCGCATCTCGCGCCATCTGCGCGATTCCAGCCTGGTCGAGATATGGCATGGCTTCGAGTAAAAGCCGGGCTTCGCTGAACCCGAACTTGCCTTGGCCGATGAGGTCAAGGACGCTCTGCGGCAACTTGAGCAGGCGCATGTAGTTGGCCACTGATTCGCGCGAGACCCCAGTGCGCTGACCGATTTGCTCTTGCGTCAGATTGAACTCACGGCTCAGACGCGCGAACGCCTGCGCTTGCTCCAGGCAATTCAGGTCCTGGCGCTGCAGGTTCTCGACAATCGTCATCTCCGCGGCTTGCTCTTCGCCCAGCCGGCGAATAATGGCAGCCACCGTCGTCTTCCCTGCCAGCTTCGTTGCCCGGCAACGGCGCTCTCCTAAAACAAGTACGTAGCGGCCATTCGCGCCAGGACGCACAACCACCGGCTGCGCCAGTCCGCTCGCTTTGATGGACTCTGCCAGTTCGTTTAGGGCCGCGGGATCGAACGTGCGCCGCGTCTGATAAGGGTTCTCATCGATGAGGTCGAGAGGAATCTGCTCGACCACGTCCCCTTCAGCGCGCGCCTGGAGTTCAACAACGTTGGCGGGGGCAACCGCGGGAGGCGGCAATACCGCGGGCGCTGCAGCAGCGACAACGCGCGGCCCGGATGGCAGCAGCGAATCAAGACCGCGACCCAATGCTCTGCGCTTCTCAGTTTGCTTCTGCTCTTCGATCGCGGCCATGTTTATCTTCTCCTATTTCGCGTCCCGTTTCGCGTGGCGCGGGCGCCCTCGCCCGCGCGCTTCAAATAGATATTGCATTTAAACATAGAATATCTATAAGATATAATCATCAACTCTTCAGATCCATCGTGATCAATTTGTTCCGTTCCCGCCAGCGCCGCCAGCGCGGAGCATTCACCACCTGCTTCTCTTCCTGCTCGGACGATTCCGGCTGGGTCGGCTCCGCGAAAGCATCGAAGCCGGGCATGTGCTTGGCAATGATTTCTCTTGCCAGTTGAACATAGCTCTCAGCCCCGCGCGAACGATCGTCGTATAGAAGGACAGGTTTGCCATGGCTCGGCGCTTCCGCCAGGCGCACATTGCGCGGAATCGTGGTCGCTAACAGTTTCTCGCCGAAGAACCGCTTCAACTCCGCCGTCACTTGCTGCGCCAGATTGGTGCGGTCGTCGAACATGGTCAGAACCACGCCTTCAATTTCGAGCGCAGGATTCAAAGCGGTGCGAATGCGCTCAATCGTATCGAGCAGCTCCGAGACCCCTTCAAGCGCAAAGTATTCCGCCTGCATGGGAATCAGGACCGAATCGGCACTGACCAGGGAATTCAGCGTGAGTAAGTCGAGCGCCGGGGGGCAGTCAATGATGATGAAATTGAATTTCTCTCGCAGGGTAGCGAGAGCATCGCGAAGCCGGAATTCCCTATTTTCTGCGTCCACCAGCTCGAAGTTCACGCCAATCAGGTTCTTGTGCGCCGGTAGAACAAAGAGATGTTCCAGTTCGGTGCTTTGCAAAGAACTGGCAGCATCGCACTCGCCCACCAGCATCTTGTAAGTGCTGTTCCGCTCGGCGTCTTTTCCAAGTCCGAGCCCACTGGTCGCGTTCGACTGCGGATCGCAATCTACTAGCAGAGTGTTCAGCTTGGCTGCAGCCAGTGAGGCTGCGAGATTAATGGCAGTCGTAGTCTTTCCGACGCCACCCTTCTGATTGGCAACGGCGATAATGCGGGCCATTTGATTGTTGGGAGAACCAGAGACTTGTTCGCAGCATAGTTCGGAAATGCACGGTTGGCAATGCCGGATTGCTGTGCAGGTACTAGTGAATTGTATTCTGCTGTATCAGATAACTTTGTCAGTGTATTGATCCTGACTTTCCACAGGGCGATGTTCCACGTGGAACAATTTCGCCGGGGAAATCACGGGGATGGCGCGAACAAATGGATTGCGAGGTTCGTGGGTAGGCTGTCCGCTTTGCCGCTCGAACTTTGTTCCACGTGGAACACCTATTTTGGCGACGGAGGGCTCCCGATCAGTAGAACTCTATTTCGCGAATGCGGAATCGGGAGTGGCTTCTGCCAACGGAAATCTGGCAGGGCGGACTCCGCCGTTTGCGCTTGACCTTCGCCAATCAACATCCCGATGCGTCCCTTCCGGGAGACAAGTCCTTTTGCCATTTCCAAAACCCGCTCAAAGCGCTCGACGGCCCTGAACGTTACCAGGCCGGCGGCGGCAGAGACGTTTTCCGCTCTGTCCGCCAGGATCTCTATGTCTGTCAAATGCAGTGTCCGCACTACTTCGCGCAAGAAGGTCGCTTTCTTCTGATTCCCCTCGATCAACTTCACGGTGAGCGCAGGCGCCCATATCTTTAGTGGAATCCCAGGCAAGCCGGCCCCAGAGCCAATGTCGATCGCGGTTTCGCTATTGTTGGGATCGGGAAGCAGATGTTGGGACGCAAATAGGGATTCTCCGAAATGGCGAGTGACAACTCCTTCGGCATCGCGGACCGCTGTTAAGTTGATCTTCGCGTTCCACTTCAGTAAGAGATCCAGGTAAGTCAGTAAAGTTGAGAGCTTTTCGTCCGAGAGAATGGAACCTTCCATGAAGGGTGACAGCAGTTCTGATATCCGATTCTCAGTCACAGCTTTCGCATTCTAACTTGAATGGAGCGGCCTGCGTTCTGGCCTTCGCAGATCGAAGATAGAACCAAAGTAGTTATAAGTGGAGCTACGATCCATCCTGCATCCCTAGTAAGCCACTGTGATGTCCAAAAAACACGCCGCAACTCCAGCCAAGTGGGATGGAATGCCAAAATTACCAAATTGAAGATATTTGTAAAGCAAACTTCCCTCAAAACCATAAACTTCCTGGCCGGAAAGTAAAATTTGCGATTGACAACAAATTCATATTTCTGCAATCATCGAAATATGCAGGGAGCAGACCCAGAGCAGGTCACCAAGTATGCCGATATGTTTTCGGCGATGGGAACTGAGCCGCGGTTGCGAATCATGCAATTGCTTTTGAAAGCGCACCCTGATGGCATGGTGGTGAACGAGATTCAGGCGGAGCTGGGGATTCCTAATTCGACCTTGTCTCATCATCTCGACAAACTTCGCAATGAAGAGCTGATCAACGTTCGACGCGAGAGTACGTTTCTGCGGTATACCGCTAACACAGAAGCTTTGCAGGAGCTCTTGCAATTCTTGTACGCGGAATGCTGCACGCGCAATCAGGCTGTGAGGCCGCAGGACATTGTGCAGATTTGCACGTGAACAGCGCAGTTCGCGACGTACGAAAGTGTGGTCGCAAGTCCCCGGACGGGGGCTACGCGATCAAGTTCGGAGCTACACGACCTGTGGTTCGGTTTCATAAGGCGTGTTTCACAAGACTTAAGGAGGCGCAATGGAAGATGCAGCCGTTAGGGAAGTTGTCAAAGAGAAGTATGGGCAGGCAGCGCTTCGCGCAAAAAGCGGCGGCCGTAGTAGTTGTTGTGGCTCGACGGCTGCCAGTGGACCCAGTTGCGGTTGCGATCCCATCACTTCCAACCTGTACGATTCCGTGCAGACCGGACAGTTGCCTGAGGAGGCGCTGCTGGCTTCGTTAGGTTGCGGAAATCCGACTGCACTCGCGCAACTAAGTCCCGGCGAGATTGTGCTTGACCTCGGCTCCGGTGGCGGGATTGATGTCCTGCTGTCCGCCAAGCGGGTCGGACCGACTGGAAAAGCCTACGGTCTCGACATGACTGCTGAAATGCTCGAACTTGCGAACGAAAATAAGCGCAGAGCAGGAGCTGAGAATGTTGAGTTCCTTAAAGGCGAGATCGAGAACATTCCGCTCCCGGATAACTCAGTGGACGTCATCATATCGAATTGCGTTATCAATCTTTCCGCTGATAAGGCCCGCGTGCTGCGCGAAGCATTCCGCGTGCTGAAACCGGGCGGAAGATTTGCGGTCTCCGATGTGGTCACACGTGGCGAAATCAATGGGGAAATCCGGAAGAGCGTGCTGCTGTGGGTCGGCTGCGTGGCCGGCGCGCTGGATGAGGACGAATATCGTGACAAGCTAGCCGCTGCTGGATTTGAACGAATCGATACCGAGCCGACGCGAATTTACCGCGCCGATGATGCGCGGGAGTTCTTGTCTGAAGCAGGAGTGGACGTGGATGCGATTGCGCCGCAAGTGGACGGAAAGTTTATGAGCGCGTTTGTGAGGGCGGTGAAGCCGGATGCAGTAGAGTTGCCGGATTAATGCGGGCCTAGAAAGCCTGCTCCCCTACGGAGCTACGCTCCGGCCATGGTTCCCCCCACCCTTCGAAAGGCGCGAAGGGTGGGGCAGCCGGCGTACATTCTGGGCTCCGGCACCTCAGCGGCCGCCATCTATTTTTGCGGCTGACGGCACGGCTAGAAGCCGTGCCCTGCCGCGACCTACTTGCTTCTGTAGCGCACGCGGAGGAGATTTCGTCATGACAGACCACTACAACGTACTTTTTCTGTGTACCGGAAACTCGGCGCGCTCAATCATGGCTGAGGCCATTCTCAACTTCAGGGGCAAACCTCGGTTTACGGCTTACAGCGCGGGCAGCCGTCCGTCGGGCGTGGTTCGGCCTGAGGCTGTCACTCGGCTTGAAGCGGCTCGCATTCCAAGTCAAGGTTTCCGCAGCAAGAGCTGGGATGAGTTCGCCCAACCCGGCGCTCCCCAACTCGATTTCGTTTTCACCGTGTGCGACAACGCTGCGAAAGAAGTCTGCCCGATCTGGCCAGGTCAGCCGATGACCGCTCATTGGGGAGTTCCCGATCCGGCCGCGGTTCGTGGCTCAGCACAAGAGGTGGAGCGTGCCTACCGTGAAGCCTTTGCATTGCTAGACCGAAGGATTGGACTGCTTCTTTCTCTACCGATTGCGTCCATCGACAAGCTGGCACTCAAGAAAGAAATTGAGAACATCGGACAGCAATGAAATCCAATCTGGGCCCGCGAGTAGCCGCAGAGTTTCTCGGTACTGCGTTCTTAGTTGCTGCCGTGATTGGCTCGGGCATAATGGGCGAACGCCTGTGCGGCGGAAACATGGCTTTGGCCCTCTTGGCGAACACCATCGCGACGGGTGCTGCACTTGTGGCGCTGATTCTCACCTTTGGCCCGATCTCAGGAGCGCACTTTAATCCCGTAGTTTCACTGGCTGATGCGATTGAAGGCGGAATCGCTTGGCCTGAGATGTTCGCTTATGTCATCGCACAATTCTCCGGCGGGATTGGTGGAACCATTCTGGCGCATTTGATGTTCGACCTTCCGCCAGTATTTGTCTCGCATCATGTTCGCAGTGGTCCAGCGCAGATCTTAAGCGAATTTGTCGCTACCTTCGGACTGTTGTCGGTGATTTGGGGATGCTCCCGGTCGCGTCCGGGCGCGGTGCCATTTGCGGTGGCTAGCTACATAACAGCTGGCTATTGGTTTACCGCTTCCACGTCGTTTGCGAATCCCGCGGTCACACTTGCGCGATCGCTAAGCGATACATTTGCCGGGATCCGGCCTGCTGACGTTGTGCCGTTCATGTTTGCTCAACTCGCCGGAGGGATCGCGGCAACGTTTACATTTCGCTGGCTTGCTCCGGACATACGATCTTCAGCTAAGGACGTTATTCTGCTACACGGTGCCAACCACGACACCCAAGCGGACACTTCGCATCATAAAGGCATCACTTGTTTTCCGCGGGAGAACCCATGCAAATAGATCTGCAGCGGCGACTCGCAGTGCGCAACTCCCTCTTGCTGGGTGTCGCGATTACAACCCCTTCACTCTCGCTGTTTTGTGAGCAAAAGAACTCCCCGGCAGAAGGCAAAGAGCCAGAGGTTACCGCGACCGAAGACTTGATGCGAGAGCATGGCGTGATCCGGCGGGCCTTGCTGGTCTATTTCGAAGTGGTCCCAAAGCTGCGTCAGAATCCTGCCAGTGTGGATGCGGCAGCTTTGCGACAAACCGCGCAGCTCTTTCGCACCTTCGGTGAGGATTATCACGAACGAATGCTCGAAGAACAACACATCTTCCCGCTGATTCGTAAGCAGGGCAACGAGCTCAAGCGCTACGCGGACATTCTTACGGAGCAGCACAACCGTGGGCGCGAGATCACAGACTACGTGATCGCAGTAACCGGTGGGCCAAAGATTTCAGCAGCTAATGCTGAGCCCTTGGCGAAAGTTTTCGAGAGTTTCGTGCTGATGTATCAGAATCACGCCGCGCGAGAAGACACGATCGTGTTTCCCGCGTGGAAGAAGAATTTCTCAGACAAGCAACTCGATGAAATCTCAGATCAGTTCGAAGATATCGAGCACAAAATGTTTGGTAAAGATGGCTTCGAGGACGCGGAGAAGAAGGTAAGCAGCATCGAAGCAGCGCTCGGGTTTGGTGACCTGGCTCAGTTCACGCCGCCTCCGCCGCCTAAACCATAAGAAGGCGACACATAGATGATGCCGGGTTAGCCGACCCGCCCCCTTCGGGCGATCCCTTAGAATGTTCCTCGCCTTGCCTCCATCTGATCAGCCCGCCAGGACTTCGCCGGTTCCGCTGACCGAACTGGCCCTGTCCTTCCTCAAATTGGGAACAATCGCTTTTGGCGGTCCGGCAGCGCACATCGCCATGATGGAGGATGAATTCGTACGCCGACGGCGGTGGATCACCCAGACCGAGTTCCTGGACTGGATCGCGGCTGCGAACCTGATGCCGGGGCCGAGTTCAACCGAAGTCGCAATCTTCATCGGCCAATCCCAGCGCGGCTGGGTGGGACTGTTGGTGGCAGGTTCATGCTTCATCATTCCGGCTGCGGTGCTGGTGTGCTTGATTGCGGCGGCGTATGTGCGCTTCGGCTCGTTGCCCCAACTGGCAGGGATTCTCTCCGCGATCAAACCGGCAGTCATTGCGATTATCCTGCAAGCCCTGTGGAAGCTGGCCCCAACCGCTGCTAAGACAAAAGCATTGGTTCTTATTGGAACCGCAGGCTTGCTCTTCAATCTGGTGGACCGCTTCCCGTCCTTGCGTTCGCAGGCGCCGCGTCTGGGTGCTGGGTGTGGGTGAGACAAAAGAAGAACGCGCAGTCACCCGGAGTGTTCGCTAGCTGGATCAAAGGCTGGTTAGTGCTGGGCATGGCTGCTGGTGCCGGCGCAGTCGTGCCGGTCACGCCGGCCCGATTGTTTCTGTCATTCGTCAAAATCGGTTCCGTGGTCTTTGGCAGCGGATACGTCCTGCTGGCGTTTCTTCGGTCTGAATTTGTTGACCGCCTGCACTGGCTAACTGAGAAGCAGTTAATTGACTCAGTAGCAGTAGGACAGTTCACTCCTGGACCAGTGTTTACGACCGCAACTTTCATCGGATACCTGGTGGCAGGTGTGCATGGCGCGATCCTGGCAACACTGGGAATTTTCTTGCCCGGTTTTCTGTTTGTTGCGATCAGTGGACCGCTGCTTCCAAGAATTCGGCGGTCGCAGCTCGCCAGCGCAATTTTGGACGGTGTCGTTGTAGGGTCTCTCGCTCTGATGACAGTCGTTGCCTGGCAGCTGGGGCGTGCTTCGGTCACCAACTGGTTCACACTTGCGATTTTTGTGGTGAGTGCGGTTGCCGTATTGCGATTGCACCTCAATTCAGCGTGGGTGATTGCGGGAGCGGCGGTGTTGGGATTCGTTGGTTCTGTGGCAAGGTGAACCAGCATAGTAAAAGGTGGAATACCGCAAAGACATTTCGGCTCCCAATTGCGACGGTTGGCTCTTGAGCGAGGAACAGCTCATGGGCAAAGTGGGAAATCTGGAACTTAAGGAATCAAGAAAGGTAAGACGCAAGCAGGTTCCTCACGCTCGAAGGCGCTCGGAGCAAGAAGGGCCTGGGTCGACGGAGGCTGTGACGTGCGCAAGTCCACTATGTGGTGAATGTTTTTTCTTTCGCCCCTTCGGAGCTCGCTCAGTTCTCACGACTTACCCAGGGCTTGCGCCTCTGGCGCTGTATTCTGACGCCGCTTCGCGGCTAGGGAACAATCACTGCCGCGCCGTCAATTGAATCACTCTTCACTGCCGCTAGAGCTTCATTCGCTTTTTCCAGCGGGAAGGATGTTACCTTCGGCTTTAGCTTTATTTCGGCGGCCAGTTGCAGAAAGGCGCGCGCGTCGGCGCGGGTCATGTTGGCGACGCTGCGGATTTGGCGCTCACCCCAGAGCAGACGGTCGTAGTCGAATTCTGGAATCCGATCCAGGTGGATGGCGTTGATCGCGACCACGCCTCCTTTCCGCAGACAGGAGAGTGCGGCGATGACGACGTCTCCGCTGGGGGCAAAGGTGACGGCGCGGTCAAGTTCTACAGGCGGCTTTTCCTTTTCCGTGCCAACCCATGTGGCTCCTAAAGAGGCGGCGAGCTTGCGATGAGATTCACCGCGCGTCGAAACATAAACTTCACAATTCCACGCCCGCAGGACCGCAATCGCGAGATGCGCGGAGGCTCCGAAGCCAAATAGTCCCACACGCTCACCGTGTTGTACGCCGGCAACGCGCAGGCTGCGAAATCCGATGATGCCTGGGCAAAGCAACGGCGCTGCACGGATGTTGTCGAGAGCAACAGGAATTGGGAAGCAAAAATCGGCGCGCGCAAGAGCGTATTCGGCATACCCGCCGTCAACCGTGTAGCCGGTGAAGGTAGGGAAGTCGCATAAGTTCTCTTCGCCGCGGCGGCAATAGGAACAGGTGCCGTCGGTGCCGCCGATCCAGGAGACGCCCACACGCGTGCCATGCGGGAAGCCCTCTCCAGCGACGACCTCCCCCACGATCTGATGGCCGGGGATAATGCGGGGGTAGCGCGGTGGGAGTTCGCCTTCGACGATATGCAGATCAGTGCGGCAGACGCCGCAGGCGAGCACTCGCAATAGAACGTGGCCAGATTTGGGCTCGGGTGTCGGGACGTCTTCAATTCGGAGTGGGGATTGCGAAATTGGGCAAGGGGTGGTGAGGACCGCGGCTTTCATGGAAATTCCATTTTATGCTCACCGAGCTGCAGCGATGCCTTGCGGTGGCGGAGAGGAAAATCCCGACTCTTCGCAAAGAACGCGAAAGAGGGGGGGCCCTCGCGCCAGCCTCTGCGCGGCGAGTTGAGAAGTCAGAATCCCCACCCTAGTCGCAGAAGCGCGACTAGGATGGGGCACCCTCGAGGTCTTTGTGGGAGTGAATTGAGTTGGCTCAGCGAAAGTTGCTGAACATCACTAAATTGGAGTCGTTGACGCGGGCGCGAGTGATGGCGATCTGCTTGCCGTCCGGCGAGAAGGCGTAGTCCGCAATCCGCATGGGCTCGGCATTGAAATGTGTGATTTGGGTTGGCTTGCTTCCATCGAGTGGCTGATAGAAAAGGTTGGAGCCGGCACCGGTTGATTTGTTGAGCACGAAAGCGCGCCCATCCGGCGTCCATACCGGGCTATGCACCACTCCGTTCGAAGGCAGAAAAGCCTTGTTTCCGCCGTCCACGTCTTGGACCACGATCAGCACTTTGTGTTCGCTGCTGGAGCCGGAAAGCTGAAAAAAAACAATCCGTTTTTCGTCCGGCGACAACGCCTGGCCAGCGGAGGTATTCGCTGCGACCATCTCGGGCGCTCCACCGCTCGTGGAAACTCGTTTCAAGGCCGGCCCTTCGAAGTAGTCAGTGTAGTAGACCGTCTTGCCATCCCTTGTACAGAGCGGTGATTCCGCATCGCGTTCAAAGGTCAACTGCTTCATTTCGCCGCTACCCTGGCTATAGCGGAAGAGGTTCAGCATGTTGTCGCGCAGCACAGCGACTATCAAGGCGCCCGGGCCGCACGAAATTGGGAATGTAGCGTTCGTGTCTCGGTCTGGGACGCGCACCCGTGCGCTGCCGTCGGGATTCATGCCGAATGCGTGAAAGTCTCCGTCAGTGAAAAGCAGTTTTCCGTCATTGCTCCATCGAAGCCAGCCTCCATCCGTCTGTCCGGAACTCACAGGAGCGGCATTCAGCTTGATTTCAGCGGGCCATTTTTCAGGCGCGCCGCCGACGAATATGGCGGAGGATATTTGCTCTTGAACCGTCGCCAGGGCCTTGCCGTCAGCGGTAACGGTGACATTCCGATATTCGTTGAGATCGTTGGTCACGTTCTGCAAGGCGCCGGAAGGATAGGGCTGGAACTTGATCTGACTTCGAAAGTTTGCCTCGCGGGACCGGCACTGGATAAACATTCCACTCGAATCCGGCAGCCACGCAATGCCGTCCACGAGGAACGGAAAGGGGAATGATTTCACCAGCGAACCCTGCGGCGTGAAGATCAGCACATTACTGAGGCCGGCTTTGGTGAGCTCGTATTGGGCAACCGCGATGAGGTTGCCGTCGCCCGACCAGGAAAGCGACGACCCGTTGACGGCCATTGCCTCGCGTTCGGCAATGACATGCCGATTGGTTCCGTCGCTTCCCGCAATCACCAATTGAGCTTTCTTATCTCCGGCATCGAAGTGAGCAAACACGATCTGTTTACCATCTGGCGAGAAGCTGACCGGAGTGCTTAGATCGCTTAGCACCCGTTGCGGCGTGCCGCCCAGGCTGGGAACTGAAAACAGAAGTGTCTCGTCTTCGTTTTGCGGATCACTATGTTCAAAGTAAATGTAGTTCCCGTCCGGTGAAAAGGTGGGACGTTGGACGAAGTAACCCGGCCCGGGAGCTACCACCTGGGCCTCACTGCCAGTCGCGATCTGCTTTACCCAGAGGCTCTGTTGTTCGCCGCGCTTCACGAATGCCGCGTAGCGGCCATCGGGGGAAATGGCGCCATCGATCGCAGCGCCGTTCTCGGTAAGCTTAGAAATCTGCATGGCAAGCGGATTAATGGCAGGGCTGGCTGGAGTAAAGAATTTGTATGCTGCAAAGCCGATAGCGAGGAACACGACAATTCTTAGCAGGATGGAAACTACCAACTTGCGGCGCGGACGTTCCGCCGTGGTCGTGACAGGTCCTGAACCCGCGACGCTTGTCCTGAGCGAAGTCGAAGGAACGCCTGAACCTCCGGAACCTGTTGCAGCGGTAGCAATGTTCGACGACGAAGCCGCTGACAGCTTGCCCGATGAGCCCGATCCGCGCTTGATTCGCTTAAGGTCGGCGCGGATCTCGGCCGCCGACTGGCAGCGCAGGTCAGTGTCTTTCTCAAGAGATTTAAGAATCACTTCATTCAAGGCTGGCGGCAGAAGAGGATTCAAATCGGTTGGCGGCGGCGGATTCTTCTGCAAGATCGCGTGAAAGATTACCGCAGAGGTTGGTCCGTCAAAGGGTAATCGGCCGGTTGCCATTTGATACAGCACCGCGCCGAAGCTGAAGAGATCGGTTCGCGCGTCCACTTCTTCGCCCCGAGCCTGCTCTGGCGACATGTAGGTTACGGTTCCTACCGTCGAGCCGGGGCTGGTGAGCATGGGGCTATCCATAGTGGCCCCCGCAGCCACACTGGCTTGCTCGTGTTCTTTCGCAAGTTTGGCAAGGCCAAAATCGAGCACTTTTGCGCGCCCGCGGGAAGTAATGAAAATATTGGCAGGCTTGATATCGCGATGGATGATGCCCTTGCGGTGCGCTGCGTCAAGGGCATCGGCGACCTGAATCGCTACATCGAGAAGCTGGTCATTAGAGAAAGGCCGTGCCAGGAGCCGCGCGGAAAGCGGCTCGCCGTCGAGGAGTTCCATCGCAATGAATGGCTGGCCTTCATGCTCGCTGATCTCGTAGATGGTGCAGATATTTTCGTGGTTGATTGATGACGCGGTACGCGCCTCCATTCGGAAACGCTCGAGCGATTGCGGACTCAGGGCTACATCACGAGGAAGGAATTTGAGCGCGACCCCGCGACCGAGCGTGAGGTCTTCCGCCTCATAGACGACGCCCATGCCACCGCTGCCCACTTCACGGACGATTTTGTAGTGCGAAATAGTTGAACCGATCAAAACGACACGCGTAGAGAAGCAATATTAAGGAGTGGGTAGAATCAGGTCAAATCGCAAAGGCAATAAACCACCCTTCGACTACGCTCAGGGCAGGCTCCGGACACGAAGGTACACGAAGGAAAAACAGAGTCCGCATCACTATCCTTTGTGTGATTGCTCCTATTTTTCCAGGAAATCCGTGAAAGCGCCCACCTTGGCGTAATAGACGCGCAGGCTGCATTGCTTTGGGCTCATATGAGCGAACGACAGTTGCAACTGCTTGGTGGGATCAGGAATCTCGCCAATCTCCATCGGAGCGCGGGCTAGATCACTAGACGAATTGTAGGCGGCGCCAACGGTCACATCCTTGTTGACGATCAATGTCCAACTCTTCTTATCGGGGATGAGATGAATGGCGTATGCGCCAATCGGAATCTCGGAGCCCGCCAGTTGCAGCGGAACCTGCACAAACAGAGTGATGCCCGGCGACCAGACGCGTCCATTTTTCGGCGTCTCTTTCGCGCTCACGCTGTATTGCATGCTTACTTGATTGCCGTCAGCATAATCGCAGTAGGCAGTCTGAGTGTCCTGCGCGAAACCTCGCGCGAGTAACCCCAATAGCACTACCGGCAGCCCCCAAAGCGTGCGCATTCCAGAGTTTCCTTCCCGCAATAATGTATCATCCGGCGCAAGTTTTGCCGCTAAAAAGTCAGCAGATTGCCACAACTAAAGCGATTTACCCCGTTGGGCCGTGATCTTCGGTGATGTTCTCAAGCTGCTGGCAGGTTGCTAACGTTTGGACTGGGAAGAGGCCCGAATATGTCCAAACTGAAGGTACTTTACGGCGAATTGAACGAAGAGATCTTAGCTTCACAAGCCGAGTTGCTGCAGAAAGCCGGCCACCAGGTGCAGACCGCCGTGGGGCGCAAGGGCGTGCTGGAAGCCCTGAAGAGCGCAACTTTCAATCTGGTCGTTCTTGGCCCAACCCTCACCCGCGACGACCGCCACCATCTTCCTTACATGGTGAAAAAGGTCCATGCCGGAACTCGGGTGCTGGTAATGCATACCGACGGTTCCCGCCATCCCTATGTTGACGGGAACATCGACACCGGCGAGAGTTTCGAGCGTTTGCTGGAGAAAATTGGCGCGTTGCAAATCAAAACGGCGGCAGCCGCGGCAGGACAGTAGAAGATTTTTTAGATCGGGGTGTAACGTGGGCGGCTTTTAGCCGCCCTTTCTATTAACGATGGCCCACGCGGAAACACGTTTGCGCATTTTGCGTGGCCAATGGCGAACTTTATGGTTAGAGTCTTTCCTCTCACGCAACCAGAGTCAAAAGCCTTTAACCGCAAAGTTCGCAGAGGGTAGGCAAAGGACGCAGAGAATATCCCTTCAGGAATCAGTCTGTCGTAGAATCTTTTCTTTGAAATCCCGGACGAAGAAAACTTTCTCGCATGAATGCTGCAGGAGAAAAAAACACCAGCCGCCGCGAGTACATAACCTTGACCGGACTTCCACTTCTGATCGAGCTAAAGTGGCCATTTCATAAGTCCGGATCGGGCGCGGATTTCTGGGTGCTGCACGGCGATATCAAGCTGGGGAACTCCGACGGACTGCACGCTCCAGTATCCGTGAATCTGTCGGCTACCGTGCGCGAGGTGTTGCCGTCGCTCGAACCAAGCGACGTGGAGGGCCCAGTCATCAATGCGCTCCGCAAGGAAGTGGACAAGCGCCAGCTGGAATTCGTGAAGTCCGGCAAGCTAGTGCCAGTTCAATTTTCCAGCCGCTACTACGATTTCAAACGGAATAAATGGGTCTTCGGCAAAGCCACGGACGAACAAATTGCCTTGCAGGTCATGCGAAAAGTTTTCTGGCATGCGAAGCTGGCTGGTGGAAATGTCTGGGTAGGAGACCCAACCGATGCGTTATACGCCGAGACCACGGTGCCGCATGTGATCGAGTCGGCGCGCCAGCTTTCAGAATCCGGGCTGATGACGCTGGAAGGCGAGTGGGCGTCGGCCAATGCTTCGTTGATGGCACAATCAGAGAAGTTTGAAGCGGATATGAACACCGCGCTAGGGGAGATGGCAAAAAAACACGCGTTTGAGAGGGGTTGAGTCTCCTCAGGGAAATTCTGAGCCCAGGGCATAAATTTCCTGGGCGCTGAGGTCCTCTGCGGTTCCCCCCACCCTTTGAAAAGCGCAAAGGATGGGGCACCCCGGGCACCCAACAGGCTTACTCCGACTGCATCGCCTCAATCATCTGAAACAGCTTAGTGGTGTCGGTCACTTCCACGAATGGTCTTGCGGGGTTCCGGCTGCTGACTATGTAGATCGTTGGTGTGTGCTCAATTCCGACTTTACGGCCAATTTCCTTGTCCGCGTTTACCAGCGCTGAAAGCTTCCCCTGCGGATCCACCACGAAGGGGAGCTGCACTTTGTGTTCAGCGGCAAATTTTTGCGCAAAGCTCTGCAAATTGTCCGGAGTAATCTCAGGCTGGTGCTCAAACACGTAGGCGCGAAACTGGTCGCCCAACGGCTTGGCCTGGGTCTCAAAATAGCGGGCTATCACCGCGGCATTGAAAGACCAATTGTGCATGGGCAGCGGAAAGTCTCGGTGAATGAGCGGAATCTTGTGGGCGCGCGCGGCTTCCTGCTCGATCACGGCATCGGTCCGGCACTTAGGGCATTGCAGGTCTTCAAAAACAATCAGCGCGACTTGCGCGCCCTTCGGCGGACGGAGAAGAGTGGGGTCCTGCGCGGCGGCGAACAGGCTCAATAGCAGAACCAGCAGGCCAGAGAAAAGCTTCTTATGCATATATAAATTTGGATGCCAGAAACCAGCTTCTATGGTAACCGAACCGTGCAAATCATGGCTAGACGATCGCCCCCGGCCCGCCCCCTTGGCAATTAGTCTGAGATACTCGGTTACAAGAGCTTCAGCTGCCGCCTCTCCAACGCCAGCAGTTTTTCCTTGATCGGTAACCCGCCGCCGTATCCCGTGAGCTTACCGTTAGACCCGATCACGCGGTGGCAGGGAATCACGATGGGAATGGGATTCGAGCCGTTCGCCAGACCCACGGCACGTGAAGCGTTTGGGTTGCCGATGCGGCGGGCGAGTTCGCCGTAAGAAATTGTGGCGCCGTAGCGAATTCGTCGGAGTTCGTCCCACACTCTTCGCTGAAACTCCGTACCTTCGGGGGCGAGCGTCAGGTTGAACTGCTCGACTTCACCGGCGAAATAGGCATGCAGTTGGCGAACTACTTCGTGCAGAGAAGTGGAGTCTTCCTTCCAATCCGGTTCTGGAGAAGCAGGCTGCCCGTTCTGCGCGAACGTGATCTGGCGAAGTCCAGATCCGTCGGATACGAGCAACAGTGGTCCAATCGGCGACTCAAACTGTGTCCAGGAGAATGACATTTCACACCGCCGCAACCTGCTGCCGCCGCTTCGCCTGAATTTCTATGTACACATTCACCAGCGACACCGCTGCGGGCGTAACTCCCGGTATGCGCGATGCATGGCCCAGGGTGCGCGGCCGGATTTTCAGCAGGGTCTCCTGCATCTCGCGCGATAGGCCGCTTACCAAACGGTAATCGAACCATTCCGGGATGTTGCGCTGCTCGGCTTTCTTCAGGCGTTCGATGGCACGCTGTTGCTGCAGGAGGTAGCCTTCGTATTTGATTTCCGTCTCGACGGATTTGAGCTCGTTGCGTATAGCGGACGACAGGACCCAGTCGTTGGTTGTTGGTCGTTGGTCCTTGGCAAGAGCAAACCCGTCGTCGGTCGTCGGTCGTCGGTCGTTGGCCGGAATGGGGGACACCAGATTTTCCTCTCGCCGAAAAACTTCCGGAATCAGGTCGCGCAAGATCGGCACGAGGTGCTCGATTGTGACCTCTGGGCGCTTGAGCAGTTGGGCCAGGGGTTGACCGACAGCCGAAGACCAGTCGTTGGTCGTTCGTCCTTGGTCGTTGGTAGAAGTTCCGTCGTTGGCTGCAGAAGTCTGCTGATCTTTAGGGAAGGGTGTGGGTGAAACCGGGTTGGCCGACGACCTAAGACCGTTCTTAGCTTGCCCTGAGCTTGCCGAAGGGACCGAGGACGGTTCTTCCGACTGAATGCTCTGCAGCATGTTCCCAGTCAACTTCGTTTTTTCCAGCAAGAGCTTTACCTGCGCTTGCCGCTGCTGCTTGGCAAGAAAATCTTCCCACGCTTCATCTGAAATCAAGCCTACCCGTCGACCATGTGGAGTCAATCGCAGGTCGGCGTTGTCAATGCGCAGGTGCAGGCGGAATTCCGCGCGCGAAGTGAACATCCGGTAGGGTTCGTTAGTGCCCTTCGAAATCAGGTCATCAATCAGGATCGCTGTATAGGCCTCAGTGCGGTCGAGAATCAGCGGCGGCTCGTTTTTCGCCTTGAGAGCGGCATTGATGCCCGCCATCAGGCCTTGGCATGCCGCCTCCTCGTATCCCGACGTTCCATTGATTTGGCCGGCGAGAAATAGCCCTGCAATCTGCCTCGTTTCCAAAGTGCGCTCGAGTTCTGTTGGATCGATTGCGTCGTATTCGATAGCGTAACCAGGGCGAAGCATCTCTGCAGTTTCGAGTCCTGGAATTGATTTCAAAATTGCGAGCTGAACTTCCACCGGCAGCGACGTGCTCATTCCATTGACGTAAATTTCATGCGTGTTCAAACCCTCGGGTTCGAGGAAGAGCTGATGCGTAGTCTTGTCGGGGAACTTTACGATCTTGTCTTCTATCGAAGGACAATATCGCGGACCGACCGACTGAATCTGCCCACTGTACATAGGTGAGCGATGGACGTTCTCGCGGATAATCTTGTGAGTCTCGGGCGTTGTCCACGCAATGTAACAGGGGACCTGCGAATCGTGATGCGCCACCCGCTTGGTTCGAAAGCTGAACGGCGTGGGATCGGGATCGCCGGGCTGGACTTGAAATTTTGACCAATCAATAGTGCGGCCGTCAAGCCGCGGCGGAGTTCCGGTCTTGAGCCGGCATCCTCGCAAACCCAACTTCTTCAGAGTTTCGCCTAACAAAACCGCTGCCGGCTCTCCCGAACGCCCAGCCGGATACTGCTGCTCGCCGCAATGAATCAGTCCGTTGAGAAAAGTCCCGGTGGTGATCATTACCGCTTGCGCGCCAACCGTGCGGCCATCGCGGAGCTTGATTCCGAGAACCCGTCGTTGGTCGAGAGCAAAGGCGTCGTTGGTCGTTGATCGTCGGTCGTTGGCAAAAGGATTGGTTGTCGTTCCGCTTTGGCCAAGGTCAAAATCCCCACCCTCTCCAAACAACGGAGAAGGATGGGGCACCCGCTCAGGCTGATGGCTGATGGCTGACGGCTGATGGCTGTCTTCCACAATTAGCTCCGCCACTTCCGCTTGCTTGATCTTCAAGTTCGGCTGCGATTCGAGCACCTCCCGCATCTTCAGCCGGTAGGCTTGCTTGTCGCACTGGGCGCGCGGCGACCAGACCGCCGGGCCTCGGGAAGTGTTGAGCAAGCGGAATTGAATTCCGACCGCGTCCGTGACTTCGCCCATGACGCCGCCGAGCGCATCCACTTCACGGACCAGATGTCCTTTGGCGATGCCACCAACCGCTGGGTTGCAGGACATCTGCGCAATGAGATCAACGTTGAGCGTATAGAGCGCAGTCTTCAGCCCCATGCGCGAGCAAGCCACTGCGGCTTCGCAGCCGGCATGTCCGGCTCCGACGATAACGATGTCGAATTGTTCGGTGAATTGCACGTGTCTCTATTTTACAGGTAGGCTCAAGTGGGCACGAGTTCTTGAATGAGACGTACACGCTCTCGCTGGTCGCGAGGGCAGGGACGGACGAGGGCGTCTGCCCCTACATGATTTGCGTCCGGATGGCCTCGGACACCCGTCCAGGGTGGGCGCTTCGGCCAGTCATCTGATGTCCGTGAACACTGCGTCCTGCCACTCGTCTGAAGGGAAGTACCAGTCACTCGCACCCGCTTCGTGATTGTTGGCGCCGGAGCCGTATTCGATGGTCGGATTGCGTCAGTAGTCCAATCCCATTTGCAGCAGGGCGCCGCGAGAAATTCGCACACGAGCTTTCACCGTGCATCCTTCGAGATAGCCTCTTGGAATACGTGCACGCGGAGATGCACTCCAGAAATGCCAGACGCGATCGACACGCTGACCTACGCTGAGGATCACCGCCTTCTTATCGGTTGAATAGGCGAGCGGAATCGGATCGTGGGCATCAGTCGCGAACCAGGGATGGCGGCTATACAGGCCTCCGCGGATTTTTCCTGTGTCGTCGTTTAGCACAATGCTTCTGCCGTTTACACGGCAGGCGAGCTGCGTGTGCGCAATCTCGATACGCGCACTTTCATATCCCGGAACCCGCGTGTCGGCAATCGCGATTCCCCGCAGCATGGCCGATGTAAACTCGGGCGGCCTGGGAGCGGGATTGATGTAGCCCGATTTGTGGCGGACCTCGTCAGGAATGCGCGGATCGGTCTGCGCGACAGATAGGAACGGAATGCAAAGCAGAAAAAATAGTCGGAGAAAGGACACGGCAAGATAGCCTCGCTGAAGCTCGCAAAAGATTTTAACCGCAAAGGTCGCAAAGAAAGGCGCTGCTCAGCGTACTCTGTGGTTTTCTCTGCGTCCTCTGCGGTTAAAGGTTTTGCTTTTGCCTGAGCACGCTTTCGCTTGCGGGACAGGTGTGTTCCTCGTAATATGATTTTTCAACCGGAGGCGTAATGACTACCAACGAATTCTTCGATCAACTGGATGCGCGAATTGCGAAGTATGACCTGCTTTGCCATCCTTTTTATAAAGCCTGGAGCGCGGGCGAACTGACGCGCGAAGACCTGCGGGAATATGCTCGCGAATATTTTCATCATGTTGAAGCATTTCCTTCCTACTTGGAAGAGTTCGGCTCGCGTGTGACGGACCAATTACGTCGCGTCGTCCTCATGAATCGCGACGATGAGGTGGGTGCTGACGGTTTCCGCCCGCACTCCGAACTGTGGCTCGATTTCCTGAAGGGCATGGGTGGCGAGCGTATGGCTCCCGAGCACGCGCCACTGCCAGAAATTCAGCAGCTTGTTGGCTCGTTTCATTCCGTTGCGCGTCAGGGCACTCCGGAAGAAGCCCTCGCTGCCTTCTACGCTTATGAATCGCAAGTGCCACGGGTGGCCAAAGAAAAGGCCCGAGGCCTCCTCGAGATGTACAAAGCGGACGAAAGAACCTGCGGCTATTTTGCGCTGCACACAACAGCAGATGTCTACCACTCCCGCATCTGGCGGCACCAACTGGCGAAACTGGTTCAGGGAAATCCCGCCGCAACCGAAAGAGCGCTGAATTCTGGGGAGGCCGCAGCTAAGGCACTTTGGAACGCTCTCGATGGAATTGAAGCAGCCAGAGTGGCGCGGGCGGCGTAAGCTTTGTGGCGTGATGCCGGGATTTGTTTTCTGTGCGACCTAGAAAAACAATTTCAGATTGTAGATTTCAGATTGCAGATTGAAAAGAGGTCCCCAAATCTGCAATTGAAATCTCCAATCTAAAATCTACAATCGGAACTTTTCGCATGCTTCGCCTCGGACAATCCCATTACGACGCCCTCCGCCAACATGGCGAGGAAACTTACCCACACGAGTGCTGCGGCGTACTACTTGGGCACACTGACGTCGACGGCGCTCGCGTGGTAACTTCGATCGCCCGCACCACCAATACCCGCACCGATTCTCCGCAGAACCGCTACAACATCGACCCCAAGGACGTAATCCGTTTACAACGCGAAGCTCGTGAGCGCGAAGAGGAGATCATAGGTTTCTACCACTCCCACCCCGACCACCCCGCCCAGTGGTCGCAAACCGACCTTGCTGATGCGCACTGGCTGGGCTCTTCCTACGTCATTACCAGCGTGGAAAAAGGCAAAGCCGTGCTGACGAATGCCTTTGAGCTGACCGGCACGGAAGAGAACGACAAGAAGCTGGTGGATGAGAAGATTGAAGTAGTGTGAGTACGTACGCTGGACGCTTCACGAACGACCTTGCCGAAAGTAGCTCCGCATATTTGCGCGGGTCATGTAGATCAGCAGCAATCCCGCTATAGTGACTCCAAACAACGCCCTTCAGCAACTCGTGGCGAAATAGTAGATTAAACACATCCCCGGCGAGATTGATCACTATCAGTGCCACCCCAAGCTTCCATCCCCAAAACCGACGCTGAAACCAGCCAAGGCCCGCAAGGAATAACATAATCGCCAGAAGCAAGAACGGTGCGGCCATGATCCTGCCAAGCGAGGCGAGGCCTGCGTATCCCTCCGGGTTGAGCTTCCAGGCTTGGTCAAGAAAAGTGCCGGGTACTGCCAACGTAATTGCGGCATAGGTCGCCATGACGGCACCGAAAAGGAAGAAAATTCCGATCGGCACAAACCCTGGTGGACGCCTCTCGCCTGGTCCGGTCATAAGCCCGCTCCTGAATCTCCCGCCCAGTTTATGGCATCATCTATCCATGCCAAAGATCCACATTCCTACGCCACTGCGCCAATATGCCGGCAAGCAGCCTGCGGTCGAAGTCACGGGCTCCACAGTCGGCGAGGCCCTGAGCGGACTGGTCTCTCAGCATCCCGACTTGCGCCGCCATCTTTATACGGACGAGGGCAAACTCCGCGCCTTCGTGAATGTTTATCTGAATGACGAAGATGTGCGCTATTTGCAGAAGGACGCAACCGCCGTCCAGGACGGTGATAACATTTCGATAGTGCCCTCGATCGCTGGAGGCGGCTTCTAGCCCCTAGCTCCTAGCCACTAGCAGGCACGCGCACAGCTGGCTTGCTAGTAGCCAGTAGCTAGAAGCTAGCAGCCAATTAGCATCATCAAATCCAATCATGGCCACTTTAGCCGATATCGCTCCACTCACTCTCAGCAACGACGAAATCCTGCGCTACTCGCGCCACCTGATCATGCCTGAGGTGGGCATGCAAGGCCAGCTCAAGCTGAAGACTGCGAAGGTGCTGTGTATCGGCGCGGGCGGGCTGGGCTCGCCGCTGGCGCTTTATCTTGGCGCGGCGGGAGTTGGCACGCTTGGCATCGTGGACTTCGATGTGGTGGACTACACCAACCTCCAGCGCCAGATCATCCACTCGACTGCCGACGTTGGCCGTCCCAAGCTCGATTCCGCCGCCGAGAAGCTGAAGGCGATGAATCCGTTTCTGAATATTCGAAAATTCAACACGCGGCTTTCGAGCGACAACGCCCTCGAGCTGTTTAAAGAATTCGACATCGTCTGCGACGGCACTGACAATTTTCCGACGCGCTATCTCGTCAACGACGCCTGCGTGCTCACCGGCAAGCCGAATGTGTATGGCTCGATCTTCCGCTTCGAGGGCCAAGCCAGCGTCTTCGGCATGGTAGAGGGTCCGTGCTATCGCTGCTTGTATCCCGAGCCGCCACCGCCCGGACTTGTTCCTTCCTGTGCGGAAGGTGGAGTGCTGGGAATTCTTCCCGGATTGGTTGGCGTAATTCAAGCCACCGAAGCGATCAAGTTGATCCTGAGCACTGGAGACCCGCTGATCGGACGTCTGTTGCTAATCGATGCCCTGAGCATGAAATTCCGCGAACTGAAGCTGCGCAAGAATCCCGATTGCCCGGCTTGCGGGAAAAATCCAACAATCACCAAGCTGATTGACTACCAGGAATTCTGCGGAATTCGTGGCGAGGAGGCCCCAGCGGAAGTGACCACGTCCGAAATGCAAGTCGAAGAATTGAAGAAGCGCCTCGACCGCGGCGACGATCTCTATATTCTCGACGTGCGCGAGCCGCATGAATATCAAATCTGCAACATCGGTGGACACCTGATTCCGCTGGGCGATCTCCCCAACCGCGTGCATGAGCTCGATTCCAGCCGCGAAATCGTTGCCCACTGCCGCTCGGGGGCGCGCAGTGCAAAGGCAGTGAACTTCCTGCGTCAAGCCGGGTTCAAAAAGGTGCATAACTTGGCGGGAGGGATTCTCGCCTGGGCCGACCGGGTAGATCCGAAGATGCCGAAGTATTGAAACCCGGCTCTGGGCTTTGGGCATCAGGCTTCGGGATAAGAACATGTGGCGCGGACCTGCCCTGAGCGAAGTCGAACGGGGCCCTCGCCCGCGTTTGCCAAGGGGCCTTTACTCACCTTGTTGCAGAAGCGCTTGACTGAAAATCCAACCACCGAACGTCCTCGCGGAGTAACCACAATCGCAGTCACATTTTTCGGAGCTTCAGCCTACCTGCTCGTGCTAGGCCTAATTATGTTGTTATTGCCTGGCGCAATTCCAATGAGCCTGGGTGCGCCGCTCCTCCACGGCCTGCAAATCGCGGGTCCATACATGTTTTTGCTGGCCGCAGCGGTTGGTATTCTGGCGGGCTATGGGCTAGTCCGATTGAGTAATCTGGCCCGCCGCGCCGCGATCATAATCGCGCTCGCCGGAACGGTCTTGTTGATTCCGAAAGTATCAGCCGACGCGGCCGACCTTTCGCCGGGCTTCTTCCTCGCCGGCTCAATGCTGGTCATTCGGATGATGATCGTCTGGTATCTCTGGCAGGGCTGGACCGCAGAAAAGTTCCATTGATAGAAAAAGATAGATAGTGTGGGGACAGCCGCCCTCCGCTGTCTTGCCAGGGTTAAGAAGGTTGACAATCGCAAGAATCGGAAACATACTCACAAACGGCCCGCGACATGCCGGTTTTCGATGTTCAGTACGCCGAAGGACGAACCGCACTCATACTAAAAGCGGATTTGGCAAATGGGTGGCGAAAGCTTCAGAAGACCTATGGTTTCACCAGCAAAAGCGTATTCCGTACCGCGACGACCTGTCCATTCGCGCGCAACTAACAATCATCGCGCAACCCGCGGGCTTCGACGAATGGGCAAGCACGTTCCCTACAATTGCAGCAAGCAGCGGAAATCAGGACTTGAGTTTCAAGATTGCGGAAGGTGTTCTGATAATCAAGGTCGCCCTATCCCCGCAGCAACATTGGAGACCAATGGGAGCGGGGCGCCGAGCGGGCTTGTTTATCGAAGTACTACCATTCTTATCAACCAGCCCTGGGCACTGGTTTGACTTGCGCGTGTGGATCGTTTTCCATGAACTATCAAGCCGCCCAATTCCTGACGTACGTGTCTGGACTGAAAATAATCTTGTACTTCCTGGTGGTCGCCCAGAATCCGACCGAAGGCGCTTTTGACAGGTGATGTCATCGTCTCGATATAACGGGGCGTTCAAGGGCAACGGCCAAGTTATGGCTTTGCAGCCACCGGTTCCTTCTCCCCAACTCTCTTGCTGACCTCAAATTTCAACTTACCCGTCTTCTTGTCGACGTCCACCACCACGTGGTCACCGTGCAGCACTTCGCCATCGAGGATCTTCAACGCCAGCGGATCCTGAATCAGTTTTTGGATTGCTCGCTTTAACGGACGCGCACCAAAGTTCGGATCAAAGCCTTCGATGAACAGCAGCTCCTTGGCCGCGTCTGTCAGTTCGATTGAAACCTTGCGGTCAGCCAGCAGGCGCCGCAGGTCTTCCAGCCGCAGTTCGATAATTTTCACCAACTGTTCTTTCCCGAGCGGACTAAACACGATGATGTCGTCCACGCGGTTCAAAAACTCTGGCTTGAAGTGACCGTGAAGCGCATTCATTACCAGTTCGCTCGCCCGTGCAAAATCATCTGCAGTTCGCATGCTTTCCGCCTGCAGGTAGGTAGAGCCAATGTTCGAGGTCATGATGATGATCGTGTTCTTGAAGTCCACAATGCGACCCTGGCCATCGGTCAGGCGGCCATCGTCCATAATTTGTAGCAGGATGTTGAACACATCCTGATGCGCCTTTTCGATTTCGTCGAACAGAATCACCGCATAGGGACGCCGGCGAATTTGCTCGGTAAGCTGCCCGCCTTCTTCATAACCCACGTATCCCGGAGGCGCGCCAATCAGCCGCGACACCGCATGCCGTTCCATGTACTCGGACATGTCAATGCGCACCATGGAGTGCTCGTCGTCAAAAAGGAACTCAGCCAGCGCGCGTGCAAGTTCGGTCTTGCCGACGCCAGTCGGTCCGAGAAAAATAAACGAGCCAATCGGACGCTTAGGATCGCTCAGCCCAGCTCGCGAGCGCCGGATCGCATTAGCTACGCGTTCGAGAGCAGCATCCTGCCCGATGACCCGCTGCCGCAACCGCTCTTCCATGTTGACGAGTTTCTTGACCTCGCCTTCGAGCATCTTCGAAACCGGAATTCCCGTCCACTTGGAGACAATCTTGGCAATGTCCTCTTCGTCCACCTCTTCCTTCAGCATGCGTGTGGGGCGCGGGCCGTCGCCCGCCTTGCCGTCCATTTGGGCAGTGACTTTCGCCAGTTCCTGCTCGGCTTGCCGTATCAAGCTGTAACGAATTTCAGCGACTCGCTGCAGATCTCCCTTGCGCTCGGCAGCCTGCTCCTCAATCTTGAGCTGTTCGATTTTCTCTTTCAGCTGGCGGGAGCGCGCGATCAGATCTTTTTCCTGTTTCCACCGCGCCTTGAGCGCATTCGATTGCTCGCGAACGCCTGCCAGTTCCTTATCAATAGCAGCGAGCCGCTCACGCGAATTTGGATCGTCTTCTTTCTTCAATGCCTGCTTTTCGATCTCAAGCTGCGTGGCCCGCCGCTCCAATTGATCAATCTCTGTCGGCATTGAGTCGATTTGAATTCGCAGCGACGCGGCAGCCTCGTCAATCAAGTCAATGGCCTTGTCGGGGAGGAATCGGTCCGAGATGTAACGATGCGACAATGTTGCCGCCGCGACGATGGCAGAATCTTTAATCCGCACGCCGTGATGCACTTCGTACCGCTCTTTCAATCCGCGGAGAATCGCGATCGTGTCTTCGACATTCGGCTCGCCGACGAAGACAATCTGGAATCGCCGCTCCAGCGCAGCGTCTTTCTCAATGTGCTTGCGATATTCATTCAGCGTGGTCGCACCGATTGCCCTTAACTCCCCACGTGCCAGCGCCGGTTTCAGCATGTTGGAAGCGTCAATCGCGCCTTCCGCGGCGCCGGCGCCCACCAGGGTATGCAGCTCGTCGATAAACAGGATGATCTTGCCCTGTGAATCCTCAATCTCCTTTAATACGGCCTTCAACCGGTCTTCAAATTCGCCGCGATATTTGGCGCCAGCCAGCATCGCGCCGAGATCCAGCGCAACCACACGCTTGTTCTTCAGGACTTCGGGAACATCTCCGGAGATAATCCTTTGCGCCAGGCCTTCTACAATCGCGGTCTTGCCAACCCCGGGCTCACCGATCAGCACAGGATTGTTTTTCGTGCGCCGGGAGAGGACCTGCACCACTCTACGAATTTCTTCATCACGTCCAATGACGGGATCGAGTTTTCCTCGGCGTGCCTGCTCGGTCAGATCGCGGGCATAGCGCTCCAGCGCCTGATACTTGGCCTCGGGATTCTGATCGGTAATTCGTTGCGATCCGCGAACCGACGTCAGCGCTTTCAATATCGCGTCGTGCGTGGCCCGATGCCGCGCCAGAATTTCCTGTGCCGGATCGCGCTTGACTTGGGTGATGGCGAGCAGCAAATGTTCAGTCGAGACATACTCGTCCTTAAAATTGTCGGCTTCCTTGAACGCGCGATCCAACAGTTGATTCGCCGCCTGAGACAAAGCCGCCTGCGCCGCCCCGCCGGACACCTTCGGCAGCCCCTCGATATCTTGATAAATCTCGTTCAGAACCAGCTGGGGCCCGATACCGATTTTTTCCAGCACGGGAGGAACGATACCTTCTTTGTCCTCCAGTAGCGCCGCCAGCAAATGGAGCGGCAGCAGCTCAGGATTCCCGTGCTCGGAGGCGAGTTCGTTCGCGCGTTGGACTGCTTCCTGCGCTTTTAATGTGAATTTGTCCCAGCGTATTGCCATGTTTAAAACCCCAATTCAGTACTTGTGTGATTGAGAAATCGTGTAATTGCAAAAGCCCGCGTTCATTTCTCAACTACCGATTTCGACTCACAAAAACATAAAGGGAGGGGCCTACATCCTCCGCCTCCCCATCGAGAACTGCCGAGCTTTGCTCGGCTGGGCAGGTGAGGGCATCCTTCGACTCCGCTCAAGACAGGCTCTGCCCTACATGATCGTCATTGTCGGCGACTTATGCGGCTTTGCCGGCGCCCTTGCCCTCTAGGACGCGTTCGCTTCCTACGTTGACTTTGATCTGCTTCGGTTTTGCTTCCGTTTTTTTGGCAAGCTGGACCTTCAGGATCCCTTTGTCATACTGGGCCTGAACGTGATCAGTATCAACCGTATTCGGGAGCGAGAACGAGCGAGTAAAGCTGCCATACTGCCGCTCAACCCGGCGGAAGTTCTCCTCTTTCTCTTCCTTCTCGAATTTGCGCTCGCCGTGCACGATCAGAGTGTTGTTCTCAATCCGGACATCGATATCCTTCTCATCGATTCCCGGGACCTCAATCTTTAACGTGATGTTGTGCTCGTCTTCGTAAACATCTACCGGCGGCGCGAACGTCGAGGTGCTCAATGCCTCTTCCCGCGTGTCGCCAAAGGAGTCGCGGAAGAGCCGGTTCATGCGGTCTTGCAATGTGGTGAACTCACGGAATGGTTCCCAGCGAGTAAGCACGGTCATGACAATCCTCCTGAATCAGAATTCTTAAAGTGTTGAGTTGAATGGCTCAGCTGCTGTTATTATCTTATCCTTAATTACAAGCCAAGCATAAAATCTTAGTGTGTTATTGTCAAATACTTGATGTGCCTTAATTATCTTTAGCTTACAACTGCTATCAGGCATTTCAAGTAAGCAGTTTCCGGTATGGTAAGGACCGTCGGATGGTCTTTTGCCTGACCCCGGTTTTCCAGCAGGCGAAGAATCCTGTGGGAATCGAGCGCGGCCGCCGAGAGCATATCGAGCAAGTCACTCGTACTGACGTGATAAGAGCATGAGCAGGTAACGAGAATTCCTCCCGGGCGCAGCATCTTCAGTGCGCGTAAATTCAACTCCTTGTACCCGCGCAGCGCGGTTGGCAGGTTCTGCTTGCTTTTGGCAAAAGCTGGCGGATCCAGCACGATGCAGTCATAATGTCGGCCCACGTCCGAATAGTCGCGCAACAGATCAAAGGCGTTTGCCTCGATCCACTCGATGTCTTGCCCGTTCAGAGCGGCATTCCGCTCCGCCACTTCCAGCGCCGGACGAGAGCTGTCCACACCTGTGACCTTCTCGCAATTCCTAGCCAAGTGCAGCGCAAATCCTCCTTGGTAACAGAAGACATCCAAAGCCTCGCCACGCGCATACTGCGCCGCTGTCGCATAGTTCTCGCGCTGATCCAGAAATGCCCCGGTCTTTTGTCCTTCAATCGCGTCGTAGAGAAAACTGACCCCATTCATCTGAAATTCAGTGCTGGTCTTTGTGCCGAAAATCAAGCCACTCTGTTTTTCCGGAAGCTGTTCCAGCTTGCGGACCCGCGGGTCAACTCTTTCAGCAATTGATTCCGGCTGCAGCAATTCCCGCAACTCAGAAACAAAAACGCTCCGGAGGGCTTCGGAATCCATGGCCTGCGTGAGAGTCTGCACCGACAAGAGATCGTTGTAACGATCCACGATCAGCCCGGGAAGGACGTCCCCTTCGCTGAAAATCACTCGATAGGCGTTCGTGTCCTGAACAAAGCGCTCGCGATAAGCGATCGCCGCCCGAATCCGTTCCCCCACAAGCTGCGCGAGATCATTAACAGGTTTCGGCGAAATCATCCGCAGCGCGATTTCGGAAGCAGAGCTATAGAGAGCGGAACCGAGTACTCGCGGAGGTCGAGCCCGTATGGGTCGGACATTCTTGTCCGACAACTCTTGGACAAGCACCACCGCGCCGCGGGAAACGTCCTTGGCTTCGATGACATCGGAGCGATAAACCCACACATGGCCAGCCTTCAGACGATCAGCCCCACGGCGGGACACGACGACGGTCGGCCGAGCAGCGCTCACATTTATCATGGTTGAATCTTATCGCGGCTACGATGAACCCGATTTAGTAACCATGAGCCCGAAGAAAAAATCAAAGCTGCGCGCGATCTCCGAACTTGACCCGAGTTTCGCTCCCGTGGTCGCAGCTTTCGTCCACGACCGTCAGGTCACGCGGGGAATGCTGATGTCCTCATACGGTCTCAAGGTAAACGGAAATATCTTTGCTATGCATGGAAGAGGTCAGTTCGTAGCTAAACTTCCAAGACAACGGGTGGACGAGCTGGTGAACAGCGGCAAGGGAAAGCGCTTTGACCCCGGTCATGGAAGACTCATGAAGGAGTGAATTGCACTCAAAGGAGAGCAGGGAAAATGGGTTGAACTCGCGGAAGAAGCCTTGCGTTCGTGAAGGCAGGAAACCCGACCTAACTCACCGCGCTCGACTACGCGGAAACTGGCTCTTTGTGACGATGGCTCGCAGCTTCAGCCCTCGCCAGATCCAAGTCCCGCTGCAGCGCATCGAGCACGAAGCTGGGGAGCTCATCTCCCCATTCGTCCAACTCAGCCTCGCCCCAGTTGCCATTCAGGCGAATAGTGTCAGTGAGGTCTTCGGGGAACGCCTGCCGGTAGCCGCCGTCGCGAACCAGAATATCCCCGAGGCGGCGTCCGCTGGCCGCGTCATAAACTCTGCGGTGTGCGCTTCCAGCGGTGTTTGAAAAGCTTAAGAATACTTCGCCGCTGTCGCCAAATTCGGCGCGATAGAACCAAGCCTGGCTGGCATCCAGCTTGGGATGTGCCCGCCGCTTTGTGACTCGCTCCGTCTGCGCCTCCTTGGGCACCTCTTTCGAGGGATCGTAGTAAAGAATGCGCTGGCAGGAGTCGCAATAAATCAGCTTGCCGCTACGAACTTCGTTGTACGTCTGCGGCCGAAGAACCACCGAACATCCGGTGCATTTTTGGTCGAGAACTTCCGCCAATCCTGAGCCGCGGAACTTGGTCACTCGATCATAATGCCGGAGCATGTCCTGGTCGGCCGCCGACCGCGATGCATCCCGTTTGGCCGTCCATTCAGCGAGTTCTTTTTCATCTTCGGCGGTTCGGTCGTGCGCAATCTTCTTTTCTTTCTCGATCTCCGCCATCTCTTCTTTCAACTCAGCTTCCGCTGCCTTGACTTCTTTGTCGCGCGCCTCGGCGTTGACCATCAGCTCGAGAATTTTGTCCTCATTAGTAGCGATCTCCTGCTCGGCGAACTGGATCTCGTGCAACAAAGCTTTGTATTGCTCGTTGGTCTTCACATCCAGCGACTGATCGCGATATTTCGAGATCTTCTGACGCAGATCAGTGATTGAGGTTTCGTACTTGCGCCGTGCAGCTTCTTCGGCTTTTACTGAGGACTTCGCCTTTTCCAGGCCAGCCTTGGTGCGTGCCAGTTTTTGCTCGATAGTTGCAACACGCTTAGGAAGTTCGGCGATTTCCGCCTTCAGCCGCTGAATTTCGCGGTCGGTACGCTGCAGCGAAATTAAATGCTCTATTTCAGGAGACATCGGAAGACAATACTCATCTTGCCCTATTTTAGCATGTCAAAACAACGCACCGAACCTTAACCCATGGTTGCAATACACTTCATGCACCACAATTTCGCCAGAGTACACAAAACGCTCCGTGTAACGCCCGCGATGGAATCAGGACTTAGCGATCACGTCTGGTCACTTGAAGAAATCGTGCTTCTGGCAAACTGACGGGGAGTCGGGAATGAGCAAGAAACATCCAGAATTTACGCCCATTGAACAAACAGTCGCGGGTAGGCGTTTCTACACCGTGTTCGGAATCTTGGCCATCGTCGGTGGTGTTGGCGACAATGAGCTTGGGGCGGCTTTATTACCCTAATTATCGCGGGGACAATGTCTTTGCACCATCCGCGATAATTATCGGGACGCTAGCACTCCTTATCTATTTTCGTAATCGGACACACCGTAAACGAAACTGAGACACTACCAACCTTAACTGCAGAGTTCGCTGAGATGTCGCAAAGTTAGCAGAGAAGTTCTGCTTTTCTCTGCGACCTCTGCGGATTTTCTTTGCGTCCTCTGCGGTTAAAGGCTTTTGCACTGCAGAATAGCTACAATCGAACCCAAGCCCCATGCAGCAGATCACCATCGGCGATTTCGAGCTGACCGCGCTTTCTGACGGTATCTACTACCTCGACGGCGGCGGGTTTTTCGGAGTTGTCCCCAAGGTCCTGTGGTCGAAGAAGGTCAAAGTAGACGCTAACAACCGCGTGCCCACCGGCCTGAACTCTATCCTGGTGCGCGGCGGCGACAAGAATGTGCTGATCGAAACCGGAGTTGGCAACAAACTTCCAGAGAAAATGGCTGAAATCTACGGCCAGCCCGCCCAACTGCTCGACCAACTGAGCGCCGCTGGCATGTCACCCGATGACATAGATATCGTGATCAACACCCATCTCCACTTCGATCATTGTGGATGGAACACGGTCCGCCAAAACAATGAAATCCGCGCGACCTTCCCCAAGGCAAAGTACTACGTCCAGCATGGAGAATGGCAGCACGCGCACCAGAACCAGCGCGACGCGGTGAGCTATCTCACAGACAACTATGACCCGCTGGTAGAAAGCGGTCAGATGCAATTGCTCCACGGCGATGAGGAAGTCGTCCCAGGAATTTCAGTGAAAGTTTTCCCCGGACACACGCGCGACATGCAAGCCGTCATCGTCCGGAGCGGAGGCAAGACCGCCTGCTACATTTCCGATCTCATCCCCACCAGCGCGCACCTTGAGTTGAATTGGGTCATGGCGTTCGATCTGTATCCCTTGGAAACCATCGAGAGCCGCAAATCGTACTACTCGCGCGCGATTTCGGAAAAATGGCTGACGATATTCACTCACGATCCGGATATCCCGTGGGCGTATGTTGAAAGAGATGAACGCGGAAGGATGAGGGCGCGAACAATACCTTGATGCGATGAATGGAGACAAGAAAAGACTTTAACCGCAAGGTCGCGAAGGCGGCGCAAAGTTCGCAAAGAAAATCTCAGATGCTTTTCTTGGCGGCCTTTGCGAATTCTTCGCGAGCTTTGCGGTTAAAAGCTTTTGCTCTTAAAGGGAGTTCGGTCGATTAGTGCAGCCCGAATCACAGAACCACGGTTTCTGCGCTGCCAGCATGTAGGCGAGCATCAAAGAACTCCTCCACTCTCGCCAAAATTTCCGGCGCAGTCTTTGAATCGTAGATCGCCTTGCGCAGCGCCGCTCCTCCCGGAACTCCGTGCGTGAACCAGGAGGCGAACTGTTTCATCTTGCCTGTGGCGTCCGGCAGCTCTTCCTCGATCAGCATACGGAAGTATGTGCGGATCATTTCGTAGCGATCGGATTCCGAAGGCTCGTCGTACGGCTTGATCCAACATCCAGAAGCTGAAGTTCGGGAGGGGATGGCTTCAGCCGTGCCGTTAAGGGCCCCCAAGAAACTCGGGGCTTTAGCCCCTCGTGCCTCAGCGGCTGAAGCCGCCATCAAAATGTCGGCATTTACGGCACGGCTGGAAGCCGTGCCCTCCCGAACTTCGCCTTTCCGAACCCGAACTTCAGCCTCCCGAACTTCACCTTTCCGAACTTCACTCTCCCGAACTTCACTCTCTCGAACTTCACTCTCCCGAACTTCGCCCTCCCGATACGTGCCCTCCCGACGAATTTCATCATCGAATCGATTGCTCTCAATCCCCGCACAATACTGCTCGATCTGCCGAAATATCCACGGGTTCGCCGGCGCGGTCCGCCCTATCATGACGGCATCGCACCTAGTGGCCGCAACCATCGCGCACGCATCTTCTGGAGTGCGGATATCGCCATTCCCCATCACCGGAATCTTCACCGCGTCTTTCACGGCGGCAATCCATTCCCAGCGGGCATTTCCACTGTAGCCTTGCTCGCGAGTGCGCGCGTGCAAAGCAACGGCGCATAGTCCGCAATCTTCCGCTATCTTGGCCAGCTCCACGCAGATAATCTCTTCGTCATTCCATCCCGCGCGGAACTTCACGGTAAACGGAATGGTCACCGCCTTGCGCACCGCCTCAAAAATTCCGCCAATGCGCGGCAGATCGCGCAGCAGTCCGGAGCCTCCGTTGCATTTCACAACTTTTTTCGCGGGACAGCCCAGATTCAGATCCACCAGATCAAATCCCAGGTCTTCGACAATTCTCGCCGCATCCGCTATCACCTGTGGATCGCTGCCAAAAAGTTGGGCCGAAATCGGATGTTCGTCTTCATAGAAATGCAGATACCGCTTAGCTTTTTGGTCCTTCGCCCGTAGCACTCCGTCAGCTGACGTGAACTCAGTCATGATCAGACCGCATCCGCCAAGATTACGAATGAATCGGCGAAAGACGGTGTCGGTCACCCCGGCCATCGGAGCCAGCACAGTGGCCGGAGCAATCCGCACAGACCCGATCTGAAGCGAAGAAGCAACCGGAGTAGGGCGAGCACTCCCGCTCGCCAGGGCCAGGGGATCAGCGGTGCCGCCAGAATTGTCCCAAAACTTCTTCACGCTTCTTATTGTACCGATGCTGCCTGTCCGAACGATAAACTCTGGCCCTGCGCTCCCTACAGCCGCGTCGCCCGACGAAGGTTACAAACCTATTGCGTCGGACTTGTTTGTTGCAACGCCCGGTACGCCGCGCTTTTAGAAATTCCACGCTCTCTTGCGACCTTCTTCAGCGCAGCTTTCTCGTCCAACTTCTCTTCTTTCATGATCTGCTCGACCCTTTCACGGATTGAAACCCCGCGCAGCGTACTCTGCCCTTCAATGGCTTTCCCAACCAATAACGTGATCTCTCCCTTGACCTGATCCCGCGCCTTCAGCGTCTGAACAACTTCCTGGACGCTACCCCGCAAGAATTCCTCATGGATCTTCGTCAGCTCGCGAGCCACCACTACAGGACGGTCCGGACCAAGGGCTTCGGCTACGTCTGTCAGAGTTTCCATGATCCGGTGAGGAGCTTCGTAGAAAATCTGCGTCTGGTCAGAGTTGAGAATCTTCCCCAGTTCCCTGCGCCGTGCTCCGCTTTTTGGAGGCAGAAAGCCGCGAAAGCAAAAGGATTCAGAGGCTATCCCACTTGCAACCAGTGCGGCAAGAAATGCCGCTGGCCCGGGCACCGGCACTACCGGAACTCCGCCTTCAATCGCAAGGGAAACCAGGCGGAATCCTGGATCAGAAACAGCGGGCATGCCAGCATCACTGACCACAGCAATGCGCGCTCCCTTTAGAAGCCTCTCAACTAACTCCGCAGCTCGCGAGGCCTCATTGTGCTCGTGATAGCTGATGGTGGGCGTGGCGATGACAAAGTGATTCAGGAGTTTTTGGGTCTGCCGCGTGTCTTCGCAGGCAATCAAGTCAGCCTGCTTCAGGACGCGAATGGCTCGTAGGGTAATGTCCTCAAGGTTGCCGATGGGGGTGGCGACCAGATAGAGTCCTGGCGCGAGATCCCGGCTTTCGCCCGCAGTCATAGGCGCGAGTCTAGCATTCGCTGGCCGCAATCCCAATGAGAGCGCGACTCAGTTCCTTGTTGGAGGGTCAATCGTGGGTGGAGGCTTCCTCGATTGCGTCCGCCAATTGCTTGCAAGCCCATGAAACCTGATCTTCAGAAATAACCGCTGGCGGAGCAATCAGTACGTGGTCGCCGCGGTCCCCATCCACGCACCCCTGCACGGGATAAACCAGAACTCCTCGCTCAACCGCAGCTTGGGCCACTCGCGCACAGAAGTTGATCTCTGGCGGGAACGGCGCTTTGGTGGAGCGATCGGAGACAAACTCGACCGCCCAAAGCAGTCCGATACCCCGGATCTCCCCGACTGTGTTCAGCTCGGCGAGCTCGTTGAGGGTAGATTCTAAGGTGGAGGCAATTGTTGCTTCGCGCTTCGAATCCGCAGCATCCACCAACTTATTTCGTTCGATGTAGCTCAACACAGCGCGCCCGGCCGCCAGCGAAATGGGATGCGAGCTATAGGTGAATCCATGAATGAAAGAACCGGAGCCAGAGGAGATGGCCTCGACCACTTTCTTCGAAACAATGACTGCTCCTAACGGCGCGTACCCGCTGGAGAGTCCTTTGGCGGTGACTAATATGTCCGGCGCAATGCCGCTGTGGTCCACGGCAAAATTCCGGCCGGTGCGTCCGATTCCGGTCATGACTTCGTCGGCGATGAGCAGCACTTCCTGCTTCTTGCAGATCTCCGTAACTTTTTCCAGGTAGCCGGGCGGCGGCACCACTGCGCCCAGAGTGGCCCCGCTAACTGGCTCGAGGATTACGGCGGCAACCTTCCCGCCCGCGTCGGCAATGGCCTGCTCAATTTCCTCCGCGTACCCCTGGCCACAGTCATAGCAACTATCGGTGCAGTCATAGTCGCAGCGATAGCAGTACGGGGCATTCACGCTGGCGAATTCCCGAACCATCGGGCGATAGATTTCGCGCCGCCTCTTGTTCCGCGAAACCGCTATCGCTCCTAGAGTTGCGCCGTGATAACTCTGATTCCGGCTGATAACATGCGAACGCTGTCCTTGGCCAATTTCCACCTGATATTGCCGGGCAAGCTTCAGAGCGGCCTCGATCGCCTCCGAGCCACCGCTGGCGAAATAAACCGCGCCTCCGCGAAAGTTCTCTCCGGCAAAGGCCAGAAGTGCACGGGCGTATTCCTCGGCAATCGGAGTAGTGAACTGGCTCCCATGCACGAACTCCAGCGATCGGGCCTGTTCCGTCATGGCGTGGACGACCTCGGCAACGCCGTGCCCAATAAAGTTCACCGCCGCTGAACCCGCGAAATCCAGATACTGCTTTCCCTGCGCATCCCAAAGGTGAGCGCCTTCTCCGCGGACTGCGGGCGGGAACGATTTGCGGAAGGAGCGCCGCAACAGGGCGGAGCCCGACGAATCCTGCATAACAGCTTGACCCGGCACGTTGGGGATTATCCGGTCTATTGATTCCGACTGTCAAAAAAGAGTTGCTGCGAAGGCCAGCTATTGGCTCTTGGTCGTTGGTCGTTGGCGTGGGTTATATGGCTAGGTACTCGCCAAGAGCCGACAGCCAATAGCAGTCTTCCGTGTAGAATCGCCGTGAATGCAGGACTCCTCAGAGACTCAGAAACCTGTTCAGATGCCAATTTTCCGCCGTTTTCTGAGGATCTTTCGCCCCTCCCACGAGCACACTGCGTTTTCCGCCACTGTGCTGCTAGTGACCGCCATCATGCTGTCGCGCGTGGTCGGATTCTTGCGGGAGATGTATATCGCTTGGGCCTTTGGCGCCAATTCCGTTACCGACGCCTACAACGCCGGCTTCACCATCCCCGACTGGCTGAATTACCTGGTCGCAGGCGGCACCGCTTCGATCACGTTTGTATCCATCTACACGCGTTTTCTCGCGGAAAAACGGGAAGAAGACGCCCGCAAGACTTTCTCGGCAATTATCACCATCATGACTGCGGTCCTTGTAGTGGGGATTGTGCTGGCGGAAATATTCGCACCCCAGCTCAATCATCTGATGTTCAGCAAATTCACTCCCGCGCAGTTTGCGCTTTGCGTACACCTCACGCGCATTCTCCTACCAGCGCAGTTGTTCTTTTACGTAGGCGGCGTGGTCTCGGCCGTACTGCTATCGCGGCGAATGTTCCTGCTTCCCGCGATTGGGCCGCTTATTTATAACGGAGGCATCATCTTCGGGGGACTACTTTTTTCTCGGCGGCTTGGCATTGCGTCGCTGGCATACGGTGCGGTCGCAGGCGCATTCATTGGGATTTTTCTAATTAACGCCATTGGTGCCGCGCGGGTAGGAATCGGTTACCGAATTTCCTTTGATGTGCGCAACCCAGCTTTTCGCGAGTGGGTGCGGCTTTCGATCCCCCTAATGCTGGGCGTATCGCTCGTAACAGCAGACGACTGGATTCTCCGCTATTTTGCCTCCGGTGGGGTGGGGGACATCACCCGTCTCAACTACGCGAAGAGGTTGTTCGCCGTGCCCATCGCGGTGTTGGGACAGGCCGCCAGCCAGGCATCATTGCCATTCTTCGCGCGATTGTTCGGCGAGAAACGCCTGACAGAATTCGCCGAAACCGTGAACGGCTCAATTTACAGAATTGTTGCTGCTGCCCTGCTTGCGTCAAGCTTCATGACGGCCGCCGCACTGCCTCTCATTGATCTGGTTTACCGCCGCGGGCAATTGCACTTTTCCGACTCACAGGCCACCGCCGTCTATTTTTTTTGGTTTTCGCTTTCGCTTGCTTTCTGGTCGGCTCAGGGATTGTACGCGCGCGCCTTCTACGCCGCGGGCAATACGCTGACCCCAATGATCGCCAGCAGCGTTATCACGCTAGCCTCACTGCCGATTTACGCGGCGTTGTACCGCGGATTCTCGGCCGTGGGCCTGGTAATTGCTTCCGACATCGGTATTGCGGCGAACTGTCTTGTGATTGCATTCCTGCTGCACAAACGCGGATTGGTTCCCGCTCGGGGCCTCGACTGGAAGGAAATCGGCAAGGCACTGGCAATCTCAGTTGTCGCTGGATTGCTGGGAGTACAAGTCGCCAAGCTGGCTGGGGCCCAGGGAAGCCGCATTGCTGACGTACGGGCGCTCGGATTAGTCGGAGTGACGTGGATAGGAACGGTCGGGGCCGGATTGTGGCTGACGAAATCGAAGTTGGCTCACGACCTGCGCCGGGGCGGGAGAACTGCGCCTATCCACGAACCGCCGCCTTCGTAGAGACGTAGCTCCGCTACGTCTCGCTAACCGCCAAAGATATGTGCCGGAGCAAGAGAAGGGAAGATTTGCACGGGGGCGAGGACGCCAATGCCGGTTATTCGCTGATTGATGATCGAAGCGCAAGCACTCGGTTAAACTGCCGGATCGCTTTATAACACTCGCATGCCGCTGATTCCAGCTCTTTGCGGTTGATTATTCTCACCGTGCCACGAAGGTTTTCGATGAAGCCAGCCTTCTGCAAAACACCAGCTGCAAGGCTCACGCTGGGCCGCCCGGTGCCGAGCATCTGCGCCAGAAATTCGTGTGTCACCGGTAGAAGCTCGGAGCCGAGCCGATCCTGACACATCAGCAACCACCGCGTGAGCCGCTGTTCGATTTCATGCAGCCGGTTGCAAGCAGCGATTTGCGCGATCTGCAGTCCTTGCACAAGCACGTAACGGTTCAATACCAAGCGCAGTTCCGGCGCATCTCGCATTTTTTCTTCCAGTATCTCCGCTTTGATCCGCACACCCGAGCCGGGGATCTGCATGATGCTCCGGTAAGGGCCGCGACTGAGGCCGACGGCCAGCGGCGTGCCGACGATGCCTTCGCGCCCGACAATCGCAACCTCCACGCTGCGGCCGTCGCTGGTCAACACCACTAACGACGCCAGACCCTCACTTAAGAAGTATGCGAATTCAAGCTTTTCCCCGGCTTCGTGCAAGATGTGATGGTGGGCAAGCTGAACGTACTCCAAATGGGGACCGATAAGGTTGTACTCACCCTCCGGAATCGAGTTCAAAATCTCGTTTCCTACCGTTCCTTCGCTGCTGTCAGAACGAGTGCCGGCAGGCAACGTCCTTGCAGTCTTTTTTTCCGTTCGAACATTCGTACGTTGCAAACGTGCTCCTCTTGCAAGCCCGCGCAATTCAAGATTTTTGGAGTAACCAGTTCCGCGTAGGCTAGATGTGGGCGCGCGAATATGTCTGTTCGACAACGAACTGAGAGTTTCGGGAATTTATCGAAAGTGCACGTGGCCGTTGAAGTTCTGAATGACGGAGTAACACTCGCAGGCCGCATCCTCGAGGCGTTTGCGATTGAGGATTTTTACGTATCCACGAGTGTTTTCGATCAGCCCAGCGCGTTCCAGCACGCCGGCGGCGATCGTGACCGTGGGGCGTCCCGAGCCCAGCATTTGGGCAATGAATTCGTGGGTCAACGGCAACATTTCGGAGTCCACGCTGTCCTGGCACATCAACAGCCAGCGCGCCAGCCGCTGGTCCATGTCATGCAGGCGGTTGCATGCGGCGGTCTGCGCCACTTGCAATTGCTGCGTCATCACGTAACGTTCAATGCTGTGCCGCAGGCCCGGTAAATCATCGAACCTCTCCTGTAATACGCTCGACGAAATGCGCAGTCCGCTTCCAGGTAATTGCACGATCGCTCGGGTTGGCGCGTATTCGACTCCAAATGCCAGGGGCACTCCCACCACTCCTTCACGCCCGGCAATACCTACCTCGACGCTCCTGCCATCGTTGGCGATGATGACCAATGAAACCATTCCGTCGCTGGGAAAGTATGCGTACTCGATCTTCTCTCCCTGGTCGTATAGAACCCGATAACGCGGCATCTCCACTGGATCGAGAAATGGGCGGACAGCGCTGAATTCTTCTTCAGGAATTGAGAGCAGCATTAGGTTTCTGACCGCCTTGCCATCGCGATCGCTGCGCGCGGGCAATGGCTCAGGGACCGCAAACTCCCGTTTGTTAGCAGACGAGATGTCCTGAACCGCCATGTGCATCCCTTTCCGATTGGACTTGGATGCGGTAGGGCGCCACCGGCCGTGCCGGAAAGCCTGTAAATGGAATCGTAATTTCGCCCAGTGCGGGCGGCGATTTTCCCCAGAAAAAGTAAAGGCGTCCTTGAGTTAGGACGCCTTTCCGAACTTGAGGCCTAGAAAGCGCTTAGGCGCGAGCTGCTGCTGCTTCGCTCGAAACAGTGCTCGAAGGCTTTTCTTCGCCGTTGGGCTTCTGTCCGGCTTTGCGGATGTCAATTCCGCCTTTGAAGAACGCGCCGTCTTCGATCGAGATCCGCGCGGCAACCACGTCGCCGGTCAGCGAACCGTCGCTGCGAATGTCAACCCGGTCGCTGGCGGTCAAATTGCCACGAACTTTGCCAAGGACAACGATTTCGCGGGCATTGATGTTGGCCGCGACCACACCATTGCGGCCAACTGTGACGCGGTTGCCGGCGAGGTTGATCGAGCCTTCAACACGTCCATCAATGTAGAGCGACTCGGACCCGGTCACTTCGCCCTTAATGACAAGAGATTTCCCGATGGTAGCCTGGTCCGCAGTGCTTGCCGCAACGGGTCGCGGAGCACTGCTGGCGGTCGTTTCCGTTACCGCAGGAGCGCTGGGCGCTGAAATAGGGGTACGCTCCGGCTCGGTCGGACGACCTGGCGCCGTGGGCTGATTGGTAGGCTTCCACATGTGAGAAGAAATCCTTTCCTCTTAGGGAAATGTTGTTTTGGGCCGAACCGCAATTCGGAGACCAAAGAAATTCTACTCTCCAGACTCGCGTTCGTCATGTGGAAATCAACGATAGTTTGTGCATTTCTCCTGCAATTCAGGCCAATCCCTTAGGCGGACCCCATTACTTTCGTCCTTCGTGGCCCTTCGTGTTCTTCGTGGTTATTGATTTTGCCCTTCATGAATCTAGACCCAACAACCACGAAGGACACGAAGGTACACGAAGGAAAGCTTACCCCTAGGTTCTGCTGCCGCCCCAAGGAGCACAAAGGAAGACATACTGGTTTCCTAGTATCGAATAGCCGCACTTTCCCAAACTGCTGTCGAAACGCCCTTTTCCGATATCCTAAGATTCCATTGACGAATGGTGATAAGGCATTGCTCATGACGGAAAGCGCGTTCTGAGTTGTTCGTCCGAAATCCCCAATATGCTCTCTGATTCCGCCATCCTGAAAAAAATTCAACGCCAGGCCAAACAGACGGCTGGGTACAAGCAGTTGGTCCGCGAACTGGGCTTACGCGGGGACGAAAGGCGGCAGCTACATGAGCGTTTGCAGAAGCTGATGTCTGCTGGCCAGTTGGTGCAGGTGGATTCGGACCGATATGCGATCCCCCGAGCGGCATCGGGAAAGAATCTTCTCACCGGGAAGCTCAGCCTGCATCGCGATGGTTTCGGGTTCGTGATTCCTGATCTGTCGTCCGCGAGCGGGGACCTGAAATCTCGAATTTCCGGAGACATTTTCGTTCCTCCCCACGCGGTCGGTTCCGCCATGCATGGGGACCGCGTGCTCGTAGAGGTCACCAATATCCGCGATGCCGGCCGAGCCGAAGGACGTATTCTCCGGTCAATTGACCGGGCCCATGCGACCGTCGTGGGAATATTCCATCACGGCCCACGGCACAACTACGTCACACCGATGGACCAGAAAATCTCGCAGCAGATCGTGATTCCTCACGGAATGGAGTACCCGGAGACTTCCTCTGTGGCTCCTGTACCCTCTGTGGTTGAGAACGTTTTTGAACCACAGAGGACACAGAGGAAATCCAAACACCGGGTGTTGGGCGAAGGAGCCACGCGGCCAAAAAACTGGAGTGATCTGGAAAACGTCGTCGTCGATGTTGAAATCACCGATTGGCCGACCGCTACACAGGGTCCGCGCGGACGAGTAGTTGAGATTCTCGGCTATGAAGACGATTTCGGCGTGGACGTCGAAATCATCATTCGCAAACACCACCTGCCGCATCGTTTCCCCACCGAGGTATTGCAGGAGGCCGAAGAAGCTGAACCGATCATTTCTTCCGCTGAAGCCCGCACGCGGCGAGATTTCCACGATCTTCCAATCGTGACCATCGACGGCGAAACTGCTCGCGACTTCGACGATGCCGTGTTAGTCCGCCGTGTGGAAAACGGCAACTTCGAATTACAAGTTCATATCGCCGACGTCGCTCATTACGTGACGCCTGATTCCGCGCTCGACCAGGAGGCCCGCCTCCGCGGCACCAGCGTTTACTTTCCAGACCGCGCCGTGCCTATGCTGCCGCTCGAGCTTTCAACGGATATCTGCAGTTTGCGCCCGCATGTGGACCGGCTGGTCATGTCCTGCATCATGGAAATCGATAATCGCGGCGAGATCGCCGGATATGAGATCTGCCCAGGAATTATCCGCTCCGCAGAGCGAATGACCTACACCGCCGTCAACGCAGTTCTCGAAGGGGACGAATCCCAACGCAAGCGTTATTCCGCTCTGGTGGAAAGCTTCGAACTAATGCGTGAGCTGGCATTGATTCTGAACCGCAAACGCGAGCGCCGGGGCTCAATCGATTTTGACCTTCCTGAGCCGGTCATCGAGTTTGACGAGTTCGGCCTGATGAAGAGCATCACCCGCTCCGAGCGCAACATCGCACATCGCCTGATCGAAGAATTCATGCTCTCGGCAAACGAGTGCGTAGCCGGATATCTGGAATCAAAAGGAATTCCGTCGCTCTATCGCATCCATGAAAAGCCGGACGCCAAACGTGTGTACGACTTTGAAGTGATCGCCGCAACCTTTGGATGCTCCCTCGGAGTTGGCGCCTTGCCGATCCAACGAGTGCAGTTTAAGACCGACCGTCGCGCGAGCTATGGGACGGGAAAACGCCCGCGACAAATTGAAATTCCCAAGGAAGTCCACATCACGCCGCGCATGTATCAGAAGCTGACCGAGAAAATCGCGGGCAAGCCGGAAGAGCGCATCCTCTCTTTCTTAATGTTGAGGTCGCTCAAACAAGCGCGCTACTCGGAGGAGAACCTGGGACACTTCGCGCTGGCGGCGACCAGCTATACGCATTTCACTTCTCCAATCCGCCGCTATCCGGACCTGATCGTGCACAGGATTTTGAAAGATGTTCTCCGCGATTCAGCAGCACAACATGACGGAGAGGTGCCAGTGGGGGTTAAACCGGGAGGGCATGACCCTTCGGCTTCGCTCAGGGCAGGCTTCAATCGTGCCAAAACCGGGACCACTGATGAGAGGGCTTTAGCCACTGAAAATTCGCGGGCGGTGCCCCATTCGACTTCGCTCAGGGCAGGTCCGCGCCACACGGACACCGGTTCCCCTTGGTCGAAGCGGCGGGAGCGGAAATCCATTCATCTTCTCACCGGCCCCATCCCCCTCGAAGAACTGCACGCCATCGCCGAGGACTCCAGCCAGTCGGAACGCCGCGCCGTGGACGCGGAACGCGAACTCATGGAATGGAAGAAGGTCAAGTTCATGCAGGAGCGCGTTGGCGAAGATTTTGACGGTCTCATCATCAGCGTCACCAAATACGGCTTTTTCGTCGAACTCACAGACATGTTTGTCGAGGGTTTGGTTCCGCTGGACACCCTCACCGATGACCGGTACATGTATCACGAGAATACGCGCGAAATCATCGGCCAACGCTCCAGGAAGATTTTCAGGCTGGGGCAGCGAGTGCGGGTCCTGGTGGACCGCATTGATCCGGTAGAAAAAAAGATTCAGTTCGCCTTGCTGGAAGAAGCAAAACCGCCGGGGCCAAAACGGAGGCGCAGGTGACTGGGTGAATCTGAAAAGTATCCTGCACGAGGAACTCCGCCCTCGTGGGTACCGTGGAAGGGCGGGGCTTATACACTCTGAGATCTGCCATGTGGTGTAGAATTTCCTAGTCAACCCCGTTTGAACCAGCGTCGGGACGTGGCTCAGCCTGGTAGAGCACTCGCTTGGGGTGCGAGGGGTCGGCAGTTCAAATCTGCCCGTCCCGACCAATCAACAACATACGCGGTTTTCCTCCAATTTGTGACTACTTGCCTTGGAGGCACCCACATGCAACCGCGTTTCGAGCAGTTCATCCGAGAACGGCAGTACCTAACGAACGTTTCACCGGCAACGCTGGAGTGGTACAAGCACAGCTTCAAATGGCTCCGCACGGATTCGCCCACGGAAGATGAATTGAAAGACGCCGTGCTGCGTATGCGTGAAAAGGGCCTGAAGGCCACAGGCTGCAATTCCGCAATCCGCGCTATCAATGCTTACCTTCACTGGAGCACTGCAGGCGCGGATGTGAAGTGCAGCCCCGCGTGCAAACACCTTCGCGTCACGCAACTGAAAGAGCCTCAGCTAATCTTGCCCACGTTTACTACAGCTCAGGTCTCTCGCGTTGTGAATTGGAAGCCCAAAAGCAAAATTTTCTGGCAACGCCGCTTGCATCTGCTCATCCTCATCCTGCTTGATACGGGCTGCAGAGTGGGCGAAGCGCTCAGCATTCGGGTCCGGGAGATTGACTTCGATAATCTGCTACTCACGCTTGACGGCAAGGGACGCAAACAGCGCTTGGTGCCCTTCTCTTTTGAGCTACGCCGCGCCATGTTTCGCTACAGCGCGGACTTTCAGCGCAAGCCGGACAATCTGCTGCTCGCAACGCGGAACGAAACGAAGGTCGGTAGAAGAGTGATGCTGCGAGCGGTGAAAAATCTTTGCGACCGACTCGGGTTTCAACCACCCGCTCGCACGCTGCACGCATTCCGCCACACATTCGCGGTTAACTATCTCCGGCGCGGCGGCTCAGTGTTCCATCTCCAGAAAGTCTTGGGACACTCCACGCTGGAGATGACGCGCCGATACGCGAACCTCGTGACGGCGGACCTGCAGGCCGTGCATGAGCGGGTTTCGCTTTTAGCTCGCGGGTGACGAGGCATCACTTTGGTTTCGGCCAGAATATGTCCCAAAACCCAGGATTACGGTCCCAAAACCGAGCAGAACAACAATCGCGGTACCGAACCAGTTATCGAAGAGACCTAACATGGTACCGCCGAGTATGACAAGGAAACCAACTACGAGCGGCCAAATCGGTCCGTCAGTTGGCGGGAAAATTAGCGGAGGCAAGACACAACTCCGGTACGAATCATAGCATTGCTCGACTTGTCCGACTGTGCCGCAATCTGCGGTCCATGAGCGGGTGAGCCTGCTATCATCGCGCTGGTAACTGACAAGTTCATGATTCGTGACTTGAAATACCCGGAAGATGCGAGGAAGGTTCTGGACGCCTTACTCAAGGGGTTGGCTTACGATGCCGCGACCGCCGTATCGGGGATTGCTCTGTCGAAAATTCCGCTACCACAGAACATACCAGACTTCGCTGTCCCAGTCCGATGCGGAGGAAGCGAGGAGGACCAGGCTGTGCGGAAGGAGGCTCCGATTCTGCTGTCGCGCTTTTCACTGATTTCAATGGTCAGTCGCTTTGATTCTTACTTACAACTTCTGCTATTACAGCGGCGTGTTCTCGAATTCTTAGTTCAGAATAGAAAAATTAACGTTTGTGTAAAGTTGCCATCAAACGTGCCTGTGACGAATTCGCTCCAGAGATTTTCATCCCCTACCCCTTAGCCAACTTGCAGGTGTGAGATATGTGCAAGTATGCAAGTTGTGCAAGTTGACAACAGCAAGCGACGGCAAAACGGGCACATCGCTAGGCAGGGTAAGTGTGTACAAACAATAACTTTAAAGCTTTATTATTAGTTGTCAACTAGCAGCCCTGCCCCTACTTGCAGTGTACCCATAACTGCAAGATGGCTCCCTTCTGTCCGGCTAGACTCGCTTCTGTCCGGCTAGACTCGCTCGTCACGGGTTCGTGACAGCTTGGGAGTTAAAGCGGGAGCAGGCCCTTGGAGCAGGCCCTTGGAGCCTGAAGGCCTTCCTGGGAACCTGGAGGCTCTTAGAGCCTGTGCTACAGGGGGATACAGAAAAGGCACAAATGGGAAGGGCGTTAAGGCCAATCTCTCGTGGGTTAACTGTATCCCACTAGATCATCTCAAACCACGAGTCTTTGATTTCTCAATCGGGTGAACTGTGTAAATTGAGAGATCATCCTGAGGGGTAGAGTTAAGAGGTGGGGTTGGTGACAGGCCGGGCTTAAGTCGGTAGTTAGTCAGCTACATCCGCGAAGCCGAGTTGGTTCAGTTCATCGTCGGTTAGGCTGACGAGCGGGAGTGTGTGGCCTCCCGTCGAATCCAGATCCTGTTTTGCGCTCTGAAGCACGCTGTTGCCCATTCCGATGGCTGACAGTTTTCCGGCTAACTGCTCCCAGGCAGGATAGTGAACGGTTGGCATCGCGCCTCCCTCCGCGTGTCGCTCCGGGTCATTTGCCCGAGCAAGTGTGTAGGTGCTTGGCACGGCGGGCTGCGGGGACTTACTTTCGAGTATGTGAAGCCAGTAAATTCTCATTGCACAGAGTTAAGGGTTAAGCGCCCGGCCCAGACCGACGAGAATCCAGGCCCCGAGGCGCTCCTTCGAAATGTGCCCGTTAACCCCGCGTCGTCACCGACCGGCTAAAAGGCCCACATTACGAGGCGAGTCTTAAGCCTATTTGCCTGGACAGCCCGGCACAACGGTCCCTCTGTAACACGCTCGTGATTACGCTTGCGCCTGGTAACGTGTTACCAAAGGCCGTCTGGGGATTCTGATCCTCCGTTTTGGGGCGGACCCGAAGGAATCGGAATGCTGTGACGAATGGTGATGGTATCTTCGCCGAGCAGAACGTCTTTAACCAGGAGTCGCACGATTCTCTGGCGTTCGATGACACTAAGCGTTTCGGCAGCGCTGCGCAAGCGAGCAAGGAATGCTGTGAGGGTTTCTGCCAAGCGCAGGAATGCAGCGCGATCGTTGGTCTGGTCGGCAATCGCCTGCAGCTCAGCACGGAGTGTCTGTTGACGCTGGCGCAGCACAGGCATGCGCTCACGCAACTGCTCGATCGACAACAGTTCTTCCGGATAGGCGTTAAGAAGTCGTTCAATACCTTTGCCAACATGCGTCAACTCCCTCTGCAGACTCTGCTCACGTTTTCTGGTTGGATCAGAGGCGCGCGCTGCTACCAGCCGACGATCAAGTTCCTGCTGTATCAGAGCTGGCTCTTCCAGCAGGCGGATCACCTCAGCCCAGACGATCTGATCGAGGAGCTCTTGTCGGACGAAGCGGCCGTTGTCGCAAACCGGGCCGCCGAGTTTCCGCCAGCCATCGGAGCCAATGCACTTGTAGTAGTGAATCTTACGTGCGCTGGTTTGCGTCGATGTTCGCGAGAAGGCGTAGCCACACTTCGCACAGCTGACCAGCCCCTGGACGACACTCGGCGCGATGGTACGCCGGCGCGATCGTATCTTGTTCTGGTGGAGCAGCTCTTGGGCACGGGCGAAGCTCTCTTCCGTCACCAGGGCCGGCACGGGGATCTCGATCCACTCTTCGCGCGGACGTTCGTGGCCTGCTGTGGTGCTGGGCGTAGTTACACCCCGCCGACGCTGTGGGCGCATAACCCGCGTCCGTGCAGAGATGCGGGTCTTGCCGAAGCAGGCGGCACCGCGATACGCGGAGTTGCGCAGCACCGCCCAAACGGTGGAGCGTTCCCAGCGCGCGCTTGCCTTGCGAGTCGGGATGCCTTGAGCATTGATCCTCCGCGTGATCTCACCGATGCTGAGTCCCTCGACTGTGTACATCTCATAGACGCGCCGCACTACGCGGGCCTCGGCTTCATCGACGACGTAAGCGGCGGGTGCCTCGTCGGTCTTGCGGATGTAACGGTAGCCGTACGGAGCGTTGCTCATCACGCTGACCTCGCCCGATTGCGCCCGGTGTCGCTTGCCGCGGCGCGAGCGCTCCAGGATCTGCGCTCGCTCATATTCAGCGATCATGCCTTGGAACTGAACCAGGAGTTGATCTTCTGCGCTGTCGCCTTGTGGCGACTTCACAAACACCATCTCGACTCCATGGCGAGCGAATTCCTCGATCAGCAGAATCTGGTACGCGTACTTGCGGCTCAAGCGGTCTGGCGAATACGCGAGCATAGCCTGGATCTGCCCTTCAGCGGCAAGGTCCCGCACGCGCTCCAAGCCTGGCCGCTCCAGCGTCGCTCCGCTATAGCCTTCATCTTCGAAGACCCACTCTCTGGGCACCTCCAGATCGTGGCTCTTGGCGAACTCGATCAGCGCTGCCGTCTGGCTCGCAATCGTATTCTCCTCGCGTTGCTGCTCGGACGAAACCCTGGCATAGATTGCCGCCATCCTCATCATCGAACTCCTTCACGCGCACGCCGACGGGGCGCTCGCGACATGGAACCAGAATGTCGTAAGCCTGCGCGAGCTTCGGCTCGAGCAAGCGATCCAACCAATAGGAAACGTGGATTTGAAATGAGCCGCTTTTTTGACGCGGCTCAGCCATGCCTTTTTAGAGCGCGCAGAAACGCTTTCAACGCGCCGGCTACGATCGCTCCGATGGTCAGACCGCTGCTTCTTGCATACTTCCGGAGCAGTACCACCGTCCGCGGCGGAAGCTTCAACGT